>Ga0307517_10002081_pt1 | contig 32581 bp, 20 predicted proteins | sample 23_EM_MG_FD_194515 | JGI IMG/M metagenome (GOLD analysis project Ga0307517, IMG submission 194515) | Populus trichocarpa ectomycorrhiza microbial communities from riparian zone in the Pacific Northwest, United States - 23_EM | ecosystem: Host-associated > Plants > Roots > Unclassified | place... | reverse complement strand
TGGATCGAGTACAGGCCGTGATAGAGGCAGATGGTTGGTATACGAAATATTAGTGGAATGGATGAACGGGAAAAGTTTTTCCGGTTGCTACCCGGGCGCGTTCAGTTATTTTTGATCTGTGACAATATTTCTCAAAGCCCGCGGGATGGGAAATAGGCAAAGGGCCCACCTACGGTAACTTCATGGCGTCACAGCACTGGCTTTTGTGAGTACGAGTACTATATCTAGAGCTGCGAAACGATCCACCACACCCCTACAACTATCGAAGCCAAGCATATCCTTCCAAAACCCGACCTCTTGTTCCTCACGCCTTGTAATTCCCACCTTGATTGTTAAACAATCCGCTGTACCGGAACCACTAGAACTGGGGCCATACAAGCGTTCCAGAGGCTTTTGAAAATGCAAAGCAATTATACCGGGTTTACTTTCTTTTGTCACCAGGGTGCGTGGGGGGATAATGGCATGTGGGGGGATGCGGAAGTGAGTGTGGTAATCTGTTGGAGGATCATTCATGTTTTACTTAAACACCTGTCTTTACCGTTCTTACTCTTAGATAGAGTGCGAATGAACAAACGAGCGGCACAAACCGCGAGTTGTGGAAGTTACATCTCATATCCCTCTTACAATCGGCCTAAGTTCCACGTGAATCCTATTACTCTGTCGCCTGCAGGCGCATGATCCATAATTTGCAACATTGACACTGGGGAGGTTATCGATGAATGGATCGAGAAAGGGAGATACTTTGAGTTTCCGAGTGTATGCAGTGATTTGCTGCCAGTAGTCTTGTACCAATAGCACATTTCTTTCTCCATTGGGGGTTTTCGCTTGAGCTAAGTGCGGTTAGGGGCCCATTTTACAATTTCACTTTGTCCTTTTTACTTAGCGGGGAGAAGGTTAGGGAGGTTACTACCGGATAGACCAGGAAGAGCAGGCACTTTGAGTGGTCGGTGAAGTGAGTTATTGCTATGAGTGCTACGCCGACACTATTTTTTCACCCATCGGGTTTTTGCTGATGGCTGGGGTAAACACGATCAAGAGCCTACCCCACAAATTCTCTTGTTCCTTCTGCTTGCACTTTTTCCTCTTCTAGGTATTGTTATGAGCTGTCGGTTGGGAAGGAGAGACTTAAATACAGAGGAAAGAAAAGTTTGAATGAAGTCAAGGTGCGTGAGACTTTGTCAATACTGGGAAATCGTATCTTGCTTGCTTGCGGTTCTACCTACGGAGAACCAATGGGTTTATATAGAAAATACAAGAACATTTGTGAGCACTCAGCTCCTGTCCACAGGACACGGAGAAGGTTCCAACCACTTCCATTGGATGGCCAGAAGTCCACCCGGTGATGGTACCGCACCACCGGAATTCCAGTCTCTTTCCCCCTCGCTTTCCTTGCCGATGGCCATCAGCCATGTGTGCGTATTCTCCGTTCCATTATACAACCAGGTATAGTAATCCCACCTCTTCGCTTGATAATCAGTGACAAAGAAAACTAAGAACAATTGGTTAACGAGATAGGAAAGGGACACCGTAAAAGATGCGTAAGAGTGGAATGATCGCCGGTGACTTGCAACACTAAGCTACAAGTGTCGATGTGATACTGCATTTCTTACATTCGATATTCTGTATTATACTTGGCCGCAAATACCCGTAGTTCTCATCATTACCAGCAGTTGTGGCGCGATAAATATATCAAATCTTATATAGAGGACAGGCTCCAAGCCACAATGTCAATAATGAGTACGCCCATAAGAACACTTGTAATCCACGATCTCCATTAGCTCTGTAATCTCGGGATTCAGTGACAAAAGTTGAATGTGAAAAAACTAAGATAGATGCCGGTCGGCAAACGAGGGCGTGATTGGGTGTCAGGATAAGTGTCACTTTTGTGGAAGGGTACCAGAAATATAGAAACCGGATGGGAAAGTTTTGGGATAACGTGGGGGCCCGTTTGAGGGAGGTCGCTTGTTGTTTTTTCCTTATAATACGTTTCATATGTATATTTCTATTGATAATATCGTATATTTCTTTACTTGGTATGCGTTCCCAGCTTCACCTGTACACGGCGGACATTACTACAGCTAAGACATAATTGCGTATATTTCATTAATATTTCATGATAACAATTAGAGGTTTTCTTATGTGTTTTTTTATCTGGTGTTCTGGATATCACGGTTGTTTATGCATTACTTTATGCATCTTTCTTGGTCATATCATGCATGATTATTCCTAATTATTCCCTCACACCCCTATGGATTTACGCATACTTTATTGGGATTTTCTTGGCAGGTTTACAGGGTCAAACATGGTTCGCACTTATGTTTTTTACTATGTTTTCCCTTATGTTTCTTTGTTATATGGAGAGCGCGCTTCCTGTATAAATACTGAGGTTACCGCCCATCTCACTTAGAAGAATAAGAACCAGAATACCTACCAATCTGCTCTCCTACCACACAACTCCTCCTCACTTAGCCTGCAATGCAACTCCCTCGCACTTGCGTAGTATTATCTACATAGCAGTATAGATTGTGCACCATAGCCATATTTTGAACATCGCTATCCGTTGATTTGTAGACAAGTTTATTGGATGAACGGGCAGCACAAAGTGCGGGTTGTGGATGTTACATTTCATATCCCTCCTACAATATGCCTAAGCCTCATTGAATTCTCTTCCTCTATTGTCTTCGGGCGCATGATCCATAATTTACAACATTGACATCGGGGTGGTTGCGTATGAACGGACGGATATAGGGAGGTACTTTGAGTTTCCAAGTGTATGATGAAGTGATATGGGGCTACGAGTGCTGTACTGGCTAGATATTTTTTTCTCCATTGAGTTTTTGCCTTGAGCAAATTGCCCCCAGGGGACCATTTTACAAATTCACATCTTCTTTCTACTTTGTCTTTTTTCTCTTTTAAGTTATACTTGTATGAACGATATCGTATTTGCTTTTGGATACGTAAAATATACTGTATTTATTCACAAATACCCGTGGCTCCTACCGCTACCAGACTACTATGAAAACCGAACACCAAAATGCTGTGATATGGATCTGGGTGGGAAATTCGGGAAGAGTAAATAGATAGTTTACACTAGGGTATAGTATTAAGATGGCACAGCAGCCGCACCATGGAAGTCCTCCTAGATAGCTGCCCTGGAAGAAGAGCTACAAGAGACAGAGGCGTCGAGACGTTTCAACGCCTTCCCCTCTGCAATCTTGTCCAAACCTCTGCCAGCTGCTAAGGTTTCTATTCGAAACTAGTACCTCGCCCCTTTGACCCGTTACCAAAAGTTCAACCGTGAAGGTTCCATATACTTCTAGCATATCCTAATAGGGACGCATGGATAGGGATGTGGGCGTAGGAGGTGCCGGTGATCCACAATAAGAGGGAGAAATAGAAAAGAGGATATTTTTTAAGACAGAGGTTATTCCAGCCGAGAATAATGATCACGACAAACAGCACAAGATTACAAATGAAGTCTTCCGATTGCTGCATACTCAACACAATGAACAGAGACTGATGTGCTTTCACTTATAAACATTAACATATATTAGAAAGTTTCGAAGGGGGATAATTTTAGATAAAGGTTGGATTTCCAGCAAAGAGAGCCGGAGGTCGCGTTCCCGCACTAGGGTGGGGGACACAAGGGGCAAATGCGAAGGGTGGTAATGGTGGCAACAGCGTAGAGAAATCGCCCGGAGGTTGAAGAAGAGAGCTAGAAAAGGAGGAATCCAGTCTGGCCTGAGCGTGATCAATGGGGTGTTCCGGGGTTAACTTAGTGTTGATTCTTGTATAACTGGTAAGGTGGCTGCGAAACTACGCTTTCCATAGATATCCGGGCTTGCAAAAGTTTGACCACTTCTGTATGGCCATTCATCGCGGCATAGGCGAATGGTGTTCGGCCACTCTCATCCGGGCAATTGGGGTTGACGTCTTGTCGTCCCAGTAATAGAGCGACCACTCCTTCATATCCCTTGCTCGCAGCCCAGCCGAGTGGTGTTTTATCATGCTTATCAAGGCAATTGGGGTCGACATCATCTCGTGCCAGCAGTAGCTTGGCTGTGCCCTTTTGTCCCCAGTAAGAAGCCAATCCGAGTGGTGTTAAACCAAACGCATCGCGGCGATTAGGGTCGACATCATTCCGGTCTAGTAGTAGCTTGACAACCCCTTCATGCCCCTGTTCAGCAGCACACACGAGTGGTGTTCGACCATCCAAACCCGACCGGTTAGGGTCGACGTCTTCCCGCCCTAGCAGTAGCTTGACCACTCCAACATGCCCCTCAACTGCAGCAGCCCGGAGTGGTGTCCGATTATTCCTTTCTGGGCGATTGGGGTCAACATCCCTTCGGCCAAGTAGCAGCTTGACAGCCCCCTCATGTCCGAAATTAGCTGCCCAAAAGAGTGGTGTACTGCCTTCGCTATCTGGCCTATTGGGTTCGATATCTTCCAGACCAAGTAGTACCTTGACAACGCCATCATGCCCCATTGCTGCAGCACACAGGAGTGGCGTTGCACCATCCAAACCCGCCATGTTCGGGCCGACATCTTCCCGTCCTAGCAATAGCTTGACCACTCCCTCATGTCCCTCAAATGCAGCAGCCCGGAGCGGCGTTCGATTATTCTTTTTCTGAAGATTGGGGTCCACATCCTTTCGGTCAAGTAGTAGCTTGACAACCCCTTCATGTCCGGCATTAGCTACCCAATATAGTGGTGTACGACCTTCATTATCCGGCTTATTGGGTTCGACATCTTCCCGACCAAGCAGCAGCTTGACAACCCCTTCATATCCGTTATTAGCTGCCCAAAAGAGAGGTGTGCCGCCTTGATCATCTGGCCTATTGGGTTCGACATCATCTCGACCAAGTAGTAGCTGGACAACCCCCTCATGCCCCTTCGCTGCAGCACACGCGAATGGCGTTGCACCATCCAACCCAGGCCGGTTAGTGTCAACATCTTCCCGTCCGAGCAGTAGCTTGACCACACCCTCGTGTCCCTCATATGCAGCAGCCCGAAGTGGTGTTCGACTATTCTTTTCCCAGCGATTGGGGTCGACGTCCTTTCGGTCAAGTAGTAGCTTGACAACCCCTTCATGTCCGTTATTAGCTGCCCAATATAGTGCTGTTTCGCCACCGCTAGCTGACCTATTGGGTTCGACATCTCCCCGACCAAGTAGCAGCTGGACAACCCCTTCATGTCCGTAAAACGCAGCCCACAAGAGTGGTGTAACATCACGGCTATCTGGCCTCTCGGGATCGATATCTCCCCGTTCCAGTAGGAGCTTAACCGCACCATCATGCCCATTCCTCGCTGCCCATGAGAGTGGTGTATTTCCGGCGCAATCGTCTTGATTAATCTCGTAACCCATTGCATCAACCAACGTGACCACAAGTTCAGGAATCCCAAAGAAAGACGCGCAATGTAATCCCGAGAAGCGGTGGGGGAAAGAAGGGTTCAGTGGGGATCCGGCAGGCAGAACTTGCTCCAAAAGTGATACGGCGGATGGGTGGTCTTCATACAAACTTAAGAGCCGCCGGGCAAGGACCTTCGCGTGGATTGAGAGCCCCCTATTTGCATGTTTCCCCCAATATCTCGAAGAATACTTGAGGAACGGCACGACCCGATGGTTAGGGGGAGGGCGGGAGGCGAGGTTCTTGACCTGTGGTGAATTTAAATAGGTCAGGCAGGCTTCTGTGATTACCGAGTGGGGATGACTGAACAGATCTGCATGGGCGCAGAGATATTCTTGGACTGTAAAGTGGATTACTCGGACAGCCGAAGCTTCCTTGTCAATGGTAATCAGTCCTTGGCAGCAACTCAGTAATGAACCGATCGAAGGAGCATTTTCGCTGTCGAAATCTGTCGCTCCTATATCCACTGCCATTGCGTGACGCAGTTCATCCACATGCAATGGCCTTTCCACATGACAGACCCACATCAGAGTGGCCATTGCGAGTTTTGTCTTTTCCCCTCCTTGGGCCTTTATCCGCTCTAGGGTTGCACCATATGCATCCCCCAACCCTGCCCCATTTTTCACTGCCTTGAGCCTTTTTCCTCGCCGAGCGATACTAGTCTCTCGCAGAATTGACTCGATGTGAAGAGAAGCTAGCAGGAATCTAGGTTTGGATGTTAGCTATTATTGTGAGGTAGCTTTGGGTAGCATTGCCCTTGAATGGTTTCTACATACGTTTCCGAGCTTAGCTGGGAAATGCTTTCCAAAATCTTTTCCTCCAGTGCGCTGCTCATCATCTCCGGGGTGGTGTCGCTCCTGAGCTTCTCACGTAGATACCCAATGATGCCATCACCCGTAGGCTCTATCAAGATGAAGGCTGCAGCTCCGCCCAATTTCCTTTCCACTTCGCACCGCACATGCGATCTTCCGGTTACAAATATCCGGGTATCGAGCGACTCCCGCGCGATCTGTCCTAGTGATTCAAGGATTACCATTCGATTCCCCGGCACACATTCGTCAAGTGCGTCAACGCATATAAATGTGCGCCTCGTATTTGTGATGGCCTGGAACATCTTCAGAATTCCTGACACTTGTAGCCCTTTGCCCCCGATCACCTTTTTCTGGTTCCGAAAACATCGGACTACCGCTTCTGGAATGCCATCCCATCCGCTGACAAGCTGTCGTAGTAGGGAGCCGAGCATATTTACAGGTGACTGCTCACTCCGGGCAGCAAAGTCGAAATAAAAGCATGCAACGGCAGTATCTTCCTCCGCCGCCTCGTCGCATAACTTGTCTATGACTAGTGAGCTGTCACACTCTTAAGACTATTAGAAATACCATTATCTGACTTCCGGCAGTGATAGGCTCTCTTACATAATGCAACTCTTTCCCGCCCCTGGATTCCCGTGGCAGAATAAGGTACGATGATTAGTTCCACATTGCCGATTCCCCCCATGCCAGCGTCTGAATTCCTGGGTTTCCAGTAGCTAGGATCCTATACTGTCTAGCCGCTGGGCTCCGATGTTCCGATGCCGTGCCCCTGGCTCTAGCGGAGATAGCCAGGCTAATATTTTAGACCCATCATCGGGGGTGAGGTAGTTAAAAATATTGAAACAGTTTTGGTTATTGCTAAAGGCATGCGACATCTTTCGATTTTCACAGCTGTGAAAGTTGTTGAGAGCAAAATGCTGGCTACCCCACGGTCTGTTAAGGCGGTTGCCTGAAATTAAGGAAGAGTGGGGTTGATCGTGATGGTAAAGCCTTGCCCCTTGCCGACACCATTCCAACCAGACATAGTTACACAAACGTCCGACCACTGCGGTATTCATCTCAAAAACTACAAGCTGACCCTAAAATGAGCTTGAACACACCATCACTCAATGACTTTTGATTGACACATCCCAAGGCAGTAGAAATTTGAGAAACTAATACCCGCAGAGCTGTGCGATTCCTTTTTTAATACCTGCCCGCGATTAGATACATTCCTCGAAGATTGCGTGGCACCGCTTAAGCGGGGTTCAGAAGTCACATCGTCTAGTGTCGTGGGAAAATTAAGACACAGGCAGAATTTTTAGTAAAAAAAGTTAGTTATGCGCAGGCTACGTAGTTATTGAGGAACAGGAAATATTTGCAGAGTGTCCTTTAAGCGCACAAACTTAGGAGCACTGGGGCCACGGGGAATGCATCTCAGCGGGGGTGGCGGTAGGGCTGAATAAAAATTCATGTCCTAAGACCTATCATAACTCCTAGATACTCCCACCACAGGAGAAATAGGCACAGGACTAGCAACCCCGACAACCTTTCTAACTCGGAACACCGATAGCAGAAATAGCCCTATTTCCATCCTCCTTCTCCTGTGCATGCTACCCTGCTGCCTCCCCGCCAACCTATTGTACGACATACAAGTACTGGACGCCGCCAACTCATTCCTGGGTGAATGCAGCCCATCTCCGTAGCACTGCGTCAGGTCCACCGTCGCGCCCCTTCTGCCCGTCGCCTAGACCCGCAATTCCGTAACCCAGCCAGCGTCGTGCCCCCCGGCCCTCGGCATAGAAAATTCCGGCTTCCCCTCTGCTCCCCGTTCTATTCCTGGCCCCTACCGAGACTAGCTGGGAAATCCTTGGCCAAACAAGACGGCACAAAGGAGCACCGCCAGCTCTGCAGAGCTCTAATCTGCGTTCAGCACATCCCCCCATGGGTGCTACGTGTCTGGATAGTGGAGCCCCTCTTGCACCCGGAAAAGACGATGAAAACCCAGCATTAAAATTCCTCATGGTAACCTTTGCCCCCATAACGAAGCTCGCACCTATGTACAATGCGATCCTCAAGTATCTGTAGATTGCTAAAGTGTTTTAGGAGGAGATTCCGTATACATCTTCATTCAACTGCATTTTTTCCAATTTGCCTGAAACTACGAAGCTTTTATTGTGACGAACAATAGCAAGAGAAGATAGTTATGAAAGAACTAGAAAGAAAGATGAAATCGTATACGAAAACGAATGACTCTGACGGGGAACCAATGATCGTGTGAACAGAAGGTGAATACAATAATAAACTAACAACGAACAAAGGGAAGAACATGATCTCTTATATCCTTCTCGTAACAAAACCTTTCCTCTATGGCATGCTTCCTGCGCATGCCATATGCTTCCTCGGTTTTCTCCCAAACAGTCAACTTTTCTGCCTATTCAATCGAGTCGTATCCTCGGTGAAAACTCATTCACCGAGGATGTAGTTAACCGGCCAGCCGAGGATCGAGTGTATAACCGCGGATGCCGTTGAGATTCCGCTATCGCAAGTGTTTGCGTTTCGGTGTTGGTTGATGTGTGTTTGATCGTGTCGCACTAGGTAAGCAGGGTCGTCGTCAGTGTTTTGATATGAAGCTAATGGTCGTTAAACAGTCTTCAAACGATGGCGTGTAACAGGTTGTTGCGTTCCAGCCCAAGGCGCATGGGAATATATGCATGTGGTGAGCAGCAAATTTCCAACACTGCAGTGAGGTGAGGAAACTAAGAAGGCGACTAGGCTAAGGAACATGCTGGAAAGGATCCCGCTCACGGAAAGCCAAATGGGTGGACTGCGGAAGTCATTTTTTGGGGCTCCGTGGAGTCACTCCCACTAGCAATATTGCCCAGGAAGATGCCGTAGTTTGATAGTCGCTAGACCAGCTATAGAGAAGTAGGTTGGATGCTTAGGTAAGTGACGCGGCGCCTCAGAGACGAACAAGCAATACAAGGCCATGGTGTAAAAGATGTTGTACCGTATGAAGTGTCATGCCCAGCGTAAGTCAGTTCATATCATTTGATAAAACATTCGACACACAAATGAGATAACTTTTGGTAAGAAAGGTGAGTGATATGGTGTGGTTCAATTAGCCAGGCATATCGTTCCTCACCAACTGGGGCTGAGAAGTTCAAGTGGCAGTCTCGGTTGCTCTCCAGGTCGAGGCACCAATGCTATTGCAATTCCCGAGGTTCACTAGCAGCTCAGTCTGGGCGTCTTTGCCTACCTTTTGAGCTCGTAGAAAGTTTGAGGACGCTAATGCGGTGGTTGCAACTCGCGTTGCGCTTAGGGTTCAGGGCTTAACCCGTGAGCCCCAACAAAACCCGGCTAACGTAAGACAATCTTAACCCAACTCAGCCATTGGAGCCTCATTTCAGGTTAGCTTACGCACCCAAATGCCGTAATCCTTATCCCATAGCCTGTCGAGACATTCAGTCCAGGTTAGAATGTTGAACACTAACCCACTTGGGTAATCGTGATGAGAAAAACGTATTGCGCACAAAGTAGTGTAGGTCTCATCATACCGCGAAATCCGTACTGCTCAGCATGGCCATGATGGAAATGAGAAGGTGCGCGTAGATTTACTCCTAGTTACTCAAATGGGTTAGTGTTCAACATTCTAATCTGGACTGAATGTCTCGACAGGCTATGGGATAAACCACCTATCCTTGTCTAATCACGGAAAAACATTAGCCCAAGCCGGCTCCCACTGTACGAACCATGATAGAATAATTGAACCTTGCGCTAAGATGCCCAAAATTCCTTTTCTCTTGGATTAGGGGCCAAACCACAACAAAAACTGACCGCTTGAGCCCTAACATTAAGGGCGCGTTTGGCAAAAATAGGACAGTTCCACTGTGTTACGGTTTCTACAGTGAAAACGCCGTTCTCTCCATTTTGAAACCTACGGGAAAGGCGAATTTGTATGGGGGAACAGAATGGAACTATCCGAACAGGCCCTGAGGCAAGATGAAAAAAAGCCAGAGCCTTGCAAGCAAAGGCAATTCCAGCATCCTAGCGCCACTCAATTATCCTACGAGTAATTCTTATAGTATTCCAGTTCAAAGCCTTACTTTCCACCTCCCGCCCCCGGTCCCTCCTTCACCCCCTACTATGGACGACTGCGCAGATCCCCTCCCAACCGGCCGGGCGCGGGAACAACCGCAGTTGTACCCATTTCGGCAGCTATCAAGCCTGCGGGTAGGAACCGTTTCATAATGACTGCATGCTGATAAGTTAAGCGATAACCTTATCGTAGCGACACTTCCGTAAGGACTCTTGCAAACCCTCTCCGAGACGCTCGCCGCTCTTGCAGGGGATAGCGGAAGGCAAGGGTTTATTCCATACATCACCGAACCGCGCCTACCAGATTTTGCATTAAACTAGAAACTAAGCTAGTCCGGGATAAATGGCCCGAGCTTTCCACGGTATCAACAACCTCATCGACCACAGTAGCATTTCTGATTCCAACTCCAGCGGCTAAAATGGCACAACTCCCCTCCTTCTCCCGCCAGGACTTTGCAAAGCTCCGTGATTGAAATTACCCCCGAAACTCTACCCGGAGCACCTGCAATCGTTGCGGCAGCAACATCCACCTCCTCATCTATCACTCAATCCACACTGAACCCCTCTAGCATCCGTCTCTCGGTCCTAATACCCCGCTCTCAACCCATTGTATAACCCATACCGGATACCGTGGCTCCATTCCTGAGTGGGCGAAATACCTCCCAGGCGCACTGGGCGAGATTCCGCTACTAGGGACCACCATCGCAACACTCCCGCTCGTTTCCTGGACTGGAAATTCCGCGCTCAATAGGCAAGCGATCCACTAATGATAATTCATAGGTTCACAGCACTAGTTTTGTGAGTACCACTGCGGTCTGGGCGACTGTCCCATACCTCGTGTTCCGGAAGCTTTTAAAAACCTCGAGCAAGGCAGGTATTACGAGGCGCGAGGGAAAGAAGGATGGGGAGGTTACTACTGGATGGACTAGGAAGGGTAGACTCCTTGAGTGGGCGGGTCGGTGAAGCAATTCCTCGCTATGAGTGTTGCGCCGAGATCTCCATTTTCTCACCCATGAGTTTTTTTGATAACATTTTTGTCTGATGGTGAAGATAAGCGCGGCCGTGAGCCTATCCCATGCTCATCCCACAAATTCGCTTGTTCCTTTTGCTTGCACTTTTTCCTCTTCTAGGTTAAACTTGTCGATACGATACCGCATTTTCACTAAATACATTCAATATCCTATATTTTACTAAATCATAAATATCGGTAGCTCCCATCATTAGCAGCCGTTATGGCGCGATAAATTTGTTGAATATTATCCAGTGTACATGCTCCAAGCCACCACATCAAGAATGAATACGCGCATCGGAACACATGAAATCCGCAATCTCCATCAGCTCTATTATATCCGGGTTCAGAGACAAAAGCTGCAAGCGCAAAAACAGGCCGAGAAGTAGAATAAAAAGTCCCAGCAGATGAATAACGAAGAGTTGGAAGAAACTAGAAAAATTCCCTTATCAAACCCTATTAAGACTTAAATCAAGGAAAGCCAATCACGCGGCTGGTGATTATTTAGGGAAGGATGTAAGGGGGAAAGGTGAAATGTGAAATGACATAGGGTGTGATAAACTCGGTCGGCAAACAAGGGGAGTGATTCGGCATCAGGATGAGTGTTAGTTTTGATGGGAGGGCACTAGAACTATAGGGACCACATGGGAGAGTGTTGGGATAGTGTGAGGGCTCGGTTAAGGGAGGTCGCTATCAATTGAATTGGAGACCATCATCGGGGTCCGATAATTTAGGTTTGTTGTCGACGTCTGCCGATAGGAGCGCGGGCTGGCCGTGCAGGGCGTTGATGTACTGATCATCGCGTATGGATTGCAGCTCTGCCACAGACTAGTCCCCAGACCTAACGGGCGGTGGGAGGAATGAAGGGCTCGAGCAACCGACCGCAGTGGAATTGACATTGTCCCGCTAACCTAAGATCCTCGCAACTTCATGATGCCCACCGGAGAGAGCCAACGACAGTGGGGTTTGGTTTTGTTTATCTGGAGTGGTAGTGTGGACATCGCTCCGCTCCAAAAGGAGCTTTACTACCCCTTCATGCCCGCCCTTAAGCCGCCCACGAGAGTGGTGATTGACCATATTCGGTGTCTACCTGATTGGGATTGACGTCCTCTCGTGCCAAAAGCATCTTTACTACCCCTTCATGCCCGTTCTCAGCCGCCCACGAGAGTGGCGTCTGGCCATATTTGGCGTCTGCCTGGTTGGGATTGACGTCCTCTCGTGCCAAAAGCATCTTTACTACCCCTTCATGCCCGCCCTTAGCCGCCCACGAGAGTGGCGTCAGGCCATATCCTGTGTCGATGTGGCTGGGATCAACGTCCTCTCGTGCCAAAAGCATCTTTACTACCCCTTCATGCCCGTTCTCAGCCGCCCACGAGAGTGGCGTCTGGCCATATTTGGTGTCTCCCTGGTTGGGATTGACGTCGTCTCGTGCCAAAAGCATCTTTACTACCCCTTCATGCCCGCCGTTAGCCGCCCACAAGAGTGGCGTCAGGCCATATCCTGTGTCGATGTGGCTGGGATCAACGTCCTCTCGTGCCAAAAGCATCTTTACTACCCCTTCATGCCCGTTCTCAGCCGCAAACGAGAGTGGCGTCCGGCCATAGTGGGTGTCTGCCTGGTTGGGATTGACGCCCTCTCGTGCCAAAAGCATCTTTAGTACCCCTTCATGCCCGTTCTCAGCCGCCCACGAGAGTGGCGTCTGGCCATATTTGGCGTCTGCCTGGTTGGGATTGACGTCCTCTCGTGCCAAAAGCATCTTTACTACCCCTTCATGCCCGTTCTTAGCCGCCCACAAGAGTGGCGTCAGGCCATATTTGGTGTCTACCTGGTTGGGATTGACGTCCTCTCGCTCCAAAAGCATCTTCACTACCCCCTCATGCCCGTTCCCAGCCGCCCACGAGAGTGGCGTCTGGCCATATTTGGTGTCTCCCTGGTTGGGATTGACGTCCTCTTGCTCCAAAAGCATCTTCACTACCCCCTCATGCCCATTCTCAGCCGCCCACGCGAGAGGCGTCTTGTCATATTTGGTGTCTACCTGGTTGGGATTGACGTCCTCTCGCTCCAAAAGCATCTTTACTATCCCCTCATGCCCATTCATAGCCGCCCAAAAGAGTGGTGTGCGGTGATATCTGGTGTCTACCCGATTGGGACAGATGTTGTCTTGTTCTAAAAGCATCTTGACTACCATATCTTGACCTCTGAGGGATGCCCAGCTGATAACCGTCATCCCCATGCAATCATATGCATTAACGTCCCATTCCTTCATCTCCAATACAGCAGAAACTATCCCCGGAATCCCGAGAAATGCCATTGCGTGGAGTCCTGTAAATCCCATAGGGCCATTCACGCAGTTAAAGTACGGACCCCAGCCGCTATTCTGATGATAGTGCAATAGTAGCAGCTGGGCGGATATGTGCCCACCAAATCCATCGAGCAGTCTCAATGCAAGCATTTTGATATTTTCCGTCATTTCCTTTCTTGTATGGCTCCCCCAGTAAACAGAAGCATATTCTAGAAGTGGCGTTTTTGCAGGGGCCGATCTGAGAGTTGGTGAAATATCCCGGACAGACCCAAAATTGAGGTATGTCAAACAAACCTCAGCAATTGTTGAGTGAGGACTATGGAATAAAGTCGGGTCACGCGAGAGATGCTCCTGAAGAGTAAAGTGCACTAGTCGGACTGTGGATGAAGAAGCCTCGATAGTGACAAGGCCCAGACAAGATGCTACCAGTGTCCGCAATGCAGGAATGTTTTCCGGATCCAGATCTGAAGATCCTATCTCCACCCCCAAGGCGTGACAGAGCTCCTGGGCTCGTAATGGCCGTTCCGAATACAACACCCACATTAGGACCTTCAGCCCGAGTACTGATCTATATCCCTTCTGCGCCTTCAGTCGCGTTAAAGTTGTTGTATAGACATCACTCAATCCGTTCCCATGTGTCATCTCATAGAGTTTCTTCCTTCTCTGACGAATTGTGACCTCGCCTAGAATAGCGTCCATGTTGAGCGAAACGAGGAGGAATCTTCAAGCAACCATTAGTAAGTATACATTATTGATAGGGTGGAAGTGCTAAATATTCCTACACACATAGCAGATATCTTTTCCTGGATAGCCCCCACAATATCCGACCGTAAAACATCGGTCATCGCTTCCGGCTCAGCATCCCTGTCTAACCTCATCTCCACATAATTCCGGATATCATCCGGATTAGGGCTGATGGGTATCACAACTACCTTGGTGAAATATCTCCGAACATCCTCCGCGACATGGGGCCTCCCAGTGAGGAATATTCTTGTGTTGGGGGACTCCCGAACAAGGTTCCTCAGAGATTCGAGAAGCTCAGGCAGATACTTCGGTAAACACTCGTCCAAGGCATCAATACAGATGAAAACTTGGGGCAACGAAGCAATAGCAATCCTCAACAGTCCCACCAGATCCGGAAGTCTCAGTCCTCTACCACCAAACTTCCTTTTCCCTTCTTAAAACGCCCCACGGAGATACTCAGGGATGACCCCTCCGCCTACTAGCTGCTTCATAATGGCACCCAGCATGTTGGTAACGGTCTGCTCATTCTGGGAAAGGAAGTCGCAGTACAAGCCCGTGACCGCGATACCTTCCTTCCCTGGCTGATCGCATAGGCTATCGATGACCAGGGAACTAGTATTTCTAGCCGTCAGTGCTATTCACCTCTTGCAAGAAATCTCATCTCTTACCTCAGATACGTCTTTCCCACTCCCGGATTCCCCGAGCAAAACAAGACAGGATCATCATCTCTACCCACACTGTCCCTCCACTCCCGAAACTCGCTGGTTTCCAAAATCCAATCCCCTACACCATCGAATCTGTCGTTCCGTACGCCTTGGTGTCGGTTATTCGGCTCTAGTGTAGAGAGCCAGCGCATAACTTGAGCATCCTCGCCGGACATATAGAAGGTGTTGTTGAAACTGCCTATTGTATTGCCGCAGTGGGCATTGCCGTCGCCCATGCTAACCGATTGCGTATGTGAAGCTTGAGCCATGATACTCTATTTAAAATGTTGGTTGAATGTAGAAGTGGTTCAGCGGTTGGTAGGGGGCTATGAGAGTTTACAAAAAACACTCTCGGACAAGAGCTGAAGAAAGCGGGGTGATGTGGCTTGTTGTGGCACAATCACTATCCAATCACTTCCCTTCGGAGAGGGCTCATGACACATGAGATTTTTCTCGCAGACTTCTACCGGGTGTCTCTACTCGAGTATGCACATTATAGTTCCGTCCAATTAGCGAGGCTCTACCGGAGACCAGGAGTTATGGAGTTAGCACCTGCCGGTGTCGAATTCCTGTAATCCTTTGTTCATTGTGCTGTTTTACACATACCATAATAACTTTCGCAATCTGCGACCTCGGTTAGCCTGATAATTTCGGGATTTAGAGAGCAAAGCTCCTCAGAAGGATCAGCCTTTTCCTGGTACAGTACAAGATGAGCCCTTAGGATGTTTCGAATCTCATTCAGTCGTATCTATAATCCTGTTGGCCTACTAAAATAAAGATCTACCCTGGGTTGACGGACTAATTGCAGATGGCGGGCGACCTGAGAGTAGATTTTCACATATTTACAATATGATTTTTGAACTTCCCTTCCTTCCCGCTTGCAATCCAACCGCTTTTCGAGAGTTCTAATACCCTCAGCGTGTGCCCCTTAGCAGAGATCCTGTTCTGGTAGGAAAGAAAGACTACCGTACCGGTATAATCTGTCAAAAATCGGACCGACGCCACCGAGGACCCCCCTTAAACGCATCGAACCACCGTGGTCTACGGAGGTACAGGGCATAAGTTCTGTAGGTTACACACGGGGTGAAGGCAGCAAACCTCGCTTGTGGAACCTACAAAACTTATGCCCTGTACCTCCGTACCGTAAAATCTCGTGAAATCCACCATCTCCGGTGTGAGTGGCACAGGGATCGGAAGGATAAGCGAGCTCTTGGCTTTCCATTTTGGGTGAGTGATCAGCAATGACGAATCTGGGTTTTTCCGTAACTAAACGACAAACTCTGATGGAAATTACGGTCAATCCATCGATCTCTTTAGATGCCAGCTTGTCCACACTTCAGTGCTTCCCATACCACTGCGTTTTTTGTCACTGGCAGTACTCAATACTGCTAATACAACATTCCACTACCGGGATCATTAATCATTTACCATATACCATACACCTGTCCATGTCCTAGGATACCCGCTTGATCACACTTCAGTTCCACACGATATGATGTGGAAGGGGGCTAGATATCAGAGGAGGATGTCTTGGTCTTAATTCTATCATCGCGCTCAGGAGGGAAACAAACATCCTTCAATACACAACTCAGAAACTTTTACATTCTCAATTCTTCCTTTCGAAGAATTTCTTTCCCCATGGTAACATTCACTGTGTCTCTTCTCTCTCAGAGTCTGTTCAACCTTTCCTGATCGCCTTACTTCCATTCCCTCCATTCCCTCCATTTTCTCTATTTCCTCCGCTTAACCTCTTGTCCGCTCTTCCCGCTTCTTCCATTTCCTTCTCGTCCTCCTCACTTCTCTAATGTGTACCAAGCTTGTAGTTCGTTCTCCATTTTCCAGATTATCCATGTTTGTTCTTTATTTGAGAAGTGATGAATTCTAGATATGTAGTTGTTCTTGAGATGTCAAGATCCTGTGATCAACCGAAGCACCAGTGGTTCACAATAAACAGGTGTCTTTGAACAAAAAGAGAAAGAAAAAAAAGAGAAAAAAGGTTAGTACAAATGTTTACTCGTCACTATGTACAAAGTCAATATGCTCATTATTATCATGCAGGTTGGAGATATCAGATACAGGATCGAGAGCCCCAAGATCAACCGTCCAGTCACCAATTTGAAGCCCGGAAAATCCTTTGATATCAAGTTCGGCGTCGCAGCTACCATCGATAGGTAGTGAGAGTCCGACCTTTTGGAACACCCGTCGTATAATATCACCTTTCTCGAGATGAAAGGCATAGTATGCATCACCAACACAGGAGGTAGTAAGAATCCGCCGTTCACGAACCGTCCACCGCCGAAAGGATTCAAGGGTTTCTGCCTCAAATATTGCTGTATCGGTAAGATCTCTAATCCTATCTTTGAATGGTTTGTTGATTGCGACATCGAGTGGCTGAACAAGACTAGTGCAGCCTCCGGGAATCAGAGAGGGGGTAATATTGTGGGCCTTTAACTTTTCCAGTACAGCAGGAGTTTTATGGGAGCCCATAAGGTCCAGGGAAAAAAGGGTTGGTCGACCGCCCAACACTGGAACTAACTGATTTTCAATATAGGTTAAAAAAAGTGAATCGTTCATATACGCCTTATCGTTAAAGGCTACTTCGATGCCGGGATGGTACTGGTCTTTTTCGTTTCCCAACCGCTCACCTCTCCCGCGAAAAATAACTAATGGTGATACTCTAGGAACCCCGTCTGCGAACACGCATAGGACTAGCGATGCTTGTCTCTTGTCCCAGCCGTTCTGGCCTGATTTGGCCCAAATTGTCTTTTCTCCTTGGATATCGTATGTCTTCCCATCCAGATACTCATAGGGGATAGGTGTTTCGTCTAAATTACAAATGTTGGACAGTTCATATCGGCTAACGGGAGGTTGTAGAACTATATCGAAAAAGGAACTACTGTAGGGCGGGGACATGAAGGGCTGGGAGTTGCGACGGTTGAAGCGAAGCCAGTTGATTACCAGGGATTGATATTCGGCAGGAACCTTTTGTGCTTTTTTTGTGATGCTTCGTAGGCTAATCTTATGTCGTCCCAGAAATCCATGAAACCATCCGTCGCTGAAGCGAAAAACTACGGGATCGACTTGCGGAAACAACTCTCGGAACCGAAACAGGGCCTGAACTCGAAACCATCCACGCCGGACAATCCTTCCTTCCTTCCGCCATTCTGCCAAGTCTTGGTACAGCCTCTCCTCTAGTTCTGGCCACCAGCAGTGGCTCACTACTTCGCGGGTCTGAATTTTGTCCGGTGAGTTTATCCCCACACTCTCTATTAGCTTTTTATTTTTTACCCAATCGCTAATTGTTCGACGGGGAACATTGTATAGATCGGAGGCTTCCTGTTGGCTAGGATGGCGTAAGTACCCCCCTCTCCGTGTGCTAACTGGAATTCTATAATGCTCAAGGAAGAGCAAGACTCTAACTTTCTGATATCGGCTATAGGTACGTTCTGGATATCGAATCGGCCTGAGGTCCTTTGGGCGGAGTGTCCTTTCGCTAATTGATTTCGCTTTTGGTCCTCGACGCGTTTTCACTTCTTGAAGTTGCGGTAGAGTCATTTGAAATTAGGTAACTTGAAATTAAAGAGAAAATTCAGATCTTTGGACAACTAACAAATAGACATTCGCATTCTACAGCTACTATCTTATACAATACACTTTCCTTGTTTTGATTTTCTCTCTTTGGCCTCTAGTCATATCTGCTAATTTTCAAACATCATGATGACTATCCACACATCACTCATAATGGCGACATAAAGGTTAGTTTCTATACGAGAGACTTATAATGTCAGTCAAACCTAACTCAAAGCTACCAGGAAGTTGTTTTATATTGACTCCGACTGAGACCTTTTTTCGGCCTCACTATTGGTCACTTATTCCGCACTGAGACCTCGCTTAACCCCTGTCGGCCCCCAGCCACGCGGGACCGGAGATGGTGGATTTCACGAGATTTTACGGTATATGTTTAAACTGTGGAAAATTCGGTTGTCTTAGTTCCGCTTTAGCCCAAGGCCAACCTTTGTCGGATTATACCTTACGTAAGGTTAGGACAGGGGTCCCAGGCGGCGAGTTCGCCTATGATAGCTCTAAGGACAGCCAAAGCCACCACCGGCTGTTTCGGGGACGACTGGGCCAGATTGTGCGAAAGCGATTTTACAAAGCCAAAGCACGACCCGGTCTACCGGTAGGTCATTAGCAGGTTGAATGTTCTCCGCGATACAGCCTGATTTACATACTTTCAACTGATTAATTATTAAACAGGACTAATTGTGAAAATACGCAATTTCACTAATAAATCCTCCAGAGGTGGTATAGCGAAAAGAATTTGGCAAACGGACTCAAGGCAGAATCAAGCAGGTATAGCATGGATATGAAACCCGCAGTAGTTGACATGGATTTCTCTTAAGCGGGCTGGAGCCCCGTAATCTCCTCATTTTATTCCCAAACCCCTAGTGATTAAGTGTGAAAATTCGAAAGCTAGTTCACAGATATCTGCAGACTGCATTGACACACAGTACCGGTAACTTCTTCACCCAAAAATGAACTCTTGCACAAACCTCCTACCGCAAGAACTAGAACGATTGGGTCTTGTGTGAAGGCCTCCAAAATTCCCTCGCTAATGGATTTAGGGGAAAAACCATGGAGAAAACTGACGGCTTGAGCCCCATTCTTATGACAACAAAAAAAAGAAGTACCTGGCCTTGCCGGCAAAGACAACTCTATCGTCGTGGCGAGAAGTTCAATTATTCCGGCTCTTATGCTATTCCAATTTAAAGCCTTACCCCCCGTCCCTCCATCCCTTCTTCCACTCTATATCTGGACTGTGCAAATCCTCACCCAACCTTCCGGGAGCGGGAACAACCGCACTGGTACCCGTCTTGGCAACTGCCAGAATGCCTGCATGCGATAAGTTAAGCTATACGGTAGGTTCCGAGCCCCGCTCATCGTAGCCCCCCCATCCCGCGACACTTCGGTAAAACCTCTTTCGAACCCTTTTCAAGACTCTGATTCCGGAGACAGCGAACGACAACAGTTTCCACGGTACATCACACAGAACCGCACCTACCGGAGTTTACATTAAGCAAGAAAGTAAGCTTGTCCGGGCGGATGGGTTTGAACCCCCACAGCATCAACAACCCTCGCAATAGCACTTCCGACTACAACTCCAGCAGCTACAACAGCACTACCTCCATACCCCTTCTCCTGCAAGGAGTTCGCAAGGCGCCGTGATTGAAGCCGCTCACGAACCTCAACCCGCAGTACCTACAATGCAGCAGCACTGCATTCACCTCCCCATCTCTCATTCGATGCACACCAAGACTCTTTAGTATTTCCCTCCCCTGTTGCCTGCTACCTCGCTGATAACCTCTTCTATTACCCCTACAGGGTACCACTCGCCATTCCTAAGTGGATACATTCCTCTCCGTCGCACAGAGAAAGACTCCACTACCGGGGCCCACCATCGCAATTCCCCAGCTTGATTCCTGGGTGGTGGACCAGGAATTCCCCGCTCCGGCCAGTTCCTTGCTCTTGACCCTCGGCATAGCAAACACCAGCCCCTCTCCTATCCCGCCAGTCCTATTCCTAGCCTTTGCCGAAAGCTGGCCGGAAACGACCTGGTCCGTACAAGACGGGAGGGAGAACCGCCACCGCCCGTGGTTCTGACCGACGCACCGGACACCACCCTGTGAGACGCTAAGTATCCGGCGGCGTGAACAAAGGAACTGCAGGCGCCTAGATACCAGATGGCCTCCTGTACCCATGGAAGGGCAAGGGAAACTTCGCGGGAAAGTATATGATGGAAAGCTTTGTCCGCATTCCTCGGCTCGCACGCACACACGGCAAGACTCTTGCACTACTGCTGGCGGCAAAGATTCTTTGGGAAGAGATTAAGTATCCGGCTGACTTTGCCAATCGGAGGAAGCAATGGAAGAGCGGATGCCCCAGAACATGTGGAAGGTATCTCGCTCGGAGTGGTCTGGATGAATAGACCACGGAGGTTAGGCCCAGTGTTCCCAACGGGCCAGGCTGCTGGTAGGCCGGCCTATAGGCTATAGGCCGGGCCAAGGCGGGCCGTTCCGACCAATGGCCTAGGCGGATAAAGGCTGAATCCTCTTAGCCTATGAAAGCCTATCAGGCCTGGTAGGGGCCTATAGGCCTGGCGGTTAGCGCTGCAGAGCAATAGTTCTCTTAAAGGTGGCATGATTCCCAGTTATCTTTCATCTTTTGTTTTTGCGCTCTAATACCCCCCCGTCCGTGCAAACTTTGAGCTCCAACAAAATGACGGATTCACAGCCCCAACAAGAAAGTTGTGAAAATTCGCCTCCAAGTTCACCAGCACAGTCCTATCTCACAATTGTTCCATCTGATTCTGTTTCATCTACTGGCATCGCCCGGAATCCTCAAGATCTCATTCACCTTAATGTGGACCCACTTTTACTGCAGTTAGGGGATCTTCGTCATGGGAGATCAAATCAATACCCAACTCGCCCTCCTGATATAGGATCAGTTATAAGCACAATCAGTGACCTTACTGATACACCTTCTAGTCTCTTAACCCCAACAGTAGAAAATACTACGGTCGCACACAGTAATCTTTCCTCTATTCCGGAACATTTCCTTACCACCAAGAAAATACGAAAAAGTTGGGTTTGGGATACCACACATGGTCAGGAATACTTGGAGGGAACCAAATGGCGATGGAGATGTCAACATTGTAAGTAATCCGTATTCTATTGAGCCTTGTTCAATCATCCCGTTCCTATTCTTTTAGAAAAAGATTTCCCTTATTAAAATAGCCTTCACTTTCTTTTGCAATGGTCGATTTGGATAGAAGAAGAGAATAGAATTAGCCCAACCAAACTAGTGCTTAGCTTTATGCTCTTACATGATATTAATATAAGATGTATTGAGTTCTAGGCCCAGGAAGAAGTTCAGCGAAGACCTTTAGTGACGCCTCTACACGCAATATGATCGAACACCTAGCGGAGGATCACGGTATTACCAAAGATAATCAGCATGGAGAAAAATCACGAGCCGTGCAACGAATTGCGGAAGCCTTTCGGCATACATCACATCCTCGTACTATTCAGTTTAACAAAAAGATCTTTAAACAACTACTTGTACGGTGGATTATAGTTAGTAATATCAGCTTTCGTCAAGTTGAAATACCAGCCTTTCGGTTCTTGCTTGCCTACTTGTGTGCTTGTGTAAGTGCTTACTTTTATACTATCCCTTGACCTTCTAATAGTGCCAAGCTAGCTAGGAAAATGATGAGACAAGTGGGACTTGGAGTATGGGTGGGCAAGGAGCACATCTACGCGTAATATCAATAACAGTAAAGCACCATAGTTCTGCAATCTTGGAAGCACTTCTCCGACAGAACTTACCATACACCCAGTTTTTAAGTTGACCTACTTAATTATAGTTTCAGCACCAGGCCCCGATATGTGCTCCGGTAAACAACAACCTGCCCGTCTCATCATTAACCTCCTTATATGGCCACGTTCGCAAAGTTTCTGTACCCTACCAAGTACCACAAGAAATTGGAGGCGCTATGCCAGCACTCTTCCTTGATTATTCGGTAGGATAAATTGTGATAAGGGTTGACAATGTCCATAGGGGTATGTCCGAAGAATACCTATTGGAAGGGGTTTTGTTGTCAACTTGTTGTAAATAGGTATAGTTATTGAGGTACAAAGGGGCATACGGAACTTTGCAAATGGGACTGTATGAGTACTAGTGTGCGGGGTTTGCGTGCTTGTTTCATCGTTCTTTTGTATTGATTATTGCTAACTGTAAACTAATTGACTCCTCCGTGTATATAATAAAATAGACTCAATCCTATACGGCGATTCCAAGCACATTACCGAAGAGCGGGTCAACAATCCGGTCATGGATCCTCGAGCATTATCTCACTGCTCAAGCGGTTCTTAAGCAGAGTTTATTGGAGGCAAGGATCGTTCACTTTACATTTGATCTGTGGACTTCGCCAAATCATCGTGCCTTTCTTGGAGTTGTTGGCCATTGGATTTCGGCAGATGGTAAACTTCATGGTACATTACTTGGCCTCAGGCGATTCCATGGCTCACACACTGGGGTTAATCAGGCTGAGCACTTCTGGGAAGTAGTTAAACTGTACCAGTTAGAAACTAAAGTTGGATATTTTACTTTAGATAATGCAACTAATAATGATACTACGCTAACTCAGATATCAGTGTATTTAGCAGAGATAGGAATTGAATTTAAGCCAATAGAGCGGCGATTAAGATGTTTTGGGCATGTTATCAACTTAGTTGTTAAGGCATTTCTATGGAGTCTGAATACCGAGATTTTGGAAGGGCTGGCTAGTGGGAACTCTACGGAAGGTGATGGGCAGGAAATAATTGAATTAATGGAGTGGAGGAGGCAGGGGCCTATGGGAAAGCTAAGAAATATATGTGTCTGGATTTGCAGAACACCACAGCGAAGAGAGGGATTTTCTAATAAGGTTAAATCGCATGGATCGATTACGATTGGGGCCCATGCTACACTACCAATCGTAGGATCTATTACACGGTGGGGGGGGGACTACGATAGCTTAAAGCGGGCCTTTCTTCTCAAAGAACCTATCCAGGAATTTGTGGCAGCCGCTGTACGAAACGAGCGCGGTGCTAGAAACGAATACAACCTCGACTCGGCAAAGCTAGATGAGTTATCACTCGACGAATGGGATGAGCTACAGGCTATCATGGAAATACTGGAGCCTTTTAAAGCCTGGAGTCTGAAGCTCCAAGGAAAGTGCATGAATGGGGCCATTTATGATATCTTTCCTGCTATGGATGATCTTCTGTCGTGTTTGGAGAATGCCAAAGGACATTATAGTAGTAGTATAGAATCCCATAGTCAACATTTACAGACAAGCATTGATATTGCATGGGTCTTACTGAATAAGTATGTATGAATTACAAGGAGGCCAGGTCTTAATGATCGGGAAGAGATATCAAGAATGTCCAATAGCTAATTGGGATTTTTAGATACTATACACTCATAGAGCTAGCACCAGTACACTACGCGGCTGTTGCTTTACACCCAGAGATGAAATTCGAATTTTTTGAATTTCAGTGGGCGGATCGCCCTGACTGGATTGAAAAAGCTAAAGCAGCAACGGTAGCAATTTGGCAAAGTAAATACAAGTCCTCAAGCCGGGCAACATCTCCATTTTTTGCTGCTGTGGGAGATATTGTACATCATGAGCCAGAGGAACCCTTATGGCGCCAGAGAAAAAGAGCCCGGTTGGCTGCGGAGCGGCATGATGAGTTTGAGAGATTTCAGGGTTTAGAAGAGCAACTACATGGAATTGGTCCGCTCGACTACTGGATCCAAAAGCGACAATCATCAGACTCCCGTACACGGGATTTGGCTGCAATGGCTACGGATATTCTCTCAATTCCTGCGATGTCAGCAGAACCCGAACGTGTGTTCAGCAGGTATACCACAAATTCTACCCATAGTTCTTTTCTATATAGTATACTAACTATTGAATAATGTACTTCATACCATCGTGAGTGTGCAGCATAGCGAGTTATCTCTAAGTTAGGCAATCTAATTGCCCAAGCGACAGGAGAGATTACAATGGTGCCTAGTATTCAGGTTGATGACTCGCTATGCTCAGCTCTCGCCATGGTGTGAAATATATTATGTATAATTCTAGTTCCAAATTACTGCTATCTGACAGGCGGAATAGATTGGGTGATGATATCATTGAGGCATGTGAGTGTTTGAAGGCATGGGAGCGAGAAGGGTTTCTTATTTCTTCCGAGATTCTGGCGGTGGAAACTATGTTACAGGATTTAGAGGAAGTTTCTGAATACTAGGTGTTCTATTTGATGTAATCTCTTATTTTGCTCTTTTCATTTTCTTTCCTTTCCTTCTCGGTTTATATCTGTTTCTTCTTTCTTTCTCATTCACTGAAACAAGTGATATTAAATATGGGTACCTGGGTTCGTAAGGTCCTTATACCCGGGCCCTTTCTCATATATTAAGCACGATTTCTATTTACAACTATCAGCGAGCCAGACCACTTCCCGCAATGTTTTTTCTGATATCCAATTCAAAGAAGACAAGATATGAAGTAAAGATATGTACTCCTGCTACACTACCGCTTATTGATTTGCTTTATGCTAAGGCTGTAAGCAAGGGTTGAATAGAAGCGAACTTCTCTACATATCTCCAAGTTATACTACTGCATGTAGGCCAAGCACAATAGGCCAGGCTGAGCCAGTCCTATCTGTATAGGCTAGGCTCCGTGAGCATTTATAGGCCAGACCCTGTAGGCCAGGCCCCGTAGGCCTGGGTAGGCTAAGCCTATAGGCCGGGCCAGGCCAGGCTATATAGGCCAGGCTAGGCCAGGCTATATAGGCCCGGCTAGGCCAGGCCATACTATCAGGCGGCCGATTCCAAGCCTATATGGCCTATAGGGGGCCCGGCCAGGCCCGGCTCATGGATGTCAAAGCCTGCCGGCTTGGGCCAGGCTAGGTCCTGGAGCATTCCCGCAGGCTAGGCCCGGCTTTCATTTGGCCTAGCCTACCCGGCCCGTTGGGAACACTGGTTAGGCCTTTGGGCCTGGTGGATTTGATCGGGCAAGGGATGATTCTGGGAGGGGTGCAGCGGTTCGAACGTTGCTAGAGTTTTTATCTCAAAGAGGATTGGATCGCTAGATTAGGAGAGGCTTTATTGGTGGCGATTCTTATTCCTGCGCCTGACAATTCTCCAAGCATCCGGAATGGGAAATAGACAAACGATCCACTCATGTTAAGTTAGTGTTCTCGCAGCCCTAGCTTTGTTGAGTACCATTTTCAGGGCTCCTAAACTATCTACCACACCCCCGCAACTATCGAATCAAAGAATATTCTCCCAACACCCAACCTCCGGTTCCTCACGTCTTGTAATTTCCGCATTTCTTGAGGGTTTCCAATACCTCACAATCTCTAGTGTCAAGTTGCGGTGGTTCGGGTACTGCATATTGTTTAACATTCGATTATATTATACCAACATGTCTTTCCTTTGTTATCATCGGACTGTATGGAGGAATGATAGCTTGTGGAGGAATATAGAGATAAGTGTGGTGCTCCATGGAAGGATTAGAACATGTTATTTATGCTTTACCTATACACCTGTCATTGCCTTAGCTTAGTTTCAGATAGAGTGCGAATGAATGAATGGGAGGCACGAAGTGGGAGTTGTAGAAGCTAGATTTCATATTCCTCCCACAACCTGCCAGTGCTCAAGTTCCATGTGAATTCTATTACTCTGTAGTCTGCGAGCGCGCGGTCCGTAGTTTCCAACATTGACGTGGGGTTGCCGATGGATTGATCGCGAACGGGAGATACTTTGAGTGTCCGGATGTATGAAGTGATTTGCCGCTACCAGTGCTGTACCACATTTTTTGCTCCATTGGGTTTTTCGCGTGAGCTAAGCGCGATCCGGGGGGTATTTTTTAAATTCACTTCATCCTTCTACTTCCGTCTTTTCCTCTGTTAAGTTATACTTGTCTGTATGACACTGAGTTTTCTTCTAAATACGTAAAATATGAGATACTAATTCACAAATACGTATGGTTCCCACCACTATGGTACCTTAGTGTAATAGATGTTCTGCCATATAAAGTGCCGTACCATGCTTAAGTTGGTTCGTATAATGAAACCTTGAGCAGGTCCGAATGACATCACTGTTAGTAGGAAAGGCGAGTATCATAATAGGCCGTGGTTGAACTTAGGCGCGCATATTGTTCCTCTACTACTGGGGCCGTGGAGTTCAAGCGGTAGTTTAGGCTACTCTCCATCTTGGGGTAGCACTACTACGGTAACTGCCAAGGTCAACTGGGAGCTCAGTTGGGCGTCTTGCGTGTGTGAAGATCTTGCAGAAGGTTTGAGGTTTGTGGAAGGATTGCGACTCACATTCCACTTAGGGTTTAGGGCTTAACTAGAGCGGCCACAACGAAACCCGGCTTACTTAAGACGAACTTGACCCAACTCAACTAGAGCCTCATTTCATGTTCGCTTACCCACCGTAATCCTTGTAAACCGCGAAGCCTTACATCCGTCCCAGCATCCTTATCAAACGAAGGAATAATACTTGTATGATACTACCGTAAAATCTCATCAAAGTGGGAATGGCGCTAGTGATGATTTTCTTGAAGGTGCCCCAATTGCGACACACCATATATTTAAACTGTGGCGACTAGGCGTTCTTCGTGCCTTTAGTTCAGCTACTAGTTTCGCCTCGGCTAGCTTTAGTGCCATTCCGGCTTTCATAAGAATACAGTCGCACCCCGTCGTCCCGGACCTCACTCTCCCGGATTCTTCGTTGTCCCGGACAATTTTTCAAGATTTGTGCGAGCTACATAGAAATACACCTCACTGTCCCGGATTTTGGGGGTTTCCGGACCGGATGATAATCTAGATATCTCTAACCCCTGTTCATATAGAAAATATATTCAGTGTCCCGGATTTTCTCTCAATCCTATCCTGATATATCACATCACAACTGCCCTAAGTGGGCAGTGGGGCTCATGTATCTGCAGCGGTGTTAGGCCAAGGTTCTATGGTGCTTTTCTCTTTTTACTCCTGTATGCAAGTCTTGCTGGTAGCATCGGGTGGGCTCTGAGTCGATAATTTGACTTGATCATTTGAGAAAAAATACTTCTGTTCAAGTTTGGTATTGGGGGGTTTCTTCAATTCCTTCCATTCACTGATCTCCCTAGCTTTTTTGTTTTCCACTCTACCCCCACCCAAACCTTGTGTGGAATAGTGGGAAGTCATACCTACACAATTATCACTCGCTTTTCAGTTTTTTCAAGCACCATTTTTATCAACTATTTCACTCTCCAGGATGTTTCACTGTCCCGGATGGTCAACTCCTGATTTTGGCCATCCGGGACAACGGGGTGCGACTGTACGGTAGTGCAAGCCGGCTCCTACCGCAAGACCCACGGTAGGCTAGAATAATTGAACCTTATGCTAAGGCGTCAATGATTCCCGCTCTTTTGGGTTGGGGGGCAAAAGCACCGAGGAAACAGGCTGCTTGTGCCTCAAGCTTGGGGCAAAAAAAGAAAAGGACAGAGCGCCGGGCCTCCTAGTGCGATTTCAATTAATAGTTCTTAGGGTGTTCCATCCAAAGCCTTACCCTTGCTGCCCTAAATCTGGACCCTAAATCCTTGCCCGACCAACCTAGCGCGGGAACAACCGCACCAGCACCCGTGCAGCTACGAGCATGGGGTATCCACCAATTCCTTACGCCTCCATGCCGATCGGTTAAGCGATGACCTGATTGGTGCAGGCATGCCTAGCTTCTCAGGGCCTCTCCCTTTCTGCCGCGTTTCCAGAAAAACTCTTTCAACCCTTTCCGGAGATAGCGAACGACAGGACTGTGGGGCTAAAACTGGGCCTACTTATTTCTTTCTAAATTGTTTCCTGTACAGCCTCCGGTCGAAAAAATCGGGAAATGTGGAAATTAAAAGTCAGAAACACGGTTGCTCAATTGGCTCGAGCACACTGAACCCTCCAATCAAAACCTCAGAAGCCCGATCGCCGTTTCCCGATTTTTTCTACCGGGGGCTGTACTGTTATTTTTTTCTATAGCGGGCAGCTTAGATAGCTAGTTAGTTCGAGCGGTGGAGTGGGCAAGTGATTACTAAGGAGGGACAAGGATCGTGGGTTCAAAAGGAAGAGGAGAGGCAACGCAGACAAGGCACCGAACACACGACGGGCGCGAGAGGAAAATGACATGTTCATAGACGACTCTGACCTTGTGTTTGATCGATAGTTTTCCTTCTTTCTTTACGGTTCTTTTATCATCGTCATCGTTTTCTTTAACTCTACCCTTTGTGCGAGCGGCGATTGCCCACATCGGTACTGTTTCGTTTCCTGATAGTGATATCATTTCCCCGTTGAATTCGTTTCGTTCTTTTCTTTGCTTTAGGGTTAGTATTGCTCACCGGAGAATACTATCTGCCTGGACCAAAGTCATCGTTTCAGGACCTCCAAGCGATTACATTAAACGACAAAGTAAGCTAGTCCGGGAAAATGGCCAGAATCCCCCCAGTATCAAAACCCCGGCAATGGTATTAACATTTCCGGCAGCTACAAGTGCACTCCTCCACACTCCTTCCAACGCGAGGAGTTCTCAAGGCGCCGCGGTTCAAGCCGCTCCCAAACCTCTACCCACAGCACCTGCAATGGCCGCAGCAGCGCAGCATTCACCTCAGCATTCAATCCAGACCGAGACTCTTTAGCACTCATTTTCCTACCCTGCTACCCTACTACCTAACCTATTCTATTACCCCTACAGGTCACCGCTGACTATTGATAAGTAGATGTAATCCATCTCCGTCGCACAAGGCGAGACCCCATTATCAGGGCCCACCATCGGACCATTCTCGCTCCTTTTCTCAACCGCCAATCCCGCGCTATGCCCTCGCTTCCTGGCAAACCAAACGCCCGCCCTTCCTATCCCTTTCCAGCCCTATTTCATGCTATTCCGGAAAACTGGTTGGAAATGACCCAGCCCGCACACGATAATAGCGCAATAAACTGCACTTCTCGGCACGGTTGCGACCTATGCACATGAAATCATCCTAGCAGAGGTTAAGTCGCCTACCACGAGCGCAAGGGAACCATAGGCGCCTAGCCAGCTGATGTGCCCCTGTGTTCTGGGATGGGCGGAAGAAACTCCGGGTAAAGGAACATGATGGAGCGCTTTGTTAGCATGGCCAAGTTCAGGATAAGACAGCCGCAGATCACAGAGAGCCTTTCGAAGGGGGTCATACATAGCGCTGGCTAAGCTAATCGTAGTGAGGGGAGAAAAAAATGACAGTCCGGGTGCCCTGGAACCTGTGGAAGGGATCTCACTGGTAGGGATCTAGATGAATAGGCTGTGGAGGTAAGGGTTTTTGGGCCTGGTGGATTTTCCTGCGCTAGCAATGTCTCCCAGAGGGTTGGTGGTTCGGGCATTGGTGGAGTAGCTATCCCAAGGAGGATTGGATCGCTATATGGGTGGGGTGTTATTGGCGGCAATGCTAAGATCTGCGCTCGGCATTTCTCCAAGCCTCCGGGATGGAGAATAGACCAAGGACCCACCCGTGGTAATTTCATTGCTTTGCAGCGCTGGCCTTGTGAGTACCATCTCCAAAGCTCCAAAGTGATCTGCTGCACCCCCGTAACTATCCAACAAAAACATATCCTTCCAACACCCAACCCCCTGTTCCCTGCGCCTTGTGATTCCCACTTTGCTTGACGCCCCCAAAATCCCCCGAAACATGAGTCTGTCAGTAGCCCTAGTTCTAGTTGTTCAAGTTACCCGCCGATGGTTTCCGGCTATATGTGCGAATCCATATATGCTCGTTCCTCCTCTTGGTTGATAACAACTGACTAATGAAACTAGTGATAACAGACTAACGAGATAGGAAAGGTACGAAGGAAATGTTGGTATAAGGTTTCTTTCTCCTCTCAAATGATTCTTTTATTAAGTTTCTATATTATTCTCAAGCCGAGTACAACTTTTTGTTTTCTTTACACTTGCTTTATTATTCCTTTTGTTCCTATATACTTTCTTTCAATGCCTTTGTTCTTTGTTGCGGAAGTTTGGTGGAAGTGGAAGCTTGGTGAAGCGGAACCAGACCACCACACTATAGAGCTTGCTTATATCTTTACTATCATTCTTGTAATAGTTGGCGGTAATCCATGATCTTGATTGTCGGCTATCATTACTTCTCAGTTGAAACGATTGCGCGTTGCTACAGGAAACTTGTCATTGTACGGAGTGATCGCTGGTGACTTTCAACAAAATATACTGTACTGATTCGCAGGTACCCGTGGTACCGACTGCTACCAGGCATGACTACTATGGAAACCCAATACTAAAATCCTGCGAGATGGACATATATCAGGAATCCGGGAATAGTATACCGATACTTTACATCAGAATATAGTGTCTGCAGGCTCTCTCTGCTATCTCAAGATGGCGTGGCAGCCACACCATGGAAGTCCTTCCGGATAGCTGCCCCGCAAGAACTGCTGCTAGAGACAGAGGTGTGCAGCCGGTTTAGCACACTTCCCCGTCTCATATATTTCCCCCACTTCTGCCAACTGCCAAGGTCTCTATCCAAACCACTGGATTACTCATATATTCTATGTTTCCGACTTTCCCGGGAAATACCCCCTCAACCAGCCCCTTACAGATCACCTTTATACCGAATAAACTTCGGTGGCTGCGACTCTTTTCCAACCAAAGTTTCTGGCATTTTGCGGTGGGGTATTTGGGACGCTGGTGTATAATTACAATTGTTTGAGTGTCTGCTGCGGGCTAATTCAATAATTCCGGCTGAGTGTGGCAAGGTTAAGAGAAGGTGGAGTGCTAATATCTTTTTCTATGCCAGCCGTTGGGAACGCCTACACTAAATCCTCTGGCATCAGAAAGAAAAATATATGTGTAGTTTATCTATCTGTTGGTCTATCTATCAATCAAGCGCTAGTAGGGAAATACATAAAAATAAATAGCGGGGAAGGAAAAATGAAAAGAGGGATATTTTTTAGAACGGAACTCATGCCCGCGGGAATGATTGTCATGATAAATAGCGCGAGATGAGAAATCAAACAGTCCTCCGATTACACCATGCTCAACACAATAAACAGAGACTTATATGACTTCACTTATAAAAATTAAGATACTGGAAAGTTGCAGAGGGGTTATAACTCTAGATAAAGGTTTGATTTCCATCAATGTGAGCCAGGAAGAACTCCAAGGTCGGGTTTTCGGACTAGGGTAGGGGGCGAAAGGGGCAAATCGGAGGATGGAAATGGCGACACCAGGGCAGAGAAGGCGCCCGGAGGTTGAGAAGGAAGAGGTCTAGAAAAGCAGAAAACCCGTCGGGTTTGAGCGTGTCAATTGGGTGCTCCGGGTTTAACTTGCTGTCAATTCTTTCATTGCTGGTTGGGTGGTTGAGCAACTGCGCTTTCCGTAGATATCCGGGCTTGCAAAAGGTTGACCACTTCTTCATGGCCATTCATAGCGGCATACGCGAGTGGTGTTCGACCATTCCAATCGGGAAGGCTGGGGTTTACATCTTCTCGATCTAGTAATAGATCGACTATTCCTTCGTATCCTTTGCTCGCAGCCCACCAGAGTGGTGTTTTGTCATACTTATCAGGGTAATTGGGGTCGACATCGTCTCGTGCCAGCAGTAGCTTGGCCGCACCTTTGTGTCCCCCGTAAACAGCACATCCGAGTGGTGTTAAACCACCCGCATCGGGGCGATTGGGGTCGACATCATTCCGGTCTAATAGTAGCTTGACAACCCCTTCATGCCCGTTCCCAGCAGCACATGAAAGTGGCGTTGCACCATCCAAACCCGCCTGGTTAGGGTTGTTGAAATTCTTTGTATATTTCCTATGTATATTCAACACACTATGGTGTATTCTTCTACTTAGTTGGTGTTTCGGCTCCGCCTGTCCACCGCTTACATTACTACAGCTAAGATATATATTATTGTG
>Ga0307517_10002080_pt1 | contig 32585 bp, 25 predicted proteins | sample 23_EM_MG_FD_194515 | JGI IMG/M metagenome (GOLD analysis project Ga0307517, IMG submission 194515) | Populus trichocarpa ectomycorrhiza microbial communities from riparian zone in the Pacific Northwest, United States - 23_EM | ecosystem: Host-associated > Plants > Roots > Unclassified | place... | reverse complement strand
CATATAATTTTCTCTTACAATATAAAAACACTATATCAAAACTTATTAATGTACTAAGAAAAATTAGAGATAAAAAAAAAATGTAACATTGAAACCATATTTTACAAAAACCTCCTAATTGAGTCATGTATGAATATAATTTTAATGTATAAAAGATTATTAATTTATATATCAAGCGACATCTTATTTTCTATATGTATATATCTTATTAATTTAATGAATTATTAATTTATTATATTGAGTTCAAGTAGAGATTGATAAAAATATTATTTAATTGAGGTTATTAATTTATCAATAATATATTGTAGTTTATTTATGGTTATTTATCACAAATAATTTCTTCTTGTCTCTTTTTTTTTTTCTGAAGGTTTGTGGAAAAGAGTGGGGGCAAATTGTATGGCTTTAAGCTTTCTAAAGAAAATATGTATTCCAAACGGCGTAGTTTTGATAGGAAAGAAGTAGAGAAGCCCAACTAAGAAAAACCCTTATCATCAACGACTAGAAAACCCCGTATCCACAAACCATCTCATCCTCGTTATCCATATAAAAACCCATATCCACACTCCCTTCTTGTCTTGCTCTCTCTCGCTTGAAGAACTCAAGAAAATGGCAGTGAAGATTCGTTTAGCTAGACTGGGATGCAAAAACAGGGCATTTTACAGAATCGTTGCTGCTGATAGCCATACACCAAGAGATGGCAAGCACCTTCAAGTTCTTGGTTTCTATGACCCCTTAGCAGGTTCCCTCCATTTGTTTTTACCCTTCTCTTATTAGTTTTGTATGGTCAGTTTACATGATGTTTTTATATTCTTAACGACTTGAAATTCGAAGGCTTATTCAGTTTCAACTTAACTTTTTCTCAATTGGGTTCATTTTCAAGTTCTCATACTATCATTATAGGTTCTCTGTAGATAAAGTTGTTATCAAAGAGTTAAAATTTGTTGGGTTATTGTTTGCAAAGTGGGATGCATTTCATTTCATTTTGTTATGTATATATAGTTTAATATAACCATTAATAGCAATGATTGTTTATACTTTAGGGTGTTTTCTGTTGAAGTCTGAAAATTTTAAGCACAAAGATCATCAGTAGTAGGGAAAAACTAATTTTTAAGGTTTGGTCCAACATTATTCATAGGACTAATACAATTACTTAAATATCATCAAATAAAGTAGATGTATTTAGTCTATTATAGTCACCAAAGCATTAATTATGCTTAATCTTTCGTTTCGCTGTTTGGGGAAGATACATGTTGATTAGTGAGCTTAACTTTTGCAATGGCTTCAATATTGTAACTTAATGAAGTTGCTTAGTTATTCTTAAACCTTTCTGCGTTTCCTTTTTGTAGCTAAAGGCGATGCTAGAAGATTGGGTCTTAATGTTGACCTTGTGAAGTAAGTTTTTTTTTTTAAAAAAAAAATATATCTCATTTAGTTATATTCTCTCACTCTGTTTTTGTTTTGTTTTGTTTTGTTTTGTTTATGTTTCTTGTATATGCGGTTATGTAAATTTATCCAAGTATTTATGTTTTAGCTGAATCAAAGGAGATTGCGCTGTTTAAGTTGCACCTGAGTAGATAATCCTGGAGATTCTAGCAAGATATAGTGTTTAAGATTGATTTTTAATCCACTAAAACACGATACTGTATACGAGATCAATATGCATGCTATACATTTATTTCATGTAGGAGATATCTTCACAACGAGAAAGGTGTGTGTCAACTTTTGTCAATTCTGAATTAAAGGAGAAAACTGATAGATCGGTTTTTAGTTCACATAAACCTCTTGGATAGCTGCATCTAGTTGCATGGTTGATAAAATGAGTTGGTACTCTGTAATTTTGTTTTTGTTGCTTTTGAGTTACTCTTCTACTTGCTTCTGCAGGTATTGGTTATCGGTCGGTGCTCAACCTACAGACACTGTACGTGGCATTCTTATGAGAGCTGGTTTAATATCCCCACCACCAATGGTTGTGATGGGACAGAAAAAGGGACCATCTGGTGATACCTCAAACCCAGAGAAGATGATCACCCAGTAAAAGTTGTCATTTCTGTAGTTTTATATTTCTGTTCTGTTTTGTACCTGTAAGCTTGATCCAGCACTGAATGGTTTGAAAGCTAAAATTCCCTTTTCAGGTTGTTGAATGGACTTGAGTTTAATATTTGCTTTTATTTCGTGTTTGTGTCATTATATCTGCTCTTAATGCATATGTTCAACCACTTATATGCTATGCAAACATGATGCGTAGTGCTGTTTATATTCATTTGTTAGGTTTTTGTATGAGAAGCCTGTAGTTAGCATTACTGAGCACATACTTGAATGCACTTTAGAGATCTTATCTTGCCTGCTTTTAGTTTACACCAGTAATGAAGCACTTAATATTAGAACGTAGGATAGGTGATGTAAGAGCACTTGCCACTCACAAGGCAGAGAATGTTATTTCTTGTGTATTTGGCACAACATCTTCCTCGTGTACAACTTCATTTTACAGTCTTGATTGGCCTATTATACATAAGCATGAATGGGCACAATAGGTTGTATATCGTTATTGTCATCTTTCCTTGCCTATTCCGAACTCCCAATTTCCCTTTCTCGCGTCACTGTGAAGGTAACTGATAAAAGGCTAAATGGATGCTGTTAAATGTTGGCCTTCGATATATGTTAATATTGAGCGTCTGTCATGTGATGTTCCTGTATGTCCTTTTGCTTCTGCTTGAGAAAATTTAGCTGATTGCAGTAATGCATTTAGCAATACATAAATGGTGACATGTAGGCATAAGATTAGAGACTCCCTCTGTCACGGGCTTAATGCAATAGGCATTCACTTTAACCTTAAAGTAGGCAATGGACATGTTTACGGTGTCTCTCGACTGTTGAGCGTTTGCTCAAACCGTGCAATTTAAGCACCTGATGTCAGCGTGATTTCTCATGTTGTTGCTTGTTAGATATGAACGACCTCATATTTAGGTCACGCTTGCGGACTTTTGGATTGAGATTCATGGGAGCTCTTCTGAGTTACTTTGGTTTAGTGAGGGTAAAGAAGCAGGAGATTGGGTGTGGAAGGATCTGGTGTCAAGAACATTCAATTCAACTAAAGGCATGCAACTTGGAGCACCTTACAAGGAAATCAAGATCAATTATGATGTGAATGTTTTCTTCTCATGGCTTCTTCTTCAACATCAACCCCTACCCCTCCAAAGAAATATGATGTCTTTCGTTCAAAAGGAGAGGACCCTCTTTCTGGTTATACCAGCTGCCTCTATGATGCTTTGAAGCGTAAACAAATCCTAACCTTCATAGATAACGAGCTTGGAGAGAAGAAGGAATTTCTCCATCACTTTTGAAAGCAATTGAAGAGTCCAAGCTTTCTGTGATTATTTTTTGCTGAAAACCATGCATCTTCCAAATGGTGCTGAGAGGAGCTTGTAAAGATTCTTGAATGCAGAAAAAATAATCGACAGAAAGCTGTTCCGGTTTTCTACTTGGTTGATCCATCTCACGTCAGAAATTAAACAGGAAGCTTTAGAGATGCATTTTAGCTCTTATTATTTTTGAACTGTGCTCTCGAAGGTAAAAGCAAAGAAGAGTGGCATAGTGCATTGAAAAAATTAGCTCTAGACCCTCCTCGAATTGGAAACAAAACCATGCTTTAAGAGTATTAGATGGCTTTTATGTTTGACCTGACCTGTGCTTTCGGATATAAGCACACTCATTTATTGAAAAATGCCTCATAACAGTTTCTCACTCATTGAAATGGTCTTACCAGGGAGTGAAATACCAAAAATGGATCAGTGATCAAGGAGTGGGATCTTCGATCAAGGAGTGGGATCTTCAGTTACCATACAGGTTCCCTCAAATTGTCATCAGCTCATCAAGGAACTTGCTTTCTGCCAGATGATTCTCTTATTTACATCTTACTTTTGGCTGACGAGTCAGTGGAAGATTCAGCCATTTATTTCAAGCAGAGAACAGGCATGTTCAAACTTGATTTGTTCACAGCTTGGTCAATTTAAGCGGTTTAGGCATGCAAAATATGGTGCAGTTTTAAGAGAATCCCTCTCTCTGCTCCCTTCTCTCGGTACTCCTAGCTACATTCGGGAGCAGGAGCGGGCCACCTTATCGAATAATTTCTACAGATAGCAAAACTCAAGAGATGGCAAACATCTCCATGTCCATGGTTTCTATGATCCCTTGGCAGGTCGTCCTTATCTTTTTAAATTTTCTTCTGATGCTATAAATTCACATTTCTTGATATTTTATGTTTAAAACTTTAAAAAATGGAGGGTATTTATTTATTTATTTATTTGCAAGTTGTATTTAATTATCTTGAATTTTCAGCTGTTCTATAACCACAGAATGGCATTGTTCGTTCACTTGTTCTTTCCTTTGTTTTGTCAGGCATTGGTTACAAGCTGGTGCTCAAGCATCAGACCCTGCACGTCACATTCTTGTGACTTGTGAGGGCTGGTCTACTGCCCCTACCACCATTGGAGGTTACGGGGATGCATAGGTGGACCACGTGTTACGGATTATATTCATCCTTTATATGGCTCTCTGTCTATCACCCTGTATAAGTTAGCATTGATGCTTTGTTAATGCAATGGATGTTGTTATCGGTTTCTGTGTTGCATTGGTAGCTGTGGGGGTCTTGTCAGCAGAAGAATACATGAATTGGGAAGGAACCTGGTTCCTGTAAGCATGATACATGGCTGGCTGAAAGCTGAATTGCCTTCGGTCTTCAGACTTGATAGTTTGTTGGATGAAGTGCAGATTCTGGTAATTATGTGTTTATGTTTATTTTACTTCATATGATGGTCATGTCAGACTACTTGGCAAAAGCCCCGGTATCATCCAGTGGCCGCAAGGCATAGAAAATTAGGGAATGAATTAGGCAAAGAGGCTCTTTGCCCTTTCATGGTATTCATTAGTCTGTGTTGGCGTCAATGAGCACACGAAATCAACGCACTGATTAGAGAAATGTACAAGAACTTGTTCATTTATCTGGTATTAACATACAAAATTTGTTCTCTAAGAGGTCAGCATCGGTAGACATAGGTAGAATGATTCTTATTCTTTATATGTACAGCTCGGTTAAGTTCTCAGATTGATGTGCCACAAACCAGTAAATTCCTCCTCGATGCCTATGCTTCTGAGAGATCTGCATTCTCATTTAATGGCGCCACCGAATTGGGTGATGGATTCTGAACTCCAGTTTCGGATGGTTGGGATTCATGCTTTGCAGCAGCTTGCAGCACCCGGTTTTGAACATCTGTAGACGAAGGTGATGTGGGTAGTCCAAGGCGGTTGTTTTCTAATTTTCCAGTAGCCCACGAAAATGCCTGAGCTCCAACTCTAACAGGGGAGAGCAAAAGCCTTCAAAGAAACATTTAAAATCCCAATTAATCAAGACTTCAACAATCCAAAAACTTGGTCATACATGATCACACTAGCAAAAAGAATCCAACTGCCAAATGAATAAATGATTTCTCAAAAGTCCTGTGGAGGTTAGGCAATGTTGACCTTGATAACGTCATAGGTAATTTGGTTATCAACACGACTTAGATTGCTGACATGGTCAAGATCCTAGTGTTGGTAGAACTTTTAAAGCCAACGAGACTTGCTATATACAAAATTTCCCATGCCTTTTCCAGTGCAAACACCAAGGTCTATTTAAGTAAAACATGTCAATTGGGTGGCGAATGATGTTGCACCAGCATATTCTGATCAGATTCTCAAGAGTACAACATATAACACCTATCTATCTGACATTATACTGAATGCACCTTGCATAACTCATTGAGCACGAACAAACAGGGACTTGATTTCAAACCTTGTTTCCATATAGGTTTACCATATACAATTGTGTCTGATATGGTAAATGCATGAATGAAGAAAGACTTCTGGAGTAAGTTATACCTCATATCTTGCTTAAAATCTTCTGGGCCATTGTAAGAAGCAACCCGCCGATAAATAGTCTAGTGGAGTGTGACAAACCAATAATTAGAGAAACAAAAGGATCACTAAACTAAATTTAGCAATGACATAAAACTTTCCTTATGGTTAAACACATGCAAAATAGACAGAGGGGCATCTAGCTTAATGGTCGAATCCACACTATTTTATGGAATGCATCAAAGGATCTGTGTACAAGCACAATAATTCAGGTTCAGAAAGTGCAAGTTTGTTTTAACCACTATCAGCTTAGAATCAATATCAGTGAGTGCGTGTGTGTGTAACTGTGAAAGACACAGACCAGAGAACTACAACTAATAATTGTATACCTGACCGAGGCCAACAATTGCAATAAATTGTAAGGTCTTCTCCCACTCTGAAACAAAGTTCAAGTTTTGTTGGCAAGAAGGATGCGAGGAAAAAAACAGAATCTATAGCATTGGTTCTATATAATAGAACTAAAAAATTTCAAACTCTTCCAGATTTTGGGGGATCATTCTTAGAAAGTAGCAGAAAGCCTGTCCACGAGGAAGAAAAAGGACACACCTAGCAATGCGTATGATGCTGCAGCAAAACCCTGTTCACAACATTAATATTTTTGTTAGCAAAGGATGCACTGGACATTTGAAAGGCAAGAAATAAATATTTCTCAATCATGATTTGATGATTAACCAAGACCTGATGTAATACCACAAAAGGTAATCTGAGTCTTACCACACCATATCCAAGTGCTTGCACTGGTGAAGGTCTGATTTCTTCTAGAATTGCCTCAGCCTCCTGAAATGATGCCGAGTTGTCAAAACTCAAGTACTTAGAGAAAAACTTAGATCTGGCACTAGAAAAGGCAAGCACTTCCAGAATGTACATGTATTTAAAATTTTCAATCAATCAAAAAGAACAGCACAGATTGACAAAGCACAATGAATTTAAATCCTACATGACTGAATGGTCTTAGCAACAAGACAAATGTTTTGGTTGAAGGTGAAGGTTGTTGATTTGCATGAACAAGGAGATCCCGGATTGTAACATTATCCAAAAAGTCAGCTTGTTGCATATATCGAAATAACTTTTGAGCTCATATGAGCTTTCTGAGTAGTAAAATAATCATATCAACTTGTTTGAATGTTGAATAATGCCCATATAGACTTGGGCTCAGGTATCTGGGACAGGACCTTTTATTATGCACACAACAGCTTCAAGAGTTATTTAATTGATAACACCTAACATGTTGGAAAATTTATTGAAACTACAGCTAAACTAACCGTTACCTCTACTACGGAGCTCCATACAGTTCAATCTGGTGCACTAAATAAATAATTCAATCTGAACCAATAGTCTTTAGCAAAGAGCTACCAATTTTATCACCATTAGATTGTATTCAGGACAGATTATCATTTTTCTCAAAATTGCTTCAGATTTGACGCATATTTATGAAAAGAATTAGTCACTAGGATAATGTGCATAGTTTAATTTCATAGATCTGACCGCCGTCATGCTTCAAAACATACACAACCCCCATGGCCTGCTTATCCAGTTTATGGTAGCCCATCCATTGCATATATACAAGCACACAGCACACATTTCCAGACATGTGTGATTGCATGTAGTGCCCCAAACTGTCCACACACACACAGAAATTTTGTTTGAGTTTCCATGTGAATCTATATACTTGCATGCACAGACACATATATGCCTCATATGTCTGTGTGTATTTGTGTTGTTCAGTGCCTTATGAATACCATTTTGATAATATCCATGGGGCATCGAAGTGCACCCAGCAAAAGAATTTACTCTTATCATGTGTTTTTGAAATTAATGTCAAATTAATGAACTTCCCCGGATTTATCTGAGCTGACTGAATATATTATTGCAAGGTAGGGAAGTAATACTACAGCATGTCGTCTGCCACACATATACTTTGAGTTGATCAATGGCTTGCAACAATTAGAATTTTTCATTCCTAGATATTTCAATTAGTTAAGAGAATACAATAGTCATGCCATAACTTTACCTCATTAAGTATAGTTAGTGCTGTCTCAGGTTTGAGCTCCTTGACACGGAGACCTTGCTTTACCCAAGACTGGAAGCCACCTTGGACCACGTATGGTCTCTGACATGTAAAAATGCAAACAAACAATTAGGAATATGTTAAAATGTTTTGCAGTTCCAGATTAACAATACAGACCTGGCATTAGGCAATTTTCTTATATTGCAGGTCACATAGTTTAATACTGCAAAATACAACTAGCTTCTAAAGCTAAGTTATATGATTTTTTTTATGAATAAACCATGGTATTATCTTGTATTCATACATTTAACTCTTTTCTTCACGAGCAATATACAGAACCATATGGCTTAGCAAGCCATGGAGTGAACTAAAAGAATATTGAAATTGATTAACCCATTGCAACTTACCAAGTCAGGCAAGGTAAAAACAATTTTTGTTTTCCTTTTTCAGAGGTTCATAAAGACAAGAATGAGATGTAGAACTAGTGTGCTTTCTGAAGTAGTCTCTTCAGATCCCCAAGCCAAACTCATGTGCAGAAACTATCTTGAGAATAACATGTATGAAAAATGGGTTCTATCTATAGCATTTATACACCAAAGATACATGAGTACAGTGTTTTGGTTAACAACATTATAAATGAACAAAAGGCATTAAGTTACTCTTCCAGAATCTGGTTAATATCAAGATTGTTATTTTTTAAAAAGGTAACTGATAAGGGGCAAACTCTCAGAAATGTTAATCCCCAAGAAGCTCGACAAAAGAAGAGTGGAGAAATTCTCTTTCTCCCCTTTTAGTTCAATGATGGCATAAATGCTTAGTCATTTATGCAACAAAAAATCTTAGAGATTTCAAATACTTGCCTTAACCCCAAGCTTTCTCAAGGATCTTGCAATGCCTTTAGAACGAGAACCATTAGCATCCATAACTATTACCTGGTACCTGTCCTACAAGTATTAGAAAAACAAAGTTCTGAGAAAATATTCCTGAAGCCAGATTTAAACATGGAAAACACAGGAGTTTGTGATGTAGGAACCATACTTCAATAATAATACCAAACAACACATTTTGTAAAACTGATCACTTGTCCCTGATAATTTATTTAGGTACTTCGGGACCAACCCTGCCACCCCAAAAATTTACTTTAGGCCCTGCTGGACCAATCCTACCACCCAAAATTCAATGGAAAGTGTGATTACAAGTTATTTCACCAGTAAAATTCTGTAAAACAAATTATATCAGCACCTCCAGCTTAGGCACATTGAACCCATGATGCCACCAACAATTCAAAGCAAAAGTATGAGTGTACGTAATTCTACCGAAACAATGCCTTGAACACTTTAAATTTTATGCATCTTCTACTTGAATTTTTGTGCATGTCATTTCGATTGCTATAGTATGTGCCCAATAGTCCTTCACACATGAGCATGGCTTGGTGAAAAGAAATCTTAGAGAATGGAAAGGTGTGAAACAATTTCTTGTGTCCTCAGAGGCTAATGATGATAAAACACAAAATTGATTAGACCAAGCCCAAATCACCCCTCCCCAAAAAATTTCTTTTCTTTTTGGCACTACTCAGAATTCTGATTTTTCTGAAACCTTCAGCATGGATAAACAATAATTATATCAAATGTCTTAAAACATAAGGCTGTACCTGTACAGCTTTCAAGTTACGAATGACTGCAGCAATTAGGGTGTCATCAAGATCTTTTCCACCCTTTAACAACTTCCTTACTGGGCCATCAACCTGAACAAAGTTGAGGAATATAAAACATAAAGTTACAAAAAGAAAGGATGCATCCAAGCTCCAATGCTTATTTTTATTTCATCTTCTTTTTTTTTTGGTTCAAAGAGTTATTTAACATTTAGAAACAAAGTAATTGTTCTAAACTTTGATCTTCCTTGTAACAAATAGCAATATTCCTCCAACCATAGCTTGTGGACAGTATTATAAAAACCAACCTGTGGTAGAGTTACACTTGCATAGCGAAACCGTGCAGCTCGCCGAAGATCAGGAATGCCATCTCTTTCTCTGAGAACCTTCACATAAATAATGTCCAACAAATTCAATTCCAGGTCAAGGAAATAAAAGGAAATTAATGAGGTTACCCGATTTGAGATTGTTTTTACTATAATATAAAAGAAATGAGGGTGAAAGGTGTGATGTAAATGATATTTCTTAGTGGAAAAATAAATAAGTATTGAAAATATGAAATGGGGTCACCAAAAAATAGAAGTTATAAATGAAGAGAGTTGAAAAAACAGTAGAAATCCTTTAGTAAAAGTGAGAGCAGTAGGTTTTAGCCTCTCTCATTGAGGTACTCGGATTTTTAACAAAAGAACTTGAGAACATGAAAGGCCAGAAAAATTTACTCTCTTGCCTCAGGCCGGACATCAATGAGTATGGTGTCTCCCTTCTCTGCCAAGAGCTTCAGAGTTAATTGTGGAGACAAATCTCCAGAGTAACCACCATACGCCCACACCCAATAAAAACCCCTGCACAAATCCAATAGAAAACTTTAGTTTCCCATGTATGCAGATTAAATTAACAAATCCCTATATGCAAGAAAGGACATCCATACCACAAAGTGGCTGAGGTTCCAAGGAAAAGAACAAAAGGTACAACTGGATCATTTGGATCCAAGCCAAGGCTTTTTTCTAGCCCCTCGATAGCAATGTAAACCTGCTTATGGCATATGAAATTCAGTGTTGGTTTGGGAATATAAATGAGTTAGGTCAGCTCGTAATTAAGCACTTTAACAGACATGGATGCAATTGATTTTTTTACTAGAAGACCTGGAAGGTGAAAGCAGTGACTGAAGTCCCTGACAAAAAGAGTTCTAAAATGAACCTAATAAATTTTTTCAGGAGATGGAATTATTTTTTAATTTCATAAAATGTGCCAAGTATAATATACCTGTTGAAAAGTTGCACCAATTGGCCTCAATATTTTTGTTGCCCTTTCTTCAGACAGATTCAGTGCACCCCTGATCTCTGGAGGAAGCAATTCCTTGGCAGACCCATAAGAATAAACAACAAAAGAAGCCCCTTTCACTATAGATTCCTCAACTGCAACAATTGCACCTCTCAGCACTTCAACAGAAGCGCCAGTAGTTTTTTTTATGGCTTCCCTCAAATCAGTTGAAAAGCTAGTTAATCTATCACCAGCCAGTTCTCCTGTTTGATTGAAAGTTGAGAATACTTTACTCAAGGCACTATCAGCTGTTTCTGAAGCACTTTTCTTAATGGAGGTTATTGAAGTAGTAATTGTGTTTAGTGAGCTTTGCACAGCATTTTCTCCCTGATTTACTGAAGTATTGATGGAGTCCTTAAACCCGCCCAATAAATCATCCAAACTAGTCTTCGCACTAGATAATGAATCACTATCCATTTCCAAGGATTCAGACCCCAAGCTGGGTTTCTCTGGTGTTATATCGATAGTTGATGTTGTTTGGGGCTCCACAAGTCCTATAACACTATCTGTGTTTTCAGTTAACTGGTCTGTAGAGTCCATAAGTTCCTCTTCAACATCAGCTATGTTATAACTTTCAAAAGATTTCAGTTTCCCCCCTCCTCCCATAGGGTGCAGTTCATCTATTGCTCCAACCGAAGAAATCCAATCATTATAAAACTTGCATTTAATGTCGCCTAATTCATTTGGGCAGGAATGATCATTAATGAAAGACAAGGTTATTGATTGTTCATTGCTTTCAACAAAACTGGAGTAGAAAGACTTGACAGCTTGTGTTTTGAAGGACATTCTTTGGGAATGTGTTCCATTTGACATCCCCAAAAGTACCCTGTCTTCTACATAAAATCTGGACTCGATATCCTTCCAGACTGAGCAAAATGGTTGCGGACCTCCATGTAATGGAATCTACAGTTTTTGTTGTTTCAAATACATGAATGACATGCTTGACAATAGAAATACTATTTCACAGGTATATGAAGAAAGATGTGACACAATAACGCATAACACGGTGAATTGATAACCAGAGTGCATGGAAGCTACCACCTGCAAGACTTCACTCGGATGCTTCAAATTCTGTTCTTTAAAGGTGGAAAAGGAATTTGAATATTGAAGAGTTTCTCAGACGTCATATCTTAATTTTTCATTCTGATGGGAATAATTAGATTAAGTGGAGAGAAAATGTCATCTCACCCAAAAGCTTAACTGCTAAATAGAAAGGTGCATGCAGGTTATAAGGCCATACCAAACTTTCGGCTAGATTGTTAAGGAATTTACTCAACCTCCCTCTGATGTCTAGGCTTAACAAAAAGAATGAAAGAGAACGCTGCACTGGACTATGATACCATATTAGAGCATGGGTATCAGCTGATGCATTCAGTTCAAAACCATCACTTAGGCACATGCACTCTACATAATGCGGTACTGAACTTTATGCTTAAACAGTTGAGACTTAATTGATACCATCAATTCAAAACCTTCACTTCAGCACCCCAGATTTTCATCTCACATAAATCACACATTTTATACAAAAGCACACATATATACTTGCACCATAAATTTTTTTTCTTTTATTTTTTGAACCAAGATTTTTCTCTTTTAGCATAGACTTCAATTATAGTCCTGGATTAATCTCCACCCTGTTGGAGGTTATGCATCTCCAAATCTAAGGGCAGAGATGAAACCATGAGATACAAGAATGATAGAAACTTCTCAACAGCATGATTTAAATTACAGTACAGGAAGCGAATCTCACCTGAGAATGAGGGGAACAACTTGGAGTGGCAGAGCAAACAGGCAACATCTTTTGTTTACTCGATATAAACCTTTATCAAAATCACCAAGCTTCCATGTTCTGCATGGAGGTAAAATTTTTACAAATTAACATGCAGTTCAATCTTCAAATTCGCCCTTGAAAAAAATGAACAGTAATCACACCAAGTTAAGTTGAATGAGGATCATCTCAATTTATGACAAGTAATCAACTTTGAAGAGGATTTCTTGGAATTCAATTCTAAAGCCCTTTCTTTTTTTGGAAAAAAAAGAGCAAACTCCTTCTCTCAAATGACATCAATGTGGATAAAAATTATGAAAGAAAAGTGGGAAATGGATCCAAATAAGCAGAATTCAACCATGACCACTTTAATTCATTGTACCATGATGAGCCCTTCTAAGTTGGCTTCTAAAAAATCAAGCTTTAGTTCCATTTTCAAACAAAACCATGAAAAAGCAGAGAATTCATTTCACAAAACATGTGTGTGCGCGTAAATCATCAGGATGGATAACACACAAAGCTAAAGCTATAACCAAACCCATAGGGACTCAACGTAAATAGACCAATTGCTCAACTGGGTTGCTCGAAATACAAACACTAAAAGCATTAATACTACAAAGAGTGACATACAACTACAGCGTTCAACAAAAAAAATGACAAATTACAACACAGTAAGCTAAACTAAAGCAAACCCGCTCCGGACAAGGACTAAAACTTACTCAAATTCTAGGAAACTGAGAATGGGCAATGTATTTGTGTGGCAACTTGTCAACTGAAACAGTATATATCAAGTTAGAGAATCGAATCGTGTGGCTTGTCGATGCCTCTAGCTCATCTCTAAGGTTTCTCTTTGCCTCTCGTTTTTTTGGTGGGGACGAGTTTTGGATTTGATTTTTTTATTATTTATAATACTATTTTCATATGGTTGCCCTTTATTTGTTTGGTATTTAACATTTCTCCCTTCATTTTCTGTGTTTTCTGTTTGTTGCTTAAGATGTTGTGACTCTTCTCAATTCTCGCCTGCCCAGTTAGGGTTGGACCGGATTGTTGGTTATTACTCGGTTTGACTCGACAATAAGGTATTTATATGAAAGACCGAGTTCGACTTGCTATGCTCAAACTCAAACCGAATATCTATTTTAAATTTATAAGTTTATATTGATATTATTGTAATAAATTATTTTATTATTTTAAAATATAATAAATGCTATTATGATCTTATTCACGGTGTTTTACAACTGATTTAATCTGATAAATTGACCTATGATTTTGATGAGTTAGAATTCCAAGTTAGGTCGGGTTTAAATAAAAATAGAAGGAAATTAATTTGGTGTAATCCGATCAGAAACTCGAGCTAACCCACAGCTGAATGACTTTTTTCTTTTTCTTTTTTATAAATAATATTATTTTTATTTTTTTATAAATAAAAATCAACCAAAATTAATTTAAATTGATTAACCTGATTCATATAACTCGGTGCTCGTTTTTTTATCGAATTTAAAAACTATGCATGTGCGTCTTCCTAAGTTCTTGAACATGTAGCCTTGTGGTAAAGATAAAGGGGAAAAAACTTGTTTTCAGGTTAGTGCTTCTTAAATAACTTTGGGTTAGAAAAATATTGAATTTCTCGTGTATAAAGGAAGAAAAATATTTTGTTTCAACTAAATTATATCCATTTTAATAACAAGTAAACTGATATATTTTTTAATAACAAGAAAAATAATTTTTTAAAACATCAATATATTAAAATCATCAAAAAAATATTAAAATCTACTAGTAACACATTAAAGATCCATGAACCAATCATTTTATTTTCCAGTAATTTTTATTTTTTGAGACTTTTTCTATAACAATTGTGGGATTTTTATATTTATTTAAAATTATTTAAAAAATAATGCATTCAAGTTAAAATATATTAAGTACATGTACTTACTTTATTGTAAAATTTTATTTTTAAATCACTTCATGTTTGTGCTGCTTTTTGTTTGGAAGTGTGGTTGTGGTTGCTTTTCAAAGTGTTTTTTATCAAGAAATATATTAAAATAATATATTTTTTATTTTTTAAAAATCATTTTTGATATCAACACATCAAAATAATCTTAAAAAATCAAAAAAATTTAATTTTTTCAAATATATTTTTAAAATATAAAAACAAACAGTATAGTTATACATTATGGTGATTTTATTACATGAAAAAAGTAATTAGAATTATGAGCTATTAAATATTTTTATTTGAAATTTTGTGGTAAAATCATAACAAAAATTATCTTCCTTATTAAGCATCGCAAAAATTGCTACGTCAAATCATCGAATTTTTTTCAAATCGAAACAATATTTTTATTGCCACGTGTTGAATGTTGCTGTATTAACATGAAATTTGCATATGAATCAACGCTCACGCGCCATCTGCAAGATCTCGGCCTCCATCACACGCCCCGCGGGCTCCACTATTTCATTTTTCTGGTCAATATTTATTTATTCTTAATTACGATGTTATGCTGGGTTGCCAGAATACAATTGGTTGCCGCCTTCAATGACCGTATCGTATACGATCATCTCTCCAAGCAGGACGGGATAACCTCAAATTTGTCCCCAGCTCATCCTCTAATTTTCAATCAAGTCCTAAAACTATGTTTTCATCAATTAAATCCAATATATTATAATTTTTCAATTAAATCTCCCTTCTATAAGAATTTATCATTTTTTTAAATAGAAATTACTTCCATTCAATCTCAGTGATAAGAGTGTCCTTATATATTCATAAGAAAATATTTTTTAAATTATACAACAAAAACTTAAACGCTTGGTATTTTAACTATAGAGTTGATATTGTTCACCCATCCACGAAACATTGTGGATGGTATTATGCATTTTTTATAATTCATTTTAGTCATTAAAGTATTTTTTGTGTGATTTGATACTAATTGAAGGTCAATTGCTTCTTATTTCTTAGTCAATTGTGAAATTGAAAGAAGAGGGACCGGAAAAAAAAGGCTCCAAACATGGATGACATGCCAAGAGTTTTGAGAAAAATACACTTTGGTTCTCGAACTTTAAAAATAACACAAATTATACAATTTCGGTAACTCAATATTCAATTTTGATATAAAAAATTTATTTTTGTTATTTTGCAGTTCCTAACTGAGAGAAAGGTTGCCAGATTCTAATGGCAGAGAGAAAAATATTGTTGACACCAACCCAGACCATCAAAATGATCGATATTTGTGTCAAATTGTTCTATTTGATCAGGGAACTTATATTATGTGTTTTTTTACATTTAAAGTTTGTAAAAAAACAGATACGAGGTTGGGTTGATTTTGATTTTCATGATGTTTTTTAGGCTATTGATAGGTTAATCACAGTTTTTAAGGTGTTTTTATAGGTTTTTTGGATAAAAAACTTTGAGCCTTGATTTTCCAATCACCATAATAGGTAGAACTTGAGCAAATTCAAATGACATGTTATCTTATTATTTTTTAAAAAAAAATTTAGGAACGACGATATGTCATCCGCCCCATATACAATAACAAAAAAAAAGGGTCCGGTTGCATCGGGCCATATCAAAATGGGTCGACGTGGGCTGGGCTGGCGCGTCAGGCTCAGCAGTGCCTGGCTTTTTTTTTCTATTTTTTTTCAATCAAAGCTTCTTTTTTATGTTTTTATTTTTCAAATCTCATTTATCTATATTTAGATCAATATCCATTCTCTATTTTATTTTATTCAAAGAGTCTATTTAAATGATATTATAATTTTGTTTTTATCTTTTGTATAAATGAATTTTGTTTTTTGAAACAAAAAAATCATTTTATGATAATATTTCTAATATGTGCAACCTTACATGATATTTTTTTACTTTTATTTTACTCAATCAATTTAATGTGTGTCTATTTTTATTTGATTGAATAAAAAAATTATTTTAACAAATAAATTTAGCAAACACAACGGGGAAAATACCATGTCTTACAAAATTAAATATTTTGATCTACAACTATTTCTTGATTTTTTCAATTTTGTTTTTAGTTATCGTTTATGATTTTTTTTATTTATTAACAGATGTATTTTTCAATTTATTTGATTACATCATGTATTCATAAATTTTTTTATTTTCATTTAAAATTTTTTTAACTACAAAAACATTTCAAAAAATTCTATATATAAATTTTTTTATTAAAAAAAAATCTAACCCCTAACAAAGTGAGGATAAAGTATATAGTTATAATTAGGGGTGGTCATTTTCGGTTCGGTTTTTATAAAAAAAAGTAACGAAACCGGTTTTTTTAAAAACCGAACCGAAACCGGTTCAAACCGACCGGTTCCGGTTTGGTTCGGATTTGCTTGGTTTTTCCGGTTTGACTCGATTTTTTCCAGTTTGGCTCCGTTTTTTTCTGGTTTGGGTTCGGTTCAGTTTTCGGTTTCAGGTTTATAAAACCAAAACCAAACCGAACCGGTCGGTTTTTTAAAAATTATAATCAGTTATATCAGTTTTTTTTCATAATTTGATTTTTCGGTTATTTTTTTTCTGATTTAATCGATTTTTCAGTTTTTTTCTCACCCCTGGATATAATAATAAACAATAATTTAAAAAATCAAAATTATACGTACCAACCAAACTGAGCCTCCTGTTATTGCATAAAATAAGCGCTTTTAACGGAAAACTTTAAGTACTTAATTGAAAAAAAAAATAGTTTAAAAACTCAATTGGAAATGAATGGATAACTTGGGGACTCATGTGTGACTTCCTGAATAAAGCCAATATGCTTTATCTAGTTTTCTTCACTATTCCACGATTTTCTCCTCTCTCTCTCTCGCGTTCTTTTTCAAAGCTTCAGAATTTCCGTTCTGGTAAGCTCTTTCTCTCTCTACTTTCTATCTCTAAAAACTCGCGCATTGAAATATTAGGTGATTTAAGCGTTCTTGAAATGGAAAAAGCAGTTGTTAGTGCTTGTAGATCTCTTAATTCAGATCTTAACGGTTTCCGATCTGCTGATATTTTAGCGCATTTCTTTTTTAAAATTGCGATTTTGCATATATTTTATAATTATTTGAGTTATTTTTTGGCATTTGATCACCAGGTTATTGATTAAGGGCGCATGGAATCACCCGGTGAGCATACAGAGCCCTTGCATTAGCTTTATTATTATTATTATTATTATTATTATTATTATTATCATCATGTTTCAATGGGAGGGCTAGCTAGAACACCGGCGACGTTGTGTAGCTTTCTTGCTAATGCACGCGAGAGTTTTCTTTAGGTAGTTACGTGGCCTGGAGAATTAGATGATGAATGCGTCTTTTTTATGGGATCACTTGGATATGTACTGTTACGCTGAATTCGACTCGACTCTTTCATTTAGTTTTTGTTGATAAACAACTTGTCGGATGGATCATGGAGTGTATAGATCACGAAATCGATGATCATTTTTAGGGTTATCATATGTAGGGAATAATGCATTATCAGTAGTTTTGTCATTTTAGTGTCAATTCGAGAACTAGATTAATGCATTTTTAAGTGGCCACTGGGGTTTTTCTGGTTAATCTAGGTTTCGGTGATGAATGACTATAGAGAGGGTGTAAGGGACATATGGTATATGGATTGCAAGACCCACGATCGTAATTATACCATATCGATGGAAAAATGATTGATGATAGACATTTCTTGGAGCTCTTCAGTCATTTCTGATGTCAATTTGTTTCATATTTTTTTTTCTCTGTTCTTATATGACCAACAAAATTCAGTTTGGCTGTCTGCTTAGAGGAAGATTAATTTTAATAGGGAATGCATCTGCTTTTACCTTAGTTTAGCCAATATTTACATGCATTTTTGCTCCTTGGTTTTTACTGCAGTTGGTGGTTCAAGACTCACATCTGTGGTTGTTGCAACCCTGGATAGTGGTGAAGTTTACATTATTGCCAGCTTGTCTTCTAGAACTGATACTCAAGTGATATATGTTGACCCAACAACAGGGTTGCTTCGATTCAGTGGGAAGTTAGGTTTTGATGTCTTTAAATCTGAAGATGAAGCTTTAAATTACATTACAAATGGATCACGATGGCTTTGTAGGAGTACTACAAATGCGAAGGCGATATTAGGATATGCTGCCTTAGGAAGCTTTGGGCTGCTTCTTGTAGCTACAAAGTTGACTGCCAGCATTCCAAATTTGCCTGGTGGAGGATCCGTGTATACAGTAACAGAGAGCCAATGGATCAAAATATCTCTTCAAAACCCTCAGCAGCAGGGTAAAGGGGAGGTGAAAAGTGTTCTAGAGTTAACTGAGCTTGACATTGATGGGAAGCACTACTTCTGCGAGACAAGAGATATCACTCGACCTTTTCCAAGTCGTATGCCCTTGGAAAATCCCGATGATGAATTTGTTTGGAATGGATGGTTTTCAATGCCTTTCAAAAACATCGGGCTTCCAGAGCACTGTGTCACACTCCTGCAGGTTTTGCTTTGTGCTCAGTGTCTTATTACTAACACGTATCTGATTGTCAAATATTTTAAAAGTTGTCATTCTTGATGTTTAGTCTGCACTTGCACACTTGTGATGTTAAGTGACAATAAATTATTGAATGAAAGAGAGTAAGGCTAAAAGCTTATGAGTGAGCTTGTTGGCTCCCAGGTAGAAACCTAAGCAATGGAGAATGAATTCTTTTCCTTGAGGTGTGACATCTCAGGTTCATCCATGAAGAATTGAGGACAGAATGTCTGGATTGGATTTTGGTATTGTTTTAACTACTGTTATGGTCTCCCTAACCACTGAATTTAGTCCAGCTATCCCCAATGCCATGCTTGTGGGCTATAATGCCTGTAATTGAGCATATCAGGTTATAATTTCTCCAGAGGAAACCAATTTAAATGACTTTCTGTTTTCAAGTTTTCAACCAAGAGTGATCCATTGACCATTGGAATCAAACTGATTCAAACAAGCTGAACAGTGTTTGGTTTTGTTGGCACTATTTTAACTCTTAAAATTCTTTAAACATTTTCTTGTCAACATCATGATTGGAAAAAAAAAATATTGTACAGTCCATTTAAACATCATTATTTTTTGAGTTGGTTCAGTTGTGTTAACCAGAGGAAATTCCACTGTCGTAACTATCCATGTGCTTCCAGTTTCTAGTCTTCCTCTGGTTACCACTCTCTATTCCTTGCTCGCAATGATTTACCTTGCACTGGATTCTTATTCTATCTTAAGAGGAGTAATATCATGGCTACAACATAAAATTTATATTTGATACTGTTTGGTTGATATTAATGTATAGGGCTTTGCAGAATGTCGAAGTTTTGGAAGCTCAGGGCAGTTAGAAGGGATCGTTGCTCTAACAGCTCGCCGTAGTAGACTGCATCCTGGTACTCGATACTTGGCGAGGGGGATAAATTCATGTTTTAGCACAGGTTAGATGACCAAAATATCTCTTGGAATCTGATGCCATTTTTCTTGTTGAAATTCCCTAGGTTATGCGTTTGGTTGATTGATGGCATTGGTTTTGATTTGTTTGTGTTTCACATTTTCTGTCCTCTTATTTTTTTTACTGTTCATAAATAACAACCATTTACTAAATTTTTTATATACACCTGTTTGGCGTATACTGGCTTCTCTGGGCCATGGTTCCTATTTTGTAGAAATAAAGTATCATCATAGAACAATGAGCAATAGAGAAATGAATTGGTTTAAGATGCATATATTTATCTGGTTATATCTGTTGAAGAAGTCATTATTACTCCAGACCCCTTCTCATGTACGAATAACAATGTTATTGCATATATTTATTTATGTTTCTATTTGATTTCTAAATCATTTACGTTGTTCATTTTATTACTTCTTTCTCTTATCTTAGTTGGGCATGATTTTGAAATGAGTTTTGCATAATTGATCAAATGAACAGGAAATGAAGTGGAATGTGAGCAACTTGTATGGGTGCCAAAGAGGACTGGTCAGAGTGTTCCTTTCAACACATACATTTGGAGACGAGGAACGATTCCAATTTGGTGGGGTGCAGAATTGAAGATGACTGCTGCAGAAGCAGAGATTTATGTTTCAGATCGGGAACCTTATAAAGGAAGCTCACAGTACTATCAGAGGTTGAGTAAACGATATGATGCTCGCAGTTCTGATATAGCTGTTGGGGAAGGTCAGAAGAAAAAACCTTCTGTTCTAATTGCATGCATCAACTTGCTTAGGAATGGAACAGGAAAGTCAGAAGCTCTTCTAGTTCATCATTTTGAGAAATCTTTAAGCTATATAAAATCAACTGGAAAACTTCCCTATACGCGAATACATCTTATAAATTATGATTGGCATGCCAGTGTAAAACTAAACGGTGAACAACAAACAATTGAAGGACTGTGGAAACTTCTCAAAGCACCCACTGTGGCTGTTGGCATTTCTGAAGGGGATTATTTACCTTCACGACAAAGACTTAATGATTGCAGGGGTGAAATCATCTATACTGATGATTTTGCAGGTGCCTTCTGCTTAAGATCACATCAAAATGGAGTCCTCCGTTTTAACTGTGCAGATTCCTTGGATAGAACCAATGCTGCTAGTTATTTTGGCGCTCTACAATGTTTTGTGGAGCAATGCAGGAGGTTGGCCATATCACTTGATAGTGATTTGACATATGGTTATCAGTCAGTCAATAACTATGGCGGATATACAGCTCCATTGCCACCAGGCTGGGAGAAACGATCTGATGCTGTCACAGGGAAAACATATTATATTGATCACAACACTAGAACTACAACATGGAAGCATCCATGTCCAGATAAACCTTGGAAGAGATTTGACATGTCATTTGAGGAGTTCAAGAGTTCAACAATTTTATCTCCTCTATCTCAGCTGGCTAATCTTTTCCTTCTTGCTGGTGATATCCATGCAACACTTTATACGGGTTCTAAAGCTATGCACAGTCAAATTCTTAGCATATTCAATGAAGAAGCAGGAAAATTTAAACAGTTTTCTGTAGCTCAAAATTTTCAAATCACTTTACAGAGAAGATATAAAAATGTACTTGTAGATAGCTCTCGTCAGAAGCAGTTGGAGATGTTTCTTGGATTGAGACTTTTCAAGCATCTTCCATCAGTTCCAGTTCAACCTCTAAATGTATGTTCTGTATTCTCTATATCAGCTACTTATTCTGGGATTCCTTATCACAAGCTGTGTTTCTTATATAAATATTTTGCTCTATCAATGCAGCAAGACCAATTTCATAGTACCATAAAGTCACTTGGTTGGTTAGCTCCATTTTGCATGCCATACTTTCCATTGACCCCAATTATTGAATCCATTTTCTTTAATTTTAATGCATTTCATATCTTTTTTTTTTTACTTGAGCTCACTAAGACAAATTGAGTGTAAAGTTCGGAAACCTTTCTAAACATAGTTGCATGGATTTTTGGTTACTATATTATTAGATATTTACCCTTTTGTTCTGATGTCTTAATGGGCTATCATGTATGACTAGTGAGATACGCATTTATTGCTTTGCCTTATCATTCTTTTTTACCTTAAGATTTGTGTTGAAAACGTTTCTGGAATTCAAATACCAGATTTATGTTTTGTTGCCAAGATTCCTGTCAATCAGCTCATCAATTACTCAATTTTGCTGTATTTCAAACTCAACATCCTGTTGTATCATATTACCTCTTGACTATTGTATTGACATGAAATAAGGTGATTGATATATGCGGACCTTTGGTCTAAGTAGATATTGAAGATAGCTGTTTACTTCGAGTATGTAATGCGCGAATCATTCCAGGTTCCTTCTCGACCTTCCGGTTTCTTTCTTAAGCCAGTCCCCAACATCACTCCAAGTTCCAATGGTGGGTCCAGTCTTCTGAGTTTCAAGAGAAAAGACTTGATATGGGTAATTGCCTTTTTTATTTTGCTTAGTCTTTGCATGGAATTAGTAAGCGAGTTTTGAAGTGGTTCAACTCACAAGTTGGAAACTTTTCTTCGACTTTTTTTTGTTCACATTCGTTATAAACCGTGTTTAACTTCATGCATCATTCATCTAACAGGTTTGCCCACAAGGTGCAGATGTGGCTGAACTTTTTATCTATCTTGGTGAGCCTTGCCACGTCTGTCAGCTTCTTCTAACACTATCTCATGGGGCAGATGATTCCACTTACCCATCAACTGTTGATGTGAGGACGGGACGCTACCTAGATGGGCTTAAACTAGTTGTGGAGGTCTGTAGTATATGCTTATACAGAGTGCTTCTTAACCGCTACATTGATAAATGCACCTTGTGAATAGTTTTTTTTTTCTATGTAAAAATATGGTCTTGATTAATGAATACAATATGTTGAAGGGCCATGGATAGATCATTGCTCTTCCTTTTTATGCTTTTTTCTTTTCCTGCATGTTGGTTTAAGGTTTTTACATCATGAAATAGATTATAGATGGAATAAGGGCTAGTTATTCGGTATTCTTGAGCTTGAAGTGGAAAACGTTTGGTGTGTGATCTGATGGAAGACATGTTGTCTGCTGTCTACTTGGGTACCAGTAACTCTGTATTTATCTCTAAACATTTGGAGGCTACTTTAGTTTATTACAAACATGCACTATATGCTACCCAGCCAAAGAAAGGAAAAGCTATATATATATATATATATATATGCACACCTAGATGCAAAAGGAAAGCATGCATGTTCATATGGACATAACAGAATCTCCTATAGTTCCTAGTCTTACTTTGGACTTTCTTTACAGGGTGCTTCCATACCTCAGTGTGTAAAGGGGACAAACCTTTTGATACCCTTGCCAGGACCAATTAATGCTGAGGATATGGCTGTTACTGGAGCTGGTGCACGCCTTCACGCTCATAATACATCAACCTTGCCATTTTTGTATGAGTTTGAAGAACCAGAGGGAGAGCTGGACTTCCTAACTCGTATAGTGGCAATTACATTTTATCCAGCTGTTTCTGGAAGGAGTCCTCTGACGCTTGGCGAGGTGAAAACCATTTTTTCATGAATATTTCTCGATCTAATTCATGTTCATCCCGTTTCATGTTAATATTATTGCTTGGTCATGCTATTGTTTTTTAAGCTAGACATGGTGACATGCATTGCCTTGCTCTGAGACTTCATAGATGAAAACTTGATAGTAAACGGACTTGCCATTCTCTAGAATCTGCTTTTGAATTGTTTGTAGGACTTCTGTACTATGATATTCTCGGAGGATGACTTTCTTTGTTTCTCTACAGAAATAAATGCATCAGGACATGACTGGCTGGGGAGATTTTTTTATAGATAAGAGAAAATTGATTATTGAGAGAAATTATAGCTGGAGAGAGATGAAAGTTAAAATTTCGTGATGACAGTTTCAAAAATATCCCCATTGAGCTAGATGCATGTTTCACATGAATGCATACATTTGGAACATTCAAGTTGACTAAAAGAATTAAAGTTTCATGCTCTCAAGGAGCTATACTAGTTAGATGCCCTGGTGTGATGATCAAACTCGCTGATGCCCTTGGGCCTTTTACTGCTTCACCTGTACTACTTAGAATTAGCTTTTCTTAAGCAAGTTCTGGTAGTGTCATAGAGTTATTGGGTTGGTTAATGTGCTGGAGAAGCACTTTTGGCTTCCACAAAAGTAGAAAATTTTCATTTATTTTGCCCATTTTTCTTTCCATTATTTGTCCATGCCATGGAGCTGTGGATAGTTGAAACATGTTTTCCTTCATTTATTTTGCACGTTCTTCTTTCCATTATTTGTCCATGCCATGGAGCTGTGGATAGTGGAGCCATGTTTTCCCAGGACATTCATTTGAAAGTGTCTTCCATCAAAGGATTTTTCTCCTTACTTTCCTTGCTTATTCTGTTAATTAACTTTCTCCAGTGTCCCGGATTTGCTTTAATTGTTAATGGACAATGATGCTGTATTACATTTTCTCACAGGTAGAGATCCTTGGAGTTTCTCTTCCATGGAGAGGAGTATTCAGCAATGAAGGCCCTGGTGCAAGAATAACTGAACTTGCCAAAAAAACTCATGAGGAATCCAACCTATTCCTGTCCAGTACCGAAACCAATCCATTTTCCAGCGCTTCTCTATCCCATGATATAACCCCATCAATTCAAAAAAGTGATTCTACAAACTGGCTTGATCTTTTGACTGGAGATGACATGTTTTCTGATCCTCTTTCTCAACCAGTGATGCAGTACGATGTACATGAGGGGAGTGACAACATGTTTTCTCATCCTCTTTCGCAAACAGTAACCCAAAACAATCTACATGAGGAAAATGACTTGCTTGGTTTTTTGGACCAAGCTGTAACTGAACATCGCGGTACCGTAGCTGATGATAAGCTCTCTTCATCACAAGATAGCAGTGCCCAGAAGTACATCAACTGTCTAAAATTATTTGCAGGGCCACAAATGGTATGCTGCTGCTCGTGTTTTCTTTCATTTGCTATGTTCTTGCATCCTTCTTTCTTATTCAAAAATGTCCTTTTGTCTACTGATCATTTTTTTTTTGGGTTGATCAAATGCCTGGTGTGTTCATTCTATGTTGGTGTAGTTGTAGCCACTTTTAGTATTTCATCATATCCTGTGAAAAAATTTAGGAGAACCTAAAAACCACTGCAAAAGCTATTAGATGGGGAAAGACCCAATGGTGTTTGGAAACAAACTCCAAACTGGGTGGATGTGGGATTCTCTGAAAAGATCACTTACAAAAAAAATTGGTTATTCCTTGAGCTTTGATTTTAAGGGACTTCTTTTATTTCCAAGCAAAAAAAGCATACTTATCAATGTCAGATAGGTTGGAGAAATGTGCCTGCTTAACTTTTGTTGTAGAGTTTGGTAAAGAATTTTAAAGGATTCGTAGAAATCTGTATGTGAGAGGTAGTTGTGAGCTAATTAAAGGAACACAGTAAACAAAGAGCAGGATTGAGAACAGTATACAGAGCAGAAGAAATGACAGATCGAATTCCTCAAACGATGATGATCAAGAAGACGGCGAGCATTATTGATTGATTGGTGAGGTAAGGTGACAGCAATGTACCTGATTATGGAAACGGAATACGAAAAACCCTAGCTCATTCAGAGAGGAGAGAGTGGAGATAGTAAATAACAAAAAAGAGAAAAACAGGGAGATAATTAAGTAGAAAAAATGTCTCCTGTAGAAGAAGAAAAATCATAATAAGCTCATACCAAAACCCTTTGAGAATTTGAGGATATGATCTGATAAACTTAAAAATGTAAGACGTGAAATTTGAGACATGTTGATGCAAAAAATGGAACCCTAAATTGAAATTTTTGTATGATGCCTGATATTTGAGCTCAATCTCAGTGCAGGTCTTGTACTATACAATAGCTGTAATACTCAGATAAAACAGCATGCTTTGCTTCAAGGCCCTTTCTCTGGTCTCTCCATCTGACTACACAACCACACATGAAAAGCATACTGATGTTGAGAGGAATTTGTAGCTTTTAGCATTGGGTTGTGGGACGACTTATGTGAAATAGCAGAGTATTTGAAGAAGCAAAACCATTAGCGAAGCAGTTAGATATGAATTTAATGTGCATTTTTAGAGCTTTATCAGTTTCTTGTTTACAGGCCATTTTTTGTCTTAGGGTGATAATGTTTCTCCTTGGCATAGCGTCAAAAACTTTTCCTAATTGTAAACTCTACATGATCCCAAGTGTCAAACCCAGGCTATTACATGATCAACTGAATTGCAGTATTTCATTCAGATAAGAAACATTACTACAGGAGTGAAATTACCTCCATTTAACTTATTGTAATGGCTATGTCCTTAAATTGCATAAATTTTCTTCCTTTACATTTCCTCAAGATGGTCAGCTAATAAGTTTTGATTTATTGACTCAATAAAGTGACTGCTCCTAATTAATTCAAAACAAATTTGCAGGGAAAAAAATTGAACTTTGTGGAAGCTATGAGGCTTGAAATTGAAAGACTCCGGCTTAATCTTTCTGCTGCTGAAAGGGATAGAGCTTTGCTACCATTTGGAATTGATCCTGCTATGATAAATCCAAATGTTTTGATGGATGAATCATATGTGGATAGGTTGTGTAAAGTTTCAAATGCCCTTGCTTTGCTTGGACAAGCTTCTCTGGAAGACAAACTTAATGCTTCTATTGGTCTTGGGACTGTTGACAATAATGTGGTAGATTTCTGGAATGTTAATGGAATTGGGGACCACTGTTCTGGGGGCATGTGTGACGTGCGTGCTGAAACAACAGCACCTGCACTTGCACCCTCTGCAGTTTCTTCTGTGGGAGCGTCAAAATCTATCTTGCCGTGTTCTGAGTGCAAAAGAAATGTTTGTAAAGTTTGCTGTGCTGGGAGAGGAGCTCTTTTGCTCAATAACTCAGGGGAGGGTGACAGCTCCACTAATCGTTCTGTAACACTGGATAGTGTTGTTTGTAAACAATGTTGCAGTGATATAGTACTCCATGCTTTGATATTAGACTATGTAAGGGTTCTGATTAGCTTGCGAAGAAGAGACCGTTCCAATAGGGCTGCGTGTAAGGCTTTGGACCAGGTTGTAGGGTCTTCCTTGAGGGACTTTGTTCCTGAAAAAAGTCAGTCTTCTAATAATCAGCAAACTGTTGGGATCCTACACCATTTGCTTTCTGGGCTGGAATCACTTGCTGAATTTCCATTCGCTAGTTTCTTACACTCGGTATGCACTTGACTTGTATCAAATTCATTTTTCAGTACATATCATGTTATTTTCTTCTCATTTTGTTCTTTTCCTGTAGCATTTGAGTGGCCTGTCAAATTAGTCTGCTAAATATTTCCATGATACTTACTGTGTATCCTTATCTGTCTTTATGTTTGAATTTCACAAGAAATATACCTAATGGAGTTATTTCTACTCCTAACTAGATTCAATCTACTAACTTAGTTTCTTTTTATGTTCTGGATTCAATCTATCATCTGTATGTCTTCATTGCCTTTTCTATCTGACAGAATTTTTATGTCTTAGACCATGTCTCATAATCGGCCGTAGTAGTTTGCTAACTCTTTTGAGTGGGATACATTCTCCTTCTTCTGCCTCACTTTCCCTATCTTAGTTTTCCATGTGCCTGCCATGACATCCCTCTCCTCCCATCTCTCTAGACCTACAATCAAACAAAAAGAAGAAAAGAAATACATAAAATAATAGAGAGCCTGATGTGCATGACCAAGGATTTAAAGCCACACAAAAGTTATATCCATTTTTCACTCTTTGATGATGATTCTATTTATTTAAGTAGCTTTTTTCTTGACATGGTTTAAATTCTTTTCTCCAAATTTTTCTTGGTTTTTGACAATTGATTATGTTGTGTAGGTTGAAACAGCAAAAGATTCAGCACCATTTTTGTCATTACTTTCTCCATTGAGTTCTGGATCACGGCAGTCATACTGGAAAGCTCCTCCAACTGTCACCTCTGTTGATTTTGTTATTGTTCTTGGCACCCTCTCTGATGTCAGTGGAGTTATCTTGCTTGTTAGTCCCTGTGGCTATTCTGTAACTGATGCTCCCACAGTGAGTGCTCCTGTCCCTTCTCTGTTAGTTAGATTAGGGAGTAGATGAATGGTGTATATATGTTCTTCAGCGTGCGCGCGCGAGTTTCAAAACCCTATATCACTAAATGAGCATGTAATGCCAGTCAGATGTTACCATCTTCATTCGGTCAATTTTGAGCTTGAATGGAAAAAATCTTCTCAAAATCCTTATTTAGCATTAAAAGAGTATGCTTTCCTGCCATGTAAACAGTCCCTGATTGTCTCTTGGTATTCAGCTTGGAAAAAGTTTCCTTGACTTTAAATTCTTTAGTCACAGGTGATAGGCTTGCAAAATGCACTTGAAGTGCAGGACACTCTTTAAATCAATGAATTTCAATTCTCTCATGGTATTCAGCTTGGAAAAAGTTTCCTTGACTTTCAATTCTTTAGTCACAGGTGATAGGCTTGGAAAATGCACTTGAAGTGCAGGACACTCTTTAAATCAATGAATTTCAATGTGCTATCTTTTGCGCTTGAAGTTTGTAAAAGTACTGTTTTTTTTCCTCCACAAAAGCCCTGCATGTGATGATTTTTCATCTGTTTACATGGTTTCCGGTAAATAAAATTAGGGTCTGTTTTCGAAACAAAGTTTGTTTCAGTTAAAACACACCTGAGTTGAAGTCCTATAAGCACATTCAAGGGTCAGTTTTTTAACAGAAGTTTGTCGAAGCTTGATAACACGCCTGAGTTGAAGTGATTTAAGCACATGCTGCAGACACTGTATTTTGTACTCTTAACTTTGAAGATTTGTTAGAGGTACTTGCTATTATGATTGATGAGAGATAGATAGTCAGGTGGAACCAAGTGCTTGGCTTTGAAAATTGAAATTTAACTTTTCCCTCACATCATAAAGCTATGAAGGCTCTAACATTAATACTAAAATGCGTGTACCTGTGCGGGCTTGTGTTTGTTTTTGCTCTTAAGCAGCTTCATTGTTGTCCTTTGGCAAATAGTTTTACTGGAGACTGGGCAATGTTTTTCTTCAGAAGCTAGCATGTTAGCACCTGTTTGGTTTGATGTGCGTCCAAAGTCTTTAGAAATCGTCTCTTGTTGTGACTAGGTGTTTTTGGCATTAAATAAATACTGATATCTGTGCCTGTCTTGGGGTGATGGGTTCCTGTTATGACTATAGTTTGCTTGGGTTAACAGATTTGCTAGTTCTCTTTTATCTGGATCTTGAATACCTAATCATTTGCGCTAGTTTTTGGATTGCTATCATTAAATTGGAGATTGTTTCCCAGAGATAGATCGCAATAAGTTGCCATATTACCATATCTGTAACAAACAATATTGCGATGTAACTGGACCACTGCTCATGGCCTTGCTGTACCCATGTCCTTCTGTTGGTTGAGATGGGGGCGGATTTTGCTGTTTAGTTTTGCCTGCATCATACTGTGTCCTGATGGTCCTTTTTGCTTGGAATTGTTTTGATACAATTATAAAGTCAGTTGTACTCAACTTTTGTATTCTGTATGACATACTATTATAGTCCTCGCTTTCATTGTGTGTGCACATGCCATAGACAGCCTATCAAGGGATGCTACCTTTAGCCTCTAGTAACAAGCATCCATTTGTTTGCTTCCTTACCCATTATAAATTAAAAATAGAACAGGACTCTCAAATCAGGAATTGCAATATGGCTTTAGCTCATTAACTCTTAAATGCATGAAATTGAGGAGGCCTAGACTTGGAAAGACCTAACTCAGTCAACAACTAGCTTAGAGAAATTAGACAGCTTTTGACAAGTTCTCTTCTATTGTTACTACAGGTTCAAATCTGGGCCAGCAATAAAATACAGAAGGAAGAAAGGTCATGCATGGGAAAATGGGATGTCCAGTCCTTGGCCACATCTTCCTCAGAAATTTATGGACCAGAAAAGTCAGGTGCAGAGGATAAAGTACCTAGGCATGTGAAATTTACCTTTAAGAATCCTGTTAGATGTCGAATCATTTGGATAACACTGCGACTTCAGCGACCTGGGTCAAGTTCTGTTAATTTTGAGAAAGACTTCAATCTTTTGTCCCTTGATGAAAACCCATTTGCACAAGCAAATCGACGTGCCTCTTTTGGTGGAGCAGTTGAAAATGATCCATGTCTTCATGCCCGAAGAATTCTAGTAGCGGGAACTCCAGTGAAAAACGAGACGGGGCTTACATCGCAAAGCCCTGATCAGATGAATTTCAATAGCTGGCTTGATAGGGCTCCACAACTGAGTAGATTCAAGGTGCAAAACTGTTTGCTTGGCCAATTTTTAACTCCAGATTAATCTTGAAACCTGTGCCAGGGATATTTGTCAATTAACCCTCACTTTGTCTTCCAGGTTCCAATTGAGGTCGAGAGACTCTTCGACAATGATCTTGTCTTGGAACAGTATTTGCCTCCTGCTTCTCCTTTGCTTGCTGGATTTCGCCTAGATGCTTTCAGTGCAATTAAGCCTCGAGTTAGCCATTCTCCATATTCAGATATTGATATATGGGATACATCAGTCACATTTTTAGAAGACAGGCACATCTCTCCTGCTGTGCTGTATTTACAAGTATCTGCACTCCAGGTATCATCTGTCATGCCAGCTTTATTTTAACTAGTATTATTGATTGATGTTTGAAATGCAAGTAGGCAGCAGCAACTAAAAACCCCACTAACCCTAACTCTATGGAGGAAATAGAGTGCCGCCATTTTTCAACAGATTCTGGGGTTTTTTTGCTTCCTTCACTATTCTTATTCTGACCAAGAAATAGCATTTATTTCCCTACCCTTTTCATTTTACATCTTTATCCGGTCCTTTCATCCTACCAGAAAGGGTTGGCTTCTGAATGGAGCAACTGTGATGTTGTCAAAAGACCTTGAAAGCCACACAAAAACATCATTAATAATTGAAAAAACAACTTTGTATGTTTTATCTATCCCGTAAAATAAGAATTCTACCCTACAAACAATAAATCCTGGCCTAACATTATCTGATCCTAACTATATGCTAATAGAATGTACTCATTACAGAAACAACCTATCTTTAGCATTTTAAGATTTGGATTGTTCACTTACTTTATGCTTGCTAGGGTCATGTTGAGAGGAATAAGTGACTTATGTAGCCATTGACATTATAATATTCTGTACCAAAGCGCTCCTTGAAACTTTGGAGGGAGAGGGTGGAAATCAGAGCTTATGATCACTTATTTCAACCAAAACAATTTTTAAAATATGATTGCTTGAATAGTCTGAATATTAAGAACCGGGTAATAATTGAATACCCATGTGATGAAGTCAAGATGTTGGACAAACCATTGAACTGGAAATTAGATAAATTCAAAAGCCTGAGCTTATTGCATTTATTTATGATTGCTTTACTTTGCTCTTTCCTTTTATTGCACACTCATTCAGATATATAATTAAATTAATACAAGTCTGGTCTTGAAGTTACTAGAATCTTTGCTGAGCGATCAACTAAAACAATAATTATACAGGAACCAAACAACATGGTTATCATTGGTGAATACCGACTACCAGAAGCCAAGGCTGGAACTGCAATGTACTTTGATTTTCCCAGACAAATACAAACCCGAATGGTTTCGATCAAACTTTTAGGGGATGTTACAGCATTCACAGACGACCCAGCAGAGGTGGACGACTCCAGTACAAGAACTTCACTGGCAGCAGGGTTGTCTCTGGCAAACAGAATTAAGTTATATTACTTTGCTGATCCTTATGAACTTGGGAAATGGGCTAGCCTTTCTGCAATTTGAATAATCATTCATGCACGAGGAGAAGGTTTGAGAATTGATGGTGGTTGTTTTTTGGTTGCTATTTAATTTTTACCATTTTTGTTTGTTGTATATTAGGAAAATGTAATAGTGGTGATATATTCATTGATGCAATAATATAATTGGTTCTTGGGAATCATAATAGCCCTCGCCCCAGATAAATTTTGCAATAGTACAGCAATTCTTTGCTTTAAGATTTCGAATTTTCCCATTTGATTGGTATCTCCATCTCCATCTTCCTTAGATTTCAAGTTTGAGGCTTCATGTTTCTTTTCTGATTCTCTCTCACTATGCTTTTGGTTAAAAGTAAGATGCATTAAAAAACAAAACAATTTTCTTTAATACACTTGTTTTTGTTTCAAAACAAACTAGTATTATTTAAATATTGATTTCCGACAACTAAACTTTAGAAACACACATTAGTACGAAATTAAAAAATAAATAAGGCGTGTGGAGAAAACATTACTCCCCTCGTATATAACATTGTGGATTACAGAGTGGTTTTTTTATATTGTATTGATGGGAATTTTAAATTAATAATTTATTTTGTTTTATTTTTTATATAATTATTGTGGTCTTAAAATAATATTACGGATTGGTGCTT
>Ga0307517_10002079_pt1 | contig 32597 bp, 34 predicted proteins | sample 23_EM_MG_FD_194515 | JGI IMG/M metagenome (GOLD analysis project Ga0307517, IMG submission 194515) | Populus trichocarpa ectomycorrhiza microbial communities from riparian zone in the Pacific Northwest, United States - 23_EM | ecosystem: Host-associated > Plants > Roots > Unclassified | place... | reverse complement strand
TGATGATGTCTCACCACCACAAAAGATGCAACCCAATAGAGCGCAATGATATAGGAAAGAAATGCTTTAGACAAAGCCGTTGTTTGAGGACAATGGAAGACTCAGACAATAATCAGAAATTCAACACAAATGTTCGTATATGGTTTCTTGCTCCTCTCAAATGCTTCTTTCAGCTTCCTATGTTTTTCATACTTGTTACTGGTTGAAGCCTAATGTGCGTTCTTTCATTGTTCCTTTCGTTCCTCTCAGGTCACTCTGATAGTCTTTTATTTTTAATTTCCTTGTGGAGGGATTACGGTGGTAACAGCTGGACTCAACCACTGTACTATATAGCTGAGATATGTCTTCCTTATTGTTCAATGGATAAGCCTTGTCGCAATAAGAGATCTTGACTACTTTCTATTCTCACTTCTTCCAAGTACCGATCGCATATTCCAACAGCAAATGTTGCAGTCACTGGACTTGATGAAAAACCCAAGGGACACGCTCGACTACTTATGCTACGGAGCAAACCACCAACTTTCCGTGCTCTGTTATCTCATTCAGTGACCTAAGGCATCCGTGATACTATATATCGGGGGCTGCTGCAATAGCTTCTCTACTAGGAGCTGATTTTGGGACTTCCCTCGATTCGAAACCGGTGTTAACTCATCCTAATTCTAAGAACAACAGACTAGCCAAAGATCTCGGGCCGGCAATAAAAGTATTAAATTGGTTTCGACTCGCTTAAGGTCCCGGCGAGGGATCTCCACTGGAACATCGTGTAGTATAAGTAGGGTGTTTTTCCGATTGAGTGGGTGAGCGTAGCATGGGAGTCGCTGGGGTTTGATTTTATACATGATGCTGTCTGTCAACGAGGAATCACAGATCCTCAATAGCAACGTTTTCGCAAATTCCCTCCCCCCCAAAGCCCCCTACAATCCACACACACCTCTACAAAATAGCCAAAAACAACAGCCAAAGAATCCCAGAAGCGAGCAAGCTAGTCCATGCCGTACTGTATACATGGTTAATTGTCTCTCTATTTATCCGTGAAACAAATCTCTTGAATACAAAACTCCGCTCGGGGGAACGCTCCTGGATATATTTGTGCCATCCGTTCTGGCTTCCACGCTCGTCCGTTCTCACCAGGAAACAGAGAGCACTTCCGCAGTAAACTCGCACCAAATAAAGGAAACTTGTAATTAACGCCCCATAGTCCCCCTCTGCTCCACCCCCTCCCTCTATTCCTTTATCTAATCTAGACCGCCAATGGTGGAGGCCCGCTTCCCCTCGACGTCGTCGCCCATGATCACTAGCCCACGAGGCCAACACCCACTCACCAGAGCCTACTCCTCCATTTCTTCTTCTTCTTCTTTGGGACTTTAGTACCCTCGCTTCCGGACTCCGACGTCTCTGGAATTCCCCCTAGAGTCGTATCCACCCCTTTCTGCTTGAACTTCTTTTTCGGGTTTGTTGTTGATGTGCTGCCAGAGGGAGACTTGGCAACAGGATTCTTCTCTGTGATTTCGGTGCTTGGGTCTTCTTCCCCTTCTTCCCCTTCTTCCCCTTCTTCCACTTCTTCTCCTTCCCCTTCTTCTTCTTCGATACTGGGCGTAGCAATATCTAGCTTCTTCCTTGTCCCACGGGTTCCCTCGGATGCGCTAGGCATTCTCTCATCACCCCCACGGGAGGTACGTGGTGGGTTGGTTGTGGCTCGGGGTAGGAGGTCATGGGGTGAGCCTTGAGCGGGGCGTATCGGAACAGCAGCGGTTAGGTAGGCGGTGGAGAGGAGGAGAAGGGCCAGGGGTTTGAGGTGCATGATTGGGGAGATGTCCCGCTTTTGTTATCTCTTGTTATAGTACTGTTGGTTATTGGAATTTTTCTCTTTTTTGCTTTGTTTGGAGAGTAGTAGTCTGATGGGATAGAGTGGAATGAGTCGAATAAATCTGCACTAGTACGGATACTTGAGATACATATATGCTATTTAGGAGTCTTGGTGGCTCATCCTATATCCTACCGATGCCTATTGCCGTAGGACTCTTTTTTTTTTTTTGGCTAACTTAATTTCTTCTTACGGTGACAGTAGTCCTTGGTTCTTCTGGGAGAAGAAGAAGGAATTCCCCCAACAGCCCCAGAAAAATAATTGTAAAGTAAGTTGATCTCAATTTCAAAGAGCCGGTCTGACCTCATATATCCTCCGGTCCCGTAAAATCTCATCACCGAAATTGGGCTGTGTTCCACGGTCTGTTTTTCATCGCTCCAGAATCCATTATATCGTAACTTTAGGTATAAATATTGACTAGGTTCTTGGTATTCAAGTCCGGCGAAGAGGAAAAGTGGACCTTTGCTTCGGGGACCGGGTGGGTTCGAAGGCCGTAGATCAGCTAAGGTCCACAAATAACAAAAGGTCTCCGGTAGCCGGGCACTTTCTTCTTCTTTTCTACATAAGGGGTTGCTGGTGCTCACGTATGTTCGCCGGGGAAACTGGATTAACGATGAAGCGTGAACCACATATCTCTAACTGCCCCCCCATGTTCCACATTAAAGTTTTTATTGCAAAACGGACAGACCACAATTCGAACTGGGCGCCCGGAGGATTTTGGGGGAAACCCGGTCTGCGGTTTCCTGCTCAACCATCTTGGGTGGTTGAAGGGCAACAGACGTCTGGATAAGACGGGTCTTGCCGGATAAATATTGAGGGCAAGGCAGAGACGACCTGCGAAAATCGGAGAGTCAGAGTTGTATAGGGTCCGGTAAGAAGTTATGGAACAGGTATTCAAGGTTATCCAGCCAAATATATCCCTGTCTGTTCCGGTTAATAGGTTCCTACCCTTGTACCGGGTGGGAATCCGACCGACACTGGTATTAGAACTGACATCAATACAAATCACAAAGTTAAAGATCAAGGCGTCCGATCTAGGATATTTTTCTGCGATGAAACACAAGAGCTCCTGTCCCGAAAAGACATTTTTTGAGAGTTTCACCTTGGCATTTTCCTTTGATCATCTCCTGCAAGACCTATCCTCGATGCAACGGTTGAACCCCCAAGGAATTATTTATCATGTATCATACCTAAGAACAGTATAATAGCATAGTTAGAGTCGGCAAAGGGAAGAGAAGACCGTTCAGTTGCCTAGCCCGCGGCTAGTTGCTACGGGGATAACAACCTTCGCGCTTGTGGCATTTCTCCGGACCCGAGGATTACGCGGCGGTAAGTTTCCTTACCGCGTAAGGACAGGCAGTAAGGTTCCGGACTCTGCTCCACCACCGGTAGCTTCCGGCAGGTGTATTGTACTTGAGCACTGCGGGGATCAATACTTAGTATAAAAATGTGGTACGGAGGAGAGTGTTAATGTGTGCTTTTGTCGAAAAAAAGTAGCACGCCACAACAAGCCTCTCTGGAGACGCAAACCTTCTAGCCTATTGCTTAACAAGAGTCCGGGAAGAAGAAGTGTTCCTTCAGTTGGTGTACCGAGCTGAAGGCTGGCGCCTTATTCATTGATTATATCCCTCTTCAAAACTGACTGGGACAAGAGGAAATAGAGATCCCATTGGGGGCATGGTTCTCAGGTGTACTGTACCATTTCTACTGACATTTTAGTTATGCTCCCTACTATTGTTTTATCCCTGACCCTTGTAGTAGCACAGCACAGGATAGGTATTCTACAGCTTGTGCAACCTTAGAAACAGTTTCGATCATTTAGACTTAGCGCCCGCAGTTGCAGTTACAAGTTACATGCACAGAATCCCAACACTTGACACCGAATTTTGTATGGGCGGTCAGATAGGCATAGATAATTTACCATAGAAAAGCCCCACCCCTGTCCTTTCCCGTACCAAAGAATAGTTACATCGGGAATATGATACTAGCCATGGAATTCGGGGAAAATTTCTCCTCTGACAAAAGAAAGCGATTTCGGAGGCAAAGCACAGATATACTCGTTCCCGGCATGAAGAACCTGAACATTTGGATCCGAATTTAGTATGGGCGCTCAGATACTCACAGACAATTTGCCATACAAAATTTTGATCCCTGTGTTCAGGTTCTACATGCCGGGAACATGTACACCGGAACCCCCCTATTTCCTCGTTCTATCGATACCATAAGAGAGTACTATGATTGGATACTGATATCCTTTTTTATCATATCATACCAAAGATAAGTATCAGGCGTCTGAACTGTCAATTTTTTTCCTCGAAGCACTCAAAAGACCAAGAAGAAAAAGCATTATCGGCCAGTTCCTATGGTCTAATGGCTTAGGAGACTGGTTGGCTAATTTGAAACAGGGACCATCATAAGTTCGAATCCGGGGGCAAGTGGAGTAGTCGAGCATTAAAAAAATGCTCGGCGAACCACTTTTTTGCCGGGGGGTAGGTCTAGGGTTGGTAATGCCCTGACAGTATAAGTCAACTCAAGCCAAATGTTGCGGTGGGACGACTGCTGGCTAGTTTTCGGTACGATATGCCCGTAACTTGTGTATTCGGTTAAAGGATTACGCAGAAACACCGGAACATTTGTATTAGCCAAATCCTGGCAGTGTGGGTCGTCGGGGAATTTTTGGAGATCCGGCGCTGTGCTAATGAGTGCCGTAGATCCACGAGGTGGAGGTACTTTCCGTTGAGAGGTTAAGAGAGCACACTGCAGGGCTATTTTGCGACATTTATAGCATATTTCGCAAAGTATTGGCGATAAGTGGACAAGAACCCAATTACAAATCTAAAGGGCCCCCGAGAGGTCTGATCTGGAGGCTGGCGTTGGTGGGTATGAGAGGGTGGTTTCCTCACTTGGTTCTATGGTAGTAGGGGCTGACTTCTGCTCTGGCTTAACAACCTGGGTTTTAGATGAAAGATATTTCACCAACTCATCAGGGAAGTCATGAGCTTGGCAGAGAAAGGATGTTTTTGTTATTCGTCAGCAAGGAATATCTAATTTTCTTGTGCAACAAGTCGACAACTCCAATTGGAGATAATAGGCATTACCAACTATCACCCGCCTACCCACTTAATACAAACCCCTAGAGCCTTTCCCATGGATAAAAATAAGAACTAATTTACACCGATCCACACATCTGGCAAACCTCCTAAACTCCACCACCACCGAAAACGCAAAAATTCGTAAGCAACACACAAGACCTAAAGTCGAAGCACCGAATTCCGAGTAGCAACCTTCATTCTCCTGACCGTCCCGCCTTCCTCCATAGTAACAACCCGACCACTCGAGCTAGAACTAGCATTCTCCGCATCGGCCACAGTCCTCCCAGGCATTGGAGTGGTAATCTCCCGGCCCATCTCCCATACGCTCTCCACATCCCCCCTTTCCAGATCTAGCTGCATCCCGGAAGGCCCCACCACCCCAGCACTCTCGCCAACGAGGATCACAGGCAAGAGGTCCTCCTTCCGAGCCTGCCGTCGTGCTCTGCGCCTGTTTAGGCACGTGTAGAATTTGTAGGCGTAGGCGACTGCGCCGATGAGAGAAAGGCAGAGCCCTATCAAGCTGAGGATAGTGATGACGACGACGGGGTTTAGGAACGGGGCGTCTGAGTCTGGGCTTTCGCGACCGGCGGAGGAGCCGCGTGGTATGTAGGTCGGTGAAGGCGGAGGAGGAGGAGGAGCAGTGGGGTGGATTGCGATCGTTGAGCCGGGAGTGCCGCGATGGTGGGCACTTGTAAGACTTGGCTGTGGGTAAGGGGGGAGGGAGGGTTCGACATTGGAGTGGAGGTGAGGTCGAAGGAGGAGGCAGTGGTGAGTGGGAAAGAGGAGAAATGCGAATAGGAGAATAAGGGAAATATGGTGTTTCATGGTGGTGGTGGGGGTAACTTGAAGAGCAGTAGTAGAGTTCACGATAGTGAGTTCAGGAGTGATTTCTGAATGGGGGGGGAAGGTGTAGGGAGGGGTGAAACGTATTTGTAGTAATTCTAGAAGTTGGCGTGGCTCTTGCGTGTACTTTTGCGTAGGGCGACGTTTAAATCTGGCATACCCATTTTTTTCTTATCAAAGGCATTGATAGTGCCTGATTGTGTTTGTGATGAGCATTGTCAGGTGATAGACACATGAGTTCGTACTCCCTCCTGTTAGTCCCGCAATATATCTCTATGGATTAGAAGCGGTTCGCAACTTTACCGGTAAAGCGCAGGCTCAACAAGGCCTGTATATCTGGCGTCGGGGAGTTTATCTCGGCAATTAGGGTGTTAGCGCACTATTTATTACTCTCAGAACTTGTCAAGGTAGACGGCTAATCTAAGATATTCCTTGACACTGAAGCCCATGGGAATTAGCGAGTAGTTTCGGTGTTGGCAATCCACCCTAATAGCCCAGATACCACCCTCATCAGGCAAAACGCAAGGCGTTAGTATGCAGTGTCTAAACTAGCGAATCATTCGTAATCACTCGTGTCACGTGCCAAGCATAGCGACCACAAGGCCCACATCTCCCCTACCATTCCCGAGCCCACAGGACCTGCACGAGGTTATTTCTGTTATAACGAGAATTTTGAACCAGAATCTGAAGGACAAACCCAATAGGATCGCAACCTTGATTCCTGAATACCCCGCAACATGAGGTCTGCATTGAAGGGGCGAGAGTCCTTAGTTACCCTTTCTTTCAAATTCATGCCGTACTTGACAAAACAAAGGCCTGTTATTCTATCGTTCTCGACTATGCATCCAAGATATTGAGCGATATTAGGGTGGGGAGATGCCCTCAGAATCTCACAGATTCCAGCCTCATGCATCAGGAGACTAGCCAGTTCAGCGGAGCCCTCGAAGCTGCCCCCGGGGCCGCCGTAATATATTAGACTATGTCGCTTCACATAACAGCCCTGAGGTAAGGGCTCAGGCGCTCGCCCGAATTGTGTTGAGAATGGCGGCCAGATTTGCGAAACTGGAATCGGGACAGGGTCGAGTTCATGTAGATCGACTTCGACCCCGGACGTGTAATGACGGCTGGTAATCGCATAGTAATATTGGTCGCCCTCTCTAAGTATAATCTTGGTGTGGGAAAATGAAACATCTCCATTCTCTTTGACGCACTTGAATATCGCGTTTTGCTCGCAAATTTCCATATTCTACTCCTGTTAGGAAATAAGGAAATAATAGTCAAAATGATCAAGCGCACACCTACCGATGATTTCTAGTGATTTATATAGAGGCGGGTGAAGTTGGGCACGGGAAGGTTTTGAAATGCTGTTGCTCGGATTGTGGTTTTCCCAAAGGTTGCATTGCATGCAAAAGGGGCCCATAGCTCTCCCTACTTTTTGTCCCAGAGCTTGATCGCGCAATAGCATCCACCAGGGTAATGGAGGTCTGGCCGTGCGCAGAAGAGACCCGGAACGAAGGTGGTACCGTGGTAGGAAAACTGAAGTGTGTTCGCTATTCGATGTGCAGAGTGATGGCCGTTGTCATACAGAGAGAGAACGCAGCTGAGACTAAATACAGTTTGTGGTAGCCGTTCGCACGGTGGGCTCTCTATCGCACAAACACCAGAAACACCAGTAGCCCTGGACATTGGCGACAGTCGCCTGCTGACTAATATGCCCTCACATGGCATCCCACGATGGGGTTACTCCATCACAGGGGCCGTGTCATACTATGATATCATAAGAATTTCTCTCTAAAGAATCAGATATCCCTTGGGCGGTGTTAGGGTTGGTGGTTGCGAATTTACCGGTGTTCTTACCGTATGTATGATAAGATACAGTATTTTATTCCACCATACCGTATTCTATTCTCAAACATGAGAAAGAAAGAAACAATCAAATTCTCAGCACTTGCTCACTCATCAGCCTCTGTACCAATTTATTTCCCTTTCCCTTTCTCCTGCATGCTCCATCTCGAGTGCGTCGTGGATTTGCATATCTTTATTTCCTCCCATAGATCGGGGCTTCCCCCACCCAACTGGCACGCAGTGCGGATCTTATTTTAATATCGTGTGTTTATCTTGGCTACACCTACCCGGCCTCTACCAATCTTATCTCTTTCGCTTGGCACTATTTAACCATACCTTGCTTTGCTGGAGAAAAATAAATGTGGTTATAATACAAGGAAATAAATAGGGAGAGTGTAGCTTGCAAGAGAGGAAATCGCTGAAAATGTCAAAGTGTTCAGGGCCCACAGCGGCTTTTCCGGAGAGTTTTTTGTTGTTAAGCCTACCTAAAAAGGGAGCTTGCCTCGCTAGAGATGATAGGTGGACGTAAGAGATAGATCATAGATCTTATGTCCTTCAAAAGCCCAGCAATCCCGAGTCTCTCAATTCATCTGGGAAAGATTATTCTTAGTTGAAAGCCCCAGCACCACGCCAAGGTGATAATCCTAGATGGGGTACCTAAATGGCACCCATGTCAGTAGGCCAGAAAGCTAGCGATCCGTGAATAAAACTCGGGGGGGGTGAAGTAACAAAAAACATCTCATAACAAATCATATATATAAAAAAGACAGAACAAAACAACTGATCTCAAATTATGGAAGACAACACATCTTAATCTTGCGATCACGTCCAGGAATAGAGCGGGAAACAACAGGGGGGGTAGGGGATGGGGATACAGGAAGGGGGAACGAAGCAGGATACGAAACAGGGAGAATATCCGCAGCCTGCTGCTTCACGGGAGGGGGGGGGGAAGGGGTATCAACACGGTACAAATTCTCCAACACGACGGAAAGAGGAATAGTGTGCAACTGCACGGGAGCAGGAACAGGCACAGGAACAGGTGCAGGGGGGTCAACGCTCCTTCCCTCACACGCTGCGATGAAGTCTCCCGAAAATGTAATCAAAGACACAATCAAACACAGCGCCAGGGAGGCCAGAAACGAAATTCGTAACGAGTTCCTCTGGGACAAAAATGGAAGCCATAACAGATGGGAAGACAGCAAGCCACACAAGGACCAAAGGAATAGTGCTCGCGTGGGAAAGGAAAAACTCGCAGAAAAAATGGTATCATAAATCAAAGCAGCGCAAAAGCCCTGACGGCGGAAAAGAAAGAGAAAGAAGACATTGAGAATGAATTCTTAGGTTTAGGGGAGAAATGAGGTTTGGGTATCTGGGCCTTTTCGCCCGGAGGAGATAGGGCTGGAGATGTTAGGAAAGAGTAAAGATGTGGAGATGGAAGTGAGAAAGTATGATAGGTAGAGGAAATCACAAATTTATGTGTGCAGTTTAGAACATAAATTTCTGGGGGGGGAGGAGAGTGGGAGATTAGCAGTCTTCATAATATAGTGGTGTTTTCTCCGACTCTGATGTGTGAGCGACTGATGTGAGAAAATGGGGGTTTTAAGCTTCAGATGGGACAGCTAATACACGCTCTGAGCCCACACTGATAGCGGGCCCTGGGTGCTTTGGCCTTGGCTATGCTCCTATTGTAACTCGGATGTTGCTCGACCCTTCTAGTATGTGGCGTTTGATCCCACGCTAGAGACTGGGAGCATGGGGGGAACTCTCAGGTGTTTTATTTGTTGTCGCAGTCTAGGAGTATTTAGATATGATGCCCGAATCTGTTAGGATGGAGTTCCGGGTACAATTATCCCTTGGGCACCCCCCCCCCGCTCCCCCGGAAATCAAATGTCCTATATAATATTCTTTCCCTCATAACCTCACACCCCCACCTCAATCAATGAGGCAACTCGTTAATCCAAACTGCCTTGGTTGCTCCAGCTCTAAGGGTCGGCAAGTTGTCCTGTTGGATATCTTGGGTTGTTCACCGAAGCTTAGTCATACTTCTAGCTTGGTTGCAACCAGCTATGCGCTCACTTGTCTTCCTTACACTCTGTTCTCGTTTCTTCTTTCTCTCTTAACTCAACAAGTTCCACACAGTAAACAAAACCAACGAAACTGCTCTTAACACAACTCTCATTTTCCCTTTGATTCTCATTCTTGCCTTCACTCTCAGTGAAGCTCTGTCCACAGTATCTCTACCCATTAAGCAGTCTGCAAACACTTTATCAGGTCTACCACGTAAAGAACTCGGCCGACCGTGGATCATTTCCAACATGTCCAAACCACTTGCATCGGTTTCCCATCACTCGGCTGTGGGCGAGGCTTCTCTTATCACCGGAAATCACTCGACGGGGAGACCAGCATTTCTGTCGGAAGTCACACAGAAGAGGCCGCAGTCAAAGGATATAGCACTGAGACTGCCCTACTTATAGAAATCTGTAGTATGAGTATACATCAATATGACTCAGGTTATTTCCTAGATCCTCATGTCCCAAGTGGTCTAGCCACTGGAGAACATATCTGCTGTAACTCTGAAGTAATACTCCCGGCAATTTCTGAACAGGCCAAAACGCAAACCTGCGCCGATTCCAACACAGCAAGAGCAAGGGGGTTTGTGCCCATATAGGGAAGAAAAAAACTCGGGGAAAAAATGATCGATGAGAGTAAACACGAAAGCCCTGACGGTGGAATGGAGAGGAAGATATTTGGATTGACTTCTCGCATATAAAGAAGAGGATGGGTTAGAGTATCGACTGCTTGCGCTGCAGCTATTACCCTGTCCTATCGTCCAACTCATTTGGGTCAGCGATGTTGCATCGTGAATCTAATTTAACCGGACCCCATATATGAACTCCCCTCCCTCCCCCTCACATTAGCCTATACTATCATGTGTAACCCATCCTTATCACGAGGGTTAGCTTCTTCTTTCCCCCGACAGGGGAATAAAAAATGAAACAAAAAACATTCCCTGGATTTGAACCGGCGCTCGCAGACGAAACAGATTTCTTGCCTGTTGCCTTAACCACTCGGCCACAACGTCTTATTTATTGTACCTTGGTGGCTCGTTGAAAACCGGAATGGCTTCTCAGATAACTCCGCAGCAAGAACCTGCGGAAACCTGGAAAGCAGCAACAGGGATGAGGCCTTGATAAATTAGTATGATGAAAAAGAGAAGATAAAACTGAAGATGATAAGAAATGATGTTTCTTTTTCCGGGAATCTGGTTCTGGGGTGCTGTATGACTGTGGGAGTATCATACCTCGCCCATCACATGGCGCAACAAGTATGTTTTAAGATGTCCCATAATTCTGCCTCCCTTTCCAGATATTTTGATCGCCCGATTGCTTTGGCCCTGATTCGGCGCGGAAAGCTTTTGATTTTAATATATGATAGATCGTTAGAAATTCCTAATACCACCGAGCCTCTCTCACGGGTGCTCACTCGCTTTCACGAAATGAAATTAGGGTCATTTTTCTCCGCGTCATCCTTTTATGGAAATTATATTATGGCTATAGCTAATGCGGGCATGAACAAGACCTCGAGGTCTCAAAGGGGGGCTTATGCTGGTATATTGGTATTTGAATTCGCTCTCCGGTTTAATCAATAGTCGCCTGTTGGGTATCATGCCCTGGGGTTAAGGTTGCCCCCTTGCCCGCAAACCAAGGGAGAAGTATTTCCGGCTTGTACAGGCCATAGGGCTCAAATGGGAGGCCGCGGTTCTACCGCCTCTTACTCCCCGTTTTCTGTCAACCCAAACTACTCTACTAACCAAACATTGAGCATCAAGCGCAAACTTTCGTTCAACGATGCGGAAGTGGAGGACTGATGACATCCCTCACCCCCTGACGGGCTGGAAACCGGAGGATCAGACCAATCTTCCTAGTAATCTTCCATATACGATACCTTTCTTTATATTTCCCTCGGTCGCCACCATACTAATGATCAATGAGTAGGAAGACGTATTGCTAAATCTGGTGGCGCCAAACCGTCTGCCTTCCCTAAAAGAAGTGGCTTCTTCCCCAATGCCCCTTCCACCTCTACTTCATCCGGACCCATCACCTTCCAAGACGGTAAAGGAAAGGGCAATGATGAGGGTAAAGGGCCGAATAGTTGCCCGGCGACTAAAATTCCCGCCGGGAGATCACCTTATAAGCCGGCGGAGAAGCCTGAACCATTGACATGTCAGCACCCGTGCGAGGAGGAGGGTACCAAATTCTCAGAACCTGACGCCCCGGGTCTCGAGGAGAAAGGTGAAACCAACCCGCACCCATCAGAATAAAATCCACACCACTAAACCACCCAAGCTCCCGGCCTTGTTATGCCCCCTGGGTACCACATTGTTGAACCTTCCTCCGGAGGCCCCCGCTGTCTCGGGATTTGCGATGTGAGGTTTGGCGGTTTGGGATGCCCTTACTGTAATCCGAACTTTGCAAAGTATCACACTTCTTCGCACTCCTCCTCCTCCTATTTGGTTTTGTTACTGACTGGGTGGAACTAGCGTTTTCGTCTGGGCGGATTATATCGGTAGGGTGGATAAGTGCATACCCCCCCCCGTGAGGGTCGATCTCAAGACGGGCGAAACCGAGGAGTGGGTTACATATTTTACCAAGTGAGAGAGAGCCAAGGACGGAGTAGGGTCTGAAGTTTGTTACGGGATCTCGCATGTGCTTTAGATTTCGGCAAAGTTGACGGGATGTTTCGTTCGTCGTATTCTCTCTTTTTTTTTCTTCCCCTCTCCTTAATTTGGGCTGTGCTCGCGGTTTATGGCGTAGCTTTGTGAATCTGTGAGGCGGGGCTTAGAGGGTTCTAAGAAATTCTGGGGTGCTAGATATATAGTGTGAGTATTTAATTGGTATAGCGCGATGTATTTTCGCTATCAATTATATTCCTTGCGGTGTTAGTTTCAGCGATACTGCCATCAGTCTTTCTGCTAGATGCTGGATACTGTAGTACCTCACTTCACTCCCTTGCCACGGTTTGGCGTCTGGCACGAGAATATTCGCCACGAGTTAAACCTTAGCACTGAGAACCTTCATCTCCTTGGAGGATTAGACTCGTAATCACGGATTGTAGCTTTGTCTTCAAGTATCGGATATGCGCCGTGTAATCTTCGAATCACCGAAACTATTGTCCTTCTAACTGAACGCTGATGAAGGTTATGTTATGCACGGATACGATCAGTCGCAACATTCGAAGCTGCCACTGTAACTATCGGGTTTGCTTGTTAGCTAGATTTTCTTCGTATAGGGCTTAAATCGATTTGGGGCGGGGAAATTAGGCTAACAAGATCTCGGAATGCCTGAGGGCTGCGATTAGGGGGCCCAACAAACGTCATATATCAGCGAAGGGTCAGCAAAGATGCCCAGGCGTGTGATCTCCATGCGCCGGGTGTAATTAATACTCGAGCACCGGTACATCATGTGGCGCTGGTCAATCACGGTGTCGATGAGCAACTTTCCCTGGCCCTTCTTCCTGGTCTCGTGGTGTCTGAGTAACCCTGGTTGGGGATCGTCGTTGTCCGCATGTAACGCCTGGTTTGGCACGCATCTCTTGCCCTTATGGCATAATAAAGCAGATTGACGCATGTGGCTAAGAAGCACGTTTTGATGTACTCGTACGAGTACGGTACGGTACCGGTACTTCTCCTAAGCTCGGACCGCCAAGTGGTCTGGAGGCTGACAACAGTCATCCTCTCCTGCAGGGCCGGGGAGAAGCTGGGGAGTAAAGCATGGTTTTGGTGGTTCCTGCTTGCGCGAGTAATGAAGGGGCTGTTTCTCTGCTCGAATGTCGGCATCTGTCAATTATTGGTTTGCCTGAGCACGACGGTATCATACAGTGCGAATACTTTGGACTACCAATAAGCTCTAGTATCTGGCGCCAGCCTTGTTTTCTCTCAACTTGATGCAGGCTCAGCGACCAGCTTGTCGAATCACGGGACGATCAACCCATGAGCCTCAGCGCCAAGACGGATGGTGATTCGGTCAAGCTTCCATCGTAACCGCGAGAGGGGTTCATTTTCCGACCCATCATTCCAACGGGGGAACAATCAAAACAACGCTCCCCCAGAATCACCTCCGATTGCTTCGACCTGTGACGGAAATAGCGCTGAGCTGCACTATCTCCTGACTTCTCCTTTTTTCTATTGTTTTCTCTCTATTCCTCCCAGACGGTGCTACCGCCTACCTACCTACATAATTATCACACCCGGCACCTGCCACATCACTGCTACTGATTCCGCTCTACCATTTACACGAAACTAGGGTTTGTTCCCCTCTCGCTATTATACTTCTCTTGACAAAAGCTCCGTTTTTTCCTCGGCTGCGACTAAACGCGAACGAGCTCTTGGAACACAGCAAACGCTACGCCAAGACTGCGGCTGAACTGCAGACGAATACTTGTACTATGCAACCAGGGCACATCTATAAAGTGCCACCTCCCTGGACTGGACCGGTAGCGCGTCCCCAGGAACAGCAACAGCAAGGAAATATGTACGGCCAACAGTTCGGCAGCGGGCAGGTTGGAGGGATTCAACCTGGGACTGCTACGGGAGTCCCGGCGAATTCGGGTTATAATGGTACGTGATATCTGGTGCCAACAGGGGGGTAGGATGCGGGATGAGTGAGAGAAATGGGATGAGATCCCATTGGATGGGTAGACCATCACGTTTTCTGGAGGAGCTTGTCTGACTATTTGCTCGCAGCCGGATTCCCCCCTCAGCAACAACAACAACAATATCCATCTCAACAGTTCCAGCAGCAGCAGCAGCAGTACCCTCCCCAGCAATACGGCCAACCGCCCCAGTCTCAATACCAACAACCTCCTCCCCCGCCTCCACCTCCGCCACCGGCGTCGGCTCCTGCACAGCAACAATGGGCCCAGCCGCAATGGAACCAACCCACCTCTCCGCTAGGCCAGGCCCGTCCCCAATCTGTTCACTATAACCCCCAAGCGCCAACATACCAAGGTAATACTGGAACTGGGTATGCTCCTACTCCCCAGTATGCCGGTGTTCACCAACAAACACCTGGGACGCCTATCCAGCAACAGCAGCAACAAGCCCCACCTCCCCCCCCACCTCCTCCACCGACTACTCAATCATACAACCAGCAAACACCTGGATCACCAGCTGCCCCCACGAGCCCATATCAGCAAGGCCAGCAGTCATATGGTGGACAGTACCAAGGACAGCAATGGCCAGCGGCTAGCCCCCAACAACAGTTTGCACAACCTAGCCAGCAGGCAGCGCCACAGACCCAGCAGGCATATTACGCCGGGGGTAATGTCGGTGGTGTGACGCCTGGAAGTGCAACTGGATATGGTGGCCAGCAGAACGGCGGAACTGATACTGTACAGAGTCCATCCGAGAACCATCTTGCGTGAGTGATTGTTGTGCCCGAAATTATCGAATCGTTACTGATGGCCAGATAGATATATCCCCCCATCACTTTCTGGCACCGGGGTCACTTCTTATCAGCCTGTCAATACAAACCCTGCGCCCGGGGTCTATGTGCCGCCACCTCCGGAAAACATCCCTGCATGGGGTACAGCCCAACCCGATGGACCAAAGAAGAAGTTTAAGTATACCCCTCCGGTTTTACATCCTGAATTTGGTGGTGTTCCCGGAGGCGGCCAGTATCCACCAAACCCTCAGCAGCAGCAGCAACAGCAGTATCAACAAGCCCCTCAGCAGCAATACCCCCCTATTCTCCAACAAAGCACACAGCAGCCGCCACAGCCACCACCTCCGCCCCCTCCACCACCTCCACCAGTAACGTCCCAGCAGGACAGCTGGCAACAGCCACAGCAGCAGCAGCAACCAGACCGGTATCAGCAACCTGCACAGCAATATGAGCAGCAGCCTCAACAACAACCTCACCAGCAACCTCACCACCAGCCTCACCACCAGCCTCAACAGCAGCCTCAAAAACAAGCCCAACAGCAGTACGAGCAACAGTCCCAGCAACAGTATGCGCAGCAGCCACAGGGGCCCGACCAACAAGCACACGCTCCCCCGCATACCGACTCGCACCCTGTCGTCACCCCGCCAGGTCGTCCTGAGAGCCAATACACTCAAAGGTTTGACCACTTGGAACAACCTCAGTCGACTCCAACACCCCCGCCTCCGCAAGCGCCGGCTGTATCCGCTTACCACAATCACTTTTCTCAACAGCAACAACAACAACCCGTGTCAAGTCCTACACCGCCTCCGGCTCCACAACGGCAGAGTATTGTTCCACCCTTAACCGGGGCGTCAGTTTTCTCTGGCCCATCAGACATCAGCGGATGGGAGCACTATAGTGGCGCAGGTGATGATGAGGTCTCGCTGGTTAGCCGCCCTGAGACTCCCGAGATCGCAGAAGTAGGGGGAACACCGGCGGATGCACCGAGCGGATACTATAATGAGCAACAAGGTGGAAACTCTGGCCTTGCCTCACCACCATCACCTCCTCACAAGGTGGTTACGGGTCTTCAGCAGCCGCAGAGACCAGGCAGTATAGTTGGAGGAGGACATGCTGCACCTGGGCGAGTGATGACTCCCCAACAACAGCAACCGCATTGGCAGCAACAGCAACCTCAAAGGATCATGACCCCACAGCAGCACCAGACGCACCAACCGCCGCAGAGAATTATGACCCCTCAACATCAAATGCAGCAGTCCCCTCAACGAACCGCGACCCCTCAACGAATCGCGACCCCTCAACGAACCGCGACCCCTCAACGAACCGCAACTCCTCAGCGAATCGCGACCCCTCAGTATCAACAGCAGCATGCGCACCAACCACCACCGAATCAGTACCAGCAACCAGACGCTCATCCATGGCAGCAGCAACAACAGACACAACAGCAACAGCCAGTCCCACAACAATATGAGCAGCAGCAGCCACAGAGAATCGTGACTCCTCAGCAGCAACAACAGCAGCCACCTCCGCCCCCTCAGCCTTCTTTGCAAAGCACATATGTTGAGCAGGTTCCGGGCGGATGGCCCCAGGATCCTCCCCAGCACCCGCCTCAGCAACCCGCCCAGCAGATAACCCAACAACCTGCCCAGCAGTTTCAATATGAGTACCAACAACAGCAGCAGCCTCCTCAGCCACCCCCGCAACCGTCTTCTGAACATGCTCAAACGCAGCAGCCTCCTGCTCCAGCCCAGCCTGAAGAAGAACCGAATCCCCTAGATGACCTGGAGCCGTTCTATGCCGACTCCATCCACCGCTTTGTTGATATGATACAGGCGGAGGTCGCGGCTACTTCGGATGAGGAAAAATTGAAAATCTTCACAGAATTCATGGAGAAAGAATACTTCATTCGTGGGGAGCGGTACCCTAATGCTCTTGGGGATATTCCTAGTAGGCAAGGAAGCGTGTTCGGTGGTATGAAAAACCTCGAAGGCCCAACTAGCACTCCAAATGTCGAGAAAAGTCCTGAAATCCCAAACAAGGAGGCCGCCTCAAATGTGTCTGTACCTCCCTTGTTCGGTGGGCAACATCATACACCTCAGAGCCAGTCACATCCACCAAATATCCCTTCTCCAATTCATGAAGTCGCCTACCAAGCACCTCAACATGAGGAACCCAAACCACTTGAGAGAGTTGAAACTTATCAACCCTTCCGACCGGGTGCAGCCCTGCCGAAGCCTCAACAGCCGGTTGAGGATCCGCCCGTTGAGAGTGATGGCTACAAGGCATTTAATCCCGCAATCCGCAACCCTCCCCAGCAGAAACCCTCCTCACCAATGCCTCACCGGCATCAAGGTTATGTCCCATTTCGTCCCAGCGAAGCAGCGCCGCCTCCAGCAAAGACCATAACTCCCGGGAGTGGCGCCTATGCTCCCTATAAACCACCACCAACAAAGCCAGGCTCACCGCCGGCTTCTTCGGGGTCTGACTTTGTTCCATACGGCGCAAACAGGGCTTCAACAATTGATACCCGAGGACCTCAATCTCAACCCAAACGTAATTCGGTCGCATACAATCAACCAAGCAGATCACAAACCATGGCTTCACCTGTGGGTGGGAATCCCACGGAATTCGGTCCCTCTAAGCGTGCCCCGACGGCACCGGATCCGGCGTCGTACCAGGCATATGTCGCTTCATCCGAGGACTATTCGAGTCCAACGAGAGCTCAGCCACCAAACTTCCCGCCAGAGCCAGAGGAAGAGTATCCGGGAGGTTCGGAGGAGTACCTCACCCCATCTCAGGATGCCGACCTTGATGAGTTAAAACTGGGGCCTACGCGCGCACCGCCAATTCTAGGGTTGTCAACTCCGGCAACAGTCAACGTGCTTTCTACCGTGTTGCCAGCCACTAGATTCCACAAGACGCCGTCGGCCGCTGTGCTTGACGACATCAAGAAGACTATCGACGAGGTTGGTGAGGACTTCTCTTTCATTGAGAAGATCAATACAGCCTATGCCGACGCCTCAAAGAAACGCCTGCAAAAGCTGGAAGATGAGCGGAGAGTCCGGTTGGAAGAGCACGAAGAATATACTAATCGCTTATTTGCTGATCACCAGATTGGTTATGGTGATATCGGTGACATGGACGGGGAGTTTAATGCCGAAGAGGAAGAAAAAAAGGCTAAGGAAGAGGAGGCTGAATGGGAGAAATACCGGGATGAAGTCTTTCAGAAGGTCTATGACAAAATACAGGAGGGGATCAAGGGGCTAATGGACAAACATTTCCAAACCATAAACAGCCTTCAAGATGCTGTTTCAGGGAAGGAACGGTGGACGAAGATTGAAGGTCTAGAACTCACGGACCTATTGGAAGGGCTCTTATTTCTCCGGGGCTACATTGAGCGAAGGCATGAAAAAGTTCAAGCTGCGATTTTAGAGCGTGACAGACGGTACAGAAGAACCGTTATCCAGCCACTCTACACCTCTGGCAATATTCCCAAAATGAAGAGCATGGAAAAGCACTTTGACGAGAGCGAAAAGAAAACGTAATCACTCCCATCCTTTTAAGCTGACTGAACTGTAGGCTGATGATCCCCAGAATCCTTGACGCCGCAAAGCAGAAATTCTCCCGGACCTTCCAGCTCATGGAAACCATCGAGGAAGGCATCGAACGCGGCCTCACCGCCGAACTAAACTACACCGAAGAGCTCACGCAAGCTGTAACACCACTCCTCGCCGACCCACCTCGTACAGCGAGTTTCAAAGTAGACCTTCTTTACACTCTCGAACTCCTCTCAACCCTGAAAGAAAGGAGTATAAAATTCATGAAAGCTTTCCACGCTTCAAGTCTTCTGGTGAACGAGTCTACTGCGGAAGTTGGCATCGCCGAGGGCCGGGAGAAGGGCGAGGTTGCAAAGGAGCGGTTGAGCTCTGATGAGCAGGCCGAGCAGGAACTGCGTGAAAGGGTCAACGTGGTAGATGACGATTGGGCCGCTGTGGAGGGCGGTATTCGGGGTGTTTTGGAAATGTTGGAGGATGTTTCTGAGGAAGGTGCTGCTGGGTTCGGTGGTGGTGGGGTTAGTCTGAACGGTGGACGCGGAGGTGTCAATAGTGAAAACCCCCCAAACCGCGGCGGAGGTGGAGGAGATTTGAGCGCGCTTGAAAGGGCGAAATTGAGGAATAGAGGCGGTAGTGGAATTGTGTACGATGATTAGCGTTGGATTTGGTTTGGTTTGGGTTTAGTCCGTAGCGTAGCGTGCAGGGATACCTAATTTATGATATTGTTTTTATTCATTGGTTCTAACTCTTTGAACTGTGCTTTGTAGCAGTGGTAGCAAGGAGATAAGTTTTACATCTTTGGTGTATCTTTCTGTGATCATCTACGGCGGACGATAAGGACCCAAACTGCCACAGAATTCAAATATTGATTTTGGGTTTTGGGATAAGCGAAACCCCAACAATAAAAAATAAAATAAAAAGCAATAAATAATTTGTCCTTCAGTCTCAGAGAAGAACTGTGAGTTGTTCAATCATAGGTATGGGATCTTGTGTCCTACACAGCTCCGCTCACGCTCATGGCTTTGACATCTTTGCCATGATATACTATACCTAACGTAAGAGGTAAAATGAATAGTGAGTGTGAGTGTAGTTAGAACAGTCACATAGCCTGATCGGGCCCACAGAGAAAACTCTGTTTTGTAGTTGGCTTGGCACACATACTTTGCCTTATAAGTTGCCTTCAATGTATGCTAGCCTAGTAACGAACAACCATATCAAGAATACAAGGCCAATCAACAATCTTTCCTACCTGTTGCAATTTGTTCAACTGCTTCACTCTTTATCACATCCCTGTCCAGGCACTTAGGTAATTCATCTTCAAGTCAACTTTCCCCTGATTTATTCACTGGTTTATCAACAAGTTACAGCTACACACAGGAGAGATACTACTGTCATCCACAGTACTACACATGGTTCATTAAAAGGATTTTGCAAATCAGCTGAACAACTGTACCTGATCCTGCTCCCAAATATGATATTTGAGTCTTGACACAAGATTTTCTGTTGTATTAAAAGTATCATGCCAGTGGTTGGTAGTGCCCTTCAGCAAGAAACTTGACTTGTTCTATAAACTGCAATAAGAGCAACACATCTGGGCTATTCTGACTTTCTTGTTTTAGTTGCATTGGAAAAGATACCAGTAACAGGAAATAAGATATTACTTAGAAAGGAAACTCAGATGTCGTAAGCTGGATTGCTCTTATTCAAGATAATATGATATAGTAGTATCAATAATTTGAACATAGACTAATATAATATGTGGTACTCTAGGCTAGAATGATTAATGGAAAATCGTCCAGGTTCCTCAATCGCGTCCAGCACCTTATTAACTGGTGTACTTATACAAAGAAAAACTTGGATTCCTGCCACCATGAAATCTCTGCAACACAATATTTGCAAGTTTCTGGAACACTTCTTGCATGAGCAGGGAGCCCCAGAAACATACATTTCCAAGACCAGATATGATTCCCTCATAAAACAGGCTCGTATATGCTAGCATCACACTAGCATTTGAGGGCTATACACCTCATGCCTTGATCTAACTCCTAACTTGGCCTCTTATGAGAAACCCTAGGAGATTAAGGATGAGGTGGGTGTTGCCAGTGTCTTTGGCTATCGATTCCAGCTACCAATACACCTAGTTGAAGTACTAGAAACATCAGAGGAGGTCTCCCGCCACCTTCTACCCTCTTAGCATCCAGACAACACAAGTGCAGCAACTATGCTGTTAGACATTATGCCTATAGGGCTGAGTATAATATGAAAGTTAAGGCTTGTATAGAATATACAGCCCTGAAGCGAGCCTCTGATTCTTGGCTTGAAGTTAACCAGCCTCTCTTGGATCCTGTGGCAAAGTTCATGTGGATTGAGAATCCAGAGACTCTGCGATGTCATTGTCTATAACCAATAGTATTTCCTGAGCCTCTGGTGATTAATTCATATATATTGCCTATTCATAGCATGGTATTGCTATTGGACAATGCATGGGGAAACAGTTGGCAGGAAAATTAATTTGGACTGGCCAGACCAGAATACGGTCTTTAATGCTGATGTGAATGATGGGGTTCTGGGAAGGGAGAGTGGTGAGATAGTATTCTGGAAGGTGGTTGTTAAAGTTTTAGTACAACAAGGGAAATGCTTCGTATTTGGGGGTTCTATTATTACCCATGGGGGATGTGCAGTCACTTCTGGACACAGCAACTTTATTGACCTTTTCTGCCACAAGACCGTCTGGGATATGCTCAAGCATAAGGTCCAGCAATCTGGTCAGGCAAAATTAGAAGATAAGAGTGAGGTATGTTTTAAATTCGGTACTCTGGGGGCGCCTCCTTCAGTCTGTATTTGTTTTGTACACTTGGGTCTACAAGGCTATTGTGACATCTCCAGTATAGTGAAGGCGGAGTCATTATAAATAGAAAACTGACGATATCAGAAGCTATTAAAGGGGAATGGGTTTCAATAATGTGAATGCGGTAAAATCTATTCGATGTGGATAATACTTCGCAAGTACAAGGGTGGTGGCGAGATACGCTTAGTAAGGAGGTGAAGAGCAGATGAGTAGGAGTTCTGGTTCTTAATTCTTCTAAGTGAGGTTGGCGGTAGCACCTTATTTATAGAAAAGTGTGCATCTATATTTGCAAGAGAAATACAGGAAATAGAATGTAAGAAACATAAGTGTCAACATGTTTGACCCTGAAATCCAGCCAAGTAAATCCCAAATAATGTGCGTGAAAATATAAAGATGTGGAGCAATTATTAGAAATATCATAACCAAGAATGGTGTATAAGAGATACATAAACAGCTGTAAAATCCTCAACACCTGATTGGAAAGCACATATTAAATCCCCAGATATTTTCCGGAAATAAACAATAAAACATTATGATATATATCTTAGCTGTAGTAATGTAAGCAGTGGACAGACATAGCTAAAACATAAACTAAGTAAAAGAATACATGGGAGTGTGATGAATAAACATAGAAAATATACTTTTAAATTTCAACAAATAAAACATGAATATGCTCTATGGTATCTGCCATTAGTGGATTAGAGATGATCTCTAAACAAAGCTTGTATCTCTCTTATGGTCTTGGTCTGGGTTGATACGAGCACCAAATCTACCTAAGAACATTGTGGATTCAGGTGTTTGCCGCAGCTTCATTTATGCTAATACAGTAGCATTCAGATTAACTGGGAGAAGCAGTGGAAGAACCAGCATCAACCAGTGTTGAAAAGGAGGAAGACTAGTGCACAGGCTAGATAGGTAGGTAGGAGTCAGTAAGACTGAGCAGGGGTGTAGGATGAGTGCAAGTGAAAGAAGGAAGAGGCAGGGCAAAAGATCAGGATCAAGCCTAAGGGTAGAGATGTTAAGAGGAATTGACAGAAGATGGGCCTGAACCACAGGAGATCTCAAGGTTCTCGAGCTTGAGGTGCAAGTGGAGATAATGGGTTAAGAGGGCTTAAGAGTGGGGTTGGAGGCCATGGGGTAGGCAGAGCTAGGGGGAGGCAGGAAAAAAAACCATCCACATACTGATTCTAATTTTTGATTTGCTATGTACTTAAAAATAAAAATAAAAATCCTCAAAAATGAATTTCCCATGAGGTGCCTGTATGGTGGACTATAGTGACCACAACTGCTACCACAACCAAATCATCAATCTTAAAAATCTCAAAACATAAAAAGTTCCTCAACAGTCAGAAGTTTATATGTTATGAACCTATTTGTAATTAGCATTATTGGTATCAATTTCATTGCCGGCCTTCTGTTTGAGATTAACTATTATAGACTACTAACCATATACATACCTTTCATTCCCCTATTATCCTACCGGGAATAGGTTACCTAATATTTAAGGGCGAGGTATACGGCTTCATGAGACAAGCGTATCTGAACCAAACCTTCCCGAGTTATGAGCTTCTCGCAGGCATTTGGAAGACGACAGGGAACACTGGATGAAAGCACGTTTCAGTATGTTTAACTGATTGGAACGATGTTTAGAGAACACTACTCCTCTCATTCAAGTTTCCTAGTTGCATATGCATTAGCTGCATAATGCTTTGATAGCTTGATATCACAACTGATTAGTACTCCATATTCCATATTCCTATTGGTATGTAAGCATTTGGCCCACATATTCATATATAGTCTATCATCAGGAAGAGATCGAAGACTGTCTACTGGTAGAATGGGGATACCCTCAGATGAAATAGCAGTTCGAGAGTTTCCCTGAGTTGAGCTGGGAAAGATTTCAGGATCAACTCATCTTCGCACTTTGTTCTGACGAACTGAATGGTTAAGAAAATACTTCTTAAGTAATGAAGTCGAAGTAGCATAAATATTAGTAATTAGTATAAATAGTATGCCTCTCCCTGGTGGCTGAAGAATCATCAAGCAATGGACAAGAGACCTTAACAATATAACTAGTTAGTGAGTTATATTTTAACTCTTGGATACTATTTGACTATGCTTTATTACTTTACCTTTACCATCAATTACCTACAAGGCTTCCTGACTAATAATCCGTTGTCTTGAATATCCTTGGCCTAGTTAGTCTAGAATCCTACCGTATTAGCTACCCCGTAACATCCCCCTGGATGGGAAGTGCAACTACGATAACCTTAAATGGCTGGCAGCTTCAAGTGTGTTCCATAACTGTTAGCTTCTTACTGTTGAACATGGATTATTCTAAACTGGTCACTATATATGTATATTCCCATGTGCATTGGATCAGGAACATAACCTCTAACAGGTGTTACATACTACTCTCTCGATCACTGCCTCATCATAACTACTTGTCTCATTCTCTGACAACTGTCTTGTATATCTATTATGACTACATCAAACCACTATCGTCCAATAATGAAATACCTGCTATTGCTATAGCTGAATACCAACTGTATCTGAGGCTGTATACCTAGTATTTGGCAGGCCAGTTAACTACATACTTGGTACTTGTATTTCCACTTTGGATCTGACTTGAGTTCGTAGTAGAAAGGAATTACAATGTGGAAGAAACAGACTGAAGATATGATATGGTCGAGATGTGTGCTATGGAGAAAAGACTCTATCTCAAGAAGAATACATGAAGCCTGTTCTTCCTTTTGTTTATTTGTTATCAGTCTATCATTGCATTCATCTTTTGCTCACTTGCTCATCTACTCTTTGTTGAAGTTATTTGTTACTGCATACAATTTCTTATATTATCTTGTTTCTCTGATAACTTTTCTCTATCGTAAAATTGTTCCTGCTAACAAAAGTTTTCCATCTCCAGGTCACTGGAAACTTGTTTCACTCTGCATAACCCCATCATCTTGAACACTTATTATCAAATACCTAGACCCTGCCTGCCTTCCTGCCTGGGATTCGCCAGCATCAAACACTAATTCAAGTTCGCCTATAATGAAATACAAATAGCAGTGACAGCCAAATATTTATTTCACTCTGAGTCATGGACTCTACCTAAGGTAAGTGAGATAACTTTACCCTTGGCTGTTATAATACTACCCTGAAAGTGCACGTGCAAAGCGAAAAAGCAGAATGACCAAGGGATTGAAAGATGCAGAGGAAGCAGGTACATGCAAGAAGTATACCAGCCTTGGGGAAGAAGATTTTCTGTTGATGTGGATATAAGATGGCCTGTTCTTCCCTTTTGCTCATCTGTAATCTGTCTATCATAGCATTATAGGCATACAACTACTGTTATTGCCTGTCTTGCCAAAGTGATTTCAAAGTTGTTATTGTAGATGATCTCTTTGTTCTTCCTTGTTCTGATATCTCTTGTCTATTATCATTGTTCATATCAATAAAAGTCTTGAGTAGTTAGATGACTAAGGATTACATCAACTGGGCCCAACTGCCCAACTGTTGTTTAAAACTTTCTTCTCTTTACTTTGTGTTGTATTTGATTAGTTCCTTTATTTTTTGTAACTATTTCCTCTATCCCTTACTTTTATTTTCTTATCTTGCCACTCAATTTTTGATACCTAGTGATACCAGTCATAATAATTATAAATAAGTTCATTACTTATACAAGTGGCAACCGGGCCTCCGGCCGGATGTCATTTGGCTATCGTGGCCGAGTATAGTGTATATAGTATTTTTCTAGTAATAATCTCAAATTGCAGAAAAACTGTTATAATAACATTCACCCTGCTGTTACGGGGTAGCCAACAGGGTAGGATTCCGGGCTAACTAGGCTGAGGATATTCGAGACAACGGAATATAGGTCAGGAAGGCTCAAGATGAATTGTTCGATAAAGTAATAGAAGAATATCGTAATAACTTATAATATTGTTAAGGTCTCTTCTCCGTTGCTTGATGATGTTCTCAACCATCGGGGAGAGCCCTACTATTTATACTAATATTCACGCTACTTTGACTTCTCTAGTAAAGAAGTATCTTTCCAAGAATTCAGTTCGTCAGAACAAAGTGCGAACACTGTTTGACCCTGAATCTTGCCCAGCTTGACTCTGAGAATCTCCCAACTGCTATTTCTTCTGAGGGTGTCCCCACTCCACCAGTAGCCAGTCTTCAATCTCTTCGTCCTGATAGACTATAATGGAATATGCAGTCTAAATGCCTACATACCAATAGTATCATGAGTATGGAGTGATCAAGTCCGATACTTATCTATCAATGCATAATGCGTATGCATTAGTAAGAGTAGAGAACTGGTTCTCTAATCCTCGTTCCAATCAGTTAGCCATATCTTGAAACGTGAACTCTTTGAGGTTCCTGAGTGGTCTCCGAGATGCCTCCGGGAAGTCCCTACTCAGGCTCAGGAAGCTTGTGTTCGGATATATGCTCTCCCCTATGGTGGCATATACCTCGCGCATAATTATGCAAGCTATTTCCGCTAGGGTAATACCTGCATTGCATATGCAACTCCCATATCTCCTCTCCCACCCCTAATTCCTTCTCCAAATCACTTTCATCAATCTTTTCATCCATATACTTCTCCCAAATACCCACAAGCCTGCTAGGAGAAACTATGCTCAGACCTACCTGTCCTCTACCTCTGTCAGAGTCAATACTCTCTAGCTTTGCTAAACTGGTACCATGGAACATCTTCGTCTGCCAGGCCACCATAGTGTTTCTTGCTCCTTGAATTCTGATTCCGTAATCAGAATTAAAAATGTTGCCCCCCACCTCTTCCCCAAGGCTTCTATCGGTTGTCCAGAATAGACTATACTTATAAGGTGCCCCTTCCTTATGAATTGCTCTAAACCCTTCAGTTAGTAGTTTTTCCAACCAGACTTTATACTTGACTACTTACATAGAGTAGTTGCTGGCGAAGAAACCCACTGGAGGGGCAAGCTGCCCTTGTTGAAACTCATACACCTCTTCCTTATACTTGATTGTATAAGTATTGTTCTCGCTTTGTTTCCCCTTACTATCCATTCTCTTAACACCTGTTGCCAGGAACCCTTCAATATCCTGACTAATCTCACAATGAATAAGCCTTCTTGCCATGTTTCAAAATAGTGCAAATACCCTACTCTCCTGGTAATCAATTTGTTGTTGATCTTGGGTGTTGTAGTTTTTGGATAAGAGATTTTTTGCCCAATCAAATTGAGGACGGCTTTGAGACCCTGCTGAATATCCGGTCTGAACTATTTTTCCTGGATCTTCTAACTATAATATATATGTGAAATAAGTATAATATTAATAACTTGTATAAGAATTTAAGGTGAATATGAACTTACTCTTGCACTTCTCTTTCTAGCCATACTCGCCATAATAGTTTGGTTAATCCATTCAATAATTGAATTGTAATTTCCAGGCATAAAGTTTCGATAAACCATAGCAACTATCTCGCCTGTAGCCTCATCCTGTATGATTGCACTTTGAGATCAAGCAATATCAAGTTTCAATCGGTTTTCCTCTAATTTCAGAAGAGGGTGTCTTCTCAATCTAGAATCTGGCTGTTTTCCATCCAAAAGATGATCCTGCCAGAGTGCTCGGATTTCCTCACTTTCATAACTCCAGTGGTTGGGAGGAGGATATATCTCAGGTTTAGAGAGTTTTGGAAGAGCAATAGCAGGAAGGGAGGATAAAAACTCATTGTCTCTTTTGTCAGTGGGTAAGCCAAGGTAAAGATTGTAGGATAAAAGGGCTCGCTTTTGTCTGTACTGGCTTTTGTTGTTATGAAAGGTTTGAATAGCATGAAGAAGAGGTGCAAAGATAGTGTTATAGGGTTCTTGGTTCCAGGAAGTATTGGCAAGTGAGATGAGATCAGAGAAAAGCTTTTGGAGATCAGAACTCTGGGTGGAAAATTGGTTTTGCAGAATGGTATAGAGTTGCATGCGAGGAGCTCTTTGGTAGGTTTGTAGAAGTAGTTGTAAAAAGTCCGACTTTGTATTTGCCCAAGTTCCAGCACTCTGAAGAAATTCAGCATGCCTATTTTTCTTGACTGAAAAATATTATTATTATAAGCAAAATTCTACTAAGAAGGCGAAATAAGAGCTAATAAATTATAACTAGCCAAACAAAATTTATTCTTTAAAGATAAAGCTAATATTGCAAAGCTCCCATCACATGTAGTAAATGAGCACTAAGTATGTATTGCTAAATGCAGAAAGAAAAAATTCAGATGGTAGAAATAATAAGATAAAAATAAGGGGAATAAAACCTTTTCCCATGGTTGGTATTGGTAGAAGAGTAGTGTAGAGTGGGAGTTGGGAAAGATGTAGTTGTACGATAGTAGAGGTAAGCAAGGAAGAATGGGAGAGGAAAATAGAAGAAAGGGAGAAAAAGCGAGAAAGAAAGTAGAGAGGTAGGTATATAGTTCATGGCAACCACTCTTGGCAACCACACATGGTAACCACACATGGTAACCACACATGGCAACCACATATGGCAACCACCCATAGAAACTACCAATCGCAACTATTAGCATGCATGGCAACCATATATAGCAACCATTGATCATGAGAATCGAATAGATAACCACTTGAGATACTAAGTATTAATAGCAATCATAGTTAAAAATAAAAAGAATAATAATAATAATATACGACTGGTAGTATTAAATTTATGAAATAATAATCCCACCCAAGTCAATAATTGAATATATCTGAATCAGATATAAGTAAATCTTCATATACAATATTCGTGGTAAGTCCTTCCTCATTTTCATCATGAAAATATGACGGAATATCATCCCGAAGTCGTACTCTCAGGCTATCATGACCTTGTTCATCATATAGAAACCATTTCAACGATTGACTTCTCTCAGTAACATCATGTAACTGATGGTATACACGACCAGTAATAGCAACATTGGATGGAAGTGGGAGTTGTCGAAATCCTCCAGAAACTCCAATCGATGTAAATGCTAAGAGGTTGTTCAAGCGTTGGAATTGTGATGCAAGTGAAGACTGGCAGGATTTTATCATATTCGAAAGGTTTAAGAAATAGGATGGTAATCGTAAAACAATATATTTTCCCTTAGTACAACACCAACCATTTGCCTCAGTAGTCAAGAGGTCGGCATCAGACCATGAACATAAAGGCTCCAATTATTGGACAATTGTTGAACCGATGTGAGAGGCAATATATCCCACCATTCTAATCCTAATACTCATCATTAATTAGTATTAATAAAAGCAAAATTTAGTTATAGAAAAAACAAAAAACTGGGAAGAGGTTTACGTTGATGAGAGATACGATTACTAGGTTCTGAGTCTTGGGTGGGATTTTGAAGTTCCTGAAGTTGCTGTCTTCGTCGAGCTAGTAATGCTTTGTTGGCTTCAGCTATTTCAGCTCGGGTCCGACTATTTCGTGTTGGTAGCATAGTGCTAATCGACTACACACCGTTCTTGATTGTTAGATTAAATCTTGTTCAATTTTATATGCAGGGGAATAAGTTGAAATAATTGATTAAATACCAATTGGTATTTTATAAGAATTATTATTCAAGAATTTCGAAGGGCAGATGTTGAGATCGATTAGAAGTACAACCTATCCTTTCAAACAAACTTGAAGGTGAGAATCCTGCTTCTTATATCTCTCATCTACTATATCATAATTTACACATATTATATTATTATATTTTAATTATTTAAGGTTAAAGTAAAAGCGTTATTATATATATAAGATTCTTACTGCATTCACACAATCAATCGTTTTCTCAATCTAACTTATAACTTGTTGAATCTCAACTTGAAATATATTGTTAAGTTTCAATCAATAAAAATATATTATATATTTAGAAAATAGAGTAGTAGTATTAATAAATTTAGTATCAAGAGTTAATAGTTTAAAAAGTATCGATCATGATTCTGAAGAGGGAATAATTTCTAAGTAGAATTAAAATCTAATGAAAATATTGTTTTAGGAAAAAATATATACGATAGGTGAAAAACATAAAGAAAACCAATATGAGTTATGCAATATTAAGAGTATATACTAACTAAAAAATATATAATTTACTATGGTAAAGGAAATACACAAAAATCAAATAGCTGAGAAACAAATATTTAAACAGATTAAGAATTTATAATTAATAAATGAAAAAGGGAAAGCCTAGTAAATAAACTGAGAGTTGGGTTTGTGAGAGCAAATTGATCGTCTTGGAGCTTCTTCAGCTTGCAGAGGTTGAGTTGCAGGAATATAGTCGTTATCGGAAATAATTTCAGGAGAAGAAAGAGCTGATTCGGGTTGACTTGGGGAATTGAGGTGGGAAACTGTGCATTCGAAGGAGGAAGAGATATAGAAGTAAAAGAATTATCAACATTTTGAGAGTCAGGCTTGGAGCTGAAGACTGGTGTATGTGATCATTTTGGTGGCTTGGGAAGTTTCGTTTTGGGATTAGTTGATGTTGAAGAAGTAACTGGCAGAAGGGGTGATATAGCAGTAGTATCGTCTAAGGTGTTAGACCTTGAAAGTAGGTCTTGCTGTAGAATTCGAGATTTTGATGTTGCAGTCTAGCTTTTCGATTGGGCAGATTGAGTAGAGCCATTCAGCATTCCAGGCTTATCTGAAGTGCTTCAATACTGAGCACTACCTGGTAAGGTAGATTTTTAAGTTTTAGGTTGGGAACTAAAGAGAGTAAAGTCTTCGATTCGACAACATAAATACTAAAACCGAGAATCGTTCTCTTTAAGTCGTCCCACTAGTCAGCCCTGAACTTGAACTAAGTCATAAATGCTAGGAAGTGTGAATCATTGCCATCGGGGGTGGTCCTTCAAGAAGCATCGTATTGTAAACATCTTTCATACTCGTGATTGTGAATCATAAAATCCAGTTCTCACATCAAAGATTCGCCAGCTAACAATATCTCAACAACTAGCGGCTGCTGGTACCCTATAGGTTTGTACTGTTCTTCTGAAAAAAAATATATTTGCTGATACAATCGAAGGCGCAAGGTCGTCAAACTCAGGCTGAGTTTGATTTCCAGGGAATCTGTATATTTTAATTAGATCTTAAATATCAAAATAACTTGATAGGATTATAATCAAGACTTGTTTGAAGATAATAGTTGTAGACTTATATTATTTATTTAAGAAACAAAAGAAAAATATTTGAACTTACTCATTGATGTTGGTTACAGTAACCTTTAGACCAATAGTGTCTCCGAAATCACAGAATGATGCAGTACATATTCCAACTGACCCTTCAGTTGGCTCTGGAAGCAAATCACCAATATTGCAAACCAACTGGCATGGTAGATCATCCATACCAACAACCTCCTCTGATACAGAGAACTGAGAGTCAATGCAACTAAGAGAGGATGTAAAAACCTTACGAAAGTTGGTCATATTATTTTTCTGAGTAAGCTCCAGCAGACAGGAAATATGAGCAATATTATTCTCACGATAATTGAAAGCCATAGAGAGAGAGAAGAGAATTGTGAGGAATATCTGAAAAGTGGGAAAGAATTGGGTAGTAAAATAAACTCGGAAGTTGAATATAGAAATCTTGTAATTGGATTGTTGTAGTTTTGATAGAGAAAGATAGCACAAAAGAGTCTGATACCTATGAAGACCTGATGGGAAGATTAGTCCTATATATATTAGTTAAAAAGTAAATATTTTAAGTATATTGACTACCTATCTGAATCAATTTATTAGTCTAAGGAATGATATCATAAAAGGCTTGTACTATCCATTGTACTATGTGATATCATAGACCTCTATTGTAAACTCAATTGTAATACTATGATATCATTGATCTTTCTATAAGATATAGTACAATATATGAAACCATTGACCTTTCAATAGGATATAGTACTCTGTATGATATCATCAACTTAGACGTTTTAAAACGATATTGTGCCATGTATGATATCATTGATCTTGCGAACAGATATTGTACCAACTATCGTATCATTGACCTTTCAATAAGATATAGTACTATGTAAAGTATTATTAACCTTTCTATAAGATATAGTATCCTGTATGATATCATTGACTCAGACCTTTTAATAAGATATAGTACCATGTCTGATATCTTTGACGCAAACATTTTGATAAGATATAGTACCATGTCTGATATCATGATCTTTCAATCAGATACAGTACTATCTATAGTATCATTGATCTTTCGATAAGAGATAGCACTATATATGATATAAGTGACTCAGACCTTTCAATAAGATATAGTACTATGTATGGTATTATTAACCTTTTCGTAAGATATAGTATCATATATGATGTCATTACCCTTTCGATAAGCCATAGTACTATGTATGATATGATTGACTCAGGCCTTTCAATCAGATATAGTACTATGTATCATATTATCAACCCTTCAAGTTCTGTAAGATATAGTACCATATATGATGTCATTACCCTTTTGATAAGATATAGTACTATGTATGATATGCTTGACTCAGACCTTTCAGTAAGATATAGTACTATGTATGGTATTATTAACCTTTTCGTAAGATATTGTCACAAATCGTGACTAAGCAAGGCAGATTTCACATGACTCATACTTATGAGTCATAAGGTATGTTGGATTTTACACTATGACGTTACTTGACTCATAGTTCTCACATGACTATGCAATTGCGAGTCATTGTTATGTTATGATTTGTATGTTGTTTCATGACTCACGATTGTGACGTCATATGATGTAATGATTTTCGCACATGACTCATATTATGAGTCATGAGTTTCACGCATGTGACTCGTTTGAGCACATGACTTGGTTTATGAGTTTTGATTGGTTATCGGAATGTTGGGCAATGACTCATACGAGTCATCGATGGATTTCGCGCTATGACTCACTATGAGTCATAGAGGTTTATGTAGCGCGAGGTGATGAGTCACCAGGGTTAGGGTTGTGGGAAGATGCCTATATAAGGCGCTTGGTTCCGACCAAGAGATAGGATCACGAACCATCTCTCCTCCACCTCCGGCGATTGAAATCTCAACACCACGGGAAATCATCGTCACTTTCCCCCACCCACCTCTCTTCTCCCACGATGGCTACTGCCTAGGAGTTGACGTT
>Ga0307517_10002078_pt1 | contig 32605 bp, 36 predicted proteins | sample 23_EM_MG_FD_194515 | JGI IMG/M metagenome (GOLD analysis project Ga0307517, IMG submission 194515) | Populus trichocarpa ectomycorrhiza microbial communities from riparian zone in the Pacific Northwest, United States - 23_EM | ecosystem: Host-associated > Plants > Roots > Unclassified | place... | reverse complement strand
CCCCCCCCCCGGCGGTATTTATGGAAGAACTAGGGGAGGTGCCAAGGAGTTTCTCGTGCTGGGGTTTTAAGGGTGATATGAGGTTTAGGGTTCATTAAAGAGTTTTGGTATTTTGAGTATCGTGTGATATATTTCTACAGAAATCTTGAAATTCCGCTTAGGAAATCTTATGAAAGTTTTTAGCATCTCTAAGGTATTATATATATCCGGGCTTTTGTCTAGAGTTTATGCAGAGCTATGGGCACATGAACTGGATAAGGTGTACTGTATCATAGTGTAAATTGGCCACACGAAAACCCTAATCTGAACAGGTATTTACCTTGCGGGGATTAGGGTCACGCTTTTCGCAACAGGAGGAGAATTGAGGGAAAAAATCTCACTTTTTTGCGCGGGTGCTATTACTTGAGCATATATAGGCCCAAATTAGAGAGCTGCATATCAAATTCGAATACGGTGGCTGCCGGGGCGCATTCAGCTATTTCTGATACGTAAAAATTGGCCTCGCGAGATCGAGCTCTTTGATCGGCCTAGTTGTGCGCGAGCCAATGAAACAGGCTCACCTGCCCGCACCTTTTACCCCTAATCATAGACCCGTTTCCGGCAATACCAGTTTGTATCTGGGAATACAGCTATTGGCGCCTGGCACATAGCCGCCCAACCAACGGAAAAGAACAATTCTCATTTCCAGAAACACAAGTCCGTTCTTCGGGCGCAGCTGGGCTGGCAATTTCCTAATACCGGTACCCTTCCCGGTACTACCAGCTCCCGGAAACGCTTCCCTCTCTGTCCACCACGTATTAAGACAAATAGGGTAAAAATTTATAGTATCCGAAGGATGGGTCCTGCTCTATCGCTCATAATAGGCAATGTTCTTGAGATGCAGGGAGAGATGCGAAAACTTTATGGACGTTGGTACACCGTACAACCGCATGGCATAGCGCGCCAACCGCGAGCACGTTCAAATAAGGTTTCCCCTGGTATTGTTCCAGAATCCCAACAAGACGCCATAGGCTGACTCCTTCAGGCTAGGACGACAGTACCGGGACTTGAGTCAGCCTTTCAGGGCCCTGATTTTGACGCAATTGTGGGTTTCTCCTCAGCCGTTTCTTATTTCAACATCAGGGTGTCTACCGGTCCTCGCTTGTAACAGTGGTCACACCTGAGCCGCTAAACAGGGACGAGTTTTTCGTTAGTCATCCAAGTTGGGCGCCAATTTTTCCTCCTGCAAATATGGCATCATATCGACACCGTGATAGATATCTTCTAGCTCCTACTAGATTCTATAGGTATTATACGCCCAGTTGATCTATTGCTTGTGTAGGTCTGTTAGGACAAATTTGGTGAGCTTTCTAGCTCAGTGCACAGAGATAGGGCATGTGACTATTGAATATTTTGGTCGCACAGCTCAAAGAGAGGTCTTGGCACTTAAAGCTACTCTACAAGTATCATACGACGCAGAACTGTTCTTTCAGCCTCATCTACGTTTTTGACCGCACGAACCACACACCCCCAACGAATTCTTTTCACATCATGAGACATCACTCTTGCAGTCCCAGGTCGTCCTTGTTGGTATAAGGTTTCCTCCCCCCCTCAAATGCTTCTTCTAAGTTTCTATATTACTGTATTCTCAAGCCGAGTACAACTTTTGTTTTCTTTACACTTTCTTTATTATTCCTTTTGTTCCTATCTAACTTACTTTCTTTCAATGCCTTTGTTCTTTGTTGCGGAAGTTTGGTGAAGTAGAACCAAGCCACCACACTATATAGCTTGCTTATATCTTTACTATCATTCTTGTAGTAGTTGGCGGTAATCTATGATCTTGATTGTCAGTTATCATTACTTCTCAGTGGAAACGATTGCGCGTTGCTACAGTCCTGTTGGAAATAGGAGTTGATGGCCGCTGTGGCCGCAGGGGCATACGTATACGTACGCACTAGCCAAAGGACGGGTAAGCTCTGAAAATGTTTTCACCCCACTTATTTTTCTTTCCTTCTCACCTTTCCTCGCAACATACCTTCCTTCCTGAACACAAATTTCCTCAAGTCTTTCCTTCCACTAAGTTGTCATCAATCAATCATGATTCTCATCTCCACCTAAGCGGTTTTCGTCCACTGCGTAAAATCCTCACCGTGGATCATTACCTCCACAACCAAGATTTTCAACACGTCCCCTGCCGTCCTCACCCTTTCCCGGCGTTCCTCAATAGTCCCCTGCCGTCCACCCCCCCTGCCCTGAACCAAAATGTCTCACCCTGTGGGGCCCGCTGTCCTGCCTAAAGACGGCCGTCCTTCACTCAGGCCACCCCGGACGGACTACAGATAGCCGTCCCGTCCCGTCCGGGGCTCTTGGCAGTCCCCCCGCTGGGCCCCGCCGGCCCCCGGACGGTTGGGAACACTGGTGAGGAATTAGGAGAAGAGAATTTTGTGGGGAAACACGAGAGACCGGCACTACCAATGATAGCTAGAACAGTTTGATGACTCAGCGAACCCCTCTTGTGAGTGCCTCGCTTCCTTTTCTTCCTTATTTTCCACAAAAACATCCCCTTCTCTTCTTTATTATCTAGAAACTCGGTCTTCGACCCCTATTTTCTCTTTTTATCTCCTCTGCCCCTTATTGCTATCCTTTACTTACATTTGTCACGTTCCTTCTCTTACAAGATGAACCGCTTCCTCCCAAGAACCCGTCAAATTGCACGTACCCATTTGACCAATCGCTCTTCCAGACAACGTGTGCCCCATCGGGGAATGAGTGACACCACCCAGACCCCCATAGCGGCTAAGAGTCGTGTTTTTGTGAGCAATCCCTTCCATCACTTTTATTTTACAAAATGGTTAATTGTGATAGTGGGACAGCATCTCGCAAGTTGACAGGAATGTTCTCGAATCCAGGAAGGTTTGTTTCCCATTCAAGTTGGTGATTGTTCTAGTTTGCCGTTGTCTTACAGATGTAATCAGTGTTCCCAACCGTCCAGTCCGTCCGTCTTTGGGTGAGGACGGGACGGACTACGGCTCATAGTCCGTCTTTTTGGGGGTGCTAGGACGGACTACGCCCCGGAAAGCGAGGGCCGGACGGACTATAGGGGACTATAGTCCTAGCGCTTGGACCTCCTGTACTAGCCAAGTTGAGATCATACACCTCCGAACGGATACTTTTCACCTCATAAGACATCACTCGTGCCCTCCCCGGGCGTCGCCTGCAGTCCCCCGCCGTCCCTCACCATTCCCGGTCCTCTCCGACAGTCCCCGGCCGTCCTCACCCATCCCCTGCCGTCCCCCGCCGTCCCCCGCCCCTGCCCTGAGCTAACATGTCTCACCCTGTAGGGCCCGCTGTCCTGCCCAAAGACGGCCGTCCTTCACTCAGGCCACCCCGGACGGACTATAGATAGCCGTCCCGTCCCGTCCGGGGCTCTTGGCAGTCCCCCCACGGGGCCCCTCCGGGCCCCCGGACGGTTGGGGACGCTGGATGTAATAGGAATTGGGTGGGCAACTTTTTGCTTTGGCTAAAGTTTGTTTCTAATTGATCCTCGTGCAAGTTGCTATTGTCTAACAGATATAACAGGAATTCGGAGGGCTGAAAACAAGGGTCGAAACCGGGTTCATTAAGATGGACTCGGAAGTGTCGAGCATCAAGACGAAGATTGGCTACCTGTTTTTGTTGCTTGGGGCCGGATGTACCGGAATTCTGGCTTCGGTTACTTTTCTTCTACAGGTAAGCGACCAGTGGACTGAAATTTCCACATGCTAAACAAATTGAGTACAGGGCGGGGCATATGTAATCGGCCGCACGATCCAGTTCTGTGAACCTGAGATCAGGAAGGCTTTGGCTGCCGTGGTAAGATCCATTCCGAGACTAAGTGAGACCTTTTTGCTTACCCATCATTAGGGCAATGGGGGGATGGTGCAAAAGGTCAAAAATGATAGAAAAAAAAAATAGAAAAAAACTTAGATGCTATACGAGGGGGGTGGCTGTGAAAAGGAGCTTTGTCTTATTTGGCCCTGCTCCATGATTGTGCCCTGAATAAATGTTGAATTGAGCACAAGTTTAGGAAATCATGGGCGCAATTGCAGTGATACGTAGACAAGTGCGAGAAAACCGGTTCACTAAACCTCTCTTTCCTTTTGAATTAGCTACAAACTTGTTTCTACCGTCTTCTGACATTAATATTGCTGTAGGCGGAAGTGGAGATCCACGGTTGGGGGTGGTGACGAGAATTTAGTACCTATCTTGAATAAGGCAGTTCGCATTGCTACTCCTGCCCAGTCGCCTCCACCGTCTCCCCGCAGTGTTGGAGGAAATTGAAGGAGCGGGCGGAGTTATCCAGCAAACAATAATTTTCCCTTCTCATCCTTCCTCATCTGATTTAAATAAGAGGTTTGCCCGAAATTGCTGCTCAGAGGAGAATGGTAACCCTGTTCCTAGAGCAGAGGGTAGTGGTGGGGTCCTGACAAGCATGAAGGAGGATGATGATTTATTTTCTGACAGGTCAAGGTCTACATTTCGCAATGGGACTTTTGTGGGATGGGTGGGTGGCGTTTCCAGGATTCCGGAGGGGATGGGATGTTGACGAAGAGATCGTGAAGGGGAGGAAGGCGGTCGAAGGAAGGGACTCGTGGTGGAACGAGAAGCTGCTAGAGTTTTACGTTTGTTCAACCTCTAATTCCTTGTCTATTTTTGATTTCCTGGTATCTGTTACTACTGCTAAAGGTTATATAAACCAATCTCGATGTGTGCCCCATACAACCGCCACTACCACCGCTCCCACCGAGTGGCCAACAGGTTTTGTTTGAAGATGAGGAGGGTAGGCGAAGTATCTGTAAATTTGTCAGGGAACCCCATGGAACTAATAAATCTATAGATAGTGAGGCTAATAGTCAGAGCGGGTGAGTAGCCATTCGACCCAGCTACTAGGAGAGTAGACGATGCCGGGTCCTTGATAAGGTGTTCTTGGAATATTTTTGGAAGGGTGGTTCCAGGCATAAGGCATGCAAATGGAGGCGGTGGGAGTGTTAACGAGGACAGATTGGAACGGTTGTCGGACTGTTGGGAGAGGGGCAGGGGGGGGGGGGGGGAGGGCGAGGGGATGGGAAGGAGTGAGAGAAAGAGTAAGAAAAGGAAAATGGAGAGTTCGAATCCGAGAAGAGGAGGTTAGACAAACCATAGCATCTCCGCAGATGATTAGGGAAGTAACCTGCAGCGCCGTTCGATCTTGGTGCGAATGTTGAAATGGTTTCGGGTTTCTCGTGAGTTTTAACTCCCTTCCCTGGTATCGAGCTATGAACTAATTAGAACTTTTTTAATAGATGTGCTCAAGTTCGAGTACCTGACGCGGCTCCACTCTTATTCTGGCTACCTTGCCCTTGTCCCCAGAATACTCAAGCAACAGGATATCGTTCAATCCGTAACCACCAAGACCAACAGCAAGGGCATGTCCTTCTTCAACTTTTGCAATCGCCACTCCTCCCACCCGAAGCCAAAATCTGAGCAGCCAACCTACGATACATGAATAACTCTTACCTAGACCGCTCACAGGATGAAGATTGCCCCGCAAAAATTCAGAAATTCCAGCGCAAGAAAAAGGAGCTCTACTCCCCGCTACTCCCACAGTCTATGGTCTTACCATCCCACCCACCGGAAGCCACAACCGGCTCCTCCTGGCACAACCCTTTCACTGTAATAAAATTCATCCGACTAAAGCAAAAAATGGCCAAGAACAAGTCGTGCCGTAGCCTCTCCTACGTCTAGTCCAAGTCCTCAACTACTATACCTTCTGCAAGCTGGTGAAGTATCTACGGACGGATTTGACCCTATATGCCCTCATGGTGTCCAAGGGGCAAGTGCCCTACTATGGCTGTAAGTGGCAGCAGTCCGATATGCATATCATCAACTCCGCTTGTCTAATCCAGAATTCTAGCATGAACGCCAGAGAACGAAAGGCGCGAGCCTGGGAAAAGGTCATGGGAACCGTATCCCCCCAACCCCAGACTTGTAAACACCTTCCCCTTATAGAATCCCTGGGGAACGCTGATTTTTACCTGCGATCACCCTCAACCCTTATCACCACCGCTGGTTTCTCCAAAGCTGATATAGGGTCTCGAGTCCGATGCGGGCGTGGTCGTGTTACACCTATCATGCAAAGATTGCCGGTTCCAGGCCTTCGTTACCTGCTTCGGTGATTAGGGTTAGCTAGAGAAGCATCGGCCTTACGACCGTAATGGCTATGGGTGTGGCATATTATCCTACCCGGTAACTCAATCTCGCCTTCTAGCTCCCGGGAATATTGCTAATGGATGGATCGGGAAATTCCTGATTGGTATAAGGTATCTACGCGCATTCCATACCCGCGACTGTCACCCGGCCAGAGAGCACATCGCTAACCCTTCACCGCCGTCCAATCCTACCAACACTTCATATAAAGAAGCTCCTCCTGGCTTCTCACAACATGGTAACTCTGGGGAGACTGTTTCTCCCACCATAAGGCCTGTAGTCGAGCCCGTTGTCAAGGATAAAAGTACAGGATGGCAGAGGTCTTGAGTAAGATGAGCCCGGTAAAGATCTTTGGAAGAGCGGCGAGCGGTATTTCTAAGAGCGGGTTATCACAATCAAGGTGTGAAGTTACAGGATTCATAATGATGGGGAGGCATGAGAGAAGGGAGGATTTGATAGAATTTTTAAGGCTAGAGATGTTGTGCGAATGTAGATACGTGGTGGTTTGGGTATGTTGGGTTGGAGGCGATGCTCTATCCTAGCCCCTAAATTTGGGCGTTATTATTTATGTATTTGCCTCACTCTATAGCACCTGATATAATAAAGGATCGTAACAGCTCAAATCCCCTAAAATTCTCATTCGGCAGTGTTATAGTTGTCTAGTATCGGGCGTGGCTGCTCACTTACTTCTTAATGTTCACCCTGGTTTGTGCTTTTCGCGGTATTTGGTCGCGGGATTCCTAATCTTTGAATCCCAACTCCCTCGAAACATCCATCTCCCTTCCATTCCGCATAAATAGCCCCTCCTTCGTTACTACAATCTCCACATTACATCATCGTTGATCCGCAGTCTATCCTCCCACGGCTTCCAACAATTATGACAACATGTTCTTGTACGAGATATTCCCCGCAACTATCCCTCTCCCACCGTTCAATCATTTATTGTTATCTGCCCCCTAGCGACCAGCCATCCAAAATAACTAGGACTCGCTACAACCTCCTGTCAAAATGTAGCCTCAAATTTTCTCATGCTAGCTCTTAGCTCTACCCTGACCAAAGGCGCGATTTCGGGTGGAGGCTGAGAGGTGAAACTTGATCCACTTGGGACTTTGTGCTGAAGATCGAAACCGATAAAGCCCAAATGGACGTCGGATCCCGCGACGACGACAGTATCCTCACCGATAATGGTCCAAGCGGGCACTGGGGTGTTTCAAGTTGGTTCTCGAATCGCAGTACTAGTGAAGCCTGGTGACGAATTTGCGAGTTTGGAAGTCACACCGGAGAAGGGTACCGAGGGTGGTAGAAGTGCATCAGCGAGGAAGGGAAAAGTTGCAACAAATGCTACTTGGCCAAAGGGGGAGTTGCAGAATGGGGATGTATTGGATTACCTGGGTAGAATTAATGAAACTTGCCTGAATGAGCTTGAAGGACGGATTCACAAATTGGGGAAGTTGGACTTGACTATTATTAAAATTGCATAACTGAAGAAGAGCGCGAAACGATCGGTGGAGAGGAAGCCAGCCATCAGCGAAGAGAATCAATTGATCATAGAGCTATGATTTGGAGAAGTCCTCAATTCTCAGAGTAAACTCCAAAGTAATTTCCAGCCTCCTTCCATCCTAACGCAAATAAATTTTGTGGGCAATATTGACAAGCCTCATAAGAGTTCTCAGCTTTCGCCTCCTCCTCTCCGCCTTCGACCGCAAAGCGACCCTAAGAGCCAACTACTCGCCCCCCGTGTGTCGCCCTACAGACATCTACGACGAACTCCTCGAGCTCCCTTCCACAATCTCTCCTCAACCGGCTAGATTCTAACAGAAAATCAGCCCCTCATCCCCATCTCCCCTGCACTCCCCTGCCGCAGCCCTAGACATCCTAGTCATCCTAACTCCGCGGTTACCCTCCACCAGCCCTGCTGTCAAGTGAACGTAGGGTATTACTGCCATGAGCCTGAATCTGGTTAATCTCACAGTCAAGCGTGCGGTAGAGGCAGAGCAGGGGAAGTTCTTAGGGATGGTCGGGAGCTCTTTTGGAGAAATATCCCTGCAGGTTGATTTTGTAGATTAACATGCGAACAAGGAGGATTGATACCATTATTTCTTTGGTTTTTTTCCGATTCGGGGGTAGGGTGGGGTTGAGTACTCCCTTCTTACCTGTGTCGGAGGTTGTGGGTTATGGGTGTTAGGATTGCCAGTGCTAGTATGTCGGAGAAGTTGAAGGAAAGAGAGTGCCGTGTGACATTTTGTGATTATCAAATTCAGATCGCTTTTTGCAGTCATGGCCTTGCTGTATCGATCTTGGGCATAGCTCATTGTCGGTCACCAATTGCGCCTCTCCCTAACATGGTAAAAGTGGCTCCGGGGTGTTGAAAAAAAGACAAATATGAGCAATTCGTGATCACTGTGGGAGCCACATCAGGAATTCTCATCAAATTATACATTCACGTATGATAGTAGATAATACAGGGATCAGCGTATACTCCCCACACCACCGGTGGGCCTGGAACTCCCCTCCTATGGGATGACTTATGTAGAGGAGGTTGGAGATTCAGTTTCAGCGTTTGAGATTCAACTAGCCACCCATTTAGAAAGATAATTATATCATATCAGCAGTTTTTTTTTTCAGACCCCAAAGCCATAACTATCGTTCACCAATGTGGAGCATCCGTTGCGGAGACAGGAGAACCAATCCATTCTGAGGGGAGCGCTGTCTTTTTTGGGTTTTCCCTTCCACCCGCGGGAACCAGAAAAAACTACATGGGATGCTACGTACCTGTTCAGTCCATACTAGTATTGCGGGATCGGCCGTGGTGGTTATTGAGATTTGCCCCTTAACTAAAGCGAGGTTTTTGAGGTTTGCTGTAGATTAGGGGGAAATGTAATAATGGCAATTGGAATGATCCATAGTATCATACTTGTGGAAGACTGTGCTCCGATAGCCCACCCAACATGGGGTAAGAAAGGGAAAGAAACCATCCCCATTTTCCCTTCCGCCCATGCACCGAAGGCTTCTTGGGGTGTCTATCGATCAAAGAGCTGACCTTCTTGGGAAATCATAAACTCTCGTAACATGCACGATTGTCTTAGCCGCTCCAGTTCCTCTTGTGTTCTAGCTGGCTCTACCGGCTGGAGTGGGAGGTGATAGCAACACCCGTGATGGCATTAGCTGCTTTTTTTTACCAACATTTGGTTTTCCTAAAAAAACCACAACTAACGTCGCACCCCGCTACCCCTGATCCTCAACAATCCGGATACCTTGCTGTCCAGTATAAACTCCTGAGAGTCCTAGGTTCCTCTGTACCAAATATCGCCCCGGACCACCTACTGAGCCCGATAGGTTCCAGACTTTGGCCGTCCGGGTAGCTTGGTGAGGATGTCCCTGAAAAGTGGTAAGAACCCTGCTTGCAGTATAAACTCCCATACATGCGATTATCCTAGCGGCAGTCTCTCTCCTTACTTTTTTTCACCAATTGCCGTTTGGGTTGTTCCGTCGGAGGGAGATAAGCTAAAGATCAATAACTCCCCAATAGCATGCCTCCAGATAATCGGGAACTATTTGACCCGGAACCTCCGGGCAAACTACTGCCAGGTATTGACCTCTAGCACCGGCCTCAGGGTCAGAGAGATTCGGGGAGAACCTGGGATCCTGAGCTTGGTATTCAAGGGCTCCGTCATAGGGGAGGGTAGGTTCCATTCGCACCTACAATCTAGATTAGTTCTGCATGGTTAACGAGTAGGCTAAGCCCGACACTACCTCGCGCTCTTGCGCAAACTCAGCCAGTTACTGGCGTTCTCTACAGCTCGGGAGAGACTTCGGCATCCGGACTCTTCGAACAGAAGTGCCACTGGATATTACTCTTTTTTGAGGAATGGCCAGAGCTTGACATGAACGACAATGTGTTGGGTCTTTGGAAAGACATTACAGTGAGAGCTCTTTCTCCGGATGCTGAGTTGACACGCAATCATCAATGACTCCACTTGCCCCTCTGATAGTGCTCAAAAACAAAAGCCGCCCAAGAACGATCAGTGATTTCCTCGAACCTGGGGGTTGAGCTTTCTACAGGAGCAGCTTCCTCTACCTGCTTAAACGCTTGTTGTGTACCTAAGAAAATTTCAAAGAGGAAATCTGACAGTTACCCCGCCACAAGAATACGTCTTCCGCTACTCCTCTCCGAATGTTACTGCGGGACTGAATGAGTTGTTCTCCTATTCGCTAGCAAGCAATCTCTCTTTTCTAAACAATCCATGGAAGAAACATACATCTTTTTCTCACTGACACCACACAGTGGAAGCACTGGTCAGGAAGCCACCCCAAGGTGGACTGCCGGCAAAGAGGTCAAGCACAGTGGCATTATATCTTGATGTGCGGATCTCCTGGTACATACAAACTAGAGAGAACGAGTAGAGGGTGTTGAGGGGTTGGCCGACATTGTTGATTGTGTATTTGGGGAGACTGTTTCCAAAGAGAACTATTAAGACAGGATTAGGAAACCGTTGCCTTTGTAAGGCAAGCAAGGCTTGCAGGGGTGTTATTTAATTGTGTCCGAGGTTTGGTAGGAGGGGAATCGGTCTGTGCAGGTCCGGGTAGAAATTCGAGAGATGAGACGAAGGAAGAAGACTGGTGATGGAACAGGGAAGAACTCCGGTACGCTTTAACGCTATTATAATTCCTGGTGGAGGTCACTCGGCCCCAGGGCTAGGGTGGGGAGGGGGGGAATACCGGGAATGGACGATCAAATTGAGTTGATCCTTGAAGAGATTGCTGATTGGCCCAGAGACAGTCGTTTTGTTGGGATTACTAGCAAAATATTGGGGCTGTTTGCGATGGGAAGAGAGTGTTGATTTACTACTTATGAATATACTCCTTCTCACATGAAAAGCTGTGGCTACTTGTGGAAGGGAGAGGAACACGGTTACAGCAGGGGAAGAAAATTCCACTTGTTACTGATCCTCTTTGTCACCAGGACGGCTTCATTCGGGACTGTCGCCTACAAAGTAGCATGAGCCAAGTTGGGTTCCCATGTCGTCCGGCTTCCAACAAGATTCTCTAAGCTAGGTTTAGAGGGGGAAGTCGATATTTTTCAAACTGCCGCCTGGTGTACGATCAACTGTAGCACGGAACAGGATCACAACATTGGACTCAATTGGCTACACCACTCACCTACCGCGCGCCGGTACTCGAACTTTCCGATCAAAGCCCTAAACATGGATTCCTTGGTATCATAACCGTTGCTCCGTAACAGGGGCACAGTACTTATGTGATAGGGAGGTTGAGTGCACTCACCTCGGGACCGGAATACTGTTGGGTTGTTCGTACTCGTGGATTGGTGGTATTTCGTATTCATGAAATTATTGACCACAAGACTTAGGTGACACACACTCTCTATATCCCGAAGTTCAATTCCTAAAATCCTTCCCGTACTCGCAAGCTCGTCACCTAGCTCCGCTAATACAGCGATTCGAGAAGAAACTTGAACCGCCCCAGTGCACGCTCAGACCATTATCCTTGTGAGGATACCGCGGTCGCGGGCTAGACTTCTATTTGAGCTTTATCGGTTTCTACCGGAGGTGTCTCCTTTCGCCAGCTTTCATCTGGTACTTGGGCCTTCGGTCATGGTAGGGCTTAGAGCTAGCATGGGGTAATTTGAGGCTAGATTTGGACGGGCGGTTGTCATTGGGCTTGGTTATTTTGGCTGGTTGGCTGTTAGCAGGCAGATAATGATTGTAGGTTGAGCTGTAGGAGAGCGATAGTCGCTGGGAATATCTCGCACAAGAACATGTTGTCGTAATTGTTGTAAGCCTTGGGAGGATAGACTGCGGGGCAAGAATGATGCAATGTGGAGACCGTAGTAACGGAGGAGGGGCTGATTATGTGGAATGGAAGGGACTCGGAGGTGGATGTTTCGAGGAAGTTGGGATTGAAATATTAGGAATCGCGCGACGAAATCCTGCGAAAAGCACAAACCAAGATGAACATTAAGATGTAAGAGAGTAACTACATCCGATACTAGACAACGATAACACTGCCGAATGACAATTTTAGGGTATTTGAGCTGTTGCGATCTCTTATTATATCAGGTGCTATAGAGTGAGGCAAATACATAAATAATAACGCCCAAATTTAGGGCGCTAGGATAGAGCATCGCCTCCAACCCAAGAAACTCAAACCCCCACGTATCTATATTCGCACGGCATTCCTAACCTCGAAAATTCTATTCAATCCTTGCCTCTCCCGTGCCTCTCCATCATTGTGAATCCTGTAAGTTCACATCCTTTTCACCTTCATTGAGATATCCCGCTCGTAGAAATACCGCTCACCGCTCTTCCGAAGCTCTTTGCCAGGCTCATCTTACTCAAGACCTTCTGGCACCCTGTACTTTTATCCTCGACAACAGGCTCCACTACAGGCCTTATGGCAGGAGAAATAGTTTCCTGGAGAGTTACCATGTTAGGGGAAGCCAGGCGAAGCTTCTTGATACGAAGTGTTGGTAGGGGTGGACGACGGTGAAGGGTTAGTGATATGCTCTCTACCCGGATGACAGTCGCAGGTATGGAATGCGCACAGATACCTTGTACTAATCAGGAATTTCCCTATCCATCTATTAGCAATATTCCCGGGAGTTGGAAGGCGAGATTGGGTTACCGGGTAGGATAATATGCCACACCCACAGCCATTGCGGTCGTAAGGCAGATTCTTCCCTAGCTAACCCTAATAACCCAAGCAGGTAATGAAGGCCTGGAATCCGCAAAGATTGTATGATAGGTGTAACACGACCGCTCCGGCATCGAACTCAAGAGGTCATAACAGTTCCGGAGAAACCAGTGGTTGTGCTAAGTGTTGAGGGTGGTTGCGGTAAAAATGGGAAGCTCCTGCGTTAAGTGAGGCTGGTATCGCCCTGGAAACATTTGCAAAGGGAAGACTGATAGTAAAGGTAGCGGGCCCGATCCTCGGGGTGTTGCGCCGGCGAGATTGTGAGAAATATGAGGCGGGGGTCGTGAGTGTAGCACCACGGGTTCGGCAGGGGGTCCAATGCACAAGATCTTTGGAGGAATGTTGTTAGCGGAGGAGTGGCTTGTCAGAAGGTATCTGTAATGGAGTGAAAAGATTTGGTGGCCGGGGGAGATGGTGGGGAAAGGAGCCGCATGTCTTGAATACTCTTGAAGAGTGCTGTGATGTTGATTATTTTGTTTTATTTCTCGGCTGGGTGAGGTCCAAATGGTTGCTGATGGGGAAGAAATTGCCCAGAGGCGGCACTTATTCTCTTTTGGAGTGTTTCGAGATGCTGATGTGGTTCGTGCAGTCGAAAATGTAGACGAGGCTGAATCAACAGTTCTGAGTTGAAGAGTAGCTTTGCGTGCCAAGACCTCCTCTCTGAGGGTTTGATCATTGGTGTGCGACCAAAATATTTAATAGTCACAGGCCCTATCTATGGGCCCTGGGGCCAAAAGGTTCACCAAATCTTTCCTAACTGACTCATACAAGCAATAGATTTGGCCGTATGATACCTATAATCTAGTGAGGTATCATAGAAGATATCTATCGCTGTCCTGGTATCATGTTTGCATGTGGAAGAAGTGGCACCCGACTTGGATGACTAACACACAACTCGTCCCAGTTTGGCGGCTCAAGTGTGGCCGTGCCACCACATTGCGAAGCGAGAGCCGGGAGACACACTTACGTTGAAATAAGAAGCGGCTGATGTGAAACCCACAATTGCGGCAAGATCAGGGCCTAGCCGGAAGGAGTCAGCCCAGGGCGTCTGATCGCGATTCAGAAACCTTATTTGAACGTGCTCGCGGCTGACGCGCTTTGTCATGCAGTCGTAAATCACGGTGCATCCACGTCCGTAAAGTTCTCGTGTCTCTCCCTGCATCCTAAGAACATTGCCTATTATGAGTGACAGAGCAGCACCAGTCCTTTGGATACTATAAATTTTTACCCTATTTGTCTTAACTTACTACGTACGCGGTGGAATGAGAGGGAAGCGTTTCCAGGAGCTGGAGGTACCGGGAAGGGTACCGGTATTAGGAAATGGTCAACCCGGCTGCGCCCGAATACCGGACTTGTGTTTCTGGAAATGAGAATCAGTCTTTTTTGTTGGTTGGGTGGGTGTGTGCCTGGTGCCGATAGCTGCATCCCCAGAAACAAACGGGTACCGTCGGAAATGGGTGCATGACTGGGGCAAAAAGCGTGAGCAAGGTGAGCCAGTTTCATTGGCTCGCACACGCCATTAGGCCCATGAGAGAACTCGACCTCGCAAGCCCAATTTTTACGCATCAAAAATATCTTAATGCGCCGTGATAACTACCATATTCGAATTAGATACACAACTCACTAATTTGACCCGTGACTGCTATTGGCTTTGAATACCCTCAGTAGTGATTTTAACCTAAACCCGTAGTTTAGCAGGATTTAATGCCAAGACTTCCCCTGTTGCATCCCCCATTGCATCGGCCTTCGCGTCCCACGAGATGCTGTTTCTAAACCAAACCTCCTACTTGTTTGTAAAGCGACATACAACTTCCACAACAACAACACCTCAAACATGGCAGCAAACATCATGAAGGCCCGCATCGCTCACATCGGTACAAGAGTTCGATTCATAAAATACACTCCGCCCTATCCAACCCGTCAACAGTTCTTTGGCACAGACTCTGCTCCCGAGCCGGTGTCCACTCCAAATAACTCCGTGTCGGAAGGAGGAAACAGTGACACAGTTCAAAATCACCTGGTAAGCCCTTATTTGCATTACCAGTGATTCCACTAACAGATGAGATGATAGTGGACCCGCATTTTTGCAAATGACGGGCATATCAATAAACTGACAAATGTTTTTTTCGATTAAATGTTTGGATCTTGTTGCAGAAAACTTACACTAAGTGCAGGACTTGAAGATCGCCGAGTTCACCACCCATCAAAAGATCAGTGATATAGCTACAAAGATTGAAACACCGTATGCCAACAGAGAGGTGGGTTCAATCCGCCTTGAGGCCAAAATGTCATGTATGCAATGGCAACTAGGCCTTATTGGTGCCGGTGTGGTTGGGATTCTCGGTGTAAGTTATCCCTGGGTTGATGTTTTCACTGTTACTAATATCATACTCTATAGTTGGTAGGATATGGGGGAATGAGATTGATAGATGTTTGTATCCCCCTAATTGCCCGTGATATCTCTTTACTATCTGCCACGGTAAGGTCCAGTGAGAATCCATTTAAGGCAGTTGACTTATGGACTATTTGCAGGATCGTGGGAATATTCCCGGTTCCGTTGTGGGTAGGGCAGCTCCAGGGGGTAACCGTGCTTCTGGTGGGGCACAGGACGAGTGAGGGCTTCACATCTTTCTATGTTGGGTTTAAGGGGAGAGATGACTCAGGCAAGAGGCAATGCTGATACGGTGGGGATGGGATTCTGGTTTCCAAAGTCATGTATTGCTTTCAAGAAAGTTTATCAATTGACTGACATAATCCCTACTTTGCCACAACCTTTTTTCCAATTTTCAATCTGTATTGAAGTGACAGCATAATACTTCCTTGTGTAGGCAACACACTAACTAATCACCGTAGTGTGGATACACCTTCTAGTATGGAAAACTATACTGCCTGTTCTTAACGAGCTTCATGGACAGCTCGCAAAAGTTAAGACATATGAACGCTGGCCAGTGGTTTTAGACCCTGAGGTGAGCAAGGTACTAATTACCGCATTATGCTTGGATCCCTACACGCCGAGGTAAGATGTCATGGCTAGGTATCCGGCATTCGATCCCCCGGGGCATCTCTTTCCTTTTGAATTAGCTACAAACCCGTTTCTACCATCTTCTGGCATTAGTATTGCCACAGGCCGAACGGGTGGAAGCGGAGATCGCCTCTTGGGGGGAAGGGGTGGTGGTGGGAATTTAGGATCTCTCTTGAATAAGGCAGTTCACATTGCTACTCCGGCCCCCCCCCCCACGATCTCTCCGCAGTCTTGGAGGAAGAGGAAGGAAGAAACGGAATTATCCAGCAAACAATAACTTTCCCTTCTTATATTCTCCTTCGTCATTTGATTTCAATTAAACGTTTGCTGAAAATTGCTGCTCGGGGGAGGATGGTAACCCTGTTCCTAGAGCAGAGGGTAGTCATTGGGACCTAACTAGCATAAAAAAGGGTGGAGATTTACTTTCTGAGAGGTTAAGGTCGTCAGTTCGCAATGGGACCTTTATGGGACAGGCAAGTGGAGTTCTGGGATTCCGGAAGGGATGGGGTTTTGCTAAAGAGATAGTAAAGGGTGAGGAAGGAGGTCGAAGGAGTGACTCCCAGTGGAACAAGAAGCGGCTGGAGTCAGTAGAGGAGCTTTAGGTTGGCCCAATCGCGCAACCCTTGGCTATTTTTGATTTCCTAGAGATAAAAATTATGTTATCTAAGCGGAATGATAACGACTTTTTTGGTGAAGTAAACAGTTATCATACTTGGGATGGCAACCATGTGCTAAAACGCTAACAAACCGCACGGGCTAAACTTTTATCCCGAATTTTCGTAATATTTGCGAAATCCCAATCAGACAGTAAACAAGCCCGTCACAACGATAGCGATCCTGAATTCTGGATTGACTCTTATGTTCTCCTTAACCTATTTATAGAACTCAAGACAGCCACTCGTTTTCTCTCAAGCTACTCCTAGATCGAATCTCTCGTTGATCGCAATATTACGGGATGAAAAGTCAATAATACAGTCCTTGACGTCACAGGAATGTGATTAATGAAATATCCCAAACTCCCGGAAGTACTGTAACCCAACTACCCTATGATAACCAAATTACACAATATTCCCTCTAGTGTGCCTACAAATAAGACAGTGAAAATTCCAGTATAATACGATGTACTAGAAAGAACATATCCGTAGCGCTTTCACTGGAGGGTGAAAACGAAGCGTCCCGTCTCCCCCAAATCTTCCATTCGAGCAATGGCGCATCACCTAGCTCTATTTTAGCTGCAGTACCTCAACTAGTTGACACAGAAGGCGGATATCAGCAGAGTTATTCCTATCATACATAACCCCTTGGCCGTCCTAAGCAGTAAAATTCCTTTCCGTGTGCATTAGCCCATTTGTAGAACAAGTTGAGTGAGGAGAATGCCGGTACTAGTATTGAAGCTGGCCCCAGTATTTAAGACATACGGCTTTTTTCTTCCCCTTCCAAAACCGGTCTTGACTACCAAATCTTTAGCAAAGATTCCACCCCAGAAATATATGGAAAGAGCAGGAAGTGCAATACTTCTAGATATACCTTAATTGTCTCGTGGTCGTATAGGGTGGTATACTAGTACTCTAGTCGCTAACTAACTTAAGGGGCTGTTTGGCATGGTGTAATTTGAGCTGTTCGCAATCTCAAATCATGATCTCCAAATCATGATTTGAAATTGCAATTTTCAAACAGCCATCTGCCAAATGTGACTGCAATTTTCAAATTTCCAAGTCACAATTTGGGGCTAATTCTATCAGAAGTCATTAGTATTTATTAACAAAATACTTAAGGTTATAGAACAAAAACATTATAGCCCTAAATATTCACACATTCACTAATTATTTTACCATAATCATGATTTGAAATTGTTGCCCAGCCAGGCGCCACGAAAATTTCAACTGATGATTTGAGATTGTGAACAGCGCACGTTACAGCATGCCAAACAGCCCCTAAATATCATCACTAGTCTAATGTAGATAGGGGGCATTTCTGGGGGACACTGTCGCACGCTTAGTTAAGTGGAATCATGCTTGGTCGTCTCCTGCCCTAGTGTACGGGGTAAACTGCTATAATGGTGCTTGAATCACGGAATCTCGCATTCAGTATGTTTAGCATACCTTAGCATTCACTCGGGTGCTTCAATTTTGACATTGACACTAATGAGAAGCCCTGTTTGGGCTAGTAGTGGCACCGGAGGGTTTTGTTGGCACAATCACAAGGAGTCACTCGCTATGGCAGATTGTATTCTGTTGACACAACTCTTGTTCTATTGATTGAGAGAGAGAAAAAGGTGGGGGGGTGACCCCGGCTATGTAACAAGACGCAGTTAACGGAGCCTCACTAGCTCCCGCATCATCGCCACATCGCCACCGCATGATCAGCGGACTTGCTCCCACCCCGCGGGCTACCTATCAGATATGGAAAGACGCTCCAACAGATAGGCACCCTGGGCAGCTAAGTGATCATGTGTGACTCCACTACGTGAAGCTAGATTCTGAATAAGTACAGGTACTATAAGTTAGCCGAGACAACCGAGACAACCGAGATTGTGGAACCATAAAATTATGCTATATTTGAGAAACTTGGGGTTCATATTCTTTTTGTCTCTCCGGAGGTGGCCATCAAACCGGTAGTCTGGCTGGCTCTTAAACCTGTATTTTTTACACGAGGCACAAAAAATTCTGCAATGGAAGCCTATCACCTATCACCCAAATGTCAGATAAAAGAGAAGTGTTGCACCCACTAGTAATTCGCCACACCGCAGCGATCATGGCAGTGACCACAGTAAAGGAATAATTTACTATTGAATGCAGGAAATTCACTCGTTTTCTCCTCCATTTCGAAAAGTCAGGTCGTCTGGGGCACACCACTCCTGGTGCAGCAGTATCATGCTCTTGAACCAAGCCAAGCGCTGCATCCCTGGAGCCTATTTGGTTACTCGTAAGTATCTCCAACAGCGCCTTGGCCATAAGGTACTAAGGTCAGGGATGTGAAGTTAAGGAGAAACCCGCAAAACAGTTGGGATAAAAACACACATTGGGATCCGGCGATGCTATTAGCCTAACAGCTGTTCCTCAGTATACCTACCAGTGCCAGTAGAGGTGTTTGTATCCATCCTTGCCACTTGTGAACTGGGCTGCTAGAGGGGGAAAAAGAGGAGTGGACAACCCCCAGGCAGGCCTGCCTGGTCCCACATTATAAGGTTACTATACCGAGAATGCAAACTGCGGCAGACCCCCACCCTTGCTCCCCAACCATCCAACCATTTGTGCAGCCGCAATTAAAAAAACAAAACAAAAAGGAGTCATCGCACAACCTCTCTCATGTTCCTAGGCACTAATTATTCTTCATTAACCCTAAATCCGCCTTCAGGATGCGCGGATTGCCCCTTTGCGAACATGAAGAACCAGAGACAAAAGAGAAAAATCTAAATGAAAAAAAGCCCGACCCGGACCGGTGTACAAGTGATCAATCGCTCAGCTTCCCTTCTCGCCCCGCACTCGCAGAAAGTTTTTGCCCTTTGCCTGTTTGAAAAAAACTCCCCTTCAGTCGTCATTGTTGTCAGGTAAGAAAGAGAAAAATAGGTCATTGCCGCATACAACCTCTGCCCACCACCTCCACCTACGACAATCCAACCGCTACCCTTAAAGAGAAAAGAGAAGACAACAGAACTACCCACCCTCTGCCTTATTTTTTCGCCTCGTCTTGCAAAGGGGAAGGAGAAAAAACACATCACGCGCCAGTCCCCGATCACTTTCCCATTTCGTTATACATAAGACATGAAAGTAAAGGAGAATGTGGGATACGCGGAGTAATCAAGAGTAGAGAAGAATTGAACCTATGAGACAGTAGAGGTAACCCTTTGGGATTAAAATTTCGAGAAAAAAAAAGAAAAATCAGAGGAACCCCATGTTCGTCCACAAGTACTAATATATCCATTAGTAGGTGGCTCAGCCAGGGACTTGAATGATTGAATCTTTATTTCTTGAAGCTTACACTTTGATTATTCCGAGTCCGAGTCATCGAGCCCCTCATAAACGTAGAGGGCCCATTCAGAGAGTTCGTTTTTGGGAATCGTGATATCGCTTGCCATGTCCACGTGGTCGCCGGTGTCAAACACACATTTGTAGGGAATAAGGAGATTGGGGTGGTCAGGATGGTGGGTGACATTTCCAGCATGATCGAGATCGAAATATTGTACGTAGCCTGATGTTGTTGGGACCCGAGATCGAGTTGATCGCTGGTTTTCATCCACCACCCTTTCCCATCGTTCTAAACGCATCGACATTGGATGAGAATTAATATGGATTATAATTACCATGCGAGTCTGGTTGTGGGAATGGTCGAGCCACCAATGTGCATCTTGCCGAAGATGTCCGAGGTTCTCGGAATATCCGACCTCTACCATTAGCGATGGCCATTGACTTTTTTTAGCTCTGGTGTTACGAGGCTTTATTCCCTCGTCACCCTCCTTACTCCGCACTCCGGGTACTGAGAATCTCGTACTTCCCAATGCGATGATCGAGTATTCATTATGGCCTGGGATAGCGGCAATCTTTTTTGACAACATGATCAAAAAGCTGCGACTAGTCTTCTCGTGTTCTTCACCCGGCATACATTTGATAATTAGTGCCTCTAGAGAGGCTTCGTAAGTTAATCTCAAGGCCCCATTTAGGCCACGATTGCAGAACGTATTATCGATAGCGTCAATCATTCGCTCCCCAACGCCATCCACATAAATGTAGCACCCTCTCTCTTTGCTGACGCAGTCTTGAATTCTAGCTGCCATGGTATTCCCAAGGCGAGCGGCACTAGCAAACTTGTATCTATGGGATGGAGAAATAAGGGCGGCGAGAGCTTCGAACGCAATACTTGGTGATGCACTGCTAGGTGATTCGCTATCGGCAATCGCAGGTGAGTCTATCTTGGGCGCCACAGGTGATGCTGCTCTGGTGTCCTCTTGACTCATAGTTTCTGGGGGACTCGAAGGTGGCATAGTGGTCGTTGCGGAGGATGACGCGGGGGTTGAGCTACTTCGGCGAGAAACGTTTCGACTGGATGGTTGATAGTCGAAGATTGGGCCTCAAATCTCGGCCATTGTGATAGTGATTGTCGGAAAGCGGATCCAATTCTGGTGGGTGGGGCTTGGGTGTCGGGGGCGCGGAAGAGATTTTACGGGTTATGGGTGGCTAGGGTGATATTAGGGGACAAGACAGTCACAGTACTTGGTATACGCAGGTACGGTAAACTTTCGCCCATTGGTGAGGGCTGAACCCAGTCTTTTTCCCCCCATTAGTATTTATTAACAAAATACTTAAGGTTGTAGAACAAAAACATTATAGCCCTAAATATTCACACATTTACTAATTATTTTACCCAAATCATGATCTGAAATTGCTGCCCAGCCAGGCGCCACGAAAATTTCAAATCATGATTTGAGATTGTGAACAGCTCACGTTAAGGCATGCCAAACAGCCCCTAAATATCATCACTAGTCTAATATAGATAGGGGGCATTTCTGGGGGACACTGTCGCACGCTTAGTTCAGTGGAATCATGCTTGGTCGTCTCCTGCCCTAGTGTACTGGGCAAACTGCTATGATGGTGCTTGAATCACGGAATCTCGCATTCAGTATGTTTAGCATACCTTAGAATTCACTAGGGTGCTTCAATTTTGACATTGGCACTAATGCGAAGCCCTGTTTGGGCTAGTTGTGGCACCGGAGGGTTTTGGTGGCACAATCACAAGGAGTCACTCGCTATGGCAGATTGTATTCTGTTGAAACAACTCTTGTTCTATTGATTGAGAGAGAGAAAAAGGTGGGGGGGTGACCCCGGCTATGTAACAAGACGCAGTTAACGGAGCCTCACTAGCTCCTGCATCATCGCCACATCGCCACCGCATGATCAGCGGACTTGCTCCCACCCCGCGGGATACCTATCAGATATGGAAAGACGCTCCAACAGATAGGCACCCTAGGCAGCTAAGTGATCATGTGTGACTCCACTACGTGAAGCTAGATTCTGAATAAGTACAGGTACTATAAGTTAGCCGAGACAACCGAGACAACCAAGATTGTGGAACCATAAAATTATGCTATATTTGAGAAACTTGGGGTTCATATTCTTTTTGTGTCTCCGGAGGTGGCCATCAAACCGGTAGTCTGGCTGGCTCTTAAACTTGTATTTTTTACACGAGGCACAAAAGATTCTGCAATGGAAGCCTATCACCTATCACCTAAATGTCAGATAAAAGAGAAGTGTTCCACACACTAGTCATTCCCCACACCGCAGCGATCATGGCAGTGACCACAGTAAAGGAATAATTGACTATTGAATGCAGGAAATTCACTCGTTTTCTCCTGGATTTCGAAAAGTCAGGTCGTCTGGGGCACACCACTCCTGGTGCAGCAGTATCATGCTCTTGAACCAAGCCAAGCCCTGCATCCCTGGAGCCTATTTGGTTACTCGTAAGTATCTCCAACAGCGCCTTGGTCATAAGGTACTAGGGTCAGGGATGTGAAGTTAAGGAGAAACCCGCAAAACAGTTGGGATAAAAACACACATTGGGATCCGGCGATGCTATTAGCCTAACAGCTGTTCCTCAGTATACCTACCAGTGCCAGTAGAGGTGTTTGTATCCATCCTTGCCACTTGTGAACTGGGCTGCTAGAGGGGGAAAAAGAGGAGTGGACAACCCCCAGGCAGGCCTGCCTGGTCCCACATTATAAGGTTACTATACCGAGAATGCAAACTGCGGCAGACCCCCACCCTTGCTCCCCAACCATCCAACCATTTGTGCAGCCGCAATTAAAAAAACAAAACAAAAAGGAGTCATCGCACAACCTCTCTCATGTTCCTAGGCACTAATTATTCTTCATTAACCCTAAATCCACCTTCAGGATGCGCGGATTGCCCCTTTGCGAACATGAAGAACCAGAGACGAAAGAGAAAAATCTAAATGAAAAAAAGCCCGACCCGGACCGGTGTACAAGTGATCAATCGCGCAGCTTCCCTTCTCGCCCCGCACTGGCAGAAAGTTTTTGCCCTTTGCATGTTGCCTGAAAAAAACTCCCCTTCAGTCGTCATTGTTGTCAGGTAAGAAAGAGAAAAATAGGTCATTGCCGCATACAACCTCTGCCCCCCACCTCCACCTACGACAATCCAACCGCTACCCTTAAAGAGAAAAGAGAAGACAACAGAACTACCCACCCTCTGCCTTATTTTTTCGCCTCATCTTGCAAAGGGGAAGGAGAAAAAACACATCACGCGCCAGTCCCCGATCACTTTTCCATTTCGTTATACATAAGACATGAAAGTAAAGGAGAATGTGGGATACGCGGAGTAATCACCAGTACAGAAGAATTGAACCTATAAGACAGTAGAGGTAACCCCTTGGGATTAAAATTTCGCGAAAAAAAAAGAAAAATCAGAGGAACCCCATGTTCGTCCACAAGTACTAATATATCCATTAGTAGGTGGCTCAGCCAGGGACTTGAATGATTGAATCTTTATTTCTTGAAGCTTACACTTTGATTATTCAGAGTCCGAGTCATCGAGCCCCTCATAAACGTAGAGGGCCCATTCAGAGAGTTCGTTTTTGGGAATCGTGATATCGCTTGCCATGTCTACGGGGTCGCCGGTGTCAAACACACATTTGTAGGGAATAAGGAGATCGGGGTGGTCAGGATGGTGGGTGACATTTCCAGCATGATCGATATCGAAATATTGTACGTAGCCTGGTGTTGTTGGGACCCGAGATCGAGTTGATCGCTGCATTTCATCCACCACCCTTTCCCATCGTTCTAAACGCATCGACATTGGATGAGAATTAATATGGATTATAATTACCATGCGGGTCTGGTTGTGGGAATGGTCGAGCCACCAATGGGCATCTTGCCGAAGATGTGCGAGGTTCTCGGAATATCCGACCTCGACCATTAGCGATGGCCATTGATTTTTTTTAGCTCTGGTGTTACGAGGCTTTATTCCCTCGTCCCCCTCCTTACTCCGCACTCCGGGTACTGAGAATCTTGTACTTCCCACTGCGATGATCGAGTACCGATTATGGCCTGGGATAGCGACAATCTTTTCCAACAAGTTGACCAAAAAGCTGCGACTAGTCTTCTCGTGTTCTTCACCTGGCATACATTTGATAATGAGTGCGTCTAGGGTGGCTTCGTAAGTTAATCTCAAGGCCCCAGTTAGACCACGATTGCAGAACGTATTATCGATAGCGTCAATCATTCGCTCCCCAACGCCATCCACATAAATGTAGCACCCTCTCTCTTTGCTGACGCAGTCTTGAATTCTAGCTGCCATGGTATTCCCAAGGCGAGCGGCACTAGCAAACCTGTATCTATGGGATGGAGAAATAAGGGCGGCGAGAGCTTCGAACGCAGTACTTGGTGATGCACTGCTAGGTGATTCGCTATCGGCAATCGCAGGTGAGTCTATCTTGGGCGCCACAGGTGATGCTGCTCTGGCGTCCTTTTGACTCATAGTTTCTGGGAGACTCGAAGGTGGCGTAGAGGTCGTTGCGGAGGATGACGCGGGGGTTGAGCTACTTCGGCGAGAAACGTTTCGACTGGATGGTTGATAGTCGAAGATTGGGCCCCAAATCTCGGCCATTGTGGTAGTGATTGTCGGAAAGCGGATCCAATTCCGGTGGGTGGGGCTTGGGTGTCGCGGGAGCGGAAGAGATTTTACGGGTTATGGGTGGCTAAGGTGATATTAGGGGACAAGACAGTCACAGTACTTGGTATACGCAGGTACGGTAAACTTTCGCCCATTGGTGAGGGCTGAACCCAGTCTCCTTCCGCCATTGGCTTCACATGGCAAGTTAACAAAACAATGAATACTAGCTAACTTAATGATATCTAACAAGCGCAGCCTTTCCAAGTTATACATGATCGAGAAAATATCGCGCATTTGCCATACCAATGATTGTGTATTTAGAGTACTAGATCCCTTGTTATCAATACCGTAAAAACTAGAACAATTGCCAAGTGTGCTATCGTGTTCAGAATTTGCTTGTCTGGAACAGGGTACAAAAACACTGCAATAATACAGCCATTTCTCCTTTCCAAGATGTAAAAAATGAAAATATCTCCATGTGACTGAGAGGTGAGTCCAACAAGATAATACACGGTTCAATTACGCCAGTGCCAACCCTCGTGAGGTTTGTGAATTGCAGCGGGAGTTCCGGAAGGGAGAGCTGTGCCATCTGATAGCACTTTGTATCTCAATGATGTATTCAGCTTCCATCAATGATGGAGCTTTGCCTGACCCCGTTCTGAGCTTGCGCCTCTGCACAGCTAGTGTCACACTCGCTACTTGCATATATCCAAATGATGTTTACAAAGATTTTGTTTTCAAGAAATTAGTATATAAGCAACCTCTATATGGTAGATATGAAATATACAAGAGAGCAGAGATATTCTTAGGTAGTGTGAAATTCTCTTCTACCAAGTATTCTAGTAGCCTCTCCTTCCTAGAAGGAGAAGAAGTGTCCGAACAGAGCTCATAGGCATTTAGCTTCAAGAGGTCGAGGTAAATTCATTGCCGACTCCTGGTCAAGGTCTTCGGTTAGGATTGACTGCTTTCAGCCAGGTTGCAGCCCCCGCAGGTGCTGTTACAGGGTAGCTAACAAGGGAGGATTCAGAACTAACTAGGCCGAGAATATTCAAGACAACGGATTAATAGTCAGGAAGGCTCGTAGGTAATTGTTTGGTAAAGGTAAAGTAATAAAGCATAGTCTAATATCAAAGAGTTAAAATATCACTCGCTAACTTGTTATATTGTTAAGGTCACTTCTCCATTGCTTCCTGACTCCGCAACCACTGGGGGAGAGGCCTACTATTTATACTAAGGTTTATGCTACTTCGACTTCTTTAGTCAAAAAGTATCTTGTTAAGAATTGAGTTCGTTAGAATAAGACGCGAACACCTTTTGACCCTGAAAACTTGCCCAGCTCAACTCAGAGAATCTCCCAAACTGCTATTTCATCTGATGGTGTCCCCACTCTACCAGTAGACAGTCTTCGATCTCTTCATCATGATAGACTATATATGAATATGTGGTCCAAATGCCTACTTACCAATAGTAATATGGAATATGGAGTGATCAGTTCCGATATCCAGCTATCATAGTATTATGCAGCAATATGCATATGCAACTAGAAAATGAGAGAAGTAGTGTTCACTAAACATCATTCCAATCAGTTAAACATATCTTGAAACGTGCTCTCATCCAGTAGTCTGAGTTGTCTTCCAGATGCCTCTAGGAAGCCGATAGCTTTGGGAGCCAAGGTTCAGATATATGGTCATCTTATGAAGCAATATACCTCACTCCTAAATATTAGGTAATCTATTCTTGCTAGGGTAATATTAGCTCCCTCCTCATAAAGATTTGTCCTCAAATCCCTTATTTAATAATACATGCGAAGCAATATATAATAAACATTCATGCCATTTAGTACTCTACAAGGTATGGTGAAAAACATGCCGTGTTTGCTTGGCCATGGCAGGAAAAGATTTACGAGTTATACTACTTGGCCCAATCTTGGCATATCCCGATTTTCTCTATGAAAATCTGCTACCAATTCCTGTGGGCTTTCTAAGTGCTCCGGTGATTCCCAGGTGTTCTCATCTTCTGAACACCCTCTCCACTTCAGAAAGTAGTGGAGTTCTTCCAAGATCCTGGCCCAGCCACAGATTCTTCGATCATGAGCGATTATTTTACTCTTAATCATTTTTTCCACCTCCCATTCGAGATCACTGGCAATCTCTTCAGGTGCCATAGGTAGTTGTTCTCAGGCTGGTCGGAGAGATGTTTGATAGGGCGCGAGTAGCGATACATGAAATACAGGGTCGATTTTCCAACTTCCGACAACTCGAGTTTGTATGTGAGTTCTCCTCATTGTTCCAGGATTTTGAAGGGACCGTATAGCTTACGTGCTAATTTTTAAGATGGACATTTAGTGCGGATATTCTTGGCATTAAGCATAACCATATCGCCTATTTTGAAGCCAGGCTGTTGCTTAGCCTTCCGATCGTAAAAACTTCCCATGACCTTCCTGGTTTTTTCAAGAGATTGTCTCGCTTGCTGATATATCATTTGCATCCAGTGAGTATAAAGATTTGCTCCTGGACTTCGCACTTCACGTTCTTTCAGCCATTCATTTTGAGGATGATAGCTGTAGTTTGCGAAGAAGGGAGTTATATTGTGTGCATTAGTTACTGAGTTGTTATAAGCAAACACAGCTACAGGTAGCAGAGGGTACTAGTCGTCCTGATGGTAGTTGACAAATATACCGAGGTAGCCTGCCAGTACTTGCTTGACTAGTTCTGTGTGTCAATTAGTCTGAGGGTGGTACGCTGTCAATATTTTTCGTTTGATGCCGAGCTTTAGCACAGTAATTCCCAGAACTTTCCGGCAAACCTTGCATCCATATCTGAAATGATTTCTGAAGGTAGGCTATGAAGTTTCCATACCTCCTTAAGGAATGCTTCTGCCACATCTCTTGCTGTCGCTTTTGCTTCTAATCGGATAAAGTAGGCCATTTTTATGAAGTGTGTCTACTACCACAATCATCAGGAATATCCTGCTGATTTCAGTAACTTTGTGATGATACGAGCTTTTCAAGAATGGAGAGCTTACCTGGTCAGATGACCGCAGGCTGTCACAGTACTGTCGAATCATCAAAACCTGCGATACTTTACCACAAAAAGATTACTCATTCAATGACAAGCCAGATGGTCAGAGTTCCTGTCACAATTCAACTATACGATTGAGGTTGTACTTGGCAAAGTACATGGAAAGAGAGATGCATTGAGAAGGATGACAGGGCAAACAGATGAGGAGGTATAGGCGGATGAGACGTATAGGACTCAAGTGGTTCTCAAGTCCCAGTCTCTGGGTTTGTTGGCTGATATTCTGCTTCACTTTGGAGCGTCCCCATTAAACGAATTATGGACAGAAGCCTATCAAGCTAACCCACTTCCAAATCACAAACTTACGATATTGGAACAATGGGTACAACATACCCACCTTATCTCCCTGGCGGAATGTGCCAAAAATGGCAATCGACAACGGTACCGAGATGGTCTCTATGTTCCAGCTTATGAACCATTGAGACTGGCCATCATCGGGGAAAATCATGCCCCCCCCTATGATGGCCATTCCGGCAGATCCCAAACACTTGAGGTAATCACCCGACCGTACTACTGGCCCAGCATGCGAAAGGAGATTGCACGATAAGTGGCCAATTGCCATATGTGTCAATGAAGTCGAACGACTCGTCATGCTCCATTTTGCATCCTTTGACCTCTCTCTATTCCCTATCGACCATGGCAAGATATATCGATGGACTTTGTAACCGGCCTACGATCGAGCAATGGCAATGATGCAATCTGCATAGTGGTACATCGGTTAACCAAGATGCGCCATCCAGTCTCTTTGTCGTACCACTATCGACAGCCCGTCTCTTACCCACCTATTCGTGGACACCATCCGGAAACACCATGGGTTACCGCTTACAATTATATGCGATCGAGGACCGCAGTTTGCTGATGAATTCCGGGGAACCATCTGTTGCAGATTAAAGAGTGACCGGCATCTATTCACAGCCTTCTATCCTGAAACAGACAGTCAAACAGAACGTGTTAACGGTATCATGCAACAGTATCTACGGTCATATGTAAACTATGAGCAGAATGATGGGTATAAATGGTTACCAATGGCCAAGTTTATGGGGAAAGGTTACACATCGGAGACTACCGGGATGTCTCCCTTCTTTGCCAACTACAGTTATAATCCTCGTATGGACTTTCTCGATAAACAAACTCTCCGGACTGACGACCAAGCGGCATGATCCTTCGTTGTGTCTATGACGGAACTTGATGGACACCATACAACCAAAATGGCTTATGCTCAAGAATGGCAACAGGAAAATGCTGAACAACATGGACTCCTAGCTCCCTCCTTCCGAGTGGGTGATAAAGTTTGACTAAACGTCAAAAATATGAGAACACCTCGACCTTCAAGAAAGTTGGACAACAAAGGTCATAGACCTTATGGGGTCAAGGACAAGATTGGGACATATGCTTACCTTTTGGATTTGCCGAATACTACTATGAAGATACAAAACGTCTTCCACGTGTTGTTATTGGACCCCACAGCAAGTGATCCGCTCCAAGGACCGATAAGGCCACCACCTTCAGCAGTGAAATTTGAAGGAGAAGAGGAGTGGCAAGTTCTGGAGGTTTTGGATTCCAAATTTGTTAGGAATCGTGTGCGATATCTAGTGAAATGGGAAGGCTACGATAAAAGAACCCGGAAACCAGCTGAATTAATCAAACAACTGCAAGCAGTTGATGAATTCCACAAACAGTACTCACTTAAGCCTGCACCATTACCGGAAAATCCGGAATAGGCCTCAGGTGACTTCGGCCCTGGGGAGCGCCCTGCTCTCACTGTCCTCTGGCGAGATACACATGATAATAACTTTGGCATTCTTTCTTTTGTTACACGGTTGCTATGAGGGATTTCATTTGTAAGGTTTACGACAAATTATCTTGTTTCCTTGGTTACACAGATATGTTACTCATACAAGGCTATGAGTCAGGTGGCAACAGGCTGTGCTAGGGTTTCCTTCAATAAAAAGGGGGCCTTCACCCCTTATTTCCTACATCTTTCTCATCCGCTCCACCTCCTGCCATTGAAATCTCAACACAATGAGAAATCATTGTGAAAGTGTCCTCAACCTCTAGTCTCCCTTGATTGCTTCTGCCTAGGAGTTCCACATACTGGCACCCTTCTCCTCCTTCCTCTGTCTGGGGCCTCTGGCCTCCTCTCCCAGAGGTTATGGATTCCTTCCGGGTTCCCTTTTATCTTTGTTTAAGCACACTTACATTGACGTTTCTACCCCTTACCCCGCAGTTGGCGACGCGTCTCGCTTAGCGTTTTGCACGGTCGGCAACCCTCCTTCCTCCGTCAACACACGGTCGCTAGTTTCGGGCTATCGGTGAAGTAGTTGCCCTCGTGGCGCTGCTCTCTGGTATTGCACTCTCTCCTGAGTTGCTCGGTCGGTACGGTCGGCATACGAAAGATCGTGACCCTGTCTCCGTCCTCCGTGTTTGTACTACTCGGTTGTTTGACAAGCCTTCCTCCTCCCGCTTCCCACGCGTCAGATCCGCTTGCACCGTACTGCTTCACCCTCTTTGGCTGGCACTTTTACTCACTTACCAGCTGGCACCTTGTCTGCCCCGTCCCCACAGCTGGCACCTTCACTGGTGAGGGGATCTCCTCGCCGGGTGGCTCCCCTCATTAGCAACAATAATACCTGGCGTCCTGTGCGCCCCGTGCGCCTGACGCCCGGGACGTCGGAAAGCTAATCGCGAATTAGAACATAACGTCGGATCAAGGTGGCATGCTGACTTTGCGTTACCTAGCGCCATCCGTCCTGATGCTATCTAGACACGGACCCCTACGTCCTGTGCGTCCTGACTGCGTCTTGTGCTCCTCGATTACCTCCTGACTCCCCCCGATTCACAAATCTCCCCTTCCTACTGCGTTGGGTCCTCCGGTATTGCATTCCGACTGCGTCAGATCTCTGACTCTCCAGCCCTGATGCAGGTTCCTTCTCAGCGAATGTCAGGGCTTCCCTCATCTTCAGATCTCAGGTCCTAATTGTTTCACACCCTGCCGACCTCGTCCGGATCTCACGATTCGCATCTCTCCCTTCCTGACCCCTGCTCACTTCTTCCTGATCTTACGCCCTATATATGCCGCGTCCTGATCCGATCGTGACTCTATCTGATGTCGCGTTTTCATCCGCACCCATCATGTACTTAGTCTAATGCCATCCTGATCCTACGCCTAGGCACTTCTCTTCTTTCAAACGCTGTCACAATTTGTTTTACTATCCCAATCGCCAAGATGCACCTGTTAAGCGTTGCTTCTATTAATTCTATTCTGAATTCCGTGAGTTGGCTAGACGCCTTCATCTTAATACGACTATGCTCCTCGCACACTTTCCTATATGTGAGAACGCATCCCAAAACCACTACACTACACATGCTCAGCATTCTAACTATCCGCATCTATGCTCACACTTTCCCCTTGCTCCATATCCTACGGATCATTAGTCTCCTCCGCCTGCTCTAGATCATCAAGGCTGAGCACGAGCTGTCCTAATATAGTCGGAGTCACAGTATTGTCCAAAGTTAGCCCCTCAACCACCTCCTGTGAGCCGTCCGGAGTCTCTATGTCAGAATCAAGGAAGTGGAGTAGCCAGGTTGTCGACACCTGGGTGAAATCGAAAGACGTGACAGTTTCCAGTGAATCGTTTGGGTTATCCGGGGCTCCAGCCAGGGCTCCAATACGCAGGTTGCTGGAAGTTTGACTCTTAATCTGTGAAGTTGGACGTGTCTGAATGCGTGGAGTTGGGCGTGTCGGAATCCGAGGAGTTGCCCGTGGGGGGGCTGTCTAGATATCTGAATCTGCACCTCTGCCGCCACTGCTTCCCAATCCTCAGTAAAGCCTTCATGGCGATCTTCCTGTATGCTATGCTCCTTCTCTATTTTCGCTTTGATGGTCTCGCGAATGTTGTTGAGGATTATTATCTGCACCCAGTCTGGGCACGTGGCCCACGTCTGGCGCTGGCAGGAAAAAAGGTCTTCCGAGCTCATCATGAGGTTAGCATCCTGGCAGGAACTAGAGAACACTAGGTTCAGGGTCAGGCTCACCTGCTACTGCGTCCGGCTTGAAGAGCATGTTTGAAGATAGATTGCAGTTTGCCATGCTCGCAGAGTATGGTAGAGTATAGCACAGGTCAAACATACCATGGGGCCATTGATGCGACCAAGAAAATCAGGTTCGGCAATCCCGCGCATTTTCCTGCCCTTGAAGTACTTTCCCCATATTGCCTCTGGAATCTGGGGCGCGAGGAATCGATTCGTTACTTGCTGGGTCAAGTGCATATGCATTAGTTATGCCCGGGCTATCACAAAGAGCACACTTACCTAATACCCTCTTGGGGAATACATAAATCTATCCCTCTCGAGGAGGTAGTCCACCCTACGCCCAATCGCCATCGGGTCTCGGGGGAGATCGTAATATCTTCCAATGTGTTCCTTTACGTGGAACAGAAACTGGGATCTTACTGCAGAGTGGCTGGCGCGTATCTGTCACATTTAGTAAGCACCCACGACGAGTGCGTCAAGATTGAGTATCAGCGTCCACTTAATATTTGTATTCCTGCCACCAATGGTTCAATATTTACTGCGTCGGATACGTCCGAGTTCTCAGGAGCCTTCAGCCAAATACGGTGGACCTCGGACATCAATACAGCAGGTGCTGGGAGAGGATTGACAAACAGGGTGTACCATAGAACAAGAGTCTTGGCCCGCACTATTACAGCAGCCGCGGCCCCGGTGGCTGTATTTTGCCATGAGTTAGTATCCGGCTGTAACGGGGTCTTGGCACTGGACGTTAGTCCAAGGCACACAACGACAGGAAGGTCCTAAACGATAACACTCCTTTAGCGTGAGGGTTGGGAGATGACAATCTCAGGTCAAGGCTGATCGTGTAACGATAGATCAGGGTCAGGGTTCGTGGGTTCTTGGCGTGGAACTTGGATATCAGAATAGAAGACGTTATATTCTGAAGTACAAGAGTCGTG
>Ga0307517_10002077_pt1 | contig 32607 bp, 18 predicted proteins | sample 23_EM_MG_FD_194515 | JGI IMG/M metagenome (GOLD analysis project Ga0307517, IMG submission 194515) | Populus trichocarpa ectomycorrhiza microbial communities from riparian zone in the Pacific Northwest, United States - 23_EM | ecosystem: Host-associated > Plants > Roots > Unclassified | place... | reverse complement strand
AAAGATATAAGTGAGGCAGAAAAGCCAGTAAAAAGGCGACAATAGCACCCAAAAGGTGATATGGCTGCTTTGCTGGGTCCTGTTCATAAATAGCAAGGGGAAACCCAGGAATACCAGCCATCCGATGGTATGTATAAAAAAAGTGGTTGCCCTCGATCGCATCATTTGTTGTCTGATTTTCAAAAATACTTTTTAACGGCCTGATTTCCACATACCGGTTATGCTATTTAGTTTACCGGAGTATAGTCAGGCTTCCCGCCATCACCTTTCGTCCGTTTTTTGGATTAATAATATAATAATAAACCCCTACAGGTAGACTGGAACTATTATAGATGCCATCCCATGGAGTAGGGTACCCGATCGAATAATAAAGTTTTTGACCGTAACGGTTAAATATTTCCACCGTACAGTTTGGATAGCTATCCAGGTACTGGATCACCCAGGTATCATTAATGCCATCCCCGTTTGGTGTAAAAGTATTGGGGACAACCGGCTCTTTCAAAACGCTCACATATACCGAAGCGGCAGCAGTGCATCCTGCGGATGAAGTGACCGCTAACTGGTACTGTATATTTTCCGAAGGAGTGGCCACCGGGTTTAGCAGGGTAGGGTTGTTCAAGCCTGTCGATGGTGTCCACAAATAACTCAGTCCGTCGCCCGATGCTTTTGCCGGTAAAGTTACCTGCCCGCCTTCTAAAAGCGTGACCGTCTCCGGCAGGGTAACCGTTGGTTGCGGATTCACCGTTATAGCCTGTGATGTTGAATAGGTGCAGCCATTTTGGGCGGTAAAAAGATAACTGATCGTAAATGTCCCTGCCCCTGATTTTGACGGATCAAACAAACCGGTTGATGAAACTCCCGTTCCGCTAAACACGCCGGTCCCGGTAAAACCATTTTTATTTTCTGTGATCTGCACAGGTGATGCCTGCTGACATAAGGCACCGACAGTTGATAAAGTAACCACCGGGTTGGCAATTACAGTGATCGTTTTCTGAAAAGTACTGGAACAGGTTTCACCGGAATAGACCACCATCCTGACCAGGTAATTTTTGGTTGACGGATCATTGAACAAACCATAACTATGATAAAATTTATTATCCGCCGGGATTTGTCCCAGGTCTTTATAATAGACACTGCTTTCTGAAGGCGAGTTATTATAATCAAAGTAAAAAACGATTTTGGTAATGTTTCCGAAATCAACGGTAGAAGTATTATCAAATTCAACAGGGTCGCTGCTGCATAAAGCGTTGCTGTTAGGCACAGTGAAACCAGCCTGTGGTACAGCACCGTTCACAGTAAATGCTTTTGAAGCGGTTAGAGATACACAACCATTTGCTGAGGTAACGGTTAGCGTTACCGTATAGTTATCTGCTTTGGAATATTTATGTTTCGGGTTTTGCTCAGTTGAAGTATTTAGGTCGGCGGATGTAGCATTTGGATCACCAAAATTCCATAGATAGGTAAAGCCTGAGGTAGTTCCATCTGCTGTGGTCGACAAATCATTAAATTGTGCATAAGCATCCGACAGGCAAACATCCGGTAAAGAAAAATCAGCAACAGGCAAGGGGTGGATAACCACTGTTTGTAAAGAAACCACGCTCAGGCAACCACCAGATGTTACCACCTGTAAGCTTACAATGTATGAAGCAGCGGTAGTATAAGTATGTGTGCGTGGGGCATTGCTCAGTACCGTTTCGGCAGCACTGCCATCGCCATAATTCCATATCCATTGGGCTATGGTTCCGTCGGCGCTGGTGGATTGATCGGTAAATGTAACCGCTTGTCCGGCACAGCTGGGCGAAGAATAAGTAAAAGTCGCTACCGGCTTCGCGTTCACATGAACAGTTTGCGCAGCAGCGGTTGAACTGCAGCCCCCGCTGTTGGTTACCGTTAAAGTGACATTGTAATTTCCGGAAGCCGCATAAGTATGCGAAGGGTTTTGCAGGGCCGAAGTTTGCCCATCGCCAAAATTCCATAGCCATTGTGTAATCGCCAGGCTTGGTGAAGTGGATTTATCTGCAAAAACAACAGCATCCCCCAGGCAATTGGTGCCCGAACTGGTAAATGCAGTCGTTGGTGCGGCTATTATCGTTAGTGTCAAAATATTCGATGCCACCTCACAAGCTTCTGAACCGGCATTGGCCGCTTCAGAACTAACCAGCCTGTATTGATAGGTTCCGGCAACGGCTGGTTTATAGTTTACGGTATAAGTTGTGGTAGTTGCCCCTGCGATGTTTACCCAACCCGAACCGCTGTTTATCTGCCATTGATAAACCGGGTTTTGATAACCCGTGGAAACGGCAGAGCTTAAAGTATAGCTTTGATTTGTTCCCGCGCAGGAGGATTGGGCAGTTACCGCGCTGGTTGAGCTAAAACTGGAGACCATAATGGGTCCGCAGGGCCGGAAAGTAATATCATCCAAAGCCAGGTCATTTGCCGGCGCGCCGCCGGCGCTGTTATTAGTCATCTGGATCACCACATCAGATACTCCTGTAGGCGTGGTAAAATACAGCCCGTACTGCTTCCATGTTGCACCACTTGTGGTTAATGGTATTGCGCCGGTAGTATAGGTGCCCAAAACTGTTCCTGTTGTGGTCGAAATGGTGAATGTAATATTTGGCGGACTTATATCCCTGGAGCGAAGCAGGTTAACCACCCAGGCCGCAAACTCATAAGTGGTTCCGGGACAAAGACCGATGACAGTGCTCTTATAAAAATAATCTGTTTTTGATACGCTGGCATTTACCACCATCATATATCCTCCGGTATTGCCGGTGTGATCGGTTGTTGACCACCACACATTGCCCGAACCGGCGGTAGTGTTTTCAATTGTATAAGAACCATCTGTCGGAAAATCGGCGCTGCTGTAGCTGTAGCTGGTAGTACCGGAAGCCAGCGCCCCGGAATGTGGTGCAGTGCCCGAGCCAAATGTGATATCCACAACAGGATCGCCTAAGCTTCCGGTACACAACTGTCCGAAAGATAACGACGGGTTACATAATATAAAACCTGCCAGGCTAAACAGGACCACTGAGATTTTTTTAAAGGATATATAATGTATCTGACGCATTTTAAAAATAAGCGCCTGTAAAAACAGGCGCTCTATATATGGGTTAATATGCCCTACCCTTAACCGAATTAATTTGAATTAGCAACCGGGCATATGGACAAAGATGCCCGGGGATCAGACCCGGCACAAGAATCTATCGCTAAACAGAGGATTTGTATAGATGAATATGCATTCTGCCCCAACAGGGACGCGACGAAGAGTTTGTTAGGCTGATAAAGCAGAACTATTCTGACCTTCAGCTTTTTTAATGCTTGATCTCTGAATTACGAACAAACCAGCGGGCGGCGGCCTTTTGAAATTCGCTGTAAGCCGGGGCATTGTCAGAAGCCCAGGCAATAATTCCGTCAGGACGTATCAGTACAGCGCTCAAGCCTAATTGTTCCTTAGCCCGGCCCGAAATATATTTGATTTGGCCGCCATATTCAGTCGCCGAAGTTTTAAGTGAGGCATTCCTGTCAGAATCAAGCAGTATCCCCTGGCCATCGTGCATTAACTCGCCAATCTTCGTACCGTCTTCCAACTCGAAATTGGGAACGCTGTGACCTACCAGAGAGTGGCCGCGACCGAGATCGTAATGTGTGAAAATGCCCCACACTCTTCCTGCAAAATAAGTGGCACCATCGCGCGTATTCATAAGGTCGCGGACAATTGCATTCAGCGCGCGGGCATCGGGGTCAGGTTTCATGATTGCAGCCTGGGCGCGTGACCAATCCAGGACCTGTGCACCAATTGGGTGCCGTTCAGTGTAATAACTGTCCAACAAGCCCTCCGGAGCTTTCTCCCGGATGGTTGCGGCGAGCTTCCAGCCAAGATTCATGGCATCGCCTAGTCCAAGGTTAAGCCCCTGGCCACCCAGCGGCGCGTGAATGTGCGCGGCATCGCCGGCTAAAAGTACCCGTCCGTTGCGGTAGGTTGTGGCCTGCCGTGCCCGGTCAGTCCAGGTCGTTACAGTATGGAGGGAGCTGATAGTAACGTTGGTATTCGAAACCCGGCGCAGCACCTCCTGAACATGTTCAAGCCTAATTGGTTTTCCTGAATCATGAAATGCCCCACCATCAAAATCCTGAATCATCAGGTAACCTGGTTGCGATTGCAGGTACATGCCTGTCGGTGTTACGTTTCGGCCCGATTTGAGCTTCTCAGAGTCGGCTATATCCACTTTAGCAGTGTAGCCTGTAAATTCCGGCTCCGTACCGGCGAATTCAAAATCGGCCGCTTTGCGAATAACACTACGGCTTCCATCACAACCCACGAGCCATTTACCGTTAAAGGAGTGATTGCCTGACTGAACAATTACCCCGTCCCCGGTTTGATGGAAGCCGGTAATGGCAAGTCCGCGCCTGATCTCCACGCCCAGGGATTCTGCGCGGCGGACCAGCACCGTTTCAAGCTCCTCCATCTCAGAAATTAAACTGGTGTCTGTCGAGCCTGGCAGGCGATACTTCCACTGAGAGGTGTCGATATCACCCTCATGAAATGGAATGCCCGCGAAGTGACCAACCTGGCGACGTGCCCCTTGTCCGGCATTTTGGTGAGGGCTTTTAAGGCGTTTATGTAGCTCGAGTTCTTTTAGCAACCCGCGGCGGTAAAGCGCTTCAATAGTAGGTGCCGAGAGTCCCCGTATCCCGAAAGGCATTTGTTTTAAAGGCGATTGCGGATTCTCCGCCTTTTCCAGTATCAGGACTGAGCATTTGGCCAGTGCCAGTTCGCAGGCGAGAAATAGTCCTACCGGGCCTGCGCCGGAAATGATGACATCGTAAATAGTATGATCTTGTGTAGTTTTCATATTGAATGATTGAAACACAAAATTCTGAAATGCTCCTGCGTCAGGCTTGTATAAACGCGACAAAATCGTCGCTTACAACCGGTTTCTCTTTCTTTGCTTTTCGCGCAAATGCCGCCGGCGTAGTGCCGCTGTAGCGTTTGAATTCCCTGCTTAAATGGGATTGATCCGCATAGCCCAGTTCGTGAGCTAAGCCGGTAAGGCTGGAATCCGGATAAAGCCATAACCGGTTTCGTACCTGCTCAAAGCGCATCAGACCAGACACGTCTTTAACCGTATAGCCGGAAGATTGCTTGAAGTTCCTTTCCAATGTACGAACCGTCGCATGAGCCGCCGCCGCTATTTGGCTTACCGGCATGGTGCCGTTTGCTTCCCTCATAGCAACTCCGGCTTTAAATAGCATACTGCTGGTAGGAACCCGCGACCGTTCATTCAAGAAATACTGTTTCACCTGAATCAGCGCTTCATCTATCCTGCCGGCACGAATACATTGATCCAACATGGATTGAAGCTGTGTGATAGGATGCTCAAATACGCGCACTCCGCCTTTGCCGGATGGCAGCCCGAGCAAATCGAACACGGTCCAGGGATAGCACCTGATCCCAATAATTTCTAAACGGTTTTTCGTGTAAAAAACGACAGGCTGATTGAGCAGCCCCATCATAAACGGTGACGGCAATGGCTGCAAGCCTCCGTTGTGAGAAATGCTGCAGCTGCTTCCGAAATGAAAAATAATTTCGGCGTAACCATCAGGTTGTACCTCAAAACCCGATTGTAATTCTCCAACGTCTCTGCTGTTGTACCAAAAGCATTTTATGGTATCCCGCAGCTCTTCGGGAGGTTCAAATTCTAGGTGCTGCATTTTTAAAGATCGCATATTTAGGGTAATCAATCAAAACAGCCGCAGTATTATTGTCGGCACAAAGCGTGCGTTGGTCGGTACATTTTGTTTTAAGCAATTGCTTATCAGTTAGTTTTGCCCGCAAGTAAAATTATTGGATGAAGCATATAGCCCTTATCATTATAGCCCTTAGCTTAATAACTTACAACGTAGTTGCACAGCAGAAAACAATAAGAGGCACGGTGATCGATAGTGCTACACTTGTACCGTTAAAAGGCGCCAACATTATTTTATCTCCCGGAAATAAAATCGTTGTTACCGATGAGATCGGGAGGTTTACTTTTAAAGGAAGCCCATCCGCATTAGATACGCTAACCGTAACTGCAATAGGTTATTCGGCGCAAAAACTAAGTATCTCTGATTATAAAAAAGAACAGGCTATTATGCTTAGCCCGCATCAAACCCAACTGGCTGATGTGGTTATCCATGCCGATGCAGGCAATCCTTATAAACCCATAAGTGAAACAGATATTAAAATGCGTGGGGTATCTAACTCGCAGGAAGTATTGCGTATTGTTCCCGGACTGTTTATCGGGCAGCACCAGGGCGGGGGTAAGGCCGAACAAATTTTTCTGCGGGGGTTTGATGCAGATCATGGCACCGATATCGGGCTTTTTGTTGATGGTATGCCTGTTAACATGGTTTCGCACGCGCACGGGCAGGGCTATGCCGATAGTCACTTCATCATACCTGAAACCATAGAAAGTACTACTTTTAAAAAAGGGCCCTACGATGCCGAAAAAGGCGACCTGGTTACCTCTGGATTTGTTGACTTTCATACCGCGGATGCTATCAGCAACAACATGGTAAAATTGGAGGCGGGACAGTTTAATACTTACAGGGCATTGGCCATGGTCAATTTATTGGATGATAAAGCGAAAGTCAACGGGCACTCATGGTACGCTGCATCCGAATACAGGTATAGCGACAGTTATTTTGATAACCCTCAGCATTTTAAACGCTTCAATTTTTTCACTAAATATAAAGGAAGGCTATCTGAGCATAATACACTCACGTTATCAGCATCTACCCTGTACAGCACCTGGTTTGCTTCGGGACAGATACCCGACCGGGCGATTGATAAAGGGATTGTAGGTTTTTACGGCGCACTTGATCCGAATGAGGGCGGGGTAACGTCCCGTACAAATTTTAATGCCAGTCTTTTAACCACACTCGGCAATAATGACATCATTAAAAACCAGGTATATTATTCGAGATATAAATTTGATCTGCATACCAATTTTACCTTCTTTTTGGTTGATACCGTAAATGGCGATGAGATAAGGCAAAAGGAAGCCAGGAACTTATACGGCTACAATGGCAGTTATGTACACGAGGGGTACTTAGGAAATACCAAAGTAACCACGGATATCGGTATTAACACGCGTCTGGATGTAACTGATAGTTCAGAATTATCGCATACAAAAGACCGGTACACCTTGCTTAACCGCATAAAATTAGGCAACATCACGGAGTTGAACGCCGGCGCCTATATCAGCGAAACATTCAGATTCAATGAGAAATTCAGCATCAATGCCGGTTTGCGTTTTGACCAGTTTCTTTACCAGTATAATAACTTATTTGCCGGCGATACCACGTTAAATGGGGTAGGTGTGTATAAGGTGCATAATAATACCATCAGTCCCAAACTGAATTTTTATTACCAGGCTAATGATAAAACTGAGCTCTATCTTTCAGCAGGCAAGGGCTTTCATTCAAATGATACAAGGGCAGCTGTTAATGGCTTGCAAACACTACCGGGCGCCTATGGTTCCGATCTGGGCATTGTGTTTGAGCCTGCACGTAATTTATTGATCAACACGGCGCTTTGGTATATCTACCTGCAAAAAGAATATGTGTATGGCGGTGATGGCGGTACAGTTGATTTCAGTGGCCGCACACAACGTTTCGGATTTGATTTCTCCACACGATATGAACCTTTTCGGTCTGTATTCTTCGACCTGGATGTGAACTACGCCCATGGCCGTTCCCTGGATGAACCTGCCGGGAAGAATTATATACCACTGGCGCCGGTTCTCAGCAGTACAGCCGGGATTACTTATGCCAACAAGAGTGGGTTTAACGGCAGCCTGCGTTATCGTTATCTTTCTGATCGCCCGGCTAACGAAGATTACACGTTAACGGCAAAGGGCTATTTTGTAAATGACCTGGTGCTTAACTACACCCGGCCCAAATATGAAATCGGGTTAACCATTAACAACCTGTTTAATGTGAAATGGAAAGAAACCCAATTTGATACCGTTACAAGATTAAAGGGCGAATCCAGGGCAGTTGATGGTATAGCTTTTACGCCGGGCACCAAATTCGCCGCCTTGGCGCATATCAGTTATTTCTTTAAATAGCCAATTTCCAGTAATTCATGCTCCAAAATTATTCTTATCGAGAGATACGATAGGTTTATCGATACAAGCTACCCCCTCCATTCCTTTATCTACAACTTTACTTCATCAAGCCATAAGGAAGGCATTGATTAAACAAAATACATAAAGATTAAGCACAAAAAACAATCAACATGAAACGCAAATTATTTATCCTTTTTCTCGTCATAGCAGGAGCTGCTACTCTGGGGATACAATCTTGTAAAAAGAAAACAACAACTGACAGCAGCGCTACCATTACTGCACTTAGTTGCTCAAGCGCCTCATTTTCAGCAACCGCATATGCCTCAACAGCCTTTTCCGGCACTGCGAGCGTGCCTTATACAGGCGGCAATAGCTTAGCATACGCTGCCGGCAGCGCGATCTCATCGACCGGGGTAACCGGGCTAACAGCAACTTTGCAATCAGGGACACTGGCCGGTGGTTCGGGAAGCTTGACTTATGCCATCTCCGGCACATCATCGGCTTCCGGAACTGCGACATTTGCGATAACATTCGGAGGGCAGAGTTGCAGCTTTGCGATGACAGTTGGTACAGCCACCACCGGGACAACGGGATGCAGCACTTCCGGTACTATCGCATCACAAGTGGTATGCCTGGCCCAAACCTTCTTAGCAACATTGTCTACTTCGCAGCAGGCTTCAGTTGTATTGACCCTGAACAAAACCAATGCCCTAAGATGGTCGAATTTGCCATGCGGATTAACCTGCAGAAACGGACTGTTATTAAGCAGTCTGAGCAGCACTCAGTTAGCGGCTGCAAAAGCTGTTGCACAAGCGGCATTCGGCACCACGACAGGTGAAGGTTATGACGAATGGAGCCAGATCCTTGCTGCTGATGATTATTTGAATGCCAGTGGTGGCGGATCAAGCTATGGAGACGGCAATTACGTGATCGCATTTTTGGGAACCCCTTCAACCACAGGAAAATGGATGCTGCAAATAGGTGGTCACCACTATGCACAGAATATCACTTATGATAACGGTACTGTTACAAGTATCACTCCATTACATGAAGGTGTAGAGCCACACGGTTCATTCACCCAAAATGGCACAATTTACACCGGCCCGTTGGAGACAGAGCATACTGTAATGCAAGCAATGTTAGGCTCATTCACCAGCACTGAATTAGCATCGGCTAAAATATCAGGTAGTTTCTCTGATTGTTTGATGATCCCTGGTTCTACCACTAACACGTTCCCGACAACCAAGCAAGGAATCAAGGTAAGCACATTGAGCAGCACCGCGCAGGCTGCGGTATTGGCGGCTATGATGCCATGGCTCGAGGATGTTGATGCAACTGCTCAGGCAGCATTCCTGGCAATCTATAAAAACGAGTTGGCTGATACCTATGTTTCCTATGCCAGCAACACTTCGGCTGTTGCAGGTACCGCAAGCTCTTTCCTGACAACCAATACGGATTATGTAAGGATCGACGGCCCAAGTGTTTGGATCGAATTCATTTGCCAAACCGGTGTTATTTTCCAATCTCAAATTCACTACCATACCGTTATGAGAGATCATAACCGGGATTACATTGGTTTATAATTAATTAAAAAGATGTTGAACACATTTTTAATAAGAAGCAGTCGCCGGTTAATAAACCGGCGGCTGCTCATTTTCGCAATTTTCGTGGCCTTTACAATTCTTAGGCCATCCGGCGCTTATGCGCATACAACGCCCAGTACCATGGTTTTCATGGATGTTAATCCCGGCAAGGTTTCGCTTGAGCTGCAAATGCCCCTGTCAGAATTAGAGCTGGCATTCGGAAACAACATTTTCAGGGAGCCTGAGGGGTTGATTAAGAAATTCGGGCCGCAGCTGAAAGAATACCTGAAAGCTCACATTCATGCCTATACGGTAAGAACCAATCCCTGGATGGTTGAAGTGACGGGCCTGAGAATGGACAAAGGGCAATACCCGGAAAACGGACTGTCTTATTGGGAACTTAACGCCAGCGTCGAGTTGATCCCGCAACAGGGTGAAAGCACGCGAAAGTTTATGCTTGATTATGATGTGATCATGCATCAGGTTATCAATCATGCTGCACTGGTTTCTGTTCGTACGGACTGGGAAGCGGGAAGGATCGATACCAATATCACACAGGAAGCGATGGCCATTTCTCGCAATATGCAGGATAATTTAATACATCCGCTGCAAATTGACCTCAAGCAAGGTGGTTGGTTCAATGGCTTCAAAAGCATGCTTGGGCTGGGGATGGATCATATAAAAGAAGGAACCGATCACCTTTTATTCCTGCTCACATTGCTATTACCGGCTACGCTGACTGTACGTTATAAGCGGTGGAACGGCTTCGGGGGTACCCGGCGCAGTTTGGTCAATATCCTGAAAATTGTTACAGCATTTACTATTGGTCACTCAGTGACCCTTATTATCGGCGCTTTAGGGATATTGTATTTTCCCGCCCGCATCATCGAGGTATTGATTGCACTGAGCATCCTTATTTCAGCCATTCATGCCATAAAGCCAATATTTCCGGGGAAGGAGGTGTTTATTGCGGCAGTTTTCGGCCTGATCCACGGTATGGCCTTTGCCCAAACGCTCGTCAGCCTGAACCTGGATGGCCTGCGGATGGGGTTAAGCATCCTTGGGTTTAACCTGGGCATCGAGCTCATGCAGCTTTTCGTGATCGCGGTCACCATTCCATGGCTGATCATCATGAGCCGGAACAATTTTTATAATTTCTTCAGGCTATGCGGCGCCGGCTTTGCCATTATTGCTTCACTTGCCTGGATGCTGGAAAGGATTTCCGGACAAAGCAATCCTGTGAGCGCTTTTATTCAAAGCGAAACTGACCGGGTCACGTGGCTGGTACCACTGCTGGCAGTACTGGCGCTTTACAGTTATTTCGCCAGGATCCGTGTATTCACCCAAAAACAAAATTCTATTTAATAATGAAGAAACTTTTGCTTGCAGCTACTATTTTGATAAGATTTCACTTCATAGCTGGTGCACAGCAAAAGCCCCAATACACGCAATATGTTTTTAATAATTTCCTGCTCAACCCGGCTGTGAGCGGGATAGAGAATTATATCGATGTGAAAGCAGGTTACCGCAGTCAGTGGACCGGCTTGCAAGGCGCCCCGGTAACCAATTACTTCACGATCAACGCACCTCTGGGAAGCGATTTTATTGAAGGCGATGCGACGGCCTTCCCAGAGGACGGAGATGACCCGATGAGCCGGTCCTACAGGCAATATTACCAGGCCGCAAAACCACACCATGGCATTGGGTTCATGATAGTATCTGACCAGGCGGGGCCATTAACCCAAACCAATATAGATGCTACCTATGCTTATCATTTGGGGCTGGCGCCGCAGCTTAATTTAGCAGTCGGCGTATCAGGCGGGCTTAATCATATTGGCTTAAATACTTCCCTCATAACGCTTGGCACTGCACTCGATCCGGCCATCAGCAGCGGGAACAACAGCCAATGGAAGCCTGATGTGGGCGCCGGGATATGGCTCTATTCATCCAATTATTATTTCGGCGCTTCTGTGCAGCAACTCCTTCCTCAGAACCTTTATTTCAGTACCAGTAATGCAATCACCCAAAGCCAGACTGTCCCGCATTATTTTGTTACCGGGGCAGTCAAGATATTTGTTTCTGACGATATGGCTCTGCTGCCATCGGTGTTGTTCAAGGTGATCAAGCCTGTTCCGGTTACTTATGATATTAACCTGAAGTTAGCTTTCAGGGATAGGTTCTGGGTAGGTGCATCTTATCGCCACAATGATTCCTTTGCCGGTTTGGTGGGCTTTAATATCAGTTCGCTGATCAATGTCGGCTATTCCTATGATATAACTACATCCACGCTGAATACGGTAAGTAATGGCAGCCATGAGATCGTTATCGGCATTTTATTGAATAATAAGTATAAAGTTACCTGCCCGCAACGGTCGTTCTGATCCCTTGTTACCGGATTTTATGACGCATGCTTATAAGATACTGCATGCAATACAATCTCGGGGTGATAATGGGCTTTTTTTACGTCTATCACACCAGCCTTAGGCCGGAAACCGGGTTGCAACCAATAATTTATGTCATTAACCTAAACCCGCAGAAAAATTTTTCGTATTAATCGTTGGGCGTTTTCTTTTATTGTAAAAACTTTTTAATTTCACATTTGGCTCAACCTATTCCTGACCACATGAAATATCTTCTATTATTGCTGTTCGCAGCTATTGTACTACCTGATTTATCTTTTGCACAAAAGATCGAACTTATTAATTCCGGCGAACTCATCAAAAGTGGGACTATGGTCCACGATTCCGGGCAATACAAAAAAGCATTGTCCATCTATAATAAAATAAGCCGGAGCGACACCAACTATGTTTGGTCGTTATATGAGCGGGCTATGACCTGCGAAGCTGACAGCCAATATAAACAAGCTATCAGCTATTGCGAGGAGGCATTTTCTCTGCATGAGCAAAAGGAGTATGAACCTGATTTGTACAATATATACGGCAATACCCTGCACGACGCAGGCCAGGCCGAAAAGGCGTTGACGGTTTTTGATGCCGCTATAGCCAAATATCCATCCTATGCCTTGTTGTACTTTAATAAAGGAGTTGTTCAGCTGGCATTAAAGCGGTATGCGGAGGCAGAGGCTTTGTTTCAAAAAGCATTGATGGTAAACCCGTACACGTATAGCGCCCATTACCAGCTGGGACTAACCGCTTTACGGCAGGGAAAGATCATCCCGGCTTACCTTTGTTTTACCGGCTACCTGCTGATGAACCCATCGGGCAAATATTGGTCAAAGTCCATCAATTTACTCAGCCAGCTATCAAAAGGTACCGATGAAATATTAGAGTATAAAAATAAAAGGACCGTTAATCCTGATGATAATTACCAGGCGACAGAGGATATCGTTCTCTCAAAAATTGCTCTCGATAAGGGCTACAAACCAATAATAGCGCTGGACGACCAGATATCCCGCCAGATCCAGGCCATATTCGAAAAATTGGAATATAATGAGAGTAGTAATGATTTTTATATTCAATACTATCTCCCGTACTACAAGAAGGTATTTACGGAAGGCAAGTTTGAGCCCTTTATTAATCATATCTTTTCTAACGCTACGGTACAAATGATCCAGGATTATAATAAGAAAAATAAAAAAAAAATGGATGATTTCGTTACAGACGCAAGAGTCTATTTTGACCTGCTGCGTGAATCCCGCGAATTATCTTTTAAAAAGAGAGACCAGGTAAGCGACAGGTATTATTTTGAGAGCGGGAAGCTGGCCGGCAAAGGGGTATTAACCAATAACGGAAAAACGCTGACGGGCCACTGGGAATTCTATTACCCTGCCGGCAATATAAAGGGCTGGGGCGAATATAATGCCCAGGGCAACAGGGAAGGGGTTTGGATGTTTTATTACAGGTCGGGTACATTGCAGGCAAGGGAGCAATACAAAAACGGGAAATTGGAAGGTGTGTCTGATAATTATTTCGAAAACGGCAATCCGTCAACTCACGAACCTTATGTGAATGGGCAGCTGGATGGTATGGCCACCACTTACTATTATGCCGGAAACGTCAAATCAAAAGGCAGCTATAAACTAGGCAAAAAGGATGGTGAAGTAAGGGCGTATTATTCAAATGGTAATTTGTATACGGTGGATGATTATGTGGCTGGCGTATTAACGGGTACTTCAAAGGAGTACTATAAAAGCGGCGGTATAAAGGAAACCGAGCAATTCGTTAATGGCAAAGGCGAGGGTGATTTCAAATCGTATCATAAGGACGGGAGTATTTCAGTGACCGGGCAGAACGCGAAGGACAAGGGGTATGGAGAGTGGAAATATTATTACAACAATGGTAAATTAAAAGAGAAGCGCAATTATGTAAACGACTCAGAGGAGGGTTTGCACGAGGAGTGTTTTGAAAACGGACAGAAATCAGTTACTTATCAGGCCAAAAAAGGGAAGATGAATGGTGAGGCTATTTATTTTTATGAGGATGGCAAGGTACTATCTAAATATATTTATGACAATGGTTCGGTCAGATCGGTTAAGTTTTTTGACAAGGGAGGAGCACAGCTATCAGCTTCTGAAATGAAAGATAACCTTATCGACATCGTATCATATGGTACCGATGGTTTTAAAAGGGCACGATACGGCGCTAATCAGCAAGGTGATCTGACGGGCCCGGATACCTTGTTTTATCCCTCAGGCAAGATCAGCCAGGTGCTTCAATATGACAAGGGCGAATTGAATGGTCCGGTTGTCTCTTATTATCTCAATGGAAAGAAGAAATCAGAGACAATTTATACTGCCGGCAAAGAGAACGGGTATTTTACTGAATATTATCCTAACGGGAAAATGGAGATTGAAGGATGGATGGTTGACGGGAAAGACCAGGGCGAGTGGGATTATTACGATGAAAAGGGCAGATTAGTAAGCAAAACTAATTACCTGGACAACGAGCTAAGCGGTTATAAGGAGGAATATCATACCAATGGTCAAAAAAGTGCCGAGCAAAAATATCGCGGTGGCTGGCTCGAAAAAATAACTCAGTTTGATAAAGACGGGAAGGTAATTGCAGTGGATTCATTTCCTAAAGGTACAGGCAGATACACGCTCTATTATCCCAACGGGAAAGTGATGGAGCAGGGCAATTATGTAAATGGCGATTTTGACGGCCCTTATAAGAGCTTCTTTTTCGATGGTAGCCTGGCAACCAGCTTTTTCTATAATAAAGGTATTCGTGACAGTACATATACCAGCTTTTATTATGGTGGTATGAAAGACAACGAGGGGCTTTACAAAAAAGGAGTTAAAACGGGGGTATGGAAAGACTACGATGAGAATGGTAAAATACTTTATACGACTGCCTATCAGAATGATCAGAAGAATGGTCCGGAAGTACGTTTTCTGCCTAACGGGAATAAAAACCAGGTCTCTATTTATAAAGATGACGAGCTTGACGGTACCTATACAAGGTATAACATTGACGGCTCATTGGCTTACCAGATTGAATTTGCAGAGGGTAGAGCCAGGAATTATTCCTACCTGGGCAAGGACGGGGCGCTTGTGCCGTCAATACCATTATCACCACAGAATGGCCTGTTAAAAGCGTACTTTCCAAATGGTAAAGTGGCCAGGGAGTGCCATTACAGCGATGGCTTAAAAAACGGGAAGGATATCATGTATTATCCGGATGGACAGATCCGGTCGATCGATACTACCAACTACAGCATTTCTGATGGCACCTATAAGGAATTTTACCCCGACGGAAAATTAAAATCCGAATACCCTTATGCAAATGATAATGTTGATGGCATTTGCTATGAGTACAATGCAAACGGTACCTTAAAAAAGGAAGAGCATTATGACAACGGTTCATATGAAGGTCCGGTTAAATATTTTGATGAAGGCGGCAAGCCGGTAAAAACAATGCAGTACCTTTTCGGTACGCTAATGGAAGTGAAGAATGAGAAATAGAACATCCCGTTTATTTTTTTGGGGCCTTGTGAGTTTGAGTTTATGTGCCGGGAGCGCAAACGGACAAACTTTTGAATCTATCAGGAAGCAGTTTCCTGATGAGAAAGCGGTGCTTTTGAACCGTACACTGGAATATAATATCGACTTGAAAGAAGGTAAACCCTTTGTGGAGAGCCACGAGGTGCAGCAAATAGAATACCTGTTGGCCAGCGCAACGGCTTATATGGGCGCCTACAGTTTTTACCACAGCGATTTTCAAAAACTGATCGCCTACGAAGCCTATACCCGCACACCCGCTGATAAAAAGCTAAAGGTTAGCGAATTCAAAACGAGTACAGACAAGGAGAATTTTGTTTTTTATGATGATGTGAAAGAAACAACATTCAATTTTCCAGCTATTGAGCCGGGCGCAGTTGGTAATTTGCAGGTATCGTGGCGTAATACCGATCCCCATTTATTATCAGCCTATTACTTTACAAGTCATATACCTGTTGTAAATAGCGAATTGAAGGTAAATGTTTCAAAAAACATCGCGCTGAAATACCGGCTGATGGGGATGGATACCAGTAATATTGCAGTAACCGTTGAAAGCAGGCACGGTAATAATATTTACACTTTTCTATACAAGAACTGCCCTGCGGATAAACGATATGCTGATGCGCCAAACTTTGCATGGTACTCGCCGCATGTTATTTTTTATATCGAAAGCTATAAGGACGAAAAGGGCGCTACGATTCAGTATCTGTCTGACGCGAACGACCTGTATAAGCTCAATTATAGCTTTGTCAAATCTATCAATACTTCCGTCAACCCGGATTTGAAGCACTTAGTAGATACACTAACCGCTAAACTGAGCACACAGGAAAGTAAGGCCCGGAGCATTTATTCGTGGGTACAGCAGCATATTAAGTACCTGGCTTTTGAAGACGGTATGGAGGGCTTTGTGCCCCGTGATGCGGGGTTGGTGTGCAGCAGGCGTTTTGGAGATTGTAAAGATATGGCCAGTATACTTACCGAAATGCTGAACACGGCAGGTGTGCCGGCTTACTTCACGTGGATCGGTACGCGCGATCTTCCTTACGAATTCAGCAAGGAGCCTTTGCCAATGGTAAGTAACCACATGATATGCGCCATCAAGTTAGATGGTGAATTTATTTTCCTGGATGGCACCGACCCCACTTGTGTTTTTGGTATGCCGTCGTCAGCTATACAGGATAAGGAAGCAATGATTGGCATCAGCGAAAAAGAGTACAAAATACTTAAAGTTCCGGTGATGGAAAAAGGCAGGAATACTGTAGTGGATACAACCTGGCTGGAACTGACTCCCAATGGGTTAAAAGGCAGGGTGAAGAAAGATATGACCGGCTATCTTTCCACGAATATGTATGGCAAGCTGATGTACTGGAACAACAAAAATATAGAAGAAAATATGAAGGACGAGTTTGAGCGCGGCTCGAATAAATTCAAACTGGACTCTTTTCGTGTCTTCAGGAAACCTACGAACGATGCAATATCGGTAACTGCCGCATTCAGCCTGCCGGATTATGCCAAAAAAATCGGGAACGAGTATTACCTGAACCTGAATCTGTTCAAATTTTTTGAACATGAGGAAATAGATTACCCCCGCAGGAAGATCCCGGTCGATTACAATTATAAATACACAAAAAAGTACGTTACATTATTAAAAATACCTGAAGGCTATAAGCTTGGCTACCTGCCACAGGGCAAAACCTTTCGCAACAAAGTTTGGGGGTTTGATTTCAGGTATGAACAGAAAGGTAACTGGATAGTGCTTACGCAGGAATTTGACAATGACAACCTGATGCTTACAAGTGATCAGTTTGAAGCCTGGAATAAAGTACTCGAAAACTTGTTCCCCCTTTATAAAGAAACCTTAAGCCTTACAAAAATTTAAACCCCGCATGAAAAAACAAACCTTATTGCTATTGTCGGTAGCTTTATTATCAGTTCAGCATTTATATGCCCAGGCGCCCCTTATCGAACCTGAAAAATGGGCCGATAAACCGGTAATCAGCAAATTGGATGACAAATACAGCAAAGAATCAGCAGTTGTCTTGTTTGATAAAAGAAAAATTGAATATGTTGATGTATCCAAGGACGAGCTTGCCGAATACTATACGCTTCACAAGATAATTCATATCAATGACGACCGGGGCATAGAATATTATAACAAAATATACCTCGGTATTACAGAGAACGCTGATATTGTGGAAATCAAGGGCCGTACAATACTGCCGGGCGGTAAGATCATCGAGCTGGATAAAAAGAATGTCAAAGACATCAAGGAGGAAGACGGCAATTTGTATAAAATATTCGCAATGGAAGGCCTGGAGAAAGGCTGCGAAGTAGAATACTATTTTACCTACAAAAGATCGGTGTCTTTTTTTGGTCGCGAAGTGGTGCAGGGAAATGTTCCAGAACTGGAAACCACTTTCCGGATAGTGGCTCCGGATCGTTTAAGATTTGATGTAAAATCCTATAATTTCGTTGTAGCACCCACTGATACAGTTATCAATAAGAAAAGAATAATAGCATGCACCTTTAAAGAGACATCCGGGGTGGATGAGGAAAAATATGCTGCTTACCAGGCAAACCTCCGGAGGGTAGAGTTTAAGCTTTCCTATAATGACGTGATCAGCAAGGGCGAGCGCTTGTTTACGTGGAACGAGCTGGCCAAGCGGATGTTTGCGATTTATACTTTTTACAACGATAAGGAACTTAAAAAGGTTACTGATATGATCGCAGAAAATGGCTGGGACAAGCTTAGCGATGAGGTATCAAAAATAACCGCCGTGGAGAGTTATGTAAAAAACAAATTCTCCTACAATGAAAACCTGAGCAGTGATGAGGGAAACAGCCTGACGGGAGTTCTGCAGAATAAAATTGGCGGCACTATCGGAACCGTACGGTTATATTACGCTATTTTTCAAAAACTGGGTATCAACTTCCAGGTTGTGTTAACAGGCGACAGGGATAAGTGGATCATAGACAGGACATTTGAGAACTGGAACAATTGTGATAATCCATTGTTTTATTTCCCGGCCGAAGGCAAGTTTATAGCGCCTACAAGACCCGACTACAGGTATCCATGGATTGTTTCATCATGGGGTGGAACAAATGGCCTTTTTTGCAAACGCACTACCCTTGGTAATTTCTCCACAGCCATTGCTGAGATAAGGAATGTGACACTGGAAGATTATACCAAAACAACTGACAATATTGAAGCGCGGCTGGAGCTTAGCCCGGGTCTTGATTCATTGACAATTGACGACAGACAGATATTCACCGGTTATGCCGCTACCGGCTTCAGGGATGCATTTAACTACTCTAACGAGGAACAAAAAACCAATATAATAAAGGAGCTGGCAAAATCATTCGCCAGTACTGATCATATCCTTTTCTCGGAGATTTTGAACCCTGAGTTTGATAAAGCAAACACCAATCAACCAATCATACTTCATACGAAAACGAAATCGAGCGAATTGGTTGAAAGGGCGGGTAACAAACTGCTTTTAAAGATCGGTATGGCTATAGGGCCGCAGGTAGAAATGTACCAGGAAAAGCCAAGACAGGAGCCAATGAATATTGAATACGCACAAATAGAAGAACGAAAGATTGACTTTGTTATTCCCGATGGATATACGATAAGTAATCTCAACGATCTGAAGATCGATCAAACTTTTAAGGATGACGGCGAACTGACGATGGGTTTTGTTTCTAATTACGAATTGAAGGGAAATCTCCTCTCGGTGCATATTATGGAGGAATACCGCAAAACTTTTTACCCGCTTAGTCAATTTGATCAGTTCAGGAAGATCATTAACGCTTCGTCGGATTTTAATAAAGTGGTGTTGGTGCTGGAGAAGAAGTGAGATGCCTGATAAGAAAACGGATGACCCCGTTCTTATAATAAAGCCCCGCAAACATGCGGGGCTTTATTATTTCTGTTAGTTTTGTAAAACATATTCCCTGATTTATAGTAGTTTATTTAATATCTCAGATCTAAGACGATGAAACAGTTAAATATCAGGATGTTGCCACTTGTGGTAACATTAGCTATAATGCTTGGGGCATGTAAAAACAATAAGGGAGCAGTGGAGCCACCGGCAACCAAACCGGATACAAGTTCGGCGGCGCCTGTAGAAACAAATCCGCCAAACAGTAACTATAAACCGGCGTTTGCAGGGCAAACCCGTGCCCCTGGTGTACACACCAAAACAGCTTTATCAGTAACTGTGATCAATACGGCACTGAATCAGCCCTGGGGAATATGCAATTTGCCCGATGGCCGTTTCCTTATAAGTGAAAAAAGCGGGAAGCTGGTGATCCTGAATGCGGATGGCTCTTTATCCAAAGAAATTACCGGCTTGCCGGCTGTTGTGAATTCGGGGCAAGGGGGTTTGCTTGACGTAAATATCGAGCCTGAATTTGGCACCAGCAGAATGATATACTGGGATTATTCCGAGCAGGTGCAAGGAGGCTATTTACTTGCCATAGCCAAAGGGAAATTGTCTGCCGACGAAACCAAGGTGGAAAATGTGCAGGTGATCTATCGTGCGCAGCCGGCTTACAATGGCACATTGCAATATGGATCACGTATCCTTTTCGATCAGCAGGGCAATTTGTTTGTAAGTACCGGCGAACGCAGCGGTGCTGATATACGAGTGAAGGCCCAGGATCTGAGCGCGGCTATTGGCAAGATACTTCATCTAACCAAAGATGGTCAAGCTGTGGCAGGCGGCCCTTTTGCGGGTCAGGCCAATACTTTGCCGGAAATATATGCCTATGGTTTTCGTAATCCGGATGGTCTGGCCTGGAATCCGCAGACGGGTGAATTGTGGGAAGCTGAGTTTGGCCCGCGCGGTGGCGATGAGGTTAACCTGATACAAGCCGGGAAAAATTATGGATGGCCGGTAATCACGTACGGTATCGAATACAGTGGTGCTAAGGTGGGCGACGGCATACAGCAAAAGGAAGGCATGGAACAGCCGCTTTACTATTGGGACCCCGTGATTTCACCGTGTGGTATTACTTTTTATAACAGCGATGTGATCAGCGAATGGAAAGGCAACCTTTTCCTGGGGGCTTTAAGCGGGCAGCATATTTGCAGACTGGTGATCAGCGGGCATAAAATAACTGGAGAAGAGCGGTTACTGGCGGATAAGAATGAACGTTTCAGGGCCTTAACCCAGGGTAAAGACGGGGCGCTGTATGCAATAACCGATGGCGGCAAGCTTTACCGGGTTGGTAAAAAGTAGCTGACCTATTAAACCAAAAACCAGTATTCTGTTATGAATACTGGTTTTTTTGCATTGATTCTTATATTAATCAATTTTTACTTTTACCGCGCTGGGGCCTTTACGACCTTCTTCTACCTCGTAACTCACTGTATCGCCTTCCCGGATCTGGTCGATAAGACCTGATGAATGGACAAATACTTCTTTGCCACCGCTGCTGGGTGTAATAAATCCGAACCCTTTAGCTTCATTAAAAAATTTTACTGTTCCTGTTGCCATGATATTGTATTGTTTGAATAAGTTGCAAAGTACAGTTAATTGTTGACTCTCTTGGAATTAGCTGATAACTTAATCCTGCCAATGGATTTTTAGCTTCCTGTACTCTTCTGTTTCTTCGAATGTCATTAACTGCAAAACGTTGATTGACTTGCCGTCAAGGCCATTAAATAGATAATTGCTTTTGGAAGTTGAGTCAAAAAACTGGATCTTATATTTATCCCTTAACCGGTCATTGGATTTAACAATTTCGGCAAACTGGGTGATGAAATTGTTTTTCTGCATTGAGGTCGCCGGCACTACTATAGTTTTTACTGCCATTTAAAATATGATTTAATCAAAGATAACAAATAAACCCGGCTATAGTTTTAAGTAGTTCTCTTTACCTTGACGGCATTCAATCCCTTTGGACCCTGTTCGGTTTCGAAAGTCACTTTATCATTATCTTTAACTGCATCAATCAGTCCGTTGATATGAACAAAAATACTTTCCTGCGTTTGCTGATCTTTGATAAAGCCATAACCCTTTGCCTCGTTAAAAAAAGCCACAGTTCCGGTCCTGATCACATCAACGACGATATTCTCCTGTTTAGGAGTACCGATCCGGATATCTTCAGTAAGCACTTTGATCTTTTTAGAGGGGTCAGGCGGAGTTGAGGTGATATTACCATGCTCGTCCACATAGGCCATCATATCTTCCAGGCTTTTTCCCTGGCCCGAATTGGATTTTCGCTCTTCGGCCTTCTCCTTTTTATCCTTTTGCTTTTTTTGCCTCTTCTTTTCTAATTCTTTTTTACTAAACGTTTCTGATGATTTGCCCATTGATTATTAAATAATAGCTAAAACTATCAAATAAAATAGCCATTAAAGATTTATTCATCAGCTTTTATCAAATTACCGGCAAATATGGTCAGGCTCGCGGCCGGTTTTGGGGGATAAGGGTAGTTGTAAACTACAGGCATGGTAGCCCTAAGTTGATAAACTTTGGATAGCGGGAGACTTTTAATAAGTTAGTTATTTATTGCTCCACAATAAATTTAAAAGCCAAAAAAATCATCCATTTTTAGTATAAAAAATTAAAAATGCTGGTATTTTTTATTTTAATCGAAAAAAAACATCATTTTTTGACTAAATGTTCTTAAACTGCAGGTATTTTATAAGTGATTTTAGCATATATTTTAACTATACTGATAAAATATACCTAATTTATTACAAATTGATCTATTATTTTAAATAAATTATTTAATAGTTGACTTTATTTCAACTTTTGCGCAGAAATTTTGATTTTTTATTGAAAATTACCAAAAAATGTAAGGTAAATGAATCGTTAAAAAGTCATTTATTTTTGATTTTATATCAAAAAATCTCTTATAATATTAAAATAGTGTCAATTATACACCAATAAAAATCCTCTTAATTGAAATATCACTAAAAAATCAACTGTTATTGTAACAGTTATTTTACCTTTTTACCTTGCTAATCACTATTAATTAACTGATCAAACAATTAAAAAAGTATGAAGAAACAATTACTGAAAAGTATTTTTTTCCTTTTCCTTATGTTTGCGGGCGTCTACGCCTATTCGCAAACCCGTACCGTTTCAGGTACTGTGACGGCAAAAGAAGACGGAATGCCTATCCCCGGCGCATCTGTAAGAGTAAGAGGAACAAACACCGGTACTCAAACCAACATCCAGGGTAAATTCAGCTTATCCGTTCCGGATGGTGCATCATTACAAGTTAGCTTTATAGGATATGAAACCCAAACTGTAAAACCCGGTGGATCGGTCATCACGGTTACTCTATCTTCTTTAAACAATGTTCTTAATGAAGTTGTAGTAACAGGTAGCGGTGTGGCTACCAGTAAAGCAAAGTTGGGTATTTCTGTAGAAACAGTTTCTGGTAAAGCCTTGTCATCAGCACCCCAGGCATCAATTGACCAGGGCCTGGTAGGCCAAATTCCGGGCGCACAGATATCATCAGTTGATGGAACTCCGGGTGCAAGAACCAACATTGTACTCAGGGGGATTAATACGGTACAGGGCGCCACGTCTCCAATGATACTTGTGGATGGAGTTGAGTCGCGCACAACCGATCTTAGTCAGTTTGACCCGGCTTCTGTTGATCACATAGAAATTGTACAGGGAGCGGCTGCTACTTCTATTTATGGCGCACAGGGAGCAAACGGTGTTATACAAGTGTTTACCAAAAGAGGAAAGTTAGGTAAAACCCGTGTTGATGTTTCATCAAGCGTAAGCGCAGGTCATTATATAAATCACGGGAATGTTCACCAGGCAAAATTAAGCAGTTTTAAAGTTGACCCAAATGGCAATTTTATTGATGGTGATGGCAATGTGATTACCAGGGACCAGGATGGTCAATATCAAGGAATACAATGGGCATACGGTTCTGATGCTAATAGCCCAACCGCGATGTCAAATCCTTTAAATATTGCGCATCAGCAATATGGTACCAACTTAAAGTATTATGATCACCTTGCTCAATTGTTTAAAACAGCATATACCACTAATAACAGTGTAGCTATTTCCGGTGCGACTGATAAATCTGATTATAACTTAGCCGTTTCTAACAATCACCAGCAAAGTGATATCAAGAATAACGGCTATAATGACAGGACAAACCTTACCGCTAACATTGGAGCTGAATTGTTTAAAGGATTTACTATCCGGTCTGTAACGCAATTGATCTATACTAAGAATACGTTAAACCCGGCTTTTGGATTAGGTGGTATTAATAACGTAAGCAGTACCGGCAATAATACCAACAGTGGTAACAGCGGAGGGATATTTGATGTATTGAATACATCACCTTTTTACAATTTTGATCAAAGGAACCCTGACGGGAATTATCCTTTATCATTGAACTCTGGTACAATTAGCGTGAATGGGTCTAACCCCAATTATTATACTCAATTCTCAAGCCAGGTAACCAACCGCGAGGATATTTTGCAAAATATCCAGGCCGACTATAAGATCAATAAATTTATTACCCTAAATGCTAAGTATGGACTTAATTATGAACATTCTGAGCAAAATTATATTTATAAGAATCAGTCGGCTACTAATACCGCTATAGATCTTGATTCATGGATAGGCATTTATGCACCAGACGCAACAGGCGAGCTTGTTAAAAATACCAATACGGTTACTTTTCAAAATTTTAATGGATCGGCAGTTATAAATACCGATTTTGAAAAGGATTTTCATATCCATGTACCAATAACAACAAGTACCTTATTAGCATATGACTACCGAAAAAACACCGCTCAGTATTTTGGTACATATGGCTTGGGCTTGCCAAGTTATCCAATTTATAATTTCCAGCAAACTACCACACAAGCAGTCGCATTTGATCGGAAAGTTCCGTTCATTACCTATGGATTTGTGGTGAACCAGAAAATTGATTTTGGTGATTATGGCGGCGTAGCCGGTGGTTTCAGAAGCGATTATTCTTCGGCTTTTGGACAGGGTTCAAAACCATTTACTTTCCCTGATATAAATGCTTATATCAGGCCATCGTCATTCGACTTCTGGAAACAGTCGGGTCTTGGATCAGCAATTTCTGAATTTAAGATCAGGGGCGGTTTTGGAGAAGCAGGTATTCAACCGGGAGCGTTTGACAGGTATCCGACCATTAATCCACAAAATATTGGATCTTCATTAACATTTAATTTGCCAACCTCACTTGCCAATGCAAATTTAAATGTGGAGGTATCAAAAGAATATGAATTTGGTACAGACATTAGCCTCAGAGGTATGTCGGGCAATTGGTTAACAGATTTCAGGATCAGCGGAACGTATTGGAACCGTAAAACCAAAAATGCTATTTATAATATAAGTACAGCACCTTCAACTGGCGGGAACCAGATTTTAACAAATGCAATTGGCCTTGCTTCAAATGGTATACAGGCTTCCTTGAATGTTGATGTTTATAGGGGTAAAGATTTCAACTGGAATTTTATTACCAACTTTAGCCACCAAACCACCATGATCACCAGTATTGACGGGCCGCCAATTATTTTAGCTACGGCTGCCGGAAGTACCTCGGAATCGCTTGTTGCCGGTCAGAAGATAGGTCAGATATATGGTTATAAGGCACTTACAAGCGTGACTCAGAAAAACAATGAAGGTGTGCCTTACATCCTTCCGGCAGATTACAGCCAATATACCATAGTTAATGGCAGGGTGGTAAACATAGCTACAAAGGCTATCCAGTTTGCAAATGAGGTTTCTCCTATTGGCGATCCAAACCCTAAATTCAATATGTCGTTCATCAATAGCTTTAACTACAAGTCGCTTTCGTTCGGTTTTCAATTTGACTGGGTTTATGGCAGCCATTTATATAACCAAACAAAAGAATGGCAGTACAGGGACGGTATCAGTATGGATTATGATAAGCCTGTTAATATTGCCGGTACCTCTGCCGCTTATACGGCTTATTACAGAAGTGCCTATGCTGATATCATTGGCGCAAGGAATGGTGCTCGTAATGGTACTAAGGATTATTTTTATGAAGGCTCGTCTTTCCTGCGTTTAAGAAGCATTTACCTGGGTTACGATTTTTCTAAATTATTATCCAGCAAGGTGTTCAGAAGGGCGGTGTTAACATTCACCGGGCGTAACATACTAACTGTTAGTAAATATACCGGCTTTGATCCGGAAATCAGCTCTGGCGCATCTGACTCACCATTTGACAGGGGTGTCGATCATAATTCAACGCCTAACAGCAAATCATACCAGATCGGTTTAAATCTTGGATTTTAATTGACTCTTTAATTGAAAAAACATGAAAAAATATAAATATATTATAACAATGGTGGTGATGGCCGGGATTGTTGTGTCATCATCATGCAAAAAAGAACTACAGGTAGCAAACCCAAATTCGCCAACACTCGACCAGGCTAAAACAGAAAGCGGTTTAACCTCCCTGGCAGAAGGTGGGGTATACACCAATGGTTTTGCAAATGGTGACGGATGGTTAGGCGATAGCTTTTTTTCACTTTGCTACGGCTACCAGGAATTGCTTGCTGATGATGTATCGGCACAGGCCGCTAACCAAAACGTAAACCTGGTTAACGTGCCCGACTATGTAATACTGGATGATGCTTCAAGGCTGACTAATACCCAGCCTCAAATAGCCAACTTGAGGCTCAATAATGCACGCGACAAGCAGAGCCAAAACATGTTTTACTACGAATGGCAGAATATGTATGCTCTGAATAATGCTTGCAACCAGATCCTGGCTCTTGCTGGTACAGTACCTTTATCAGGCGATGCGACTACTAAACAAGCTACCTACAAAGCGTGGGCTTACTGGTGGAAGGGCTATGCGTACGCCAGGCTGGGCTCCATCTATTATGCAGGTCTCATTAATGATGCGGTCAGTGCTACAAATGGTGATTATGTTAATAGTGCTGCTTTAATTGCAGAATCAAATAAGAACCTTGCCCTTGCAAGTTCCCTGTTGAGTTCAATAAGTAATACAGCCACTTACACAACGTTGATGACATCATTGATACCATCATTTGTACAGGTAGGTAATGGCCAGGTGCCAACTCCGGCAATGTTTATTCATAGCATCAATACCTTAATGGCGCGTAACCTGCTGGCGAATACCAGGACAAATGCCATGACAACCGCCGACTGGCAGACTATCATTACCCTGACAACCACAGGAATTGAATCAACTGATAATGTTTTTGCCGGGCGTACTACCGTAGCTAACGGATTTTTCTCGGCCGGTGGCGGATCGGTTTCTGCTAATACCGCGGGCGATCCAACGGTAACCAGCTTTACAATTAGCGAAAGGCTGATACAGGATATTAAGCCTGGTGATAAACGTATGGCCAAAAACTTTCTGCAGGTTGCACCATTCCTGAACCAGGTGGGTGGTTTTACATTTGGTACAAGATGGGAATTGCTTAACGCCCAGCTTAATCCGGTAGCGGGTAACAATGCTTTCCAGATTGCTGACAAAACGCCTGGTAACCAGGAAGTTTATATAGGACCAAGCTATGAAGAAAATGCACTGATGCTGGCTGAGGCATTGATCTATACGGGGCAGATCAATCAGGGCCTGGCATATGTAGATGCTGTAAGAACTTACCAGGGAGCAGGTTTAGCTGCAGTATCCGGCACTGGCTTAACCACAGCCCAGGCACTGGAGGAAGTGCGCAAAGAAAGACGCCTTTCTTTATTATTCAGAGGTACGGCATTTTATGATGCCAGGAGATGGGGAGTAATTTATGACATTTCAAAAGGGGGTGGCCGCACGGGTTGCGTTGTTCTTACACCTGCGGGTGTGTTGAATACTAATGCGACTATCAACTATAATTTTCTTGATTACTGGGATGTTCCGGCAGATGAGTTTGTATTGAACCCACCGGCTGCCGGCAGCGCGCCTATTAAAAATCCTAATTAAAATAAATCAGTTTCTACATTAGTTAATTAGGGCAGCATCAATTTTGGTGCTGCCTTTTTTTTGGGGGCCTGTTACCGGAGAAAAAGTTCAACTAATAGGCATGTAAATAAAACATTAAGATTTGATTAAGGAATCTGTTTGCGTGTTGAGCCCTGTAACACATTGATTACATTTGAATTGATTTGATTCCAAATAAATTAATTTGAGCAGGTTATATATTATTAAGTTTTTGTTGCTTTTTACTATTTGTTTCCAAATAGCTGCACCAGCCATGTTCAGTTGTTTTGGGTCTGATAGCCTAAAGCAACACTCCACTTCAATAAATTTTAAAAAAAGTGATTCTGTAAGAATTAACGATCATTCGCACCTGCATTTGTGGGGCATTCTAACCAAGCATCAATCACACTTACCACCTATAGCACCGCGATTAAAGCTATTATTATGGGTGTACTTAGCTGTTACAGCATTATCGTTAAGCTTTTTAAAATTAAAAAATAATCACTGGTCTGATTATTATAAGTCTTTCTTTTTCGCGCCCACAGCGGCATGTCCCAGGTATTTATTGCTTGGCCGGCTCACTGTCTGATTAAACTTTCCCGGTAATTTTTATACCGCTGCGTTGCCCGGCATCTTCTGAGCAATGCCCATCATTTTTTGACCCCCCATTGTCGTATTATTTGGTTTTGTGCTTGATACGCCACCTATTGGTTTGCAAGCGCTGTGTTTTAAATATTATTATGAATTACGGAGAAGACCTTAGCCTGCAGATTGTGCTCGCTAACAAAACGTATCATCAGCATTTATACAAAATACTGGAGGATGTTGATATTCATCATCATTACCAGGTGCTTCTGCTTTTATCGCGCCTTGGCGGAAAATCAACCCAAAAAATTCTTTGCGACCGCCTTCAAATAGAAAAATCAAACATGGTAGCTATTATTGACCTGTTTGTGAAAAAGGGATATGTGACACGTGAAATGAACTATCGTGACAGGCGCGGAAAACTTATTGTATGTACCCAAAAAACAAAAGACACTATATCGACTTTTATGCATGCATTTAATCTTTTGCAGGATAATATTGTAAATGATATTTCGTGGCAGGAGATGCACAATTTCTTGCATGTTTTTAAAAAGATCAATCAAAACCTGCTCAATTTAGGCGATTTGAAAACCATAGAGTTCGAGAATAACAGCGTGCTATAGGTTTCGGCTGAACGGGCTTAAAAGTAGTTGTAAAATTGAACCATTGTTAACTGCATGTTAAGGAAATGATGATAGTTTGATAATTGCTAAAATTCTTTTTCACGTTTTGCGCAAAATAGCTTTGCAGCAATCATTAAAACGTGAAGAAACTAGCTTTAACCCTAATTATTTTTCAATTCTTTTTAACCAGGTACAACACCTGCCAAGCACAATCAACAGGTGTAATAGCCGGAAAGGTTACTGATGAACAATCAGGAGAAACTTTGATCGGTACCACAGTTGCCATACCGGGCGACAAAGCTACAGCCACCAATGTTGAAGGACGGTATGCATTAAGTGTTGCGGCCCAGGGCAAGTATACTATTGTTGTCAAATACCTCGGGTATCAAACTAAGGTAATCAATGATATTGATGTAAATGCTGGTACAATTACCAGCCTCAATATTATACTAAAGCCGGAGGCATCCCGGGCGCTTACAGGAGTTACGGTGACCTCATCCTACCGGAAAGAATCATTAAACTCGTTATATGTAGCACAAAAGAACAATGCCGCAATAACTGATGGTATATCTTCAGAAAATATAAAAAACTCACCCGATAAAAATACTTCCGAAGTATTAAAGCGGGTTAGCGGGGCCACCATCCAGGATAATAAATTTGTAATCATCAGGGGTTTAAGTGACCGGTACAACACTGCACTGCTTGACAATGCGCCCCTGCCGAGTACAGAACCTAACCGCAAAGCATTCTCTTTTGATATTGTGCCATCAAATCTGGTAGATAATATCATTGTAAACAAAACAGCAACGCCAAACCTTCCGGGCGACTTTGCAGGCGGTGCAGTACAGATCAACACCCGCGATATTCCTGATGAGAATTTTACCACCCTGAGTTTGGGGTATTCTTATAATTCGCAAACTACATTTAAAAATTTCAGAAGCGGGTACCGGAATACGTCCGACTACTTTGCTTTCGATAATGGCTCAAGGAAGCTGCCGGGTAATTTCCCGACAACAAGCCAGGTGGTTAGTTCCTCGCTCACCCCGCAACAAAATATCGCTGCTTTAAATTCATTCAACCCCGACTACAACATTTATCGTAACAATGCTATTCCGGGGCAAAATTACCAGCTATCAATAGGCAGGGTAAAAGATATAGGCAATAACGGTAATAAGTTTGGAACTATAATAGCGCTTACCTATCGCAATTCGCAACAAACCAACCCCGAGGTGGAAAGGAATTTCTACACCTTCAACTATTCTGATGCACAATATAAGTTTTCGACCAATATTGGTGCCCTAGCTAATTTTGCATATACGTTCGGCAAAAGCAAGATCACTTTTAAAAACATATACAATCGTATTTTTGACGACCAGTTTCTTTATCGTACAGGTGAAAATGCCGCTATTTCAAGTGATATCCGCTTTTATGCATTTGACCTGATCCAAAAAGCCCTGCTTAAATCGACCATCGAGGGCGAACATGCGTTTGGGAGCAAAAACTCAAAAATAAAATGGACCGCGGGTTACAGCAATATCATTAACGATCAGCCGGACCAGCGCAAAACCAGTTACTCGCGTAATATAAATGACCGTAACGACCCATCTGTGCCTTACACCGCCAATGTGCAAGGCACAATTGGTAAGGAAAATGCCAGGCTGTTTTCATACCTGTCCGAGAACATTTATTCGGCCGATATAAACTACACCCTGCCATTAACTATGTTTAAGCAAGGGGCTACGTTTAAAACCGGTTTAGGGTCGCAATACCGCAAAAGAAACTTCGATGTCCGGTTTTTGGGGATGCTGATGAGCGACGGGGTATTGGATGGCGATGAAAGAAATGCGATTGCACAAAGACCATTATCTACCTTGTTTGGTACCGATCTGATCAACGCCGGTAAATACGATCTGAAAGAAATAAACGGTGATGCCGACTCCTATGATGCCAATGCATATGTTAATTCGGGCTATGTAATGCTTGATAATAAATTCGGTGAAAAATTCAGGCTGGTATGGGGCGCACGTGTTGAACAGTTTGATCTTAACCTGACTGCCCATAGTACATCAATACCAAAAACGACGCTCAATAATGTAGATGTACTGCCATCGGCCAATTTTACCTACAGTATTACGCCCAAAGCTAATTTTCGTTTATCATACTACCGCACGCTTGCACGCCCCGAATTCAGAGAGCTTGCACGTACCTCCTATTATGACTATGAATTGCTTGCCTTGCAAACAGGTAATCCAAACCTGAAACGCGCTCTTATTGATAATGCTGATATAAGGTATGAGTTCTATCCTTCGGCAGGGCAGATCATATCGGTATCTGGCTTTTACAAAAAATTCACCAATGCCATTGAATCAAACATCAATGATGTTAATGCCTCGACACCGGAAATAAGCTACCTGAATGTTAAAAAAGCGACAACCTACGGCGTTGAGTTTGAACTGAGAAAGACGCTGGATTTTATGGGCAATCAGCAGGCATTGAAAAATACAACGTTGTATACCAACGTATCGCTTATAAAATCCGAGGTGGAAGACCCCTCGCTGATCGGTACAAAACGGCCTATGGTGGGTCAATCGCCTTACGTTGTTAATGCAGGTATTTTACACACCGAATTTGATCAGAAACTAAGCTTCAATTTATTATTCAACCGGATAGGCGGGCGGATATTTAAATCGCGCGGAGCCAACTTTCCGAACGTATATGAGAGCCCGCGAAATGTACTGGATTTCCAGCTGGGCTATAAGACCTTTAAAAACAGGGGCGAATTTAAACTGAATGCTGCTGACCTCCTGAATAATAAATATCAGTTCTTCCTTGACTACGACAACAACGGAAAATATTCAGCAGTCGATAAAATATTCAGCCGGTATACTCAGGGTACCAATGTATCGCTTTCGTTCTCTTATTCATTTAAATAGCAACCAGTAAATCAATTATAGAATCAGCAAACACAAAATTAAAACACACATAGAATTTTAAAACACGGAATTATGAAAAAACACACGTTACTATTACTATTTGCGGCAATGTTATTTGCAGCATGCTCAAAAAAGGAGAGTACTACTCCCGTTACACCGGTTACGCCTACAAGTGATGTAGTAGAGGTGAGCGGCGATATTAAAACAGCCACTACATGGAAAGCAGATAAAATTTATTTTCTTAAAGGCTTTGTATATGTGACTGATGGCGCAACGTTAACTATTGAGCCGGGTACAATAATTAAAGGCGATAAAGCAACAAAAGGAACCCTGGTAATCACCCGTGGTGCTAAAATTGAAGCCGCCGGTACTGCAGAAAAGCCGATTGTTTTCACCTCAAATCTTGCATCGGGTGGCCGTTCAGCAGGTGATTGGGGCGGAATCATCCTGTTAGGAAAAGCACCGGTAAACCCAACTGCTACTCCTAATATTGAAGGTGGTTTAGACCCTAAAGGTGACCCTGCAAAATATATTCAATACGGTGGTACCGATGCCAATGATAACTCGGGTACGCTGAAATATGTTCGTATTGAATATGCCGGTATACCGTTTTCACCAGATAACGAAATTAACGGCCTGACAATGGGCGGTGTAGGTGCCGGTACAACTTTAGATTATATCGAAGTTTACAAATCGGGAGATGATTCATTTGAATGGTTTGGCGGTACGGTTAATGCTAAACACCTGATCTCGATAGGCGCACAGGATGATGACTTTGATACGGATTTCGGTTTCTCGGGCAAGGTTCAGTTCGGTTTGGCACAGCGTGCGCAGGTTATTGCGGATTTTTCAGGTTCAAATGGTTTTGAATCA
>Ga0307517_10002076_pt1 | contig 32609 bp, 38 predicted proteins | sample 23_EM_MG_FD_194515 | JGI IMG/M metagenome (GOLD analysis project Ga0307517, IMG submission 194515) | Populus trichocarpa ectomycorrhiza microbial communities from riparian zone in the Pacific Northwest, United States - 23_EM | ecosystem: Host-associated > Plants > Roots > Unclassified | place... | reverse complement strand
GGTCTCGCCCTTTGACGAGAAAACGTGGGTCGAGCACAGGGAGGAGATCGTGTATCATGGCAATTTGTATAAGTTCGGGCAGGATGGAGGGCTGAAAAAGACCTTAGTAGAGACAGGTGATCTGATCCTCGTTGAGGCGAGCCCGTATGATAGGGTTTGGGGGATTGGGTTCAAGGAGAACAAGGCGATGAGGGAGAGGGAGAGGTGGGGTCTGAACTTGCTTGGAAAGGCGTTGATGAGGGTCCGGGAGGAATTTAGAAAGCAGGAGCAGCATCCTGAGACAGGAACAAAACTCTAGATATTGGAGTTAACTATACCCTCACTACTCTGGAGTAACTTTAATCCAGCACGTCCTCGCAAGGATCCGATCAGGCGGTTGTTTGGGCTTGTTTACCGGCAGCTTGATCAACTCAGTGGCCCTCCACGTGACGTTCACCAAAGAACCCTCTCTTCCCGGTGGAACTCATCAGGGGCTCGAGTTGCCGACAGATTCATCGTTCCATATCTGTTTCAGGAAATGAACGGCGCTGCCGAAAAAGAGGGCACGAGTACAAGTGCGTGAATGGGATAGGATCATCCAGGGACGTTTCACTGCATTGTCAAGGCCTCGTGTCCTTGACGGATGTGACGTTTTTATCGGGAGAGACTTCTCTGTATTCGCGCCCGCGCGACATCTGTTCTCGGATGCTTATCTCTCATACTAGGGAGATAGATGGAATTCTCCCCGAAAGCAATAAGCTTCGCCGCGATCTAGACCTCGGCAGATAATCACGGTCCGCTCCCCCTCCCATAGACTTTTGCTGAAAAGAAGGTTCGAGAGGTGCCGTTACTTCATCCGTGCCGTGTACGGCAGGGCCACGATGGGGGAGCATGTTCTTCCCTCACTTCGCTATGGCAGTGCCACTGGGTGCTCCCGCCATCGACGTAATGTACCCTCATATCTCGACACGTTTTCCACCTGGATCATCCCCAAACTGGACTTGACAAATGTCCGGATTCGCCCTCGATATATAAACCCCTCGTCATTGGTGCCTCCCCCCTCTTCACCTCTGCTCTAATCCACGACCTCTCACTTGTCCATCCCCACCTCTCTCAACCGTCTAGCCTTCGAGATCTCAAACGTGATGTCTCTTCTCACCCTCTTCCGCTTCGTGTGCTACATCTTCCTCGTGAGTCCACTACCGGGTTTCATATAGACAACCTCGATTGACTCAGATACACCTCCCAGTGGTTGTTTGCGGCTGCTACTCTGGGGATGGCTGCCGCAAGGATACACTACACTCTCCACCTCCCAGAAGACGATCCTCTCAATGGTGGTGTTGACTTTTACGGTACGTAATCTTCCATCGTCATCGTTGTGCGGGTCATTCTGACCCTGGCTGGCACACCTCTAGATCCAATTATCGCGGAGATCATAGCAGCGGCGGGCCTCACCCTACTCTTCACCCCTCTCCTGTAAGCGCTTCACTCTGTTTCACGATCCGCCCCGCCCACACGAGCTCCAACTCATCACTATCATCCCACAGGATTGTGAGAATCCACAGACGTCACGATCACGGATTCATGTCAACGTTCGGTGGCGAATTGATTGGACTGATAATCCTCTTCATCCTGTGGATCGTTGGTGCCGCTATCGCCACTCAGCAGTGGGGCGATCTAGGCTGGTGCCGCTCCTTCAGCACGTGTCGACTCTTGACGGCGATCGTGGCGTTTACTTGGATGTCTTGGATCATGACGTTGTTCCTCACCATCGGTTGCATTTGGTACATCGTCAGGAACGATGGCTTCACTCAGCCCGTTCATGGCAGGTACTATCCAGAGAGGAACATGCGTCAGGTCTAAGTTTCATTCAGACTCATCGGTGATGAAAACTGTACGACTTGTAACCCCTTGAACGATAAAAGGACAATGAAGCTATTGGCTTTTTATGTTCCGTGACGCCTGTCGTTCTGCCTCGAAAATATCTTCGTTTCCCGCAGTAGACTACTCTGCTTATTCTAATGCCGGCATTGATGTACAAATATACCAGTACTCAAGACTGTGTGTTCATATCACCTCGATATTCTGACGTCCATGAACGCGGGGACCGACTTCCATTATGGTTCTGACCTTGGCAGGCGGACGCCAAGCTAGTTGACGCAGGGGGGCTGTGCGGTCACCGTGGGGCCGCGCATACATCGTCACCAAGGTCCTCGGATGACCGAGTAGGCGGACGCCAGCGCGACAATTACGAAGAGTACTATATGAATGCCCTACACCGAACCATTCGTTGAGCCCTACCCTGAGGTGACGAGGTGAGGAAGAATGCCGGAGTAGATTCCCTAAGAGAAATACCCAGTCAGATCGTACATTTTCCAAGGGGGATATGGACACACCGGTTGAAGGAATCCCGTGAAAGGGGTCATAGCTACTCTGCCTTTCTCTCTGAATTTCTCGAAGAAGGCCCCCATCTTGACTTTTTCCACGTTTATGGTCACCTTGGTCCTGACGCTCAAGATGACGTTCAATTTATCGAAACCATTCCGATTTGGCAGCCGATCCACGAGGGCGCATAAAGTCTCGTCTATGCTTCTCCAGGCTTCGAAATCGGCAATGCCGGACAGATCACCGCCCGAATATTCGTCCCAAATAAACTCGAAAGTTATTGTGGTGAGTTTGGGGGAGGTTATTGAATCCAGGAGGCTTTCGAGCATCGGCCCTGGTGATCGTGGGACCCCGAGAAACACCTCGCGGAGATTTGAACACGACTCAATGGATAGACTCTGGCGCCTGGATATATCTAGATGAAAGCAAGGGTAAATGGCCACGTCGTCAATGGAGTAAAGGAAGAGTACCCAGGGCCGATTCCCAGCTGCGTTCCCTTTCAGGATCAGGTCTCACATCCAGAATCCTTAGTCTTTTGAGAGTCTTTGAACAGGCTCGAAACAAAGACTGATACTGCCATGAGTATGCGAGAGAACCAACCACAGAGATCTCCTTGTAGAGTATTGGAAAGATGATGAGGTAGAAGATGAGCAGTTGTCGGTCGCGGCGATCCGTCGATGCGTCCGATACCAACTGTAAGGCCCCGGTGAATCCAATAGAGGTGTAATCCTCCCGGTCGGGTGCAGGCGACCACGTCTCTGCATAAAATTCGATGGAAAGCCGCCGAATGACAGGAAATTGTTGGATGAGAGAGGCCACGATTCTCGGGGATCCATGAAGATGTTGAAGGCGGACTTCCCTCACGTTGCGAGAGAACAGCCCAAAGCATTGCGAAAGCAACAAATCATCAAAGAAGTAGTTGATTTGAAGTCCGATGGCGGTGAAAGACACCAGATTCTTGAATGACCTGAGGTGTCGCTCTCGCATGAGCAGGGCGTCTGGCGTGATCCATTTTCCATGCAACTCGTCGAACGTTAGGGAGTGGATAAACAACCCAGGTCCATCAGGCCCAGGCGTGGTATTGAGACACCACCGGTTGAACATGTCCCAGGAGGTGATGGATACCGAACGAAACAGCAGCGCCCAGCTTGGATGGGTCCACGACTTGGCGACGAGGGAGCACGCTCGGAAGGTTTGGAGGTCCGTCGGGTCAAGTGACTCGATAACTTTGTCTATCAGCTCTTGCGGAAAGACGGCGTATAGGGTGGGGTCGGCGGGGGATCTGAAGAGTGACATCGAGAGCTAGAAAGAGTTTGTGTGTGAGTAGTTTACCCGACGTTGGATGAGGTTAGAGCCTACAACACGGGGGGCGAAAGAGCGATGATGAGGGAACCAATCCGGGAATTAAGGCCATCTTGAGCCACAGTGGCACCGCGCATCCATTGGGCGGAAGAGCCACGGAATTATCCGAGGGGAGCGCTTAACCACAACCTGAGCTCGTCTGCCCCCTGGCATCATGTCAGTGCCAGCACTCCACCTAACTGAGCTCCCTCCAGAGCTCCTGGAGCATGTATGTCTGCAACTTCCTGGCCGGGATATCATCAAGATGGAAGCGGTGCGGGGGTTGCGGTCGACTCCATCCAAATAATCGTTGACTTTTTGTTGCACGGTCTAGGTCAGCCGAGACTTCCGAGCCCTTGTCCACAATTCCCCCACTCTCCAGTACCGACGCGAGCTCTTCGCCGCCGGTTTGGTCGATAATCCCTCCAATCCTTGCGACCTGGTTGAACGCCGAAAGTTGTGTAAAGAGTATGCACGCAAGTGGTCCGATGCGGCTATCGTCGTAAAGAGCACTTACAAGTTGCCACCCAACCGGTTTCCGCCCCGGCGTGATTACGTTGGCAAGAACACGATACTCTCATATCCCACACCGAATAGCAACTTTGATTTTTTATACATTCCACCGGTGGCAAGCCGAAAACCGATTAGTGGATGGTCCATCCCTCCATTTTCTTTCAATCCGTTGGCTATCGGTGTGTATCATCCCGACAATGTACTTGGTGTTGTTGAGCATCAGGAGGAGTGAGTAGTGATCCCCCCTTGCCCAATAGGTAACACCCGGTTGCTGATTATGTGCAGCTTGCTTCGTATCCACCTTCTCAACCTTCAGGACGGTTCTCCCTACTGTGACACTCCCTCTGACGCCATTACGTGGGCCATCCCGCGGGGTATGTCCCATATAAAATGCTGGCAGTTGACTATCACGGGTTCCAGAGTCGCGTCATGTCTTTCCCACCCCCATGCGGCCCTACGACATCGGGCAGTGTGGATGGTGCTTGTTTGGGACAGAAAAACTGGGAATCTGGTAAGGATGCTGTGACCAGCGAGTGGTCATGTTTTCCTGACTTCGCCCCAGGTACTTGACCTCTCCACCTCGGACTGGAAGGATTTCATTAGTTCCGGGGTGGTTTTCCTTGACGAGTTCCGAATCATGATTTCAGCCCGCTACGTCGGTATCAATCCTCCCGAGTTGATCGTGTTCGACACGCTCATCCCACAAGGCTGCCTAAGGAGTTCACGGCGATTCAGCCTACCACCACAATATGATCATGGATACTATGCTCTCCTACATACGGACCAGGATAGGTATTTGGGGACACTGGACAGAGATGTGCCCCTCATTACCGATCCAACCCAAGCGGTCCTCGTCGTAGAAATTTCAAAACCCGAGTACGGAAGTATTTCGCTCGTCGTGCGGATACAGGCGTTGATCGGGCACGTGCGTTCACCACGCACAGACGTCCATATACCTTGGGATGAGTGGGGGAGAGGTGTTATGATTCTAGAGAACCCACAAGCTACCTATCGGGTCCCCATTTATGTTCATGGCATCCATGTAGTTGTGTTGAAAATGCGGTCTGGGGATGGTCCCAGGTACGATCGCCTTGCCCACATCTTTGACTTTGGCCAGCGTAGGTATGGCCTACTGCCACTTTTGGGTTGGGAAAGTGGCGGAGCAGAGAAAAGAGTCATGTTTGAGGATGGAAGGGAGCTCCTACTCGAAGCGGGTGTGTCCTCATGGGACTCTGGCATGAAATCGCTGGGTGACGGTACCTTCTTCCGTTCCGTGAGTTACCTCTTCCATTCCTGTAGCGACGGTGCTGTAGACTGACACTTAGACAAGCAGTCGGCGAGTGGTGCCCCCGATCCGGACATGTATTTACACGTTTGGGAGCTGGCCTGAGAATTTCCTCCGATCCCGTTGTGCCCCCTCATTCTCCTGCCAGTACTATTCACACATCTGTCAATGGGACTGGTACAGATCTCGGGTGTGGGATTCCCCTGTGCCGGGTTCTCCATAATGGGGACACCCGGAAGACCATCCGCCCTGGAGCAAAAACGTAGTAAATAAACTGATCAATAGCTCTCGATACGTCCACCCCCAGCCGCAAGACACTCACGCCCCCCAGGGATGATGAGGTTTTCTGAGTGTCTTGCCGTGGGTGAGATGGGTCCATTCAGGCGAAAACGTACGAAATACCGGTCAACAGGAATAGAGGGTAGAAGACGGATGGAAGTTCGACTCCGCACGGACCTCTCAATAGTCGAATGTAAAGTAGATTTCGTCTGTTACGGTCCTGCAAACAGGACTAAGGGGTGACGTGATCGGATCACGGGCTTCGGATCGATGCTTGGTACTTCCGTCGACAGAAAAATGGCAAGACCGCCTCGAAACTCAGGGGTGTTATGGGTATCGGAGCGGCGTGCGACGCGGTTCACGTACGCATGATATGATTTTTCTGCGCCCTGGACAACATAAAAATACACGATTATACCTAATGTCCCAACATTACGGAGAAAAAACAAAGTGACCACTGGTTATACAAATAGGAGGTGACAGCAATGCAACTACTTGCTCAAATAAGTGGGAGCAATAAGACACAACATACCTACCATGAGGACCAACAAACCACTCGTCAGGGCGCCCGCCAACGTGCTCCGTTCATGAAAAGTAAAGTCGAGTCCCTCTCCCTCGTCACGACCGCCGGGGATCGGATACTCGAGAGGAGGTACCCAGTTATTAGAGGTGTCTTCGAGACAGCAAAGCAATTGTTGGGCAGTTGGTCGAGCGGAGGGCGATTCACTCCAACACATTCGTACCAACCGCCACAGTGTGTCAGAGAAACCCAGAACATTTGCATTAGTTGGCTTCCTTGGACGCCCCCCTTTCAGTACAGCGACTACCACTGCGAAGGTACCGAGGTCATGGAATGGTTGGAGACCGGTCAGAACCTAGTGCCGGATGAACGGGGGGTCATCGGGACGAGTGCGACCGGCTCACCTCGTAGATAACCATCCCAAGCGCATAACAATCGGACTCGGGGGTGGGTGGGCTGTTCTGACCGAACAAGAGTTCGGGGCTCATCCAACAAACTGTCCCCGCAGAGGTCATGATAGTTTCAGACAGGGGAATTGTGCTGAGGTCAATCAACAGTGTCATAAGGCCAAAATCTGCAAGGCAAGCGGCGCCGTTGTCGTCGATGAGAATGTTAGCCTGCTCGACTGGTCAGCGAAATCATAAATGGGTTGCAAATGTTAGACGGTACCCCTTTGAGGTCCCCATGAACCACCCCGAGTTCGTGAAGGTATGTTGCACCGGACATGACCTCAGAGAGCTGAAGGCCATTAGGGGTTGTAAGAATGGAAGCCGCAAGGAAACAATGAGCAGGCCCACCAACTGCAAACGGTTCACCTCCGGATTTGACCTCGTGTATTCCGTCACGTTCCCGTTTCGCATCCAGTCAGAGAGGATACGGAAACACGGAGGATCCGTGGAGACAGAGACCCCCAACAAAGGCAAGATGTTGGGATGAGAGAGACGCTTCCAGCCTATAACTTCCCGGCAAAACCGCTGTGTGCAAAGTGAGCAACGATAGGCCATCGAGGATATAAACGAGGTACCTTGAAGATCTTGTCTAACTTGTCCTTCGTCCCGAACCTGAGGTGTTTGATAGCCACACGGCGTCCAAGGTACTCTCCTTCGCTGACATCTGCGAAACCGCCACAGGAAGGGATGCCGCCGACGTATATAACAAGTTCTTTCGGCAGAACGTATGAGGCTGGTAATAATTCGCAGGCTTTGCAGACCTTATAAAGCAGATGTAAATATTGTTTCCGAAGATTTCCGTTCAGTTCTGGCAATGTAAGGGCCTGTATACCACGTTCAGTTCCTCTAGTACAATCATGCTGTGACTGTGCACAATTTACCTGATCAATGAGGTCAATGAACCCTTGAGCGTCCTTACCCCGAAGGTTCCTTGCGGCAGCAATCTGAGTTGATGAATGTATGAAGGACCGGATGTTCGAGATGGACTCGGTCACAGACGTATCTGCAACACGGAGACTATTGCATAGGGCGGTTGCTGAGGGAGACGAGGGACTGATTACGGGCAGGTCGGTTGGTTGTGGGGGGGAGATCGTTTGAGAAGGAATCCCAGTTGTGCCCATCGTGTCTCGGGATACTAGCAAGGGATGGGGGGGCAGCCAGTCCTGCCCGCATTTTCTTAAATGAAGCAGCCGTGTCCAATGGACAGAGCCAATCAAGGTGTGTCCGGACCCAATTGAATTCGGAGGCAGTAGTAGTTTGGTGTGGGTTCGGAGGCGGACTCGGATGCAGTAGGCGGGGAGGGGGGTTCGGAGGCAATGGGCGGCGAGGGGGTTCGGAGGTAGTAGTGAGGCAGGCGGTCCCAGGTAGATTCGGAGGCAATAGTCTATGGAAGGTGGGTTCGGAGGCAGTAATTGTTGTTCCCGGGTTCGGGGGCAATGCCACTTTAATGTTCGCATCATCCACTTGGGTGATCCCTAAGGTCCGCAGTTATCTTTATCTACCTCACCCCTTGATTATCGTAATCTCCGACTGCAGTACTCTCTTGACTTGAGAAAGGGAACGAGCCATAATCATTGAGTAGGCTGGGACGCCGGCGCCTGACTGCTTAAAACGGTCTTCCGTCTTTCTCAGCCAATTCACTGCCAGTTGCTTGAGGAGTCGTCGGAGCAAACTTAGGGCTTTACTTCACTGACCGGTGCTCCTACAATATACCCCAACGGAGGAAATTGGTCGGGTTTTCTGCGGAACTCGTGGTGACGCTGGTACTTACTGGTAATCAACCGCCCACACACTCCGCTGGAACCCACTCCCGTAAACCCCCCGAAAGGTCCAACACATGTGGCGCTTCCGTACTGTTGGTGGACACCAACGTTCAGAACGGACTTCCTGTTATTGTTCCCTCATCCGTAGCCTCCGCCGATCCTAGGTTCTCCTTTGATTCCACCCCCTCAACTATTCACTCCAGCGGCTTTATCTTCAATCCAACGTCGCCATCTTTAGGACCCCACTGTCATCCCGCAGAGGCATCACTCCCACACCCCATCACCCAGCTATAGTCACCGGTACACAACCCCCTCTACCGCTAAACACGGAGTCCAGGTCTTGGCCGAGGACGGAATCAGACAAGCAATGGGGTATACTTTGTCGGGATCACTCGCCAAACCGTCTGGATCCCGAAGACGGAACCTAGTCAATCCCCGTTGAACAGGCGTAATCGGTCAACCTTGCGTTTCAGAAACCTGTGAATAGGTTCACACGTCTTATATTGCCAGCTTCAAATGCCAAGGGGCGCCCCGCTGGTTCCAGACAAACATCGGCAATCAAGGTGACAAAGATAGGTTTGTCGCTTCCCGCTGGTACCGACAAGCATCAGACGGTGAGCACATCCTTGGAAACTTACCCTTCTGCTTTATTTAACCATCCTGTGCAAGCGCAGGGCGGGGCCCAAGCCAACCAAAGAATGGTACTGGAGTCAGTGTTGCTCTCAGTTCAATAAAGAGCGAGGAGCGGATGACAGGTACCAATCCTGGATGTGAGGCACCGGGATGAGTTGCCTTCAGAGGGACGTATTCGAATCACCCAATCAATGTGCGATCCTGGGGATGATCGCGGCGGGCTCCCGCAAGATTAGCGTGATCTTTGGCAGGAGTGACGTTGAAAGAGAATATCTTGTTTTGGAGAGGACAGGAAAGGTTTACGCCATGAAAGATGACTTTCTGTAAGCGGGGCGCCGACCCGGGCGGCCGAGGGCTCACACTTTCCCACTCCGTCTAATCATTTGTTGCTCGATTTACTCCCTTGTTAACACAGTCCTCTCAAAAGCCGAGTCAAAGTGATCGAACGGAAGGGGATCGAGCGGGCTCTGACTGGACAGGATATCATTGTATGGGTGCCAGATCTCTATGGCCCTGCAAAGGCTTCCTGAAAAATGTCAGCCAGCCGGAGGAAGTGGGGCGGCTTTACGGTGTCAAGGTCACCCGCGAGTGCGCGTACCTCATGGGCTTTTATCGAGACCCCAACCCCTCAGCAGCCTGTTCGAGGAGGCTAGCGGCGTGAGAAGTTTGCTCCAGATATACTTAGACCGTAATATAGTGGTCTGTACGCATTGCCAACGTTTACTTCGAACCATGATATCTGTCGTTCTGAAACAAGACGTTAGCTACCTCTTAGGGTGGTTGAGGTTTGACACCGCGCCGTTGCGATGAGGGATGGGGGGAGAGGCAAAAAGAAAAGATATAATCGGTAATAAATAGCAGGGGTCTGGGCTGGAGAGATGGCTGTGAACCCCGGATAGTGTGCGTCAGTCACCAAAGTCTGACGCCAGTCTGATCCTGTGACCCGTGGGCGCCCAACTGCGCCGGGCGGACGAATGCGACTCGCGTTCCACAAATGAGTCGAGTCCGCGGCGGCTACTGCCCATTCCTGGGAAAATTCATCGTTTGGTGGCGGGCACCTAATGATATCACGGATCGGATGACAGTCAAAAATAGCACCAGGCTACGTTAAAAATACAAGTACGTAGAGAGGAATGGAACATAATACAACGGAACTATACAGAGGGAGAGGAAACATGTACAACAATGGTGATGACAGGATCGAGCTGATAGTCCCTACGTGAGGGACACCTTCGAAGAGCCGGATGAATCCGAATCGGTGCTACTAACGACATCACTTCTAACGGCAGGGTACACTTGAGGGGGGACCCAAGTGAGAGAGGCGAGAGAAAGGTGATCAAGTAACCGCCGGGCGGTTGGTCGGGTTGAACTCGACTCGCTCCAACAAGACTGAACCAATCCCCAAAGCGTAGAGGAGAAACCTAGAGATTTGGCGTCAAGAGGCTGTTCTGGACGCTCACCCCTAAGTACGGCGGACACGGGTGTGAAGGCGCACAGATGGTAGAACGGTCGAAGGCCAGTCAGGACCTAGGAATGGTAAACGAAGGGCCGTCCTGACGAGTGTAACCAACTCACCTCATATATTACCATTCCTAGGGCATAACAATCTGATTCGCGAGTCGGACGGCCGTTCGAACCGAAGCGTGATGGGTCCAGCAGTTCTGGGCTCATCCAACGAAGCGTCCCCCCAGACGAATCAATAGTTTCGGACAAGAGGATAACACTCAGGTCGACCATGGTCATGAGGCCAAAATCCGAAACACGAGCAGTGCCCGTGTTGTCAACGAGGATGTTTGCCTGCCCGGTTGTTAGTGAGGTGAAAAGCACGTCAGGAATGTTGGGCGTACCCCTTTCAAATCCCCATGAACGACCTTCAGCTTGTGGAGGTAGGCCACTCCGGACATAACCTCAGAGAGCTAAAAGTTATTTGTGAGTAAGCGGAGAAATAGCGAGGAAACAACAAGCGGGCTCACTAATTGCAAACGATTTGCTTCTGGTTTGGATCTTGCATACTGTATGACGTTCCCATTGGGCATCCACTCGGAAAGAATGCGTAAACGGTGCAGGCCTGTGGACACAGAAACGCCTAACAAAGGTAAGATGTTTGGATGGGAAAAGTGCTTCCAACTAATGATCTCTCGACATAACCGCTAGGAAAAGCTGAGCAACGATGATGTGTGAGATTGAGTTGAAGTACCTTGAAAACACGGTCGAGATCCCCCTCGTTTGTCTTGAGCTGTTTGACGGCCACCCGGGATCCCAAGTATTCTCCGTTGCTCACTTCTGCGCACCCACTGCGGTAGCAAACCCGCCCGACGCGTATGAACTTCCGCTGGAGGATGTATGAGGAGGGTGCGATTTTGTGTGCTTTGCAGATCTTGGAAAGAAGCCGTAAACCCCGTTGCTGGAGATTGTCATCGAGGCGTGACTGAGCAAGAACCTGTGCATAATGCCGTAAGCTCTAGATGCATGATGACACCGGATATACTCACGCGGTCGAGAAAATCGATAAACTTTTGAGCCTCGCTTCTCCCGAGGCCCCTAGCGACAGTGATTTTTGATGGACAGCTGAGGATTGACCGAACTCTTGAGAGACATTCACTCGGATTGGTGTTCACTTGGTAGACGCTCGCCCAGAAAAGCTTGTCTAAGGATTCGATGAGCCGGTGATCCACCGCGAGCGAAGGGGAGAAAATGTACCAGAGGGTCCTGCTTGGGAAGGCATGTTCGCCGCACTGAGCTACTGTGGTCTTGAAGGGATTATTCGCAGAACCCCTCGTGTGGTCGTGGTTTATATATGCGCAGAAAATCATGTCAGATCATGAGCGTAATCCTATGTCGGTCGTCACAGTGATCAACATTTAGCGTTAGCTGATCATCGGAGTCACCGTGGGAGCGAGACCAATGTTGCCGCATCCCGAGGGAAGCATTCGACTGGCTTCGATTCGCCTTTCTCCGCAACAGAGCGCTCCTCCCGTCGTGGGTAAAGTTTCTGGTATTTCCACTCTCCATGGTAGGGTGCCGCGCTTGCTGTTCCTTGAGGGCAATGACGCGTTCGCGTTGCTCGGCCGGCATGTGTAAACGGTCCGAGGATTCCAATGTTCTGGATAAAAAAACGACTTCTTGGCACCAGTTCAAAGTGGAGGTAAAAGGCTGAATCCTCCACTTGCGGGGTTCCGATTCTCAGGATGACCGGGCGGGGTTGGGAGGTTTTCTCGCGCTGTGGAGGCGGATCGGATATCATCCGGGTGTTCTTCTCATAATTGCTCCGAGCCTTTGGCACGACCTGGGGGCAGTGTGCTTTACGGTAATTAGCAACCGAGGATGGTATGTGAGACACATGCTCACATTATTTCATCCAGACCCCACCTAGTTCCACCCTATGAATCTACCCCTCTTGGGAATGGATTTCTTTGTGGCGATCAGTGGGAGACCGCGGTTTGATGAATGAAATGGATGTCTTTCCACTTGCGTCAGCATGCGTCTCTGCGTGAGTTCCAGGGCCGCAGGCCCACGTGTCAATTCCCGGTCATCGGGAAACTCGTAAGGGTCTTTAGGGCCCCGTGATGTTCCCCCGGGTTGTTCGCACTTGGAGATAGGGCTACGGGTTTGCTATTGACGCCAGATTTCAATTTTGTAAGTTGAACCCTAATGCACCGCTGGATGCATCGTGGGACAGCACCGCCTATGAACTCGGGTACTTAGAGTGACCGTCGGTCCTGATTGGCCGGACGAGTCAACGAAAGTCAATGATCTTCCCGTGGTGAAAGGGAGATCGTAAGCGCCAACCGGCCTCCGGATAAAAACAGTCCCCGGTTGCCTGGCGCCGCCATTGACAGTCGTCATGTTGCATTGAACGAGCTGTGATCGCTGATCACCAAACGACTCCTCAAATGTTCTGTCCACCATACGCTCCGTACGATCCCACAGATCAGAAGAGGTACAGCATCTGGACACGCTCCATCTTTCGGTAACAAAGTTCTCACCCCTGTATTCCCTCTAGCTTCTCGTGAGCCACGGCCATTTTATCCGATCCTCCTTTCGGTTAATCTACAGCACACCGCAGCTACGAAACTCTCATTAGAAGATGGCCTGTAATCCTCACCACAATCATCGACCACCTCTACCGCGTTGGACATGAATTGGCAACTCAGCCGGGCGATCTCTCTCCGGCCGTCGTGGAAGAACGGATCGAAGCCAGTAAATCCATCATCGAGAAGATCAGCAAGATCAAGTACGAGATGGGTAGAGACAAACCGCTCTTGTATGATTCTATCTATCACCGATTCGTCACCTCTGTCAATACGAGACTAGAACTTTCGTGTTTTGCGTAGGCCCATTGTCGACGATGGTGAACCTTCGATCGCGCTATTTAACCAAGAGTTGGTCACCCTGGAGGCGCAAGGGAAGAACACCTGGTTCACCGCTCCGTGGTTGTACGCAGAGTCAGTGACCATTATACGCCGATCTTTCAGTCTTGATACTCAACTCTTAGATCTCAGATGCTACTTGTATGCCCGATGCACCCCGTTCTCCCAGTGTCCAACCTGACCACTCTCCAGATACCGTTTACTTCGAAGCTACTTCATCGAATCCAAAGCCCTAGAACACTACGACCCCTTTGCTTCCCAAAAGATTGACACTTTCCGGAAGAGCAATAACGGAATTTACCGTCAGCTACTTTTGCCGCGACCGAATCACCATACTTACATCTCGTGTAGAGCTTGCGTCGAGCATACACGAAATCGAGACCGAGCAGGACAAGATCAGATCAGATCCCACCAAACTGTCTGTTTTATTCAAGGAGATGATTCAGATGTGCCTTTGGTATGTTTCTGCTCTTCCGCCGGTCAGGTATTCCCAACCTTCGATCAACACCATCCCAGGGGGAATGCGACAGACCTTTCTCTCTTGACCCACATGACCGTAGAGGATATTAACAGGTTGCAGAGCGTCGGCCGTGAGGCACAAGAGTCACGCAAGCAGTTTATTCTTCACGATGATCAGGTGCGAGTGACCTCTCTCAGACTTCCTTCACCACTTCAAGTCGTCAACTCAGGAAGCTGTCTGGTCCCACGTCCAAACTTTGAAGGACGCCAGGATCGATCTGGTCCTGGACAATTCCGGATTTGAGGTGCGTTCTCCATCGACGTGCTTGGCGGAAGACCGAATCCGTCATCGGTAACGTGGAAAAAACCCTCCAGCTCTTCACGGACCTAGTTTTCGCCGACTTCCTCGTGACGTACACTCCTTATGCCTCAAAGGTGGTTTTCCAGTGAGTCAATACAAAAAAAAACTTCCGACCGAAGGAACTATTGACGTCATCCGCCCTGACTAGTCCTAAACTGATCCCGTGGTTCGTCTCAGACGTCACACCTCCAGATTTCGTCTCCGCCTTCCCGTCCCTCCTTGATCCATCCTTCTTCGGCTCGGCTCCAAGCGAAGAAGCCAAGCAACATCTCAAGACCATGGTTACGAGATGGTCCAACTACTTCGTCGACGGAACCTTCAGTCTGTCGGTACCTCAAGACACTCCCTTGGGTGGGAAGGGTGGGAAAGGTCGGATGGCGGAGTTCTGGACCACACCGTACCCGTATTGGGACATGCAGGAGAGGGATCGGGAGCTCTGGAACGACCTGAGGCACAGCTCGTTGGTTATCTTTAAGGTACGAAAAGCTCATGTTTCTTCCTGATCTGGACGAAAGCGACCTGCGGATCCTCACTCTGTTTCCCATTCTTAGGGTGATCTCAAGTACGTGGATCAAAAGCATTCTTTAATCTTCCCTGCCGTATGAGATCTAATCCGCCCCCCGCCGGGATCGTCATTATAGTTACCGAAAGTAAGTTTCACCCCAGAGTCCAATCACAGCTGCGATAAATAACCCTTTGATCCACCCTCAAACAGGCTCACCGGAGACATCCAATGGCCAGCATCTACACCGTTCGAGGAGGCGATTGGCCCTCTCGCGGGTTCGTTCCCGATCCTCAGCCTTCGAACGAATAAGGCCGACGTCGTAGTTGGGGTCGACCAAGATGTCGCAGACAAGCTCGACGCCGAGGACAATAGAAAGTGGAGGTTTGATGGGCGGTCAGTACAAACTACCATTTCCCTCTTCCCCCCAACTCACGCTTGCATTCTCCGTCAGGTATGCCTTGATATCATTTGTGCCCAAGAGTACTATTTGAAGGTCTCCACATATATACCACATCGTAGAAGCCAAAAAAGTGTACGCATACATGGTATAACAAACAAGAGCTATAGATGCATGTCAGAAAGTGCCTGTTAAACCTCCCTAGCGGGGTTGGGATAGATCGGCGTCGAAGGAGTCTCGTATCCCCCTTTCTGGACAACTCCAATTCCGTGTATGTGATACTGCTCTCCCACGAGCTCTTTAGTGGCGACCATCAACTTATCCAGGTTGACGACGATGCTAAAGGCCATGCTCACTCCGACGGAGAAGTACCTTGAAAAAAAAAAAAAAAAAAATTTGGGGCTCAGGAAAGGACGATCTGAAGAGAAGGGTGACACCATACATGTATTGTTCATCCTCCAAAAGCTCGGCAGTCATCACCTTTGGGAGCCCCCCCTCATCTCCACCCTCGATGTCGGTGGCAAGTCCATGCCTATCCCTCAAGAACCGATCTAATAACGGGCAAGGCGTGATCTGCGGTATCGGGGTGGCACTTCGAAGCGCAGTAGAAATCAGACCTAGAAAAGGATTTTACACATATCAGACAGGAATGGGGAGAAGAACTCGAAAGTGGGCTGCTTACTGATGACCGCGAGCATCTCCCCCTGGAATTCAGAATCCAAGAATCGACATCGCCTCAAGAACGCTTGGGACCACGCGGGTTCAAGTTGAATCACCACACACATCAGGGAAGTCAAATAGTTGGCGATTTTCCTGGGGCAGAAAACATTAGGGAACCGAGCGGTTGGCGAGCATACAACGTACAGTTGAATTTCCAAAATCTTCTGATAGCGTTCCGCAGGCCACCTTCCTCTCAAAGAGAACTATAGAAAGGAAAAAATCAATGACCTGTCGAACCTACCCCTTCATCCCGGGTCTCCGCTATCTCACCTCAAAAATGATGTTCTGCTTCAACACCAAGGATCGCTTGAGCTTGGCTCGGACAGCAATAAGACTCTGCACGATCTCTTTTATATCCTCGTCCGTGTGTTCACCCGTGTTCGCAAAAGACACGATAGAACAGTAAATGGCCCCGATTTCTTCGCCCCCAGTCGCGAGCGTGGATCGTTGATACTTACGGAGGGTGGTGGACGGCGGGAGGAACGAAAATAAGCTGCAAGAGACACATAAAAACACGGTGAGCTCCATAGGGCGACAGGGGAAGTCGAAAAGTCGTACAAGGCTGCCGCAACTCCAGCGCTCACGAGGATAAAGCGTCTCTGCAAATAACATTTCAGAAACCCGGCGCGGCTCCCGAACCATCAAAATGACGTACGATGGCAAGGTCTACGCCCCAGTGTGGGAACGTCGAAGGAGGGATAGGATGCGTGTTGTACCAAGAATAGCCGAGGACCTAGCAGTTGTCAACACCCTGCCCCCCAGCACAGCAGTGGAACGACTCACTAGCATCGCAGTGACAAAGAATAAAATGTTCGTCATCGGAGAACCCGGCCAATAGAGTCTCCCAAACATCAGCAAGGGGAACAGTCCAGCACCCACGGCAGCCAATCCGTACACGTTCCCCCTGCCCAATCCAGTAGACGCATACCTACCACGGCAGTGAGTATTTCAAAGATGGAGTCGAGACGCGGAATCCCAACCATAACGCCGCGCCCACAAAACCTCCAAAGAACGATCCAAGCAATCGAGAGATGAGACCCGCCGAGGTGTCACCCTGTAGGTTATCTCTGAGTTAAAATCTCACTGGAGGGTTGGCAACTTACCCTGAACCGCCCGAGAGTCAATTGCCCCATAGCGCTGGTAACCATGGATTTCAGTCAAGCCTTTGGTGTAGACGGAAGAATCTTACATTCCCCAACTGAGCCTATTTTCTGTGGAATTGGTCAGCGACCTGCGATTAGGAACCGGGAGGTGTGATGGAAGGTACTCACCCCAAGCGAATTGTGCCGACGCCGGAACGAAGCACGGTATACTGAGAACAACTGGGAGAAGCGGTAAACATCCGCCCATAGCTAACTAGCGCGGAGTACGATGGACTCAACTAGTCAACACTCCAGCCTTGATCGCATACAGGGAGTTCCCCTGGACCAATTCCGAAATCCCTCGGTACAAAGCGTTCATGACCCACTCAAACGCATTCTTCGGTGGCAACGCGTCGGGATCTCTCATCTTCGGGTGATCGAGATCTTCTTTCCACTCCTTCTGCATCCCCTGGATCACGTCTAGAAACAAAGTGTAAGCTACACCGATCACGTCGGTCAGGGATAAACCGCAAACCGGGGTCTTCGTCGTCGTCGTTCTCAATGTCATCGCTCGTGTCCAAACCATCTCTCGCCAGGAGCTTTCGCCAGGGTAGCATGGGCATCCAGAGCTTGTAATTTTTTCGTTCGTTCTCGAGTTGGATTATCTCCGCGAGCTGGAAAGGTTACATCAGGGTGCGTGGATGATTCGGGAGAGTAGCCGACGTACAAGTTCCGAGAGGGTCTTCACGAACTGCCACAAATGAAACTGGTACACGTAACAGTGGAACAGATGTCTACGGGGTGGTGCATCACTCGCTTCGACATTCTCGGCCTTGGGATCGAGGAACGCCCGATACGGATCAACCACAAGGTACCTGTAATGACCATCAGCCCCCATCATAGAATAACCGATCGACGCCCACAAACGCACCGCTTTTCTTTCTCAAAGACCTCCAACGTTCTGTCCAGCTTCTCCTTCAATTGCACGTACCCATCCACCCTCTCCTTCTCAGCCTTCTGATGTTCTCCCTTGTGCCTCCAAAACTTGAACCTCGATTTACTGGTGACAGTGTTGAGCCAACCATCCAGAGCTACAAGGGTTTCATCCGTAACCCCCAGCATATCGTCGCAACTCCCCCTCAACATTTGGTGGAACCTCTCTGTATAATGAGCCGCGTTCGGGTGGGAAAACTTCTCTTCCAAATCTGTATACCGGATCGACTCGTAAACACCCACGGCAGCTTGGGGCTGGCTGGATCCTTTCACGATAGGGAGCAACGGTCCGTGAGACATGACGTGCTTATGCCGGTGATATTGGCGCTGGTGAATGTGCTCGTTGTGTGTCGACGGTGACTCGGGCTCCGAGAAACGTGGGTGACGGGTACCAACGTTCCTCCTTCGTGCATTCCGGATAGAACCTGGCTGGAGCGGGCTGTCCTGGACAGTCTCGCTAGGACTCACGGAACTATCCATCGTCGGTGTCTGTTCGAGGGGGGTATCGGTTGTCTCGGTAATGTCCGTTTCGATGTCTTCGTGTCGAACTGAGGCGGGCCGGGATTGTGCAGGGCTGTGAAGATTGGGTGTCCCGGGAACGGAGTGTGCGGGTGTTGTTGGGAAGCGTTCTCGTGTGGGATCTATCGCCCCGAAATAAGCAGACATCCCGCTCACTCTGACCACCATTCGGCGCGCATAGTCGTGAATCTTTGCGAAGTCACTGGGACTGAAGCGACCCCAAACGATATCTCGTTTCAATAGGTAGATCGCCGATACGACAGGGACCAGTCCACCTTCGGAGGCTGCGACGAGGGCATTCGCCTTGGTGTGACTGAATTCGGGCGATTTGGTCGATCCCTGAAGGAGCCTCCGATGTTCCTGAAGGGCCGATCGCAGAGGGAGAAGAACCCCGTGGCATTTGGAGATGTAAAACGAGGAGATGGTCGAGGGGAAGATTGTCGCAGAGAATAAAAGACAGAGTCCAGAGTGTAAGGCTACGGGGAGCACGACGGCTTGACCGATCTTTGGAAATCAGGACACGCATCCTCTGATGGTGGAGGGTACCTACCTGATAATACGGAAACGGGAAAAGCACCGCGGTGGTGATTGTGATGTCTAAGATAAAGAGGTTTGAGCTCAACGCTAAAACAAACCCGGCGTTTTCGTACCGAGCGCAATGCACCCAAAGACTGTCGCGAAAAGCAACGGGCCTGGGGGGTGGGAGGCTTTGATGTACAACAGTGCCGCCGATCCGATAAAGAGGAACACGGCCATAATCGCAGTAGGCTATTCGGAATTCAGTATCGATTCTGAGCTGCAATACAAGAAACGAGATACCCCAGCCTCGAGATATCCTCCGCTAAAAATTGTTGCCGGGTCCGGTCTCGTAATTATTTCCGAGCGAGCTAAACTTGCGAGCTTGATACCGAGGCATGACCAACTGCAATCCTTTGGGTTAGATCATTCCACCTGGCAGAATTGAGTTACTCACGCCCAAGTTACAGTCACGAAGAACACCATATACAACTCCCGCTCCAACACAGAGATAAATGGCCCTTGCGGAGGGGAGAGGAATGTACCTGTGTAACAGCGAAGATCAGGGGTAGGTCGAGGGAGAGACGATCAAAGGTTAATCACTGATGATAAGGAGGAAACTAGCCTGCATAATGCCAAGAGCTGTCAGTCTGTGAAAGCGCGCGACAGAGTGTCTGTACTCACTTGGCCCAATGACCGAGAAACCGGTCCAATGATCAGCAGCAAGAGGGAGACCCACGCCGTGAGCGAGCATCGAATGATCTGCTTGATATTTGACCACGTCAAGTTCGCAGGAATCCATGCAAGAATTGGTGGGAGAGTGGACTTTTTCTGCGGTGGCGGATTTTCGTCCTCCTTTTCTCTGCCAGCGTCGCTACTCGAAGAACTTGCGCCGGTGGGATCGGTCTCCGGCCCAGACTTCTCGTTGGATTTTCCGACGTCCTCGCCGTCCGCGCCTTGGTCGTAAGAGGGTGGGTCGGCCGTCATGCGAGCAGAGTTGGCGGGGTTGGGGTGGTAGAGGTCGGGGGCGAGGGTGTATGGAAGACGGATCGTCGAATCCGAACTTTAACTCTGCATACCCGGGGAAACCGGGTGTTGTGGGAGAAGTCGAGGGGCGTGTTCCATTCACTCACGTGGCGGTCCTCCGAATTTAAAACAGAAACGCGGCGGTCCCGGGGCCGCCATTGGCTGGCGGGCACCCGGATCACACCCTGATTCACTCTTCCCGCCGTCGGTATGTAACCGGTTGTTATCGCATTTCAACGCGTCTCTTATCCCACATCACCAGGCACAATGGACGACACCACCCCTCCCCCGACAGCCAACGACATCCCCCCTCCCCCAGCCCCGGTCACCACCTCGGGATCGCCGACGGATTTCCTGAAGGGCGTCGTCGGAAAACGTGTAGTCGTCCGCCTGACATCGGGCGTAGATTATCGAGGTCTGTCCGTCATCGCTCCCCCTATCACTCAAACACCCACATCCAACCTCTTCACCCAGGCGTCCTATCTTGCCTCGATGGATACATGAACATCGCGTTGGAACAGACGGAGGAACACGTTAACGGCAGGGTAATCAACCGCTATGGGGACGCGTTTATTCGAGGGAACAACGGTACGCGGACTCGCCCTTCCTCGGTCGGAACCTCTCCCTGATGCTCCTCTCTTCCAGTCCTCTATATCTCTGCTGCCGAAGTTCTATGATGGTCGTAGCGCAGTGCATCTTAATCCCCTGACACTGACAGGTCTGGCATAGGCAGGACCGAGCCTGAGACGCCCACCTTCGGCCGAAAGTCTCGAGTATCGTGACTATTTTGTAGTTACACCCTCCGTGTATTGGATATTTTGCCCTCCGGCAATCACTTCTAGCTCTGTGCCCGTATTATTCCTCACGGTTCAATCCACCAACGCATGGGCGCAAAGGAACGCGCCCCTGGAATGGAAAATGACAGATCATACTTCGCCCTTTATTGGATCAAGCGAGGAAATCGCATACAAACGTAGAAGGGGTAGTCAGACCAGCTCGCTCCTCAACGGCGGAGACTTCGACCCGTACACAAAATCCGGCGGTCCAGAGTCGTCCTCGGATTCCGGCTCCACGAGAGGCTTCAGAGACTGGTGACGCTCCAAATTATGCACCCAATCCACAGCCTGGGCGTCCGCCAAGAGATCGAAAGAGTAGAACGATGGTCGGGGACCAGGATACCGTCGGTCGGGAGTGATAAGCATTGGCTCTCGCAAGAATGGATCGTCAGAGTCGTAGGATTGGGGGTCCGCTTCAATTAAACCCTCCACGCCGGTGGGCCGCATTGGCACCAACTCTTGCTTTGAGTCATAGGGCTGGCATTGATTCCCCCTAGGGGTTCCTGAGGCACGAGGTCGCGAGAACTCTCCAAAGTTCGTTGTGGGCATATGCCTAGGGTCTTGGGGTAGGGCAGCCGCAGAGTATCGCGGAGAATTGTTTTGAAGCCTCCCACTTCCGGGAGTCGTCGCGCGTCTCGGTGGCGGGTGTACTGCACTCGCGTACATCAGTAAGAAAACGAGTGACCCTGTGTTAATGCAGGCGCACTACTGTATGCCAGGAACGAGTGCGAGCTCACTCCTCCCTCAGCTTCACCAACACTCTCTAGCAGATCGCGAACGTAAGCATACACAGGCGAGAAATAAATAAAACCACCCACTCACCTACGTCGGAGGAGTCCCCTGACGAAAGCAATACGTCTATGGGGACATTCACAAAGCCGTCCGAAGCGGTCGATCTCCCCAGGTCAGTATCCCACATCTCTACAGCATCAACCAACCGCTGTCGGACCACAGAAAGGGCAGGTCGTTCAAGGGGTTTCGCTCCCCAGCACTTCTGAACGATCGCCCAAAGACCGCTTTTGTGAGCAGTAGCTGGCGTATCAACAGGTATCTCTGGACGATCTCCTTTTGTAACTTTGCTAACGACAGCACACCCGTGATGACGATGAAAGGGTACATTCCCCGTCAAGACCTCGAAACCCGATGGGCAGCAAACGTGAGTACACATAGTGGGATGACAATCACAGCACCCTTACCTCGTATATGACCATCCCAAAAGCGTAACAATCCGAATGCACAGTTCTCGCGGGAGACCAGTCATGTTCGTCCGGATCCAGAAGCTCCGGGCTCATCCAACGAGTCGTCCCTCCAAACGAGGGGGACGAAAAGCTGGTCGTCTCCGTGGGCATCATAGTGGTCAAACCAAAATCAGCTAAGCATGCTGAGCCGTATTGCGTAATCAGGACGTTCGCCTTGGCAAAAGGTCCGCTCAGCTTTATCACGTCATCACGATATCAATTTCCACTTACTCCTTTTAGATCCCCGTGGACCAGGTTTTGAGAATGCAGGTACATCAGTCCGTGTATGACGTCCAGGAGCTGGCATAATGAGCACATGCGAAATGGATGAGGAAAGGATCCACTTACTAACGACGGGCGGTTCACTTTTGGATGGGCCAAAACGTACTGTCTAATATTCCCATTATCCATCCATTCGGAAACCATCGTGAACTCCCAGCCTTCTTGTGCAGCTCCCAAAAGAGGGAGTATATTTGGGTGCGATAGACGATTCCACATCAAGACCTCCTTACAGAACCGCTGACAATGACGTGCTAGTGAGCTGACCGTCGTTTGTTGGTCGGCCTCCAGAAAGATGTATCTCACCTTTCCAATTTTTTCGATGTCACTCGTCTGATAGACTTTCAAGACTTTGACCGCAACTTGACGGTAGCAGTAAGTCCCTTTCCACACCTCCGCAAACCCTCCACTGCAGATTGGTTTGTTCTCTTTTCGTAAAGGAGATGTAAGCTTGTGGGTCAGAGGGAGCAGGCAATGGTGACCGCTTATTCTGCAGAGCCACTTGAGGCATCTTCTATGGAGCTTCCTGTTTTTGGCAATGGCAGGAATTTCGAGAGCCTATCGAATAAAGGTTGGGGATGATGGACAGGTGGAGATCACGCTCGTACCTCGTCAACTTTGTTGATCACCTTCTGGGCATCGCGGGGCAGTAGCAGCTTCGCAGCGATTAACGCATCTTTTGAAGAGACTACGTCTGTGACTTTCTTGACGAACTGGTTGTCGGTACTGCAGGACTTGAGCAGTCGGAGTAGCGACTTGTCTGAGGTAGGCTTTGAAGCTGCATGGAGTTGGTGAGCCACTCCGGATCTATTGTTGCCCCCACAACATGATGCTCAACTCACTTGTGATATCCAAGAAGGAGGGAATGAACCGAGTAAGCTTTCTCATCTTGTGGTGGGTGAGTAGCAACCTGGAGTGTTTGATAAAGGAGGTGGTTGTTGGTACGACCGATGACGCTGGTTATCGCGGAATCCGGTTAGTGGTGGCGTTCGCAATCACTGCGGGCATTACCACCTTCAGGGTCCTCGGGCTGTGAAGGTGAACCCGATCACCACCCGCTTCAACAAGGCGGGGAAGCCACGACAAAGCGTGACAGAGGGCGCTGCATCGTCTCGTATATCCAGGCACCTGCAAAGGCACCTTGGACACAGAGGATTGTTGCGTCAGAAGGGGGGCGCCTTTTCTAGTTCAATCAGTCCTAGGTCGGTACCCAATCTTGGTGCGATCCAAGTAAGCCTCAGCCGACTCGGGGTGCACGTTGCCATAGACGACGACATACTTAGGTCTAGCGTTGGGGAGCACGGGTTACTGACACCAGTGTTCTTCAGACCTAGAGACACTGTGGGAAAGATAAACCAAATTTCAGTCGTTCTCGGTACCTTGAGTAATGACACATTTAGCGCCTAAATCTCTACTGCAGCAAAAAAAAACGCCGCCAGTACGACTGAACCTGTTGTACGTGTCCTGTGGATGAAATGGAAACCTCGATAGGTGCGGTCCGTATTTTGGGTGAAGTCCCGTGAATGTACGAAAAAAGTTGGACGGAGTCCCGGGTGAGACTGGATGTTTTTGGATCTCGTTATCGGTGGGATCAGATAGATGCGGGATAGATCAGAGCAGTGGCAATGTTGTGATGGCCAAGGAAACACGGCCACAAAGACATCGCTAGAGCCATTGGGCTCGAGGTCAGGAAGCCAGATGGGGTGGGGTTCGAGCTCGGAGTGCTGCCTGCGTACTTTGCCCTTGGAAACAGCGTGCAGAGGGGTCGTAGCCGTCCTCGCTGAATCTATGTTCGCGGGAGCTCGTGGGTGCCGGATTCTCCCGCCTCGTGGGAAACGAGCCAAGCTTAAGTATTCACCGCGCGGCACGCGCCACGCAGCAATCACATCTTCTCTCTGAACCACGACCACGCTCCTCTCCGGCGGGGTCAACGACGACGATTGACTACGAATACGAGTTGGGCCGTCCACAGACAAGACAGTCATGGTCAATTCACCGTCATCGTCGAACGTTACCCAACGAAGCGCTGACGCCACGCCCTCCAAGCAGAATCCCAATTCCGACGACAGCCACCATCAGCACCAACATCTGAGGCTGGTCTTGGGAAGCATCCTGTCTCCCGTAGGTTGAGCTCCCCACACGGGTCCGAGGGGTCGCAACTGACTTTTGATGGGTCGGTCCTCGATGCGATGACCGGGCCATTGACTAGAAACGGCCGTGTAGCGTGTCATCCTCATCATCTGTGTCCGGGTCTGCGAGTCCTGCTCATCCCTGGTCACTCCACCATCACACGAAGGGCGTACACCCAGTCGACAACCAAACCTCTACACCCCCTGTCTTGTCAACGCCCTCAAGATCGAGTACCACGCCTGACACAGCCAGCCACAACTCCAACCCCCCTTCCCCCTTACATCACCCGATATCACATTTGGATGACAATGTGTCCCACGATGTCCCCTCTGTTTCCACTCGCCCACCGTTGGTGGTGGTAGTTGGCAGCGAAGCCGAGCACGGAGCCGATTCGTCAGGTCAGAGGACACCTTCGCGAAAAGTCATCGCGACGTTGCAGTCGAAGAGCGCGTGGGATGTTTTGATACACGGATCCATGGTCTAACTACACTAGGTGACCACCAGTATTGGTTCTACTACCTTCCCTCTGACTTTGGTACGAGTCTCTCGCTGGCTTGGGTTCCTTCTCTCCCGTCCCATACATACACCCCTTTCCATCAGGACTGTATCTCAGTTCTTTTTCGCCCATGTAGTGTTTGGATTAAAATAACGTTTGTATGAGCCACTTGTGATTTAGCTAGGTAGGTATGTATACAATTGTGCGTGTAGATTGTAGACTTCCCAATTGAGGACATACTTGTGATCAACCTGCACCTTATCATCTCACTCGCATTGCCAATGAATGTTCTGTTGGTCCGGAATCCCTCAGAGGATACACCGGATCGTTATCACCAGCACTTGGAATCTATCGGTCTTCATCCGCACTCGGTACCCGTCCTCGAAACCGTCTACACCAATCTTGGGAATCTGCATGATATCGTCACGGGGAATCGCTCAGACCACGAGGGCGTGATCATGACCAGCTCGAGGTCAGCTGAGGCATGGGATCTCGTTAGGGAGGGGCTTTCCTCTGTTCAATGGGGTGATTTGCACAGTCCTGGTGAGCAGTGTTACGTTGTCGTATGGGTAAGACCCGGCCTGCTGATCTGAGCAGAGTAGATTGGACCACCGTCCCGTTCTATGTCGTGGGGACGACCACAGGAAACGTCCTCAGAAGGATGCCGGCATCTCCTTTCACCCCTTCCTCTCGAAACATCGTGGGAGAGGGATCTGGTACGGGAGAAGCGTTAGCGAGGTTGATCATAGAGGATCAAAGTTGCCGAACAACAAAGCTCCCGCTGCTCTATCTGACCGGGGACAAGAACCGAGATACCTTGCCGAAACTCATCAAGGCGGCGGGACTCGACCTCGAACCCCTCCAGGTCTACGGGACACGGGGGTCCGAACACTTCTCAACGGAAGTCAAGGAGCTCTTCCAGCAACACCTTCCTCTCGGTAAATGTGATTTCAGGCCTTTCCTAAAGGAGATGTGGCTGACCACGATATGACTCTGAAGATCCTGCGCGGTGGTGGATTGTGTTCTTTGCTCCGTCGTCCGCAGAGTTCGCTCTGCCGATTCTACGAGAGCATCTCGCCTTTTCTCCAGTCGACGGGGAGGGCGATCAAGACGGTCGATTCTGCAGGGTCGCAGCCATCGGCCAGACGACGTTGACGCACGTCCGAGAGAAGTGCGGGGTAAAAGTGCACGCGGTTGCGGAGAAACCCTCTCCTGAGGCTCTTGGGAAGGCTTTGCTGGAGTTTGGGTAGGCGTTGAGAGGTGTGAGGTCTTATTACGGGGGCTGTATGTTTTCTGTAGTCTGAATTGTGAGAAACGGCGAGAAGCCCGGGGGACGAAGCGGCGCGCGTCTCGGATTGTGTTTGATCCTCCTCCCTCCCCTTCAGTGACAGTCACCCCTGACTCGGACATCTCAACACAGAGGAGTCGAACCGAGGCGTCGCCCATCCACCTTTAACTTATCCTCCCCTTCAGCCTCGCGGCCTGTGAGTCCATCCCCCATTCTCCCTCCCCCGCCGTGGCGCGCCAGACGGAGGAAACGTGTATTCAAACAATCACCGACTCCGGGCCGCTCTCTTCCAGGTCCATCACCACCAGACACCCAGCAATGCCTTCATTCTTGACAAAGGTTTTTGGACGTAAGAAGGGTGACGAAAGGGACTCCCCAACGCCTCGTGTCGCGAAACGCATCTCGGACCTATCACTCCTCGAGGGCAAGTTCGAAGCCATCTCTCCGTCCACTCCAAAGTTCCCGGACGATACACTTGCATTGGGAAAAGGCAGGGACAAAGAGGGGGACAAGGGCGGGCCGTTTGGTTTGCTGAGGTCCAAGTCAAGACCTCAGCCTGCGTCTCCCACCACCGACGCGCCACATCTAACCCTTCGCCTACCTGGAACCGTCGACAGAAATGGAGGTTCACTCGTCGCTTCGTTCGACCCCCAGGCAAACGGGACGGATGATTCAATTTTGACGCGTCGTTTAACCCCCGTTGAAACGTTATCGTTGATTGAAGCCTGTTCGAAGGCTATCACCGAACGTGGCGGTGAGTGTCTGATTGTTGCCTCTCACACCGTTGTATACGACTAAAGACGTCAAAACAGGTCTCGAGACGCTCGGCGTGATGCGTCCACATTGGCATTCGGCTTCTCCGCAACTCCAACGCAAACTTATTTCGCTCTTTATACTTTCGCTGGCTCAGAAAAGCCCAGGAACCACGCTCGCTCCCTCTACTTCTCCTTCGGCCGCCTTTAACTCCGAGTTGGAATACACACGCTCGGTTCACGACATTGCTGCCGTGTTTCGATGGGCCCTTCGACATCTCAAACTCGAAGGTGCCTCCTTCGGGTCTTCGCCCTCTTCTGATGAGTGGGCCTGGTATAGCAGCTTCTGCGAAGCCGAAAGGAGAAGCACTTACGATCCCCGAGTTTTCACCGCGAAACTCGTTCCCGAGATCCCATCGACACACATCGCCCTACTAATGTCCACATTGGACATCATCTCTTCGCTCGCGGCGCACGCGGAGGCCAATGGATACTCTGGCAGCAAACTTGCCAAGTACTTTGGGTTCTGGCTCCTGACTGCTCGTAGGGACGCTGGAACCGAAGATTGGAACTCGTTTTACACGAGATGGGAGGTCTCTGGACGGATACTGGAGCATCTGTTCTTGTCTTGGTTGAGGTGATGCCTTTCCTATAGATGTTACTAGATGCAGGTTTGCTGACTTGCATAACAGAGACGAGAACACAAAGCGGCCCTTGCCAAGACGATTACAAGAGCTCGTGGCGCAGTATCCATACACCACATCTCCCGATCCAACCGTCGATGGCCTCTTAACCAGGCCTCGTTTCTCCACCCGTCGTCATGATGCGCTTTTCGTCCGTGTAGAGGCGGTTTACCCCAATACTGTCCAGATACGGTCACCACGATCCCCCGTCAGCATCTTCACTGATGCTTTGAAGTCCGAGCCCAAATCCGACAGCGGAAGACACGTCTACCTTTGGGACCAAGTCAAGGCGGTGGCAACATCCGATCCCGACGATAAACCGTTGCCAGCTATTTTATCTGATGACACCATCAACCTTCTTTCCCTCGTTTCAACCGACCCAAATGAACAGTCTCTCCTTGGTGCTTCTGGTGCCGCATCCACTCTTGCCACGCCTCTCAGTCCCATGACGGACACTTTCTTGTCCCCTTCAACGAACGGTTCCGTTCGTAAGTCCACACCCCCGTCCAGCACCCCGCAGATTCCCAAGGACTGGGCGGAGTTCTCGAGCGCCGGGTTCGGGGAGACCACGATATCACAGAATTTTGCCTCGATATTGCTCGATAAGGACGTGGAAGTCACGCAACCTCCGGTACAGAGGAAGTCTAGTAGGCGGAAACTTACCAAATCCACCACGACATCGGTCGAGTTCAATCCCCCCGACTCCAAGCAGAAAGTTGCTCCAGAGGAACCCGAGGGTCCTAAGCTGATCCTGGCTGCTACGGAGGTTGTTCAGTTGGACGAGGCCTTCATTGATTTCTGGAGAGATGCGGTTGCAGATCCGGTCTCGAACGATTGGCCCAAGTTCGTCATTGGGGAGTTGAAACATCCCTTGACCCCTCGTTCACTTTCCTCTGAAGACGGAGGAGCCTCTTCTACCACCCCGATTAGTTGGATCGTCATCGAGGAGAAGGTCAGGAGACCCACGCCACCCCCGACCCCGGTCATCTCTCATGAAGCTTTACCAACCTCTGGTGGACTGAAAGTCGCAGCGATACCATCAAAGAGGTCCTCTTCTCCTCGACCTTCATTTGGAGAGAAGAAGTCTTCGTTGTCCGCTACGTTCAAACGGTTCACCCTTTTCGGTAGCTCCAAGGACGACCTAACGGAGGATATTAATCCGGCCGCTGGTGGATCTGGCAAGAGGGATAGCTTGGGTGGGAAGAAGAAAGTTGGGGCTGGAAAGTCGCCGAAGATTGGGGAACTGGGTGAGGTGCTTTCGGAGGAACCTGAACCCCTCCCTGAAGTTCCCAAGAAGGTCGAGAAGGTGGAGCAGAGTGGGGAAGGGAAGAGTACGGTTGCTACGGTTGCCGCTGGTGTTGTTGGTGGTGCCGCTGTTGGTGCTATTCTCGCAGCTACATCGGATGTTGACGAAGGGAAGGTGGAGGCAGTGAAAGACGCCCCCCCGAGGGAAGGGACGAAGGAGGAAGTGACAACGGAGGCTACCACTGAGGACAATGAACCTCCTGCCCCTCAAGACGACTCTCCTGTGGTGGAAGGAAAAGACGAAGTCCCTGTCGCCTCCGTCCCTGTGCCTCTCGCTTCCATCCCCGAAGTTCCTCCTGTTGTTAAGGAAACTGAGGCACCGGTTGTGGGGGCTGAGCTAGAGACCCTTCCATCTGCTCCTGAATCCGTCGTCTCACACGGCGAAACTCCTGGACCTCAGTTGGCTTTGGATAGCACCGAGGTCGGCCTTCATCCCGTCCCCGAGTCTGCAACACACGTCGAACAGCCTCAAGAATTCATTGCTCAACTTACCGATGTTCCTCCTGTCGATGATGCTGAGGCCGCGGACTTTAGTATTCCACTCTCCGAACCAACGATCGAACACCTCGAGGACAAGGTCGAGGACCCTGCTGTCGATGTTGGCGTGGACTTGGACCCGGTTCCTATCGCGACGAATGACCCCGTGGAGTTTGTTGAGGTCGAGGAAGTCGAGGAGCCTGAGCCTGAACCAGTTGAGGTCTCCCAACCACCCGTCACCGTCGACGAGAAGATCGAGGAGTCAGCAGTCCAAGAAGACGTTCCTGTCAATGGTGTCCCCGCGATTGAGACACCCGCCCCGGTTTTGGAACAGGAACCCGAGCCTGAGCCCACTCCAATTCAACTGATCGTTGAAGACGAGGATGACGTACTAGCTCCCCCCGTTGAAGAACCTCAACCAGTCGTTACCGAAGATGTTTCGTCTCTCCCTCCCAACGTCCTTGATGGTTAGTGTATTTTCCCTTTACACATTCGTTTCCTCATCCCGCCCTCCCATTTCAGACCCAGTGCCTCAACCAACGGACACCGAACCGCATCCACCTGCCGAAGGTGACGCGGCTTCAACCGAATCGGTAATGTGACTGATTCATCGAACTCTCAGGGCCTGCCGAAGTTCGGGAGACGGTTTGAACCAAGTCGCCTCACACGCATCTACCTAGTTGTGCATTCCCAGTTGTATAATACGGACTCGCGATGGAGAGGGCAGGGATGTAGCTGCTTGGATTTATTTACCTCTCATACCCTTTCGTTTCATCTGTCTTTGTTCCTCTCCATCTACACTTCAATAATTCCCTCGTTCCCCGCTCTCCTTTTCCTCTGCGTCTTTTATGCTTGTTGATTTTGTGTTGCGTTCTTTTATGCTCTCTTTTCTTTATTCCTTTCTCAATTGCTGCAATAATCCATCCGGAGTATCTTTGTGTGACAATTGGGGTGATGCTCGGCTATCGGCGCTCTTCTGGAGAGGAACGAGTCCCCTGGTCTTGTAGTTATCCTGTAAGTTGATCAGCCAAGTGTGAGTAGCTCGTGCAGTGAGTTCAAGGTACAATTTAGACCCCAGGGAATTCGTGAAATGTATATGCATGTATAGTGGACAACCAAACTGGACGGAATGGGTGGTGAAGATTATTTTGTATTTTTGGGGAAAAAAGCGACACCTGCAGGATTCGAACCTGCGCCCTCATAGAGGAATAGATATCGACCCTTGTTCGAGTCTATCGCTTTAACCACTCAGCCAAAGTGCCTTGATGATTAGTTCCCCATGACAATATATAAGTATCTTTGCCTACAACAAACAATTTAATCTTACCTTCTTCATATGGGCCCTTTAGGACCAACAGTATGAGTGTCTAATTGATTATGCCCCTCAATAAATATATGGCCTAGTTAATAACTTAAGATGTATTTTTTAGGTGACAGATATTTATTTTTCTCATTTGTATATAATCTCTGTTTATATCTATATGGCCAATGATCTGGGAGATCCCAGGATCATCCGTGGCCAACTCTCCTGGGACTATCCATACAGGTCTATCTGTGGATATTGTTAGACAGCTCTGTAGATGTCTGTAGTGAGAACTGTTTATAGATATTTTATAAGATCACTTGGAGCTGTTGGAAAAAATGTCCACAGATCATCCACAACAGACCTCTGTTGGGCTGCTGAGCTGGGTGCATGGTTTCCAGGCTTCAAGCTCCAGGGCTCCATGCAAACTGGAATGAACGAAAACCTTGCTAGTTTACACTGGGGGTGAGGGCCTATGGAAACCAGTGATCACATTGTGAATACATTGAAAGCACTGTGTCAGGGCCACTCTCACCCTAAGCTCTACTGCACCAAAGGTGACAATCTGGAGAACAAATCAATCCAGATACCAATCACAACCATGACAGCTTGTGTGGTCGCTTCTTCTGGTAGGTGTTCCTGTTGCACAATGGGGTTAACCCAATAGGACAATCATGAGCTACTTGGTAGATGTGAGCCTCAAACCGAGGGCTTATCAGAGCGAGTGTTGGTCTTGACTCAAATCTTGAGTGAAGGGGTAACAACAATGAACTGATAGAACTTGAGTGGAGGAGAGCAAGAGGGGTGCTGGGGTTTCTTCCAAAGGAAAAAGACTCGCTTGTCTGTAACAGTGCAAGAGGGCTGAGAAGGGGAGAGGATTTCCTGGAATTGCAAAGCTAAAGAGACACCAGCCACAATCTTGCTACCTATATATGAGAGGGGCCGTGACAGTGACAAGTGTAACTGGAACAATGTGAAACCAGTGGAATGGAGAGAAAGGAGAGAAAGAATAGAAATGAATGAGTGTGTGGGAACTACCAAAACCAAAAAGGGTAACATGTACAAAAAATGGAAAGGTAGGGGTTGGAACTGATGAAAGAGTGATCAGAGTGAAACAGGGGGTAAGGATCAATGATGTGGATGAATGTGAAACATGTAGGAGGAATGAATGTGATAGGGCATCAAAGATGAGTCCGAAACGTGTCCGTGAAAGTCCAGAATGAAGGTCTGGGTCATGATGTCATAAACGTGTCATGATGATGTCATTGGTGACAATGTTGGTTGAGACTCGAGTATTGCCACTGACTGAGCTGAGCGGTGAATGACGTCTTGGGCGGTGATGAACTCACATGAGCGGTGTTGTGAGGATATGGGTGGTGATGGGTTATAGAATGAACCCTTGATGGTGGGAAGAAGGTTTGGGCTGAAGGTATTGTCCAGGGAATAGTTGGAAAGCATATAAGCAGGGTGGATATGCGATTATTCCCCATCAAACCTTTCTTACCATCCACCAATCACCAACACTACACCTTGATGTCTATCTGCAATGCAGCCACTGTTGATAACTCTCACTGGGGGCAAGGGGTGGTGTCCTGGGCTGGTACATCACAAGTCCATCACAAGGACATGGACAAAGTACCAGGCAAAAACCCACCTGGCACATCTCAAGTCCATTCAGAATTTTCCCAACCAGTTTCCCTGCAGTGTCCCTGGGTCAGGAAATGGCT
>Ga0307517_10002075_pt1 | contig 32612 bp, 46 predicted proteins | sample 23_EM_MG_FD_194515 | JGI IMG/M metagenome (GOLD analysis project Ga0307517, IMG submission 194515) | Populus trichocarpa ectomycorrhiza microbial communities from riparian zone in the Pacific Northwest, United States - 23_EM | ecosystem: Host-associated > Plants > Roots > Unclassified | place... | reverse complement strand
GTGGGGTTTGGGGCGGACTAGGCCGCGCAGGGTGATGGTTTTGTCTCCGGGGGTCCGAACGAGATACGAAAAATCGGATGAGGGGAGACGAATTAACATTCGGCAATCGCGGTTAAGTCCGGACGTCTGAGCCTCTTCAAGGACAGACTCTAGAGCGCATATAGAAAGGCTCATCATCTGCGAGCGGTTGCCGGCGGTCACATGTGCCAGAGAATGCTCGTGGTGGGAGGGGCAGTAGTCAGCCGTGCAAGGGGCGTGGAGGGCACCGCCACCACAGGCATGTCATCATCCGGGGTTCTACTGGCAGATGACCGGCAGTGTCCTGCTTAGACGTAAGTGACTTTGGCCGCTATGGTCCAGTCCGACGGATGCTTACAGTGCTTACCTCTCTGCCCACAGCGTTGCGGAAGAGATTCCTCGATTGCAAATTGATCAGCCCGCTGATTTACGTAACAGCCTCTCACTCTCTTCCATCCGCCGCGACGAACCGCGCATCCGTTTCTGTCTCTTCCGGCCGTCGACGTCGAGCGGACACCCTTGTCTGCTCTATATCCTCCCTGCTCGCTCCAGAGCACGTCGCCCAACGCGTATGCATGCGTCCTTCACCCAGGTCTTCTCCAGCCATGTGATGGGATGTGTACCATTGGTTCGCCTTTCCAGACCATTTGCGACCAGAGTCAATCCCTCCCGGGGTCATCTATGGCCCTTCCAATCAGCTCGTACCTTTTCTACTCGGATAACCAGCCGCATCCCAGTCAATTTGTCACGTCTGGCCCATCCGGTCCGACACCTATGGGGCCAACAACAGCCTCGCGCCCGCCTTCCCCCCCAGACTTTCGCGGATGAACAAGAGGAAGCCATCAAAGCGAATCTCCTGGAGACTGCATACAGGGGGGGGCAGCCTGGCGACATGATGCTCCGATGTAACGCCTTCACCCTATATTTCCCACCGACCTTCGCAACTGATCACAAACTTTGATAATAGGCACAATTCTTGATGTAGGGGGTACATAGTCCTGTCACCTTTGCTACCATCCGAATCACCTGTCGTTGAATATTGTTTACGTTTCTTTACCAGGTAATGTGAAGACAATTTCGGGACAGTTCAAAAAGTCGGATCTGTGTGCGGAGCATCGATTGAACGTAAGCGAGCCATCAACCTACAATTCCCCACACGTGCGACTCTAATCATGAGCTAGCCCCGTGATTTGCGAAAGTTCGATTCCCGCATTCCCAACCTTGTACCCACCCTCTTTGTACGTCAAGAGGCCATCTTGGTTTGTGCCATTCTGGATCCCCTTCTGTTCTACCGTCTAACTTTGACCCCCAATAGGTCAATATACTCCATATACGTGCACTCGTAAAATCAGACGCCGTGCTGCTTTTCGATACCTATGGCTCTGTTAACTCAAAGTTACAGTCTTCCTTCCTCTATCACCTCGAGGTGAGATGCACACGTGCATCATGTAGACCAACACTAATGATTTTCGGATCGGCATCAGCACAATCTTAAAGCCAAAGGAACGGGACTGCCGTATGAGTTCCGGTGCGCGATCCAGAATTTTCCATCGCGAGTCCGAGGACAATCTACTCAACATATCTAGTGCCCTACAGAGCGCTGGAATCCATTCTCCAGTCTGTACTTAGTGCACTTGACACTGAGATTGGGTTCCTTCGGCAACTCGTCGGGAATCTCTTGGCTGAACTGGACGATGATATCGATCGGGACAAATTCATGCGCCTCCTGCACAGATCCAGAAAGCTGACCAGCTTCCAAAATAGGGCCAAGCTCGTAAGTGCCTCGTGTCCTACGCACCCTAAATCTTTCAAAGCCGGGGAGAAGCGAACTCATTGATCACCCTGACTCTATCCTTATCGACACATCAGGTGCAGGAGGCCCTCGAAGAAGTCTCAGAGCAGGGTGCGTTTCACCATGGCACTCGATCGTAAATCATGAGCATTTGGCTTATCCGCCATTATTAACAGATGAGGATCTTGTGGCGATGTACCTAACTGACAAGAAGAACGGCATACAACGAGAACCAAACGACCACCAAGAACTGGAGATCCTTCTAGAATCGTTCGCCAAGCAGGTTGAGGAGATCGTAAATGAAACTGAGACTACTCAGGTCCGTCCGGTTCCCTTCGACGGGGTAAATCGATCATGTGCACTGACAGAGTCGGTTCCCATAGAGTAATATACAGTCGACCCAAGAGATCGTAGAACTAATTCTCGACTCCAATCGTAATGCGCTCCTCACGCTAGATCTTAAGGTGAGTGTCACCATTTTTGATCCAACCCTGCGGGTACCGCGGATGGCTCAAAAGCGCTATCGTGTAGATCTCTATCATAACCATGGGATTAGGGGTGGGAACTCTCATTGCCGGTTTATTCGGAATGAACGTACGTGACCCTCCGGCGTTCCTTCCTATGACCTCAACGCCGACTTACTGAGGAATCCGCCTGCCTATTTTGCAGTTGAGATCGCACTTTGAAGAACATAGCTATGCGTTCTTCGTTACAAGCGGTGTATCACTTGCGTTCGTCGTGGTCATTTCCATGTATGCTGTTCGAAGGTCTGGACTCCATCCATCACGCTTGTTCTCGGGTTCGCAAATGCTCACCGATCTCGTGGCCACTTCCAGGCTACGCCGGATTCGCAAAGTGGGACCACTATCCGATGGCAAGTCAACCCCTGCCCGAAGACCGTGGATGCCTCTTCCTTTACGTCGTCGCACACCAAACAATTGGTTGTGACACCTCTATGACTTGATAATATTGTTATATCGTACACACCCTGTTACGTCTCAGTCGTAATTGGTATCCTACCTCTGCCTCCTCTCTAACAGAATGCGCGTGTGCGACCGGAAATATCAAAACGGGTCTCCTCACGGTGAAGAAACCGAAATCAAGAACATTGGGGATAAACCTGGGTGGGGAATCGGGGAATGAGGTAAAGTGCAAAGGTGATTACAATGATGTCAAAATATCTGAGCTTCGTGAGGTAGTCCGTCCAGCGCTTCGTTACTGCGTGACTTCACCTGCAGCATCCCACCGGAGACGTGACCAGGCATTAGGGAAACCTCTAGGCGGGTTCTGTTGGTGTCGTCTCTAGCGGGTATGGGGAACTCTCTGCAAGTTCCTCCTCGACAGCCTTCCTACCATCCGCCGTTAACTTGGGGATCCCATCATCGATGTCATTATCGAAATAAACGGGTATGAATCTGTCATGTGATGGCATCAGGTGAGCAAACTCTGGGGGGGATATGGTGGACGCACTCTACTCCCTTATTCCTCCTCTCCGTAGCATCGTCTCTCTGCTTCTGTTCGATCGCCTGCTTGAACTTTGTTGCTTCGCTGTACTCCTTCTTCAGCAACCTGGTCGTCACCGAATCCCACAGCTTTCTACTCTCAGTAGGCAACTGCTTCTCCAAGGACCTTACGGTCTTGGGTACTGGGTGAAGGGTCGAGATGTCGATCAGGGTGGACCACTCGTCTTCGACTCCAGTTGTCAAGTCCGAGCGTGAAGTAGCGGCCGAGGGAACTGGAGAGTTCTTGCTAGATACCGACGCCGATCCGTTGGCGAGCCTGTATCGAATGAGGCCTTTCCATGAGCCATCGAAGTGGGCGACAATCCGTTCTGCCGGGACGTGTTTGGCCTTTGTCCATTCTTCATGTTCCGTCTCATCCTCCTCATACGTGTGGATGACTCCTTCCAGTGCGAACATGGCCCTTCCGATCCAAGACTGCGAAATTTACGATTAGCCAAGAAACCACGAAACTAAAGGTTCTGCCCTACCTCTTCCCTGTATTCGATGACGGCACGATAGTTAACTCCGTCCTTGGCACCTTTAACGGTAACGATGGTCGAGTCTGCAACGGTGATGTAAAAGTTCCCTCTCAAGATACCGTTGACAGAAGCAATTGGGTGGGTAATGTGATATTCCTCTCCTTCACCAGGTCCACCGGTGACATTAATGAAGATGCCCTTGTTGTAAGATCCAGGGCTAACCCTTAAGGTGGTTCCAGAGACTTTGGCAGATATCTGATCCACACCCCTCAGCTCGACCTGCCTCGCGGGACAAGAGGCGTAATAAGACGAAACGGGAGGGTGATGAGAAACCTGTTCTGTGACGTAAATAACTCGTATCCTCTTCGTCTTGTCGTCAGAGTCCGTCTCCAGTATCTCGGTTGCCCCCGCGCCAAGACTGAGACTGGACCTCTGTGCATCGGCGTTGTCTTCGACGGGTTCGGGTGAAGTTGCTGGCGTGCTCTTGGCAGTACGCCCGAAGTACATGTAACTGAATGCGCTCCGACCACTCTTGACGCTATCGGTTTCCGTACTTATGCGAGCCGCGGACGAGGAAGAAGTGGAAGCGGGGTTGGAGATGTACAAATGCTGGAGTGGTGGTTCCCGAGGATCAGCAGGGTACGAGACGGGGATCACATCCCAATGGGACCGGAAATGCTCCCCGAGAACGGAGTTGTAGGGTTTGCAGACTTTGCCGCGCTAGGCGTCGGGGGACAGGTCATCTTTGATAGCCACGAGAGATTAATGGGCTCCGCTTACAATGAATTTGAGATCTTTGGAAAAAGTAAACCTGAGGGCGGCTAGCATACGCTCAAACGAATCTTCAGAGTCGTTGATGCTGTTTCAACAAAAACCTATCAGGTTTTGATCTCTTCCGAGAACTACCCGGTCTCCTCAGATGACTGGGCGCGGGACTCACGCTGCGAAGAGGTCCGGACGGTCCAGGTAATGCCAATATTCCTGATGACGGTGTATATGAGAAACTGTTCACCAAGTTCGTGGTTGAGTGAAAACAAGGACGCACCAGGTTCGGGACGGGCTCCAGTAAGGATGCGGGAAGAGATAACCTCCTGTGAAATTATTAACGGTTCCGCTCGAAATCAAGCTCGTGCTGGGACGATTGTAACTCACATTGAAGCAATGTCCTTTATACCCATACATTTGCGGACGAGCTGAACGATCATCTTGAGCTTTCCACCCTCTCCGGTGTCCCCAGAATCGGGAACGGAGATGGGGGGGCCATCGTCAATGGTGTCGGAGGTAACTTCTTGCTTGGTCGCCATTATATATATGTCGTAAGGAGAAGGTCGTTTGGTGGCGAAGAGAAAAGAGAAAAGAAAGAGAGAGATGGAACGATGGGATGTGCTGGAAGAGGGAACGAAGGGGCGAAGCGGCCGAGTGACGGCTGATCAAGAGGTAGCAGGTATAAATACCCGCTTTTGGCAAGCAAGCGTGAACGTTTGAACGTTTATAGCATCACGAGTGACTGTGGAGGGCTGTGACACTAAGCACTGTGTACAGCATTCGATAATAAGCGGTATAAGGTTATTTAATGCCCTACATTCGCCAGCATACAGGAGGGATGGGATGGGGTGGGGTGGGGTGGGGACGTAGAAAACCACATAGAGTGCAAGCATAAGTAGTACAACAAAAGCGACGGGTGTTATAAACACACGCGCACAAGCCAAGAACGAACCGAAAATGGGAACAATTAAGTCCTAAAGTCCAACACATGGGGGAAGAGAATTAGACACAACCCACTCAATTCCTCCGCTCGAGGGGTACATCTGGGAAAAGATAATATGTTCTCGCTCCGCTACCAAGGCTCGCGTCAGACCTGCCGGTGAGTGGTATGTCGTTCGACTCGGAGCTGGGGAATTCGCTTGGATCGTAAAGGGGTACTGGCTTCCGCGAGGCACGTCGAGTGCGGTCTGAGGGGTATCGGGCAAGAGATGGGGATGGCGGGCTGGGGAGAACGATAGGCCTATCCTGCGGAACCACGCTACTGTCGAGCGAACGGCGTGGGGGACGCGACGCCCGTGACTGGACGCTCTCGTGGGATTCGAAAGAGGGTTTAATGGCCATTGACATAGGTCTCCTGCTTGATGCCGAGGACTTGGGGTATGATATCGTAGCGGCGATCGGGATCAGATTTGGCTTGGTGTCGTCGCAAGCAACCGCAGACTTTTCGGAACTAAAATCTTCTTCCGATGTTGAAGACTGGGGGGAGTTCTCATGGTTTCCACCGTCGAACGCTAAAATTGCTCCCGTTGAGTCTGATGGATTGTGGAGGCCCCTGGATGCCTGTCTATTAGCTCTGGCCACAGAGCCCGTTGGAGTGGCGTTCCGGGTTCTTGTCTTCCGGCGGCGGAACACCCACAGAACGATAGCTGCGATCAGAAGGAGAACAGCCAATCCACCGACGACACCGCCCGCGATCGCCCCCTTGTTTACAGACGAGTCATCGTCAACCGGCGTTGGCGATGTGAGAGCTGGGTCGCCCGGTGCCGATGGGGAAGTGCTGGGAGACAGGGAAAGGGTAGAAGTAGGAGTGACGGATAGGCTGGACGATGGCGGGGCCAACAAACATGACACATCGGGACCGTTGGTGATAGTAAAGATATTAGATGGGACGGCTTCGGCCAATGAGTCGACCACTAGGTGATATCGCCCCTGGGGAACGTTGACCTTGGTCCAATTAAAAGTCCCTGTTGTAGGATTGATCATGGATAGCGTCACGTTCACAACCGCCGTATCCTGCCTGGGGGCCAATGGGTGTTCTCTGGGGTGGTGGCGGTCCTGGTCCACGCCGATGTTTGTAACGACCAACGGGTAGCTCGAAGCAGGAGACGCAGTCCCGTAGTACCTCCATCCGATCGTCACCGACGAGCAGGTTGTGGGATCTGGGACGGTCGAAAAGACTAATAGGTTTGGAACCGACGTCATCTGCACAAAGGTCAAACAGTAGGACAGGGGAGGAAAAGCAAAAAAATTACCTCGACGACTAGACCTCCCTCGTGGAATTAGCGACTGATGCGGCCAGTTCCAACGAAACAACGAAAGCCCAACCTGGTGGAGAATAAAGTGGGTGAGCTGATGGTGGTTATTATGAGGGTGAGAAGAACCTCTTTGCTTGGGCCGCCTCCTTCGACGGTGTCGGGGCAGGGAAACAGGACAGCGCTGGGATCACGGTCGTTGCGCTTGTACCCCTGAGCTTAGGCCGCAGGACCGACTAACCGACTCGGCCATCAAGCGCGTGCCTCATCTTACCCGTACCATCAACATCACCCCCTGGCCGCGGCAGACAGGTGCGCATACATCTCCGAATCCTTCGTTTGTTCACTAGGCAGAACGGCAACGCCCGCATCCCGCTAGCATGCCTTTCCTGTCTGCTTCCGCGGATACGTTCATCCTCGGCGCCATATGCCTCATGATATTTGCCCGCGGAATATCCACCCCTACTCCCACAAAGGGAGCACGTCAGCCAAAATACTGGTCGCTCATCACCGCAATCCTCGCGATACATACCCTATACATGATATACCTCCTTTCCTTTAGGACGCCACCAAACCTGTTCACGCGATTGCACATCCCTCTCTCGATGCCTTCCCAGAAGATCAGAGCCACACTACTCACAATGGCGGAGAAGAGAGAGGATGACACCCTACCCGAACACATGGAGGAGCTGTTGATGAAACTGAACATATTTGACCTCAGAACATACTTCGTCAGGTTCGCCCCAGCCCCTTGACCCGTGCCCAATTCATCTTGATCTCACGCGACCAACCAGGTTCGGTCAGAACGCAATTCAAGAGTGTGAGTGGTGCACGACCTTCACAGAGTATGTGGCGTACACGGTTCCCGTCATCGTGCTGTCCTACATCAAGGAGGCCGCACTTCTCGGGGTGGTGACGATACGTGGAACCAATCACGAGACGTGGAGGTCTGCCACTATCGGTTTCTTGACGTTAGCCTGCGTCGTCGACGTGTACTTGCTGTTGACGGTCAAGCTAACCACTAACCAAGAAGAGCCAACGATGGTCTGTTCAATTTCTTGTTGTCTCTGCTCTCGGTCTCATATGGTGACTATTTGAAGTGGTATGACACGCTCTGGACCCTACGTCATATGCTCTTCACCGCCTTGCCCCTCACCACGCACTTTGGCTTGCCCGCTTCGTTTACGGCTTCACCTCTCGCTCTCGTGCCCCAAACGAACATCGCTCTCCAGGCACTTCATCGGCGGGTACAGCTGCTCAAGTTTACGGCAGTAATCGCCTTGCGCGTTCCAGAGTTTAGGCAGGCTGCTGGCAATTACTGGGAGACTCAGAGAATGGAGGGCAAATGGGCGCGCGAAGATGCGGCCATAAACAGGCTTGCCGAGAAAACTGGCACCGGAACGAAGAGGGAAGTTGCCAAGGAACTTGCGGCGAGGCTCAAACGCGGACTTGAACTCTGACTTGTGCATTAGAATTTTCATCCACGAGGCGCATTGTAATAACTATATCATTGTAATCGAAACTTATAATAACAGAGCACGGCGCCAGGATGTGAGGAAGAGGAGGTCCTATTCGCAGTTGGGATTCGCTGGTCCCTAGAGAAGAAAGACGGCGGGTCAGTATTTGGGTGTTAAGCTACAGCTGCCAAGGCAAGAATGCGAAAAACGGGTCAGAGAATTGAGAGTTTTGGTACAGTTTGTCCACAAGGAGCAAAGCTCTCTTCGGAAGCAGAACTGAAAATTGGGTATCATCACGAAATGGTGGGATAGGAGAACTACCCCTCAACGAAACGGAAAAAAATCTCACCTTACGAACACCCGCGGAGAAAAACGCGAGAGAAAACAAGTGACGGAGTCTGCCGAGATCAAAACGTTCAGGTTGATCCTGATCATGACCCATCTGGAAGAAAAAGAAAAAAAAAACACTCTGCGATCCTCTCAGCCGCTCCTTCAAGGTGAGTCTTACTTTCCCTGGGCACACAAGGCCTGCGTGTCTATGATGTATACCTATCCATACCGAGTCGGTGACGGAACTCTCCAATGAGCCAAACTCAACTCATGCATCACCAACTGACCCACACGCTGGCCTTTGGCCCTCTCTCCTTGTTACACCCCTGGTTGCACCTTCAGCACACTAACTGGATCTCATCACAGTATCCATTCTAAACGAAACGTATGTTGGCTTTCCTCGCTTCGTGGTACCGCCACTCATCCATGAGATGATGCGATGTCAGCGGGCGAATACACCGTGTGCCCTCTACCGACAGCCTGAATGCACAACCACCCTCTAAACCGTGGCCCTCATCTTTTCGATCCCGTCAATTGTTTTGCTAACCCCACTCTGACTAGGAGCTCTGATCGCAACAGACGCTTTGCCCGACATTCCCCCAGTGAGTGCCGTTTCGCTTCCCCTTTCAACATGATGCTCCAAGTGTTTTACACACGACAAGCATATGTCCGAACACTCGTGAAGGACACCCTAAATCATACTGACCCCCAAAACCACCCGTCTCAACGTTCTGCTAATAAATCCCATCTCACAGAACCAATTTCTCTTCCATGATGATCGTATTGTACACCATGTATCCAGTGCTAGCAATAAACCCTCGTGTGAACTCCAAGAAACACGTCCTATCACGCAAGGAATTGATGGTAAGTAAGATGGTCGTTCTCCGAGATGTGGTGTACAGGGAAGAAGAAAAAGAGCGAGAGCGAGGAAAATGTCAAGGTTATTTGGCTATAAACTTTCAAGGAATAACGTGGTAATCGTCGCAAGAAAGTAGGAACGAGAGAAATAAAGAGAAACTGGGCAAGCCTTGCCACACGCCGGTCGGGATCATAGCTTCTTCGGCGGGACGTCCGCTTCCTCCTCCTCCACCCTCGAGTCTACTGCTTCCCTGATGAGCGAAATAGTGCTTTCCAGACTCCGCCGTCTAGTGCTGGGACTCGTCATAGTCGTACCGAGGCTGGCAGTCCTACTATGGCCGCGCCTGGACGGCGGCCCGATCGATGACGAGATAGAACCAGGAGTGGGCGAAGTGCGACTGTCAGAGGCGATGACTTTCTCGAGGGCGGCAGAGACACCATTGGCAGGCACGGGGGATGCTATTTCTTCAGACGGTGTTGGGGGGTTCGACATCATTGCTCGGCCTTCCTCAGAATTTGCGTCATACAATTCTGGCGGCAGGCGCTCGTTCTCGATATCCGACTTGCGGCTGTGGGATAAGGTAAGCACACGTTGGTGATATAGGTAACTCTTCCAACATACGCCTCATCGAAGTTTTTGATCAAATCCTTGATGCCTTCAGCACCGTTCGCAAGAGTGTCGGTGGGTAACTCCTTCATACCTGCGACGCTCTTGAGCTCGGAAACACGCTCAGACTCCTCTCTATGTGTTGAATGTTAGTGAAGTTTATGGGTTGGAGACCCGATAGGAGCTTACCGAAGGAGAGCAAAGACACGTGAGACCCGACCAACGGCCAAGATCTTGTTCTTGATGACACGTTTCCGCTCGGCAAACTCTTCTGCGGTCTCTTTGGAATCTGTGAGCTCTTCATCCGCCTCTTCCAACTCTTCCTTTGTGCAGATATTGAGGAGGGACAGCAACATGTCCGTGACTAACACGCCGGCAGTTAGTTTGCGGATGAAGCGCAGAAAATTGAATCGTACTTTTCTCGCCGACGAACGGCAGACTCCAGGTAAACGCGTCCATGAAGTTAGGGAGCCAGTACGGATGGGGGGTGCAATTGAATTGCCGGATGTTCAGGACATTACTCTCGTACTTGAGAATAGCCGCTTTGTTGTTGTAACAATCGAGATAGTGCGGGCAAGAGAAGAAAGTCATGACAGATGGGAAACCTGTTGTCCTCGTCTTTCGGTACATCCGATAGCTAAAATAACAGCAAGGGTAAGTACGCGGGAGAAATGTCGTCAACCGTGGTCACAACATACCCAGCATCCTGAGCTTCATGTGCCCTGATGATGGACAACAACTTGTTCCTCTCCAGGAACTGCGTTACCGCTTGATAACTGGGAGATACCGATAAGTTATCCGAAGGGGAATGATATCAGACAAAACTTGCGTGAAGAAGTACGAGCAACCTCGGACGTGGTTGTGTAGGAAGCTCTCTGATGTGCTCTCTTGCCCGAAGTCTTCTACAGGATCCGACCACAGGATGTCGCACATCAAGCCCTGTGTTGGTGGCTCCCTGAATCGATCGATCTAAACAAGACATGTCAGTGAGGAACCCGTAAGATCAGGAGTCAAGATCACGTTTCGGATGTCGTCTAAAGTGTGCAACTCGGGGGAAAGACCACCGTGGACACAGAAGAATTGCTTGTTCATGACGGCTGCCAGTGGGAGAGCACAGAACGAGTTCATGCATGCTTCATAGATGCGCTCGGTGTACTTTCGCTTGCCTGGAGCAAAGTCAAGGTCAACCAACCGAAACATTCCTGTTGTAAGAGAGTTTGTCACGCACACTCCAGCTTGAAGGTGAAGTAATCCGTCAAGTGTCGACACTCGTGATTACCACGAAGCAGGAAGAATGTGGTAGGGTACCAAATCTTGAGCGACCACAGATAGAGTACACACTGTAAAGCTGGGTCAGATCGATAAGAACACACTTATGAGCCAGTGCAGTGCACCTCAATACTGAAGTACCCTCGGTCAACGTAATCTCCTAAGAAGAGGTACCGCGTGGTGGCGGGATTGCCGCCGATTTCGAAGAGCTTCATAAGGTCGTACTGGTGATGGGTAAGTTCAGAATGTATGCTCAGGTAGGTCCTCAATGTAGACAGAGACTCACGTATTGACCATGAATGTCACCACAGACTGGGACCAAGGTAATGAGTGTCAAATACGTATCGACCTGTGGGACATGGGGCGTACCGGTTACCGGGGCATCGACGGAGATGAGGTTGGGCTCCTGCTTTAGCAGATCCGTAGCCTTCTCCAGAATGTACAGAGCCTGTTCGTCAGAGAGACGTCCTTCTCGATAAAAGTGATTCTTGAGGAAGTTGATATCGGGTTTGGTTGGATCCTCCTTCGAGAAGAACTGTTCCGCGGTCGGAAGTTGCATTGCTGGGGCTTGCACCTATCGTTGTCATGGTCAGGGACGGGCACGGGATGGTAGAGAACAGCGCGCACATCCTTCACAACCCGTTCTTGGGTGCTGATAGTGTATCCGTTCTCCAACTGATGCTGGGTGAAATCGATTTCGGGAGCTACACCTCGTTCTTGTATCTTGCCGATAGCCTTTTCAAGATGGGATTTGGAAGCGGGCATGGTCCTAGATTCGGTGCGGTTGAGCGATTTCCACGGTTATTTTGTGGGACGAGGTGGAGGGGAAGGACAGAAAATGCGCCAGGTGAAGTTAGTGGGTAAGATAATTGGCGATTACCCGAATAGGCCGCGCACTTCAAACTCAGGAAGAGCGGATCAGCATCGACATCGAATTTCTGTCTGTGTCGTGATTCTATTTACTCGTTGTGGACTACAGCTATGAACCAAAATACGCCTCCAAAACGTGTCTCGCGACGTTGAACCCCAGTAGCGTGAGGACGTAGCCCGTAAACAGAGGCAACAGCGGTGAGAGCAACAGCTCGGTGCGAATAAGAAAGGGCAGGGCTTTCGATGGATCAGCAAACAAAGATCAAGAATCGAGCGTACCTCGGACAGGATCTCACCGTTGAAGCCCAGATAAATACCATAGATATACTGCCCAAAGCTGCTCACTTCAGTCAATACAAACAGTAACGGCGTATGTGTGAGACAACCTACGCGGCAAGGTAAAGCGTATTACCCAACCAGAGACACACCCAATTATTCTTCAGCAAAAGTGGAACGAGGAAAAGTTGTCCCAGATATAATGTCAAGTAGAGCGGGAAGAACGCATTTGTGTGCACGTCGAACGCGTATGCCCACTCGACTCTTGAATCCGCCGCAGTCGAGTGCGACGGAGGGGCAACCAGAACGTTATTCGAAAACGCCCTGAACAGGTTCGGCTCAGCGTAGCGCGCATTCCGTGCAAGAAACTACTAACCAGAATATGGTGGCTACAACCATGCCCACGAGAAGGAAATCTCGCAATATCATGAGTAGTGCAAGTTTGAGACAGTCTACTAAACTGTAGGAATACACCACCGACCAAGCCACGGCCGCAACTGAGTAGGTCGTCAGGGCAGGAGGCCATTGGGATGTTTACGCCCCACTCACCGCACAAGCATGCTGAGAGAAGAATCAGAATGGCGGGGTCATCCCTCGCCCACGTATTTTTGGTTTCTATGTTTCCCGTGAACTTCGTTGTATCCAGGTGTCGGTAGTGTCTTACGCTTGTGGAAATATACATTCCGGTATCTGAATTCAAGTCAGTCCGAGGGCCGTTGGAGGGAGTAGTAGAGATCAACGGACACTCGCTTCGGAGACAGACATAGATATGTCAATTGCCAAGCAGCTAGCTCGAAATCCTAGATCGCGGTACAAGCTGCATCAGGTGCGGGATGAATAATCGGACACGCGACTGTATACCATCTGTTGGAATCTGTGCAACCGTCGGAATATTAGTGGTACGCTGTTTGAAAGGCCACCACTTGAGGAACGGTAGAGGTTTTCCTGGGGTGCGGAAGCGGCTGCAGTAGGCAACATGGCCATGTCTGCATATGCTCGCCTGGGACGCCTGAGCAAGATACGGTTGACAGACAGGATGACTTCAGGTCCCAGGTGTCACGGTTGTCAGATTGATCCTAGTCTTGGTTTCAGGCGGAGATCGAATCCCCAACTCTCCCTCCTCGTCCACTACACTCCAGAGTCGTATCGACAGCTGGTTCCTAACCCGTCTCTCGGTACACCAGGCGGCGGAAAATGGAAGAAGACACCGAAGTTTTGGACTGGGGTCACGAGGAAGACGACTACCAGTCATACGACATCCGCAGATCCCGTGAAAACATCGGCGAACCTCGCCACCACGCTGACGAGGATTGCGATGACACCGTGTCTCTGGGCGGGGACGAGGATGATCTCGGCGTCGTTTACGCTTACCAGTCTCGCTCATACCAGGAAAAGCCCAAATCTTCTGAAATTTCTCGTCACCACAACCGGGACCACTATAGGGAGTCTTCGTACAGTAGTGCCCGACAACCCTCGCATCTCTCTCCCTCCCACTCATCTTACCAGTACGCGAAACTGACGCATGCACTTCCTGCCAAACCCGTAATTGCAAACCCTTCCGTGGCGGTCGCACAATCCCAACTCTTGGAGGCAAGCTCCATGGTCAATGGCCGTGACCGTGACCGACGCAACAGCATCAAGAGACCAGCTGGGGAATCCTTGCCACCTGATTGGGAGATTCGTTACCCTCGTAGTGGCGGCTCCGAAATTTATTACTACAACACCAAAACCCACGAATCCACTTGGGTCCGACCGGCCCTTGCCCCCCAAAATGCCTCTCAAGAACAGAACGAAGGCGCCAATGGTACATCTCACCAGAGCACTGGAGGGTCGAGGGGGAGGAGCCCGAGCAACGATCATGCCCCCCTAATCCAGAACAGGACAGAGTCCCTGCCCCCTGAAGATCTGTCATTTGAAGATAGACACTATCGACCAACAGAGGCTCCAACACCAAGCAGCCGTGCCGAACATATCCTCCCGCAGAAACCGCTTTTTGCTGATCGCCGCTCTCCTGAGCGTTTGTCGTCTGCCGAAAGTAGCAGGCATGCACATAGGACTCAGGCAGAATCGGAGCGAGGGCGCTCCCGCCGAGGTGCATCCCCTCCAAGTGTCCGGCTTCCGTCCCCCGAAGACAGGCGTCAGGAGGCTGGGCGTGAGCCCCGCTCCCGCCCATCTCGCATGGATTCATACGTCCCATCCACGGATCGCACTCACACACCGACCCACGACGAACGAGATACCGTTCGGCCTTCGACAAACAGTACGTTATTAGCATCCATATCCCTTGCGCCCCATCGTCTTCCCGTCTGCTCCGCTTGTGATGTGCAACTACCATACCACCTCTCCCGTGCGGCCGGAATCTTCCATGCAATTCGTTGCTTGTCTCCTTTCCTTGTCTGCCCAGCAAGATCTCCCCCCCCATCCGCTTTCTGCGTGTAACCATGCATTTCATCGTCCTCACACATTAATCTTGTAGGGCGCCCTGCTCCGGCCCGTGATTCTCCCTACGGCCAAGAAACACGATCGGACTACAATTCGTATATCCCTCCTGAAGAACTTTCTCGATCACGCCGCCCCCGCCGCTCTCGTAGTGCAAGCCCTCGTACTTCGCGTGTGGACACCGAAGCTGAGGAGGCGACCAGACACGATGCTGTAGCTCGCCGTCGCCCCAGGGACCCTGACGCCGACGTGGTCCTCGGTGAAGTCGAAACTAAACGCAGGCGCCTTGATAGTCTCCGGGAACCAGATCGGCCCTCATCGTCAAGCACATCCCAGTATTCTTCCGCAGAGAGGAATGAGTCCCTTCATGGACCTTCGATTGGTGAATCTCGTATGTACGAGCCCGAAATTCTGTGGGCCCCGTTCATTGACCGGTTGGACCTTTTCTTTTATTCACAGGCCCAAAGCGACCACCGTTGCCACCACAAAAGAGCATGTACAAAGAATCTATGAACCCCCACGTCCGTGAGCCACCTCCGGCACAGTTACCTGAAACAGACGGCCCGCCACCTCAACAGAATGGACATGGACCTGATCCTGCTACCCGTTCAAGGAACCCGGAGCCACAGCCCCCCTCTGGTCCAGGCGGACGCCGTAGCCGTGCGAGCGATTCTCGGAAACTCCCCGGAGCAGAACCTATGGATGTTGATTCCCCGGTACCAGTCCATCCACTCAGGATGCAGGAGAGCCGCACTGCATCCAACGTCACCGCGGACCGCGACGACACAAAGGTCGACTTGCCACGAGGACCAAAAGCGATGACTTCGAAGCTTCCTCCCGCCCCTCCTACGTCTCTCCCTCTCAAACCCACCGCCGTTTCTGGACGTTACTCGGGAAGATCTCCGCCCCCTCACCTCGCTGCCCATGGTGAAAGAACTTCACAGCGCGCAGGTGACCGGATTACTGTCGATTCTCACTCAGAACGTCATCGAGATGCACCGAGAGAGCGTCACACTCCTGAGGTTGCACCTCCCCGAAGGCGCAGTCCCGATTCGGTAAGAGGCTCCTGCTTCGGAATACGGCGATCCCAGCTCACATCTTTGGAAGTGGCGACCTCCTACTGTACCAGTACCTAAACCATCTGGCACAAATAATGCCTCGATCGCTCCCTCCCGTTATCAAGTGTCAACCGGTGCAGAAGAGCCTCGCCAAGATCGTACCGCAGAGAACAAGCAATCCTTACCTAACGCCTTGACTCGGCAGACCCGGCATGAGCGCAGCGGCGCAATTCCTGAGCGCGTAAGTAGTAACTCTAGTATTGCTGCCTCAACCCCTGAAACCTTCCCAAGATTCACATGCATGAGCTTCCTGATCGCCCACCGCCGTACCAGGGACCCCCTGCCCTCGAGCGCCGGGAGAGCAACCGTTCTCGCCACGAGGTACGTCTTTGCCTGGGACTTGTTGTTATTGGGTTCAATTGTTAATCTCGTACGACGTGTCATTGAACAGCCTCTGGACCATCGTAGCGCTAACAATCCACGAGCAGAAAACAATCCCGAAGGGAATGGATCGCGGCGGGTAAGGTTTCTTCTACATGTCATTTATTTCCCTCTGTTTATCGATCCTCTCCCCAAGAACCAACTCCCCCCAGGTGCCAAGGTGATATACGAACGACCCGCATCCCCCCAACGCGAAAGGGATCCGTCGGAAGTGCTCGTAGAGAAACACACCAAGTTGGAGGCCCGTCGCCATGATGCTGCGCGGTTACCACCAGAATCCCAGTCCAACCCCGACCGCACGGAGCGTGTGCGCATCGACCGTGAACGGGCGCTTCGCCAGGAAGACAGGCAACGAACCCGAAATGGCGGCGGCGACGAGGGGCGGCGCCGCACGGACATAGCTAACCACCATATTCCTCTCGAAAGACGGCTCTCCTCGTACGAGCGACATTCGTATAGCCCGAATGAACTGCCACCCCCGTCGCCGCCCTCTCAGACCGGCAATCGCGAAGATTATGATCGTCATAGCACCTCTGGTCATGATGACCGCAACTACGGTCGTGGCTCTGAGCGTACAAGAACCCCCTCCCCTTCCCGGCACTACACCCCTCCCCAACAGTTCCGCGGTCTGCGGGCATATGATGACAGCGTCGAAGGTAGACGTTTACCACCCCGTCCTCGCAGTCCCGACAGTGACATTGGCGAGCGGGGTTATGGGAAAGCAGAGATCAGACCCGCTATGTCGTCACGCGGGGGGTCTCTCCTTGACCGATTGTCGGCTGAAAACCGCGCGGGCGGACGAGATCCGATGGAGGACAGGTTCGACGATCGAGGTGCTGTCTCGGAAGTTAACACGGCTTCCAACGCCCAAGAACTGGCGGGCGAACGCAGGGATAACGGCAGGCGTAGAAGGAAGATCAAAGGTGGTAGAAGATAGTTAATTAACTCTGAAAACATTCCATCTTTTCGCGATGTCCTTTGGTGGCTCGCATTGCGATATAAAGAAATTTCTGATTCGAGAATAATTCCTGTAACAATCTGCTTCCCTCCTGGACGAAAATCAGGCGGCCAACCGAGGGCGACGGCCTCGCATCACGGCATATCAGACCCACCATAAGTAGAGACGAGGTATTGACGCGCAACTGGAGTTTGTACCCCAGACTTGGTGCTGGACGAGGCTTCACGCAATTCCACAATTCGGAACCGGACAACCGTGGTGTGTTATGTAGGTCATTTTTTGTCCTTAACAATTCTAATGGCTAAGGACAGAACTGCCTATAGTCTGGCGGGAGTCGCAACGCCTTCGGATTAATCGTCTCGGATGAACCAAGGAGGCTTACACCACCATCATTTTCACGATTCCGGTGATGAGGTGGAACCGCATTAGCCTCAGACTCGTAGTTCGATGGTTGGCCGACCACAGAGTGGTCCCTTGGGTTCACGTCGAGCCCAAGATTCAGCCGCGATATCGATTCCGTGGTGTAACCTAGGCTAGCAGGAAGTAGCCGCTTTTCATCGCGATGGGAAGTTGAGGTCGTTGCAGCTTGCTCTCTGGAAGGTCGCGGGCGTAAAGGCGTGACGGTCATGACGAGGGAAGTTGGAGCAAGCGACGGTTGCGAAGATGGCACCGACGGGAAGGGTTCTACAGATGGTGAGCATTATTTTTGTTTGTGGGGATTGGAGAGGCCTTACCTATGCGAGTGGGTTCGTTGAGGAATGGTTCTGGGTCGTAAATCACGATTGGTGCATGAGATTTCCAAACGACTGACTTACCACTCTGTGCATCATCCTGGGATTCCACCTGCAACTTGGGGTACATCTCCGATTTCCCTTTTCGTTCACGAACGTAGTGCCGGCGCCAGAGGATGAAAAGAAGGATGAACCCCACCAGTACCGCCACAGAAGCTACAACCAACCCAGCGATGGTTCCGGGTTGAAGCGACCCTGAGTCACCAGATGGGGAAGCTACACTTTCCTCAGATCCCCTGTGAAGCTGGACATGGTGAAGGTTACTCACGGGTTTGTGTCGATCCTCTACCCTGTGCCGTTCCGGTCACCTGGAAATAGTCTAGTTGAAGTTCTACGCTCGGTTTGCACGTCAGTCTTCGGGGGTCGGACTGGACGAAAAGTAAGACCTTACCGCCACCATCCACGAGGTTCTTGATCACCAGCGTATGCTGAGTATCCACCAGCGTTGGGGAACTATAGAATAGAACGTTTGATGTTGCGACACTCCCGGACTCTTGGTGTATGTGGGGCGTTGATCCATCGAGAGTATATGAAGAATTCGCTCGTTGACCTTGGGAACTCGTTCCTTCTGTCCCGTAAACACTGATGGCCGTACCTTAAAGCCACGTTACGAAATCAGCCCGATCCCAAATCCCGAAGATTCTCGATAGCCTACCGGTAAACTTGTATGTTAACGTTGCATCTACACCTCCGGCCGATATTATCGTTCCACCGAACGACTGTGTCCCGGTCACTGATGACCACCCCGATGACCATTGGGTCCCCGGAGTATTCATCGTTACGTCAACCATGAGATTACTGCCTAGAGCAAAAGGCAGCAGTAGAGCCCACAAAACAGAAAACATGGGCCGGGGTGAATGAGCGGTGCCTCTCATTATGGCGTGGAGGAGAGTGTTGCGTAGCTTGAGAGTTAGAGCCAGTACAGCCGTGGAGGTGTGACGAGTTTCATCTGCCGGCGCTCATGACGAATTGATACATAAGGGTTATACACAGCTAATCGATATTCGATCCACGAGAATGCCCTTGGTATTCGCTTCTTTAACACGATGATTTGCTTCCCCTGGTACACCGACCGCGCTAAAGTACAAAGCACAGTGGGGTTTCTACGCTTCGTTTTTGGTTTGCGTCCGGAGGTGAGACTCAGCGTCAGCAGTCGGAGGGCGCTTAGGGCTATATTTATTCCGCAGCCTGTGCATGCATCAGCAAAACAGGTGTGAGCCTCTGCCCAATGAGATCCACAAGCAAGGAAGACAAATCACGGACCGGTCAAATACTGTGCCACAGTCGGTTGGTTCGTCATCAACGAAGTCCAGCTGGTCTCGGGGTATAAACCATTCAAGAAACCGAAAGAAGAGACAATCGACCACAAGGATGATACAGAATATTGGACCGGCTGCTGCGCCCAGTCTCAGGGTACTTTCAGAACCAGTTCGATCAGGGGGGTGTCTCAGGGATTCTTCATATAACGTACTTTTCAAGGCGGTCCCAAAAACGGAGTTCTGGGCTGGAGTATACCTGCTGGTAGACTACTTCCGTGCGTTCCGCAACAGCTTCCCAGCTGTAAAATTTGCTGATGCGCTCGTGTGCCTTCGTGGGGTCATGCTGGTTTTCGGAAACGATCCGTACCGCATCTGAAATGGCTCGAAAAACATCTGAACAAAATCAGAAACGGAGGCCGAATATATTGGGTTGGGGGGGAGGTCACCATCTTCATCAGGATTCGCGAAGGAAATCATGTCCTCAGGGAGAATTTCTGGAATCCCACCGACGCGCGTGGACACGACGTATAACCCCGCGCAGGCCGCCTCTAATATGGCGATGCCGAAAGCCTCCGTTAGGGAGGTATTCATAAAGATGGTACCTCGGGCAAGGACCTGTAAATAGCTCAGAACTGGCCCACCAGTGTGCGGATGGGGCGGAGAAACGTACGCTCCGAACATCGCGTGGGTGGATCGGTCCAAGGAGCTCGATGCGATCCTGCAGGAGATACCTTTCACGCATCTGAAGGAGATCAATCAGCTTGGGGCCCTCGCCACCTTCGATGCAGGGCGTCAATAATTTTCCGAGGATCAAACTCCCAAACACACCTATCACAAAATGAACGTGGGGGAATTTTGCACAGATTCTTGGGGCGGCCGCCACCAATAGATCTATTCCCTTGCGGTAAGCAAGTCGTGAGAGCACGACGATTGTGACTAGCGAAGTTAGTACGGAAGCTTGTCGCCTATTCGTTAGTTTGTACCTTTATCGGTCTGCTCCCGGGGACAAGGTTTGAATTTGTCCGTCACAATTGCGTTCGGGATTACATAGATCCTTCCTGGGTCCAATCCAAACTTACGGTTGATCACTTCTTCGTGATCCTGGTGGTCAATCGAAGAGGTCCCATCGGAATCGTCTTCGTCGCCTGAAGAATCACTGATATCGCCGACGGATACGCCCACTCTCGAAGCGAGTCTGCTACGTAGAATGGTGTTCTCGCGACTGGAGAAGCAGATCTGTGAGTTGTAGGGTGACTAGAACCGAGAAAATCCACATGCCCCGTGTGAGATACGCATATCGCAGCATCTACGTGACTCATCATCCCTTCAAGCAACTTGTTGGTCAGGATGCTGGCGGCGTCATCGAAACCGAACAGACTATGATCTGTAAAGACGGTTCGGATCCCCATGTGATGGGCATGCATGATGCCCTCGTGTGCAAGGGATGACAGGCTGGCGTGACCGTGAATGATGTCAATACGTTCCCTCAAAGCGATGGTTCGCAGGTAAGGGAGGAACGTAAGGAAGTTTGGGAGGGTGGCCGAGGAAGCTATTGTGGGGAATGGTATATGATACACCTTGAGGCCTGGGGACAACCATCGTATACCCACTCTGTCCGGAGGATGACTGTGGCTGATGACAATGACCTGTACCGAGGCGGTGAGAATACAGTAGATTGAGCAAAGCCGCCTCACTTTATGACCCATGCGCATGAGGGTTACACTCAACATGTAGATGTGGTTTTCTACCCCTCCAACATTGGGGTGGAAAAAGTCTGACACCATGCTGGACAGCGCGGAGCGTCAAAGAAAATATATCATCTCGCGAAACACCGTGGCATACGCAATCGAAAACCTCTTCATCCCTTGGCCACCACCGCGCACAGGGCGACTCATCCGTTGACGATGCCGACACGTCCGCGAGGGTGGGTGGCGGAAGCGTGGATCCCTCGTGACGCTCGATCGTTGACCTTCCTCTTGCGGTATGGTTCGGGAGTTCTCGCACACTCGCAGTGTCCCACCATCACCGTCGAGTGTACACGGATCGAATGGGTGGAATACGCATCGTAGAACATGACGATAACAAGGGCTGTAAGACCACCTTCCAGTTCACGACCCCAACAGAGCGATCCACTCAGGAAGCAGGGTCAGAGGTATGCTGGCTCACATACCTACAGCGCTTGACCACCTACTAATTCAAGATCTCATTCACCAGGTTGTTATGGAAAAACATTCGAGCACTGCGGATGGGAACGCAGCCTTCAAGCGCTTTCTATCAAACGTGTTCCTACCTACTGGGTATCCTCACAGCGTTTCTCCTGGTACGAGTCCTCCACTATTCTCGTCCAGTTGGTCTTCGCAGTAGGCGCTGACAATTTGACAAGACTACCTACAGTAGGCTCATACGTTTCAGGCTGTGGTAATAGACGCTGATCATTTTCAGATACCAGATCTGGAACGCGGCCCAGGCGTGCTGTAGCTCGTTGGCCGGTTTGTTGGCCTCCAGAGCAGTCCTGGAGGGCTTTGGAGTTGGAAAACAATCTGCCTCCGCCACGGATGCCATCCTCGTAACCGTCGCCCAAGACGTGGTGAGTCGCCTTACGAGTAAGTCCCCCTACCTTTACGTGTCAGCCTGAAGTTAATGACATAAACAGCGATCATATGTGCCTACTGGTTGGGCACCTCCCTATTCCCGGAGGCGAAAACATATCGCTTCCTTGCAGACATTCTGAATGACATGGCGATCGTTCTTGATGTACTATCACCCCAACTTGATAAATTGGTGCACACGTTTACAGGACGAGATTTTGGCTCAGGGATTCGTATTACGGCCCTGTGCCTAAGTGGTACTTCCCGGGCGCTATGCGGGCTTGTGGCTGGGGGCTCCAAGGCTGCCGTCGCGATGCATTTCGCTTCGGACTCCGTCATCGGTTCCGGTGATATAGGGGACCTGAACGCCAAAGATAGCAGTAAAGAAACGGTTTTGGCGTTAGTGGGCCTTCTGGTGCGTGCTCAAGTGGTGCTCCGTGGACGGAATGAGATAACGAGTTTCCAGCTTGGATTTGTGATCTTACCATACGTAAACACAACCCGGGCGACTCATACACTCCTTGCATTTCTGCTCGCGGCACACCTAGGCGCCAATTTTGCCGCCGTGCGGGGGCTCTCTATGAGGACCCTGAACAGGCAGCGTGCATGCATAGCCTGGTCGAATTTCAGGGCATTGGAGCGTGGTTCGTCTGATCCCCCGATCGGTTCACGGCACCTCGATCAGTTACTGAGATTGTTTGAATGAATAGGTGGTGGAGACGAGGACTCGTTGCATCCAGAGCGGATCTCTCAGCACGAACGGATCCTGGTCCCGCCCTCCCAAATCCTCGGCGGAAATCCCGGGACGATAATCGGACGATGCACCATCGGATGCTCGTTATCCTCACTGCTGCGAATCGACGTCGAGACATCAGTCAAGCGGTTAGGAGATGTTTCGATCCACGAGCTGGTGGATCTTTTCAAGGATGAGAGGTACGCGCTATGGTGTAGGCGGCGGTCAAGGCGTAGGTGTCCCGATATATCCATCGCCTTGAAAGCAGGTCACACGCCCCTAGATCACCTGAGAGGCTGGCTGCATGCGTGCGAGATCGCAAGGCTTATATCAACCGATGGAGAACCGACAGAGGGTGGCGAAATTCACTACATTCGGGCCGCACATAGAGAGGTGGATAGGCTTTTTGAGAAATTCACCAGCGTCATGCGACACCACGGATGGAAGATCGACGAGGGTACCCTTGTGATTGGGTTGCCTCCTATAATTTCCTTCGACATGGATCGCGGGCCGAATGGCTCCCCGGAGGGCAGGTTGTGACCATAGAGTGGGTCACCAGGGCTCAGGGGTTTATGACCTCCCAAGTTCTCTCTTTCATCTCCGTCCATCTTTCTTGGGTTCGCCGCACGAACGCAGGCATGTACGAGGTGCATGACGACTCATGTTTCATTGTTTACATTCTTGTTTTGTGTATGGCTCTTTGCTTGTTGTGCTCATTTTTTAGACGTCGCCTACACGTTGTATACACACGGAACCAACGCCAATCTGTCGCACGATCGCGTTATTCTGTCCAGATGATCCACCCATCAAGACCTCGTGACTACGAAATAAGCAAGTAAAGCAGCAAAGATGGTCGTCAGCCGCAGGCAGAGTGGTGTCAAGTATGATTACCGGGAAAAGTGATCCTTCTGCAGATCGTCCCAGGCTTCTAGTACCGGGTTTTCTGGGATGGAGAGGTGGTGATGGGAGTGCCCTGTGACCTGTCAGGTGCACGATGACTGGATAACAGTCCTCAGGCGGTGTGGTAGGGGTTGGAGTATATAATAACGGCACAATAATGTGCTTGATGTTCGTTCCGCTCTCCGCTCTGCACGAGAGACGGGGCCTGCCTCCTGCCTCCCTCGATGACCTCGTTATGTCATGCGAATCCCGACGGTGTTCCCCGTAATAGGCAGCAATGACCCCGGATGGATTAAGTGAGTGAAACGCGATCTCCATTCTTGATTACAGACAACATCCTTCGTAACTGCTCGTCCAACTGGGTCTACCGAGGCGACCCAACCCGTTCGCTCCTGGTTCGGTGCGGTTTGCGATGTCCGAACTGGACGGGCTGTCTGGGGTCAGGGTGGCCAGCCTTCATCAGAAGGACGCTGTGATGCTACTCCCGTCCTTACGTCAAAGTGAATCGGTCGAGTGGGGGGAAGGCAGGGACGGGTGCGGGGCCCCAGGCCGCAGGGGGAGAGTGACGAGGGGAGTGCAGCTGGCAGCCGGGGGGCAGGGGGAAGTGGGGAAAGTCGCCGCAGACGGTGCGGTTATCTGACCGGGACGGGAGCGGCGGGGCGCTTGATCGATCCGAGCCTATCAACTCGCAAATCGGCCACTCGGACCTTGTCTCAGTTCCGTATTCGCTCGAAGAGGTCGGACGCCCAGATAGGAGAGGGTGGCACCTATGGGTGCGAACTGAATGCTTAGCCTTTGGGGTTCCGATGGAGGTGGGAACAGCAGTCTGGCGCCTGGCTCTGGCGGTTGCAGACCTGGGAGGTTTTGCCGAGGAGTCGCAGATTCAGGCTGGGTTGCTGATGAGTGCTGCGGCGAGGAGCCTGCCGAGGTCCGCCGCAATACGGGGCCTATCCGCTCTGCTGCAAAGCGAGAGATATGCCCCAGGAGCCACATGTAGATCGCTGAGTGCTAATTCACCCTGCCGATTTTCTGATCAAAACGCCCGATATGGAATGCTTCGGCCGTGCCGCGCTGTCCGGGGTCCTCCTACCCCGCATCCAGTCCCATGCCGGGTTAAACACCTTCTCCAAAACACAGTCCACTCCTCGTCCTCCCATCTCTCCCCCCAACCGACATCTCCTGCTCCCTTCGTTTCTCCTTAAATCCCTCTCTTTGCTCCCCCCACGGCCCTTTCTGACTCCCCAATGACCTCTCTCTTCCCCCCGTCCAGCTACAGGCCCCCCACGGTCAGGCAGGAGGGCTTCCACCTCCCATCGGCTTCCTCCACCAACGGAAACAACCCCCCGAGTCCTTCTCAGCCCAGCTTCGACTCTAATGGTCAGCTTTTCATCCCCCAGCTCTTGTCCGATCCTTTCCGCAAGTTTGGCGGTGACTCCACCACCACCAGCATGGATTTCAGCGAGGAGCTTGCCTCACTAATCGCTCAGTCTCCTGCTCCTCACACGGGTCATCAGTCTTCGCACGAGAGGTCCACACACTCTCCCCCGTCAAACTCTTCTGGTCCTGGGTTCGATGAGTCGTCTTACCGGCCGCCGGCCACCCATAACATCTTTGACATCTCAGCGACCCCGAACAACAACCAGCATCAACAGCAGCAGCACCCCCCTCATGCCCACAACAATTTCCCTGCCCAGTTTGCCCTTAACCCAGCGCAGACCCAACCTCCGCCCCAGCAGTATCATAATCTCCACGAGTTCAATCCCCATCCCCATTACAACTCCACCCTCCCCCCCACGATGCGTTATGATCCACAGCCACCCCAGACACACCCTCCCCCCCACGAACACCCGAATCCTCCATCTTTCACGAACCACTTTTCACCTACTTCCTCCGAGTTCTCCATCCGCCATTCCCCTTCTCCCGTCGGCTTCACTTCAAATGCGTCCCGTTCACGCTCACGTTCTCGGACCTCGGCTACTCCAGCGGTAAACCCTGAACCTCCATCTACCAATGGGGGTCCAACTCGGACTATTCGACACAAGCGCAACTCAATCTCCTCGGTTTCTCCACCTCCGCACCACCGTACTCAGGCAATCGTGATCCCATCATCTCATCCCCACCGGGCCGCATCCCAGCATACACCGACTAGCGCGACTTCTCCTTTATCCTTGCACACTTTGAATGAGAACTCATCCAGTTGGTTTGCCCCCCCGCAACAGCAACAAGCGCATGATTTTAGGCACAATGAATTTAGCCTCTCGACTTCTGAGGGCGTGGGAAATCACCATTCCTTTTCCCAATTCAATCCTGGGTCCGTAGGAAGCGCCGTATCTCTGGGGGTCAGTCCAAAAGATGTGCCAGTAGTAAAACCCGTAAACGGGGCAGAAAGTGATGATGATGCAGTGTCGAAACAGTGCGTTGATATGATCCTTCGCTTCTCACCTTTTTGATATCTGACTCATTACGTTCTAATCTCGTTAACAAAGGGCACTGCTTGCCGTGGAAAAACGTCGCCGTCGTCGCGAATCGCACAACGCTGTCGAACGTCGTAGGAGAGATAACATCAACGAGCGAATCGCGGAACTCGCCACTCTGATTCCAGAGTCAATGCTGGATCCAAACGGTAACCTTCTACCATCCCCTCCAGTTACATCGGAAAAACTCATATCGGACTTAGCTCCGATTACCGCAAGAACTGGGGACGACTTCTTGTTTGGTATTACTGGTATAAGCGGCCTGTCGAACCCTCTTGGCAGTGAAGGCCTGGCTTCCACAAAGCCAGAGGATGACGAAGACAGTGGCGAATGTGCTCCCGTGAAGAAGGCAGGCGGAACCAACGGGACGCATACCGAAGGTGGCATTGTGAAAGCCAACAAGGGTATGATCCTTCGCAAGAGTGTCGAATACATCAAGTATGCACATTTGCATTCCCACATGGCTTTCTCGGTTGGGAAGTTGACGTCGGCCATTTCCACCTTTAGATACCTCCAGCAACTGGTTTCTGCCCAGGCATCCAGGAACCGAGACCTTGAGCAGGAGATTCACGGCTGCCAGCAAAACGGTGCAGCTAAGCTCCCGAACGGTACCGACATGGGCGGCAAAACGCAGAACCACTTTGAGACCGTCGACCACGATGGTGACGGATTCAATGATCTGGTGTTGCACGAAGACGTAACTGATTCTGACTTTGCTATCCACCTCAACGGTTACTCCAAGAACACTTTCGGTTACGCCCTTGGTCCCATGCCAGAGGAAGACGCTGCCATGGATACTGGAAGGCGGGTGCCATCAGGAGACACGAACGATGGTTTCGAAGATAGAAACGTCTCTCGGATGGATTCTTCGTTGACTCCTCCGAGCGTCGGAACGGGTAGCATTGAGGGTGATGACGACAGGGCAGACTCATCCATGGAACTCACCCGAGGACGAGATCGAACTGTTCGACAGAATGGGATGGGTGAGATTCAGGTGAAGAGCGAAGTCGACGACATGCAGACATGATGCCGATGCGAACTCGTCCTCTGTCTCTTGTTTTGCCCGTCTCATGCGATCCCTCCCCCTTCTACGGCGTTCTCTCTGGTTTCGATGCGGTATAATTATCTCTCCTCCGCCACCCCGTCCCTCCCCATCCAACTCGTCGTTAATACCGATGCTGCAAACCGCGGGCCGCGCCAGCTCTCCCAATCTCACCCTGTGCTATTATACCAACCTTCTCTGCCCATCGGTTTCCGACCTTGCTTCTTGTGTGTACAACTGTCCCACGACTCAACGTTCGACGACGAGTTTATGCCTATCTCATCATCTATCCCACACTCGCTAAAAAGCTGCGCGGTCGCCTTTCTCTCCGTCACAATTGTTTTATAACCCAAAAGTTTCCTCGACCCCCACAACTCGTGACTCGTTTACCCATATTCTCCAGGGGGTTGGTGTCGTTCGTCTGATTCTTCATCACGGTGGAGTTGGGTGTGGCAGCGGTTTGTAACGTTGTTTTGATCTCTCCCACGGTCTGCCGTCCGAGTTCTTGCTCATCTTCGTGGAGTGTCGAGAAGAGCGAAGCCTCGGAGGGTCTGTATGTGTATGTATTGCGCTGGTTCTTGTATACGACAACTCTGTACCTTGTTTCTCCATTATTTCTGTTCACCCCCGAACAATTGCAATTGTACACGGAGGTCCGTTCGCACGTATTGCCAACCAAAAAAAGAGTACGGCGAGGGATCGGAAGTTCATAGGATGGTCCGGATGAAAAATTCACCATGAGTGGGGTGCCCTGGCGTGTCCTGGGTCCTGGACAAGCCCCGAAGTTGGTGAAAAACTTTTGTCTTACAAATTTGTAAATGATCCGTTTGGGCGCGGGGAAAGAGGGTTATGGCACAGGTCTTGGGCGCCTGGGCGCTAGCCTCCAGAATGATAATCAGCATTCTACGGCCACTGTGCAAGCTCCAGGGGTCGACGTTTGTTTACCAGCCACGAGCGGTTAGACTGACTGTATGTTTGCCACGCTTGCAGTCCCTAGCCTACGTGTGTGCCGGCTGGATCGCAGCTGAAATATATCGCAGGATCGACGGCAAAGTGTTCAGCACATAGACATGTAAGACCAGCTTCGGACCCAACGTACCGTCTGCAACTGCGCCGTCTGCCCAGCGGTGATAAGATAATATCATTAAACCCAGTCATCCGGCTGCGGCGATCCCGTAACACGCCCACTTTCCGGATTTGGCCGGTAAGGATGCCGCAGCTGACTAAGCCACGCAAGCCCTTCTCTCTCCTTCACCAACACAACCACTTGCAAGTCTCGCACAATCTCCCGCCCGCCGACCGTGTCTCTCCTCCTTGATGTCTACCCAAATCATGGAGGTCGAACCCCAAATTCCCTTCAGCTCGTTTGAAGATTTCTTCAACGTCGATATGTTTGCCGCACCGACCAACACCAACCAGTCGCCACTTTCTGGCCTCGCCCCTTCCAGCCGTTCCTCATCAAGTTCACCCAGGACCCCTCCCCATGACATTGACCCGTTTTTCAACTTCTACGGCGCCGATGACTTTTCAAAACAAGACCTCTTGCCCCACGCCACCCCTTCCTTTGACCTTCTCGCTTCTTTGACCTCCGTTGATCCCTTCGCGTCCTCTTCCAGATCCATTTCCGGCAGCGTTACTGAAGCCGCCGATAACCCCTCCCCTGTCTTTGCCATCGACCCACAGCTCGTCGGCACCCCATCGAACAATTCTTCTCCCGAATCAGTTGAGGATCAATCCCTGCAAGACGACGGCGACGCTTCATCGATCGCCGCAACATCTCCTGAAGAGCTTGACACACCTGTCAAGGTCGGTGGAAAGGGCAAGAATAACAGACGTGGCACCGTCCAGAGCGGGGGTATCGTCAAAAAGGCTCCCATTGTCAAGGAGAGACCATCAGCCCCACAGTCCATCGAGGAAAACCGGGTGCCTGATGACTGGCGACCGTCTCCCGAGGAGTACAAGAAGATGTCTTCAAAGGAGAAACGCCAGCTTCGGAATAAGATCAGCGCGCGCAACTTCCGCGTCCGCAGGAAGGGTAAGAATTAGCGCTCGGAACATTCGAGTAAATTCTGACGAAACGAAACTTGCTTCCGGTAACAGAATACATCACGACTCTTGAGGCCGATGTTGCCGAACGTGATCGTCTCATCGACGCTATCCGTACTGAACTCGGTTCCACCAAATCAGAGAATCATGCCCTGAAGCAGGAAATCGAAATTCTCAAGAAGTCGCTTTTGCAAGCCAACCCAGCACCTGTGCTCCCACCTCCTGCTCCTCTTCCTGCGGTTTCTGCGGCGGCCACGGTTGCAGCACGCAATTCAGCTCCATCTCCCGCTCCTTCATCCCCTCTGCTTGCCCCCAACCCCAACAAGGATCTTCCGTCAAGCCCTCGTCTCGCCAGCACCCGGTCCGGCTTCTGGGGCGGAGGATCAAATCCTTTCGGCACCGTGGGAGGGTTCACGCCTGTTCACACCACTCTTGTTCCAGAATTGTCCCTCTCTGCTTTGGCCGGAAAGGGCCTCCTCACGCCTTCTTCAAAATCCTTACTCCAGGAGAACTTGAACCCCACCTTGAACGGGGCGAAGAAGCCAACGGTTACACCTCAGCCAAAGGCGAATGGTCCACAGTCTCCGTCACAATTCGACTCTTTCACCGATCTCAACCCATTCACGATGAAGAGCATGGACCTTTACAGGATGAACTTGTGGTCAAACGTTGGGACCCAAAAGCAATTGCAACAGCAACAGCAGCAGGTCAATCAAACATCTCACCTCAATGGACTTGCAGCCGCTATGCTACCCCACTATTTTGCCGCAGCGACCACCAAACCATCGACTTCGTCGGTTGCCTCGAGCAAGCCTCCCAAGTACCCAACACCCGCTCCTACCCCCGAATTTTCATCCAAGGCCACTCCTCAGGAAGCGATGTTGGCTTCACTTGCCTCGCAAACTTTGTTGGCCAAGCTTGGGTCTGCATTCTGGGAAGCCTTCTCCGGACAATCCCCAAGAAAGGGTATGGACGCCGACAAAGTCAGGAGGGTGTTGGAGGGCAAGGCGGTCGTAAAGGTTGTCGACGTCGACGAGCCTGCGTCACAACCGAAGTTAAAGAGAGTCACAACCACGACATCGACAACGACCTCTCCCAAGGTCTCCCAGAAGTCTATGGACCTCAAGACCTGCCAAACACGCGCGACGGAACTTTTGGAGGAGAGTATGAGGAGCTTGAGTATCTCGAAGCGAGGTCCATTGTGATCTTGTTACCGATTTCGCTCTCTTGTTGTCGTTGGCTTTGAATATCAGTTCGTCTTCCCTTGTTTTCCTACACCAACCACCGCCCCTTCCCACTACAGACCTCATTCCCCGTCACTAGCCAGCATGCCTACCCTTTCTATCCTCGATTTTTCGCGGTGCTACTAGCGCGAGGGTTCTATTTTTGCTTATCGTGGCCTCTCGACCGCACGTATGCATCCTGGCAATCGCCGACCCTCCCTCTTTTTCCTCTCTCCACCTCCCTGATCTCCCGCTCCGCTCCCTCGCACCTTGCCTATCCGCTTACGTTAGTTATCCCCTTCATCGTTTCCTTGCCTCTTTAGCGAACCAAGAATCCGTTCTACGACTGAGTATAATATGCGGGGGTTCCCCCATTCATTCCTGGGCCCCTCGCTTAACGACGAGTGGGCTCTCTTCATGTGTACTACTTTTACTAGACAAAATAAACTAGGCCACCGTTAAACAGCATATATGCAGGCGTGCACCGCGAGTTTGTCAGCGGGGAAACCGTAAGGACCTTGTACGCGGATGTGGGCCCAGAATGCGCGACTCTGGGTCTCAGACGCTCTTCGGTAGGGACAATGTACATTTGTATGATGGAGTAAATAAGTGATCCAACGACAAATCCCGAGAAGAATCAGGAAGACAGACCAAGAAGCATCCGATTAAAAGAACGGCACGTACAATACAACGAGGGTATCTAGAAAAGGTTGAGAAGAATCAGAAGAACTATCAGGTGGTCTATGACCTTTTCAAACACCCCAGCCGAGGATTTCGAACATGACGGGAGTAGCGTGTATAGCCAGGAGACCGATACCGGCATATACAGTGACCTTGGTCAAAACTACCGAGGTTGTTGAGTCACTATTGCAGCGAGCGGTCAAGGGGGGGAAGGGAGATAAAACATACCGTCCGCGTCATAATGTTTCACCCACGCCTCAGATGAATTGGGGTCACCAGCCGTCTCGCTCGCCTGATAAACGCGTCCGTTGGTCTTTTCCCCAAAGGTCTTGGCGTCCTGACCAAAGTCGTTCTTCGACCCGTTCTTCCTCTTCTTCACGTCAGAAAGGGTCACGCCGCCCCGTCCAGACCTTCCAGTGCTGGTGCTCACATTCTCGTCGTCCATCTCTAACTGTAGCTGACTGGGGAGGTCGATGACTGATGGGATAGGGTGCAATCCTCTCTCCATAGGAACATCTTCGTAATCCGTGGCGGGGGTGTAGAACCTTCGATTGGGCAAGGTAAAGATGCTCGCAAGGAACCTGAAGATCCTCGGGAGGGCGAAGTGAAGGGAAGATTTCGCGAAGATACGCCAGGTGAAGATGAGGAGAATTCCTACGACCACTTTGGTGACAGAAAAGAACCACCAAGTTGCGATGTCGATGACGGTCGAGTGAGCCGAACCAGGCTGCGCAACTTTGAAGAACTCGGGGGTCACACCATACTGAAAGAAAGCCCAGTGACCAAGAATGTCTCCTAGAACGACAGAGATGAAGGCGATGGCATCTTCGAAACATGGGCAATCATCGACAGGTTGGGGATGTTGGTTAACCATGAGCAAGCAGATTGATGTCGCAGCAATGGGGACTAAATTGGATCGTTACGGTCGATTTATGTCGGGTTAGCACTTCAGATAAGACGCGACCCCACGACTCACCCATCCAACCGCCATTGACAATGGCCTCCTCAATCCGTTCCAAGTATAGGTGTTGAAGAGCCCAGATGGCAGCACCCAAGATGACCCCAAAGGCACAGTCCGTGAAAGAATGCATGGCAGCATATATGCGCCCGAAAACGATGCTAAAGGCGTAGAAGATGATGGCCGCGAGGGAGATGTAGTAGCTCGTCGACGATATCGAAGATTCTGAGAAATAGAGCCGATGGACGTGTGAGTAAATGACGAGGGCGATAGTGATGCTGTTGGTAGTGTGGGTTGAGGGGAAGCCATACTCCAGGTGGTGCGAACTGAAGGCTAAACAGGGATCAGCGACCGTGGATGGACGGGGCTGAATCGCCGGGGTTGAGAATTTGACCCACTTAACCTAGTAACCGGTGGCGCGAACGGCCGGGGTGAACACAACAAATCCTTGATGAGAGACGTGATATACACTCCCAAAGCCGGAGCCCACAAAAGCCTGAACGATATAACGCATCAGCCCCTCCATACACACACGCGTTTGGTATT
>Ga0307517_10002074_pt1 | contig 32612 bp, 33 predicted proteins | sample 23_EM_MG_FD_194515 | JGI IMG/M metagenome (GOLD analysis project Ga0307517, IMG submission 194515) | Populus trichocarpa ectomycorrhiza microbial communities from riparian zone in the Pacific Northwest, United States - 23_EM | ecosystem: Host-associated > Plants > Roots > Unclassified | place... | reverse complement strand
CTACAGATTTGTCTCAGCCTTTTGATGGCCTCACAACAGCTCGTAGCTACATGTAACCGGTTGATCACGATATAGGGACAATATATGTTAGATTCCATGATATTTACAATTCACAGGAGCAGAAACAGCTTATATGAAGTTGGTACCTACCTTATAGACGAGGTGCCAAGCTGGTAATAAACTTGCAGTGTCACTACAACATTTTGGACATCTGACAGGTATTTATGAGTTTGCAGCAAAGATGTTCAGCATCCATGTAGCACCTACAAATTTGTCTCAGCCTTTTGATGGCCTCACAACAGCTCATAGCTACATGTAAACAGTTGATTCCGATATAGGGACAATATATGTTAGATTCCATGATATTTACAATTCACAGGAGCAGAAACAGCTTATATGAAGTTGGTACCTACCTTATAGATGAGGTGCCAAGCTGGTAATAAACTTGCAGTGTCACTACAACATTTTGGACATCTGACAGGTATTTATGAGTTTGCAGCAAAGATGTTCAGCATCCATGTAGCACCTACAAATTTGTCTCAGCCTTTTGATGGCCTCACAACAGCTCATAGCTACATGTAAACGGTTGATTCCGATATAGGGACAATATATGTTAGATTCCATGATATTTACAATTCACAGGAGCAGAAACAGCTTATATGAAGTTGGTACCTACCTTATAGACGAGGTGCCAAGTTGTAATAAACTCCATCACCAAAAGTGCACGATGCATGTATACAATTGTAGATAATGTAAGCGGCCTGCAATTACGGTAGCTACATACAACGCTAAGTAAATACATCACAAGAAATGTAGTAACTATGTAAACTCATAAAATAGTTACAGCGGAATGTAAATGACTACGAGACAGGTGAACCGAATGTACCAACGGCAATAAATTCAGGAAGTATACAAGCTACTACCAGAAAGGTGGGCCAAATGTAATGAAGTCGCGAAAATTTCATGAGATATACATTCTATTACAAGACTGGTGGACCGAATATAATTAAGCCAACACAATTTTATTACACATGTAAATCACTAGCATTTCGTCGAGACTGTACATGCCAACGGCAGTAATTTCAACGGTTTGTAAGATATATAATACATTATTCCACTCGGTAATGGGGATTGGTCCCAAAAAAAATGGAGCAACGTATCTACGAAGCGCTCACAAGAGGCCGACATTCCAACTCAAGGTCGATTTTATACCTTCCCTCTCCGAATTTCCCCCCGTTATCAAAGCAAATGCTATCGTCGGGCGCATACGCATGAATCGAGACGTAGGCATGGCCATTTCCGCGAAATCCCCGAACCAGGAAGTGGCTTTGCGCGTCACTGGTGCTTGTGTGTTGTGCGCCCCTTTGCCGACGTGAAAATGCGGAAATAAAACAGAGAGATTCACTCACATTACTACCCAAGCTTCTATCCCCCGTTCGCGCAAGGAGACATGCCAATTCAGTGCTCCAACGACGCAAGCGAGCGCCAAACTTCGATCAACGCCGCCTCTGCTCCTGGACAGGACCAGGATACGTGGTGTCGATGCTAGCCAGTGCGTTTCACAGCAAGAACGTAACCGAAAGTCGATAAACGACCGACCTTCCATTGATTCCACAGAACGATCACCGTCTAGTGAATGAGTTAGGCACGCATGGAACAACGAACGCGGGCGCTTACCGGACATTTTCAGGTGACAACCGTAAAGTCGATGATGATCTGCTAAAGCGTGAACCACAAGCAAAATGCGTTCGACTAAGATCTAGCTCGAACTGTGGCAGAAAACGTACCTAGCTATTGGTATCCGTGTTGTTGTTGTTGTCGCCCTGCGGTCCGACTGGCTTCGAGCACGTTCACACACACACGCAACCAAACGCGCCATGCACACTTAAGCTTTCACAGTTGAGACTTGCAGCAGAAGTGCTACGTGAAGCCGATGTCCTTGAGAAAATCGCAGTGGACGTTCACGGAACATTTTCGTAGGGGACCCGCAATAATAGCGGTTTCAAGGACACTGTAAATTTCTGCGAAAGAAGAACACAGATTTAATAATTTGCATAGCTCTATTGTCTGTTTCTCCAATGAAACAGAACCTTTTCAACCTTCGCGATCGCGTGTCTTATGTTCAAAATGAATTTGATGGCTATAAGTTGGATATTAATTTTTTTGGTGGGCTTTCTGGGGAACCTCCAATATTTTTATTGGAGTACAAAGAGTTCCTGAGGCGAAAGCGTCTGTATCAGTATGCATCCGATTTTTGTTATCGAACCTACCCTTATCCTGTGAGGGAACATGTCGGACGAACTGCTCCTAGTCCAAACGCACCTCTACGATGCACTGGCATCTGCATCCGAGTTGTTCAGGAACTTCTTTAAAAAAGCCTCGGTCGATGCAGATGGCGATTCACTTCGCTCTGTGACTCAGGTAGAATATATCCATTATCTTACCGTTCTGGTTTCTGGGACACAGCCCCGACATGATATAGAGTATACTTGGACGGGAAATCTGCCCACATCATTCACAAGGTCAGCGGCCGTTTTTACAACAGATTGAATTCAACGATTCAGCTGTTGAAATGTGCTTTTCTCCTGCTTCACGTTGATCTCAGCCACTAAATTGATTCGTATAGTAACCACCCATGGCAATTTCCTCTGAAACTCCAGGACACCCTGCAGTGAAAACATGTCCCTTTTTCCTCGTAGCGACATCGAACTCCGGATCGCAGACCTACTTTCGCTCATCGACGAGACAAAATTGCTGCTCCGTGCATCATGCGTCGTCCGTTTTGCCAATCGTCTTCGGAAGAACCAAGAAAGGCGCCCAATAATTATTTCGGTTCTATTTTTTGATGAGCATCACATGCGGCATACTGGCACAGATGTACCAGGCAGACCCATCGCGAAAAGAGGTAAGCAGTGTCTCGAAGTTGTTCATCTGGGTGGTAACCATTGAACGTTGAACGTGGTGCATGTCACCTTCGCCACAGATACATTCAGGCTTATGTATCAGATGGATCAATTTAATTTTCTGCATAGCTTATACAACTTCTTTGGGCTTGTGATTGGCGACATTTCTTCACTAGAAAGTCCATGGTAGAAATTCATCAGACAAAAACTGAAATTGAAAAGCTCCATCTTCGATTGCTGATGGGAACAGTCACTACCCATGGCCCACGCAGTGGAACGCAGATGGTGATAATGATGATGACAACGACGACGATGATAATGGGAACCAGAGTGAAAGTGGATCAGAGAAATCTATAACACGCGGCATTCCGAATGTTTTCGAACAAGCTATCGCAGTGCGTAGAGAGCTAGCCGATGCTGGATACTTGTTCACCGACACCCTGGCTCCCGCTCCGTTGGCAAGTATTTAGTACATCATTTTCTTTATCAACCTGGTTTCGTTTGCAAATACTCAGAGGAGTTCCAGATTGGCCTAGTGTGCACCAAGCAACACACTCGTCGGAAGGAACGACTGGTTGCTGAAATGTGATGATGAGCTGCAGATTTTGAGGCATCTCGCATCACACTTCTCCGAGATATCCAAGTTTCAATAGGAAAGGCCATTGTACTTCTGTGGCAAACGCCCCTGAGGTGTGTTTTGGAGGACTTGAACCTGGAGCAGCGCCATCACACTCTTCCTGCTCAGTTTCTAGAGGGAATCGCCTTTTTGCATGACCATGGTGTCGCCCATTTAGATCTCAAGCCCGATAATGTCACCGTCAACAATGACGTGCTCTCTGCAATCCCAAGGCTATCAATGACGGATTTCGATATGGCCGAATTTATTACTGGTGTTGAAACAGTAATCGAGGAGCAGTGTGGAACGACAGGTTGGATGGCACCTGAGGAGGTGGCTAACGAAGGTGTGTACAGCCCTGTCCTAGCTGATAGGTGGTCTTGTGATCAAGTATTTTGCGGGGTACTTGTCGGGCCCTTATACCGACGAGGACTCGGATGAAGCTATGATAGACTTCGCCTATAAGCTCCTCAATGAAGATACGCGATCCAGGCCTCCTTTAGATGGAAATCCATCATGTCGTCACTTTCTGGTGTTTTGAGAACGGCCATTGTCGCTCCATTCGAATGTCCCATCCATGCGTCGTAGGCTCGAAGAGTGACTTGATGGACCAGCTAACAAATTCTTTGCGAGGATGAGGTTAAAGTTTTGGTTTCTCTCGAAAAACGTGGAATTCACATCTCGTGATAATAACTCCCTCTGAGATAGAACAATGTCCCCTTTCCCTTCCTCCTATCAGGTTGCTTTGGCCTGGCGTGGTAATCATCGTCATTCTCTTGAATTTCCCCGCCGTGAGGGCCAACACTTCTCTCTTCATGGGCTTCAGAAGGTAGCGTGGGTAAGAAGGATCTTGAGGTGCTTGTTTCTGATGGAATGTCGCCAATCTCGCTTTCGAATAGGTTGGCAGTGAAACCAGGTTCGGATGCAGTGTGATACGAGGTAGCCTGAGATGCTGAAAGGTATTCGGTAGGCTCCGACGCTGTACGATACGTTAACATCGACTCCATGCTGGCGTACTCAGTAAGCATCAGCAACTCCGGGAACAGAAAAAAAGAATGCCTTGAAGACTGGAGGGCGGCCATCACATACTCGCTCCCTTCTGAGACTGTAACGAACTTCTCCAAAGCCAAGTCTGACAATGTCTCTTCCAAACCACAAGTCAATGGAGTCGCCGTTTGTGATTTGGTAAAGGTCCGGATGAAAGTGAAATCTGACGAAGGGCAAATATTGTATCCCGTTTTGCATGGGTGTATGGTCTCCGACACCACTGCTCGAAATGATCGCAATAGCGTTCGAGTCCTCCTGCAAGGTGAAACTACCGCTGCCAATGGGCGCGTAACTCCCACTGCGGCTAGAATCTCCACTGCTTCCTCCCTTCAACGATTGTCTGCCCTCGACCTCTCGCTTCCGCTATAGCTTCCCTTATAACTCCCAGTAGGAGTTCTGCTGCGACTATCCAGGTAGCTCCCATTCCGCTTCCACTTCCACTCAGCTTCCTCCACTATAACTTCCACTCCAGGAAATATGCGCACTCAGAGGCCTGCACGTCCCACTAGGCTATCGACCTTCGTCACCCTCACGATCCTCATAATCCTTCTCCGAGTCCGTTCCGAGCGAGATGAATCAGTCAGATACCTCAAGGGATATGTACTCGCGGTGCCAGCAAACCTCCAACGAGTTTCCCTAGCTCGCGAAAGCATCGACGGCGAATCCATGAACGAGATATCAAAACCAGCACTGTGGGGTCAAGCTGACTTCAGTGAACCTATACGACGGCGTCAAAGCAGATGTCGCAGTAGTAAATGTAGACGGAAGCTGCATCTCGGAGGTCACGCTCGTAATCAGAGTCATGCTCGGCAGACTCAGTGTTGTCGTCCTCGGTCCGCCAGTTTGAGCTGTGTGAGTAATAACTTAACCTCGCACTACCAGAAGACCCCAAACTGGAGAAATTTCTGTCGGAAAGTTCTGACCTCCTGCTCGTGGTCATGGTTGGGGGAGGGGTGACGAAGATATTCCTCCTGAGCGAAGACCCGCTTGAAATTGTGACTGGCGAGGCACCAAGGAAACCTCCGCTCGTTCCTCTTGCTCGATCAATGGCGGACCTGATTTCTTCGTCTAGATCCGTCATCGAACCGCTGCACCTACCACGGCTGGCACGAGGATCTCCAGGATAGACATACGGTTGGTTCTGGACAACTGTGTCGTCGACAGTTCGCGTATGGTGGGAAGAAACAATCGGGGGGTGTCGAGAGAGCCCAGAAAAGGTGGAGTTGCAGTTGTCGATATCTGGTAGCGAGCTGAGGGGAGGAATAAACACCATCGAACGAGAACCATTGCTTGTATCGCTGCCAGTGCGGCTACTGTGCATCGAGGCAATCGTACGGATCGATCCAGTGGGGGAACGAGTAACGGACACAGAAATTAGAATTGGGAATAGCGATTGGTTGATTGACGGCCTCCCTATATGCATAAAACCCGATATAAATAATTACGAAAAACAGATAAAATAAAAGTAAAAAATACATACCAGAGTCCATTAATCCATTTCTGTCTCTCCAAGATCCTTTCGGCAGGTAGACGTTCCGCTTTATCCGCATACAACATCTGGAAAGGCAGAGGGTTGTCAGATTGCGTGGACGACATTGATGGCTGGTTCTTGTCCATCCGTTCGGCTTCGCGAACAGCTGAAAATGTTGGCCCAAAGTCAGAGGCCCGAATGACGCTGTGGATAAGTTTGTCGACATCTGCGTAGGATTTGATACTGGATCCGTTGTAGTACCAGGTCATTAATAAGAACGTCGACGGGTTAAAAAATGGGGCAAAGTAATCTGGAGCCGCCTTTTCCACAGATTCCAAACTCAATGAGCCAAACGATGACCACCAGGAGGCGTTTGAACGAGAGTCGGTAGGATCGCGAGCTATATGAGTCGGACACAGAGGAGAGCGTAAATGATTCATCAGGAGTAATGGTCGGCGGTCCAAGTGTCCTGGGCATCTGACAATGCTTCAACTGGCGTCTCTCGATTCTGCTTCCCTTCCGCCGCCAACTCTCTGCGCATTGCAACATCCTTCCTTTTCGCAGAATTGATCTTATGTTTCTTCAAGGCCATATCCGGGCCATATCCGCTACCGAACCGAGGGACTTGCACAACACAAGGTGCACAGAATAAGGTCGGCCATTCCCAAATTTCTCTTTGCAGCCCGGGCACTGACTTTGCTTTGCCATGAAGAATTCGACCAGTTGATCTGGGTTAACCAGGTCAAATGAGATACAAGAGCTCGACTCTGGAAAACCAGGGAACAAATGAACGTTGGGTACCTGGCAGCGGCTGAGAGAGAGACGACAAGGATTGATCTAGGTTACTCAAACACGACGTTGCTTGTGAAAATCCGAGCTCGAGTCTTCAATGACAGACCTCCAAATCGACCGGGTGAGAGGCTGCGCGAGGTCCTGTGCTCGCATCCATCAATGACTCCCTCAACTTCTTTCTCGTATGTGAGTCGTGAGTCGTCAAGTGGTACCTAAGTGTGGATCGACGAAAGCGCAACTCCCAAGGTCTTTGAGATAGGCGCCGCATCCAACACCGAAGCAGGGAACCCGGAAGGAGCAGCCGGCTCACTTTCACCCAAGAGTTTAGCGAGTCGGGTCCCAAAGTCCTTTCCAATCTGAGTTGGACCGCTCTCACTCGCTCCTTTCTTGAGGTTTGCCTCCTCCATGCAGCTGCATCGACCACGTCCTGCCTGGCTCGACTCACTCGGGCAGCCGCTTCAGCTAGCTCAGCATCTCGTATTTCGCGGAAGGCTGCTCGTTGGGCGTTGTCGAGACCTTCCGGGCTCGCTTCCCATTCAGTGGGATTTCCATCGCTTCCCGGCGTAGGACTTCCGCTGGGCCCCTGCTTCTTCCGCGCTGTGTATTGTTGAGAGCGCAGTTGGCAGCCTCAGCAGGACTTGCACCGGCCCTCTTGAGCCTGGCGAGGAACTCTTCCGTCCACAATTCTCTGACACACTTCGGCCCGACGTCGTATAGCCTCTCCGATCGTGGATGCATGGAATACGCAGGAAAGATATGTTGATTCACCAGGTCAACCTCCGAGATCGAGTTTGAAAGAGCAACTAACTACGAAATCCATCGCTTGATCTGGGTCCACCAGGTCAAACTGTGGGCTCGACCCTAGAAAAAAAACGGAGGAATGGAATTGACCTAGTTACCCAGGTCAAACTGGTAGACAGACGCGATGCTTAGTTTGAAACACGAGCTCGAATACGTATTGATCTGGGTGACCAGGTCAAGATGCGTCGAGTGTGGTGTGGTGGGTGAATGGAAAGATCAACAACTTGAAGACGCCGGAATTCCCTTTGATTGAGTCACGTGAAACATTACCCCAAAAGATAATCATGTGCCATATTTCTTCGATAGCCTTCAAGTTGGCAAGACTTTGATATTCGTCAAGATATTCACTTAGACTGCATGTTTGTGCCCAAAAATATAGATTCATCATCATGATTATACTACTCCGACCAATATTACCAAAGAGATGCAATCATTCATACCAAAAAATATATATTCATCACCACAGTTATACTAATGCGACCCCTCACTGGCAAAAACTTTTTTACATGAGTCCAAGATATTATTGTTGAGCACTCTCCCGGTCTTCGCACCTCGTAATTTGTTTCGCCATACATTTCCAGACAGTGGAACGCCCTCTTTCTGCCCCGTCGCAATGTCTTGCAGCCGTGTCAAATACCAATGTTCATCCCACTGCGTCCAGTGACCCAAGTTCAAACCACAAGCTTTCTCATTCTCCCAATGACTTGCTGTCGGCCACCAGGAACTGTTAGCAGTTTGGATGCCCTTGCCTAAAAAAAAAAAAGTTATTATCTTCCACTTCATATATAATTCCCAAATGACATACCTGTAAAACATCGATGAACACCGCAGATAATCCCAATTTCGTTTTCCGTGAGATCGTCATCCCAGAATTTCAATCCCCCATTCGTGACATGCATTCCCAGACGATGTACCATCACGGCTGAAGATGGGCCTAGCAGCGCCGAATTAATTGCAATGTGTTCCCTAGCTATCCGAGCAACAATTCCACCTCGCAACAGGGCTGCACGACCTCGCGGCGATGTAAGGAATTGAGCTCGATGACGAATGTAAGCCTCATAATCATCGCTCCCAAACTGATAATCCGACAAGCGCATTGGTAGTAAAGTCTCGTCATTGTTCAGTGTTCGAGATGAAGCAATATGAGGAAGGTATTGGAGTGTTCTGAACGCAATGCCGTTTTCCAATAAAAATTCACAGAGTGATATCGCGGTAAAATCAGAGACACTGAGAAGGCGATAAACGAGAACCGTGTCCCTGGGATTGGTCAGAATTATAGAATAAGGGCAATCTATGCCGTTTTTCAAGCATCCTGGTCGGAGAGCATACAAGAATGTGTTTTTTCCATACAAAAATTGGCCCTCCGGAAGCGGTATGTATTTGAAGGCCGCCTGGAGTTCGGACGGTATGATAGCACGGTAATTGTTCAGATTGAGATCCGAGTTTTCGGGAGCAGAGGGTGTGGAGAGCCAATCTTTGACAAATTGGATGACAATTGCCTCAAAGTCTTTGAGAGGCGGCTTGTTATGCCATCCAATGGTTTTCATGGCATCATCCCAATCCTGTCGCGTCCATGATGACGAGTTGGTTCGGAGAGGAGGGACAAAGCCCTGAAAAATTTGGAGGTGCTGCAACAGTTCAAAAGGGTTTAGATTTGCAGTGAGATCCATTTCAATCTTGGATCGAAATGGTGTGGTTGGCCAAGAAATTGCGTTCCGGATGGTAGAGAGCTCATTGCAACGATTGGATATATATGTCGCGTGAGCAGCTTGCTCTCCCGCGATGTCGTAATCATCGTCATCCTCTTCAATTTCACTGCCATGTGGGCTCCAATCGTGGCTCCCACCCCAGCTTTCCGCGAGATCATCATCATTGCCATCTTTTCGGTCATCCAAATCAAACCATTGACAGACATCCCAAACGTTCTTGAAGGAATCATAGCGGCGTTGAGAACGCTCATAATCTTCCAGAGTACTTACACGGGAGTTGATGGACATGCGAGTGCGAACGAGGACAAAAGGATCTTCCTCGCTCCAATCCCATTCATAGGCCTCCGCTGAAACAGTGGGTGGGTTTCTTTCACGATTTAATCTCGTTTGCCGTTGTTGATCTGTCTCACGTTGAAGCTGAGCTTGGTTTCGCTGAGCTCGCGCTTCAAAAAATGGCGCCCAGGGTTTGGTTTTGAGGTATGCATTTCGAGCGGCATTGAATTCCTTCTGGGACATATGTGCGCCCGCATTGATCGCTGTAGGTGCGGTCGTATTGCTCGTTGCGGGTTGGCCCGTATTCCGCGTTGCAGGCTGTTGCGAGGATAAATGTTGCCTAGATTGTGAGGGGAGAGGAATGGGAGATAATGTTGTCGCCATTTGTATTACTTCTACAGGAGGTCGAAGGTGGGCAAATTGTGGTTTTGAACAGGCATTTATATGATCCCGAGTCCATGGATACCAAACAGGGACGTGGTGAGACGTGAACCATTCAACAGGGGGTTTTATCAGGTTCTTGTCGGTGTTTAGCCAATCCAAAATGATTCCGGCCCTGGGACAATTCTCTGAGAAATTGCACACAGTTGAACGCCCAAAATCATTCAACCAGATTTGAGGTATATCCTTCTCTGCTAACATACCGAACCAATCTGAGACGGCGGCAATCTTGAATGATAGTAACCCCATCCAAATAACAAACCAATCCCGGGAGGTGGTGGCTCGAATGCGTGCCGAACGTAGGGACGTGAACCGTTTTTGAAACCCTATAAGCGAGGGTGGAATAGGTTTCAAAGAGGGATATACATTGATCGATTGTTCGAGAAGCGCAGATATGTGAAATAACCAGTCCTGTAGCTGAATCCACTCCGCAGCTTTGTCTTCGCGAAGGTGGAAGCGATCATCTGAATCGGGGCCAATGACAAACGAAAGAATGTCTCGGAGGGATCCAAAAGTATCTCCTTCAAACGAGGGCCTCAAAGGCACAAAACTTAGAAAACAGTACTCCTGCGTCCACCACTGTGGAACGTGAAAGCGTTCCCAAAACGCGTCTTTTTTGTGGAATCGGTAGCGGGAGCTTGGGCCAGGGCGATCAGGGATGACAATTCGACGTGAAGAATTGGGAGAATAAAAGACTTCGCCATTATGAAGGAAGGCGTGGCCTTGAGAGTGGTCGATTTCTTGATTATGAATATGGGGCATTGAATATCTGTTTCAAATGTTGACTAGAAAATTATCGCTTTGGTTATATTTCGAATAAAAAGGGAGATCGATTTCGTACAGTTTGGTGAGAGGCTCGAGATGTGGACCTAGACTCGTCAAACGCGGGCGAGAGCATTGGTCGTAGAGTGTTGTCAATCTTGGATACCGAGGCTATCTCGGGTGAAGAGCAAGACAAAGTTTTATTTCTTGGTCTGGGATTTCCAGGAAAACAGAAGAATGAGTCGATTTAATCTAGGATATCCAGAGCAGGAAACCGGGAGTTCTTTTTTTTTTGTGGTTGGTGAAGAGGAAGGCGAATAGTTATTTGTTGGTCTGGGATTTTCCAGGCGAACAGAGGAAGGCGCGTATTAAGCTTAATCTGGGTTACCAGGTCAAGCTCAACATAGCAATGGTGTTCAAGTTGGAGGAAGGAAACGGTTGAATGCGTGTTGTTGTGTACAAATAGATCAAAACAACACCGGCTTCCAGCGACTCGGAGCAAGTTCAAGTTGAAGAAGCTAATGAATAAAGCGGAGGTACCAAATTAAGTGAGATCTAGCAAGGCGCATGCAAAATAATTTTTATATAGCTAAAACGAGCCATAACCATCATCATCCGAGTCCTCAGGATCGATGACAGCCCCCTCATTTGAGTCCTCATCAGAATCCTCACCTGAACCCTCGTCACTGTCCTCGTCAATGTCCGAACCCGACGAGTCTGACGAGTCTGACCTCGATCCCTGTTCATCTTCGCTATTTTCCACCTCGTAGTTCATGATGATATCTTCTGGCACTTCACCTGGGCCAGAGGCATTATCGTCACTAATTTCCATGTCTTCCTCAAGTTCCTCTGGCTCAGTATCAGGTGGCTCAGCATTGACTTGATGTCGTGTACTGTTGCTCAGATGCCCAATTCCGCCTCCAAAATAACGCATGACCATATCACGGTCCACAAAACTGAGAACCATAGGAAGTCAGCAAAGGAGTACTAGTAGCAAATACCATCAACAAAATTACTCACGTGTTGACATAAAAGTTTACCCAATCGTCATTATCATCAGGATTTAAGCATCGAGAGACGCTGTGAGGGACAGGAAGAAGGTCAACAGTGCGCCCTTCATGAAAAGCGGGGACCAAGTGGCATCCACGGACGACATGCGCAGGATCCACAAAGCTGAATGCAAACTCATCCGTGGATTCGACAAAGCCAACTTTAGGCAAACGAGCCCTGCGAGAGCCCGAAATATATTCAGGCTCCTTTCCGAACCAGCGCACCCAAAGAAAGTCCATCCGCCTCGCCCTCCGAGCATCTGGGATATCCGTTCGTTCAACCCAAACATTGGCATGATAGACGCCAATGACCCTTGCATACCAATAAGCCTCGGCCCCTTCTTCCGTCTCTGGAGATCTGAGCATAATGTCAGGGTGTGTTCGGGGGTTGATCGTGTCGGAGTCCCGCTGCAGATCATAGGTAGTATAAAAGAGGCGGCATGTTCGAACTGAATAAATTTTCTGCCCTATAAAACGAACTGAGTTGCGGTCCTCATCTGAATAGTCTTCGTGCATATCGCCGTCAAATTCACGGCCCTTCAAACGCCCCAACAAGTGGTCTTGTAGCTTGGGTAGGAACCCCTAAAGTTGAATATGTAAGTGCTTGGGTGAAGAAATTGAATAGTTCAAAACATGCATCATAGGCAGGGTCACCTCTATTTTTCCGAATCATAGAGAATATATCAACAGGTTGGTTCTTCGAATCTGAGATGTGATATCGTAGGTCGGAGTCTCCCGTGGTCTCTGGCCAATTACCCTGGCCAACCGTTCTGGATTTCGTAGAGCGCTGGCGGAGCTGCCTGCGTTCATGAGCCAAATGAGCCCGTTCATGCCTCCGATAGCGCTTGGCAATTTGCCAGTCAGCGTTACGCTTGTTCGTAGATCCGTAGAGTCGTTTAACTAGTCTGTGTGCAAGTTCTCCCTATCACAATATTATCAGTAAATAAGTCACAAGATTATGTGAAGTACCTACCAATTGGGTCGAAAATCCATCTGTCCCGCCAAAAAGACGGATAGAACGCACATAATCTGCAAGCGCATGCCATTTATAGGTGAAGAGGTTGAGAGTCTTCGGCTTTCGGCTTGTACTTGCAGGATTGCTAGTTCCTTCCGTTTCTTTCCCTTTTGAACGTCTCTTCCGGGCCGCCGTTTCTCGAGGAAGTTCATGGGTTGCAAAGTCCGACTTTGTTACATCTCTAAATTTGCGCATGAGTCGCCCTAACTCCGTCGTAAGCTTCTCGAGGTGGTTGAGGGTGCTCTCAGTATGCAGCCGAAGTTTGGCAAATGCATGCCATTCTGCAGTGCGGTACAGTAGTGTTCGGACCATCGTATTATAGGGTTCCAGAAGAAGTCCTTCGAAGGCAGGAATGCTGCACTGAAGGCGGTATTTTGAGCACAGTTATTCGCTTTCTGGAATAGTCTCTTACCTGTAATAGATCCTCAAAATCACGGGCTGCGAGTTTCTTCATCTCTGAAGCATTACTAGCAAAGCGACGAATTGTGCTAGAGCCAAAGGTAGGTATGTCACGAAATCTGAAAATTTGACAATTTAGAACGCTGCAGAAGTCAAGATAAATCTCACCGTTTATTCAATTCTGCCACCAAGCTGCCATCTGGAGCTGCAGCATATAAAACACGTATTAGGTGTGTAAATAGCGCCTTCCAGACACCCAGTTCAAATTCATGGAGTAGATCCGGAACAAGCATACGTGGGATGTCAAAGTCCTCACCCAGACTGTCGACAAACGAATTCTAAAATGCAGAATAGAATAGTCATCAAAATTTTTAAAAAAGGGTGAAAATAATCACTAGCGTTGGGACTGAAGACGTTGGTTTGAGCAGCCGATCGATTACAACACCGCCGATAGCAACTGCTCTTCTGTATATAGCTTCCCGAGCCGCGCGAACGTAGTCGAGTAGGTGTTTACGAACATTTTTCTCGCGGAATTGACTATCTCGTTTGGCACCTGTCTGGTCCATCTTGGATTTTGGAGTGAGACATCTTGGACAGGGAGCAAGGCCTTTATCTCGTATAGTTGCAAGTAACACTCTGTTGTGGAAAAATCATAAGAACAAGCATATAGAAAATCAGCAGAACAGACTCACTTCTCTGGATAGTCTGCAGAATAAGTGAAAATACGTGGATATATACGGCGCTCGATGCCGTCTGCACATCGTATCACCATCCCATATTTATATGCATGAATAAACTCGTCATCAAGCAATAATTTCCAGACAGCATGCATAAGTTCGCGGCGACAATGAGTTAAGATATCCTTCTTTTGCGTTCCCCATTTCTTATGGAATCGGGCTGCGAAGTCTTGGAAAGAATCCGGAAGAGAGGGGATGTACGCGATATGCTGGCAAGCACCCGAGTTTGGTAGAGAGCGAAAGTATTTCGAAAGATTTCCGAGCAGCATGTAGATGGGCCAGAGTTTGGCCGTTCCAAAGTTTGCCAAGTGGGTGGCATCCGACCAAAGCATGATTACTGCCACTGCCTTCTCACGTTTGCAGTCTGGATCATCAGGTGGTACTGGTGCGCGCTGGATTTTGTCGTTCTCCTCAATGTAGGCATCCGAGTCATAGACCTCGCAAAAGACACGTTCTTCTTCACCACTTGGAGCCTTGCGGAATAATTTGAAGGGAGATAGATGAAATTTTGATGCCAGAGGTGACGCAAACATGGCTCGGATGACAGCGGGTATTTTGCGATAACGCAGTCCAGGTATAGAAAATTTTGCAGGAGGTACATCCTTTGAGCCTGACGGAACTTCGATTTCAACGGCTGCTGTTTGAAATGAATCCAAAAATGGGGCATTCTTGTCTGCCATATCGGTTCGACGATTTTCTCGTGCTGCCCTAAATCCTCGGAGATCTTCAAGGTTGAAATTTGGATCGAGAAGGACCTCATCGACAAGGCGGTTAATTTCACCGTCAGATTTGGTTGATGGGCCAGAGTCCTTCCAGTTCATCAACAACTCAACTGACTGATTGCGATGAACAAGAGGTGGTGTTGGTGGGGATGTGGGTGATGCATCCATTCGCTCATGGCTGGTAAGCAGGTCTTCAGGTGGAACAAACGAATCAGGATCAAATGATGGTCGATAAAGATATTCACGAAGGAGATTGAATGAATTTGCGGCCGTCCGTAATCGGTTGCGCACAATGAGAACAACGCGTGGTAATATTGAAGTTGGAGGAGGGGGTTCTTCATCGAGAGGTCGCAAAGGTTCAGGATTAATATCAATGTACCGAGCAGGTTGTTTATAATTCCGCATCGGCCGACCTGCCTGTGTAAGTGGAGGAGGGAGCGGTAGAGGTGGAGGAGGAGGAGGGGGCAGAGATGGCTCTTCGATAGGGTTGGGCAATGGAGTAGAGGGAGACTTGGAGCGACCTTCTGCATCAACTACCATGCCATCAGGCCCAGAATTTGGAGAATCAACGGTGTCGTCCATTGGTTGAACATCTTCGTTACCAGCATTTATTCCACTGGTCCCAGCAACACGCTCTGTCTGTGGTATATTCTTATTAAATGACTAGGGCACCAGACAGAAACACCAGAGACATACCAAGCGTGCTTTTCGGTCAGAGAGTTTGGATTTCTTCTTCTTTGATAGGGCAGCAGCAGATCTCCGGTGTCCGGCTGCCTCACCTTGGTGCCTAAGATGACCCTCACATTTGTTCTGATGATTTCGGAGGCCGCCAAGCGACAACGCAGTGAATTTTTCCGGTCCTAGGCAGTGTTTGCACGGAAACATAAAATACACCAAAAGCAGAAATGCAGGCAACAAAAGGCAGAAAAGCGAGGCTATTTGCACTTTAAGGCGACTTCGAGGCAGTCTTGCCATGGAGGAAGAAAGTGGAATAAGGTCTGCTATCTGCAAAACGCTAAATCATTTTGAAATTTTCACATGTGCGCATTTCTTCACCTTTTGGGTAAATCCACAGTAAATATGGTGAATTTGTGGAGTACAAAACCGTCGTTGCGACGTTCCAAGGTTGATGTATCACCGCAAAACTCGGTCGTCACGTTTTCTTTTTTGTGTTTAATCGACCTGAGTCAGACCACGCCATCGCGGCTGAAGCCGTCAGTCGCTTGCATGCTAGGCCGTGACATCCACGTGAATGCACTTCGGAGGTCGACCTTCTCAGTAGACGAGCCGAAAATATTAACGTCGTTCCGCGAAGGCTGAACGATTGTTTTTACGACCCACGTACATCTTTTCTTTAATTTCCATTCTACTCCAAACTGATGGCCATGACATCCAGTTTCTAGACGAAGCTGATTTACTTGCCGACCACATCCCCATTCTTGCAGCTCCAGGAGAGGTTCTAGCAGAGGGTTCGCGGGTGGCGCTCAAATGTGACCTGGGCGAAGGATATTCCGTGCAGATTTCATTCGCAATTCCAACGGAGATCGACAAACTCTGTATCGCCAAAGTCACATCGCCGTCCCCATCTCAGGGAAGCTATCATCTACATGGGTGCGAGACCACAAAGGGTGAGTTGTCAATAGAAATGTAAAAATAGTGGTATACACGTATGGACGAACACCATTGGCGAAGTGTCAGCTCATCAGGATATGACTCGGCAGTGCGAGATGTGACTCTTATGACTCCTTACCAACATTATATAAGAGTCCTGGGAACCCATTTAGTGGCAAAGGCACATACCTTCTCGTCCGACTTTCACCCCAAAGGCCTTCAGGGATGTCTCGATCGCCGCGCTCTATCACCATTGACCAGTGGATCGACAAAGCAAAGCACTATGTCTGCCCACCTGCGGGTGATCCACATGTGCCCCATCGGTCACTGGATTATCTACTTTGGCAAGACAACGTAGAATGTATCCTGAATGTGAAACAAAAGCAGGTAAGCAAGAGCTCAGTCTTATAAGCTTGGGATTTTCTGACTAACTAGTTTCATTAGACGCTTGTGCGAGGGCTGTTCCACTCCAAGGAATTCAAACTTACTCTCTGCCTTCGTGTCCCTCCGAGCTCAGGATTCTTGGTGTACTACAGACACAGCCCTGTCGTGGTCATCGATGAATATACCGGAGAAGAAGAAGAAGCTCATGCACCAGAATGGCTTCGAGCACATCAACTTGAGCGCAAGTTCTGGCAGCAGCGCAGTTTAATGCTGGATTTGATGCTTTATTTCGTGGCTGACCTACCTGGGAATGCCCGATTATTTTCGAAAGTCGAAGCCTGGTGCAAGGCTATCTCGGTGAGTAACCTATACATACTAGACAGTGATTACTTATCACCCAGTCAAAGGTTCCTGCATCTGGTATGACAACCTCTATCCGTCCACGAGTGGATGTCAAGCACGTCTCTTCATACAACACGCGTGGACGCAAGCAGCGGGCATCTGAGCTTTCCGCCAAGGAGTCGCAGAGAGTGAGAAAGGCTCTAAATGCAGAAAGTTCACCTTTGCGAAGACGAAAGTAAATGAGTGCTTACCGACCGTGTAATGGAATGATATATCTGGAGTGTTGGTAATCGTTGGCAAAAAAAAAAAAAGTGGGAACTCCGAGTCGTTCACGAAACCAGGGTGACGCGAACCAAATAGACCGATGCGGGCGATTAGGCTCAACTTGAACGTGGGTATAAGTCATCGATTCATCATTTCACCGCTTTCCCCCGGGACCAGTCCTTCTGTCCGGCTTGTGCTTAAAAGCACAGAGGGCAGGTATGTGTATACACCCTGTAAATAAATACAAATTTCCTCGTATAATGCATATGCCCATAATATGAAACAAAAATTGGCCAAGTTATGTGATACAATGTCCTGTCATGGCTATCAGTTTGGAGTAAAATGGAAATTAAAGAAAAAACGTACTTGGTTATAAAAACAATCGTTCCGTCTTCGCGGAGCGACATTAATATCTTCGAGAGGGCTCGTCTACTGAGAAAGTCAACCCCCGAAGTGCATTCATCTACGAGAACAACTGCGATGTGGAAAAATTAGCCATGTTCAACCCTCTCTCAAATATTAAACCAGATACCTTTTGAACCACCCAATAATCCGATCCCCAGCTGCAGTTTCCTCTTCTGGCCTCCAGATAACATATCTGTAGTCGCGTGAATCTTCTCCTCCGAATCACAATCGATCAGTAGCCTCTCCAAATCTTTCACTTTAATGTGAGTTCTCAATAGCTTGCCAAATTTTGAGGATTTGTAGACAGGTAAGGGTTGGCTGCGGCATTACTTTTGTATTGCTTCTCCAACATCCCGGACGTGTCTGCGTAGAAGCAGCCTGTCAGGTATCTCGAGGTCTAGAGAAGAAAAAAGGAATAATCAGCACCATTCGACCGGTGAGAATCGAGATGAATTCGAACTTTGTCGCCCATAGGAGACATCCTTTCTCCGAGATTTTCCACGTTCGGTTTCGCCCATGAACAGCCCAATCGAGTCGTCCTCTTTGACGATAAGAACAAATGGACCGGAGATGCTGCATGCTCGGATCTTGGGACGCAGAAGGTTTCCGTCCATGTCTTTGATGCTTTGTCTCTTGGTGCCATCTAGTGAATGGAACAAATAAGTATTCAAGGTTGGTAAAAGGTTGGTAGTACGAGATGATTGAGTATCGAAAGAAACGCACCAGGTTCTAGGACCCTGATCGCGTTGGTCATGACATGTAGAATTGCAGTGCGTTGGAAGAATGGAGCAGCTCCAATGGTTGTCCCAGGTATGCGAGTCGTGATCGCCACGTCATTCTTGTTCAACCTCGTTGCAATCTGCAAAGAAAGTACAGGTCAGACAAAATCGATTCAAAAAAGGTAACATCGAGAAAAAGTAAACAAGAGCAACTTGTCGACAAGGAATTCGAAGAAGGATCAAAATGGTGAAGAAAAAAAAATCAAGCAATCAAGCTAGAAGCACGTACTCTCAAAAACCTGGGCGACGGATTGATATCCGTGCTCATAATCAAGGCGTCCATCTCTGCACGGAACGGGTTCATCGGCTTTTCATATGATACCCCACTCGCGCTTACAGGTCGACGTATAGGCAAGGACCATAGCCCACGAGCGCCACCAATGATAAGGAGTTTCCTTTTTGAGGTCCTGCTGGTATAAATTCCATGGATCAAGACGATGTGGAATATCGAAAGAGAAAGGGAAAGTACCTGGAAGAGGGTGAAAGCTCCACTGATCCCTGATCCTGTTGCTGCAACGAGTTCTGCAACAGGACGATCCTAAGAGGAATTTAGGCGGTTGGTAAGAATGGAATACCCACAGTGGTGGAGATTGAACAAGAACTTACACCATTGTTCGCCAACGAAAATGTCATGCTGGCAATTGGCCCATAGGTAGGCAAAGAATCGCGTAACGAAAGGTGAATTACAGACTTGGTTTTCGTTCTCTTGGCAGTAAGTTGTGTTCCATTGGTGGTTGACCCATTCTTCGTCCGAGTGGTTTTGAAAATTCCATAAATATCTGAATACATATTTTAGTCAGTATGGCCCACAATAACCGAAAAAGAGGCACAAACCTTCATCCTCGTCATCATAATCCATCTGATTATCATCCTGCACTACAACAGTCAGAGCTACATCGATTTTCCCAACCTCCATTTCTACATGTGCCGCCTTCAGGAGCACTGATGGCCCTGCGCAGCGAAAGGCCAAAACATGGTTGCCCCAAATATTTATCGACAAACTTGGCACAACCGTCTGCGCCAGTGAAGGCGCCATCGCCAGTCTAGACACAGCCTTGCCGTCTACGACAATTTCGACTAAGTATACCGTTCCATCCTTCGGTATAAGGAAAAATGACCTCTCGTCGATAAATACTGAATGCCACCCTTCCAGTGCGAGCTTGCGTCCTTGATCAGTGGGTGCTATTGGAAGTAAAGGTAGGTCGCTAAACCGCCCCTTCCACCTATTCAAAGGAAGTGCGATACGACGCGAGGGCTGGTCAGCGTAGATTATTGTCCTGGGGAAGAATATGGTCGATCGCGTATATCTGATCATGTAATCCTTGCTGAGGTGTGTTGGCTCGAGGATCCCAAAATCGAAGGATCGATGAGATTGAATTGATTCCTGAAGAAGAAAAGGAACTGAACGAGAAGGTCGCCCCGAATGCTCATCAAAGTAAGTGAAAGACATACCGAAAATCCCCTGTCCCACTGATAAAACCTTGTTAGCTCTGTAAGCTCGCCTTCAAGATCGTTCGACAATGCTCCTTCTGCCGAAATGGAAGGCGTTGCTTGAAAGACTCGAGCTCACGATCCGTATCATGCCGCGCGATGTGAAGACACGCTGGAACCCTACTTGGATTGGTTGAAGAAGTCCTTATCTTCGCGATTGAATAGGCTCAACATGCTGTGGCAAGAATCAGCCGACTTTGAGGATCAAATGTGACGAAGAAACATACGATAATCAAGATCGACCTCAACCCATTTGACGAAGGTTGATAAAGCGAAGAAGCACGTAGCAATGAGTGCACATTGTGTGTGCGGACTGCTTGAAATACTGATCTCAGAAGGAGTACGATGCCGTCGTTTTTAAGATGGCCATAGTAATGTGGGTAGAGGCGCATTGATCTGGGTTAACCAGGTCAATCAGGATTGAGGTGGCCAGAGACGCATTAACCTGGATTTCCCAGGTCAACGGTCATGAGGTCAATTTGGGTGAGTGAGGGGAGATGGATGAAATGAAATGAAATGTCACTACGCTGGATGGCTGGGAACCGTGTCATGTGATGATACTTGGATCTGTTTGTATTCACGCGCTCCCTTCCTCCAACATCATGATTGCTCCACTGAACACTCCATTCAGCTTGACCTGGTATCCCAGATTAAGCTTAGTACGCCTCTTCCTCTGTTCGCCTGGAAATTCCAGACGAACAAACAACAATTTGCCTTCCTCTTCACCACAAAAAAACAATCCTGGCCCGGGTTTCCTGCTCTCATTTTTGACCTGGGGTGACCTGGCAGATTAGATTGAATCATACCTTTGTTCGCCTGGAAATCCCAGATCAACCTCATATTCGCCCTCGAAAACATTATACGGCCAAATAACTCGCCCGCTTTTGCCTCTGGTACCACATCTAGAACCCCTCACGAAACTGTACGAATTTCATTTCCCTTTTTCTTTGAAACGTAACTAAAGCGATAATTTTTAGTCTTTGCAGATCAAGATGTTTTGCGGACTGCGGACTGTTAGCACTGTAAGACCATATTCTTGCTATTTTTGCTGGTGCTTATACAGGCTCCTACAGGTCGTTGATAGTTCCCCAGAGATCTTGGTATGAATTGTCGCCAGCTTGGCCTACAAGCTCAAGGCAACCTCTGCCTCATTGTGGCCCATCTTTGGGCTGACCTACAATATGGGTCCGATGTCATCAAAGGCCAACCTGAGTACGAGAAAATGTTGGTTGACATCTACACTGCATGAATGACGAACAAGGAGACGATGGTCGGGTTAATGGATCCAAACCTGCTAAACTCGCGTGGCTCCATGGAGGTATGATCTACACTGTACTCTATTACCGTGCTTCTGCTGATATTATGTGTCTCGGCAGTATCTGCAACCCATCATCGCTGCAGCTCTCAATTTGCTTGACAACACAGGTCACTCCGTCTCACAAACCTCGAAGTCCTCGTCGACGCTGTTCTCGATCTCGATGGCCCCTCCGCTTCTCTTCATTTCATAGGGGCTCATCAAGCTGGCATAGATTGTACGCCAATGAATCGCTGCTTCTATTGAAGAGAGAGAATATGTCGTTGAAACACGAATGGTGCGCTTTCAATGGGTCACTATTCGTCATACCCTGCATCCTCATGGGTTTTCTCGAATGTAGACTATGAGACTTTGACAGTCTTGGCAGACAGATTCAGAGACAGTGCTCATCTGGACTCTTTCAGAAGGCTGCGTTTTTTTTCACAATGGATTCCCAAGTCGCCATTCTCGAGAGAGACCGACTTCAACTTTGATAGCATCTTCCTACGACGCACCAAACGTTGAGTGATTGTAAGGCGGTCCTTGGTCCATGAAGATGTGCAGCCCGTGGACGTTGCTGTGCCAAAGGTCATCATGGCATAGCGAGATTTATTGAATTCGTTGCAGTACTATGCTCTATATGCTAACGCCGATCTCAACGACGGCCAAGAAGCCACGAGAGCGAGGAACTTACCAATGCCGTATATGAAGACGTCGCTCAATGAGCTTTCTCAACAAACTGGCTCCCCAGGGTCATCAAAGGCACAGTCGAGGGAACACAATGTCAGAATCTTTGATGACGCATGTTTTCGAGTCATTTCTGAACGCTCACAGGGTCATAATAACCAAGTCTGAGTCGCATACGAGTCACGTATAAAATGCTGTTGTTTTTCTGCTTGCGGAATCATTCTCGCAATGGCCTCTCCTGTCTTAGGTGTTGCCATCCAACGTCAAAACCTACCACCGACTTCCGCTCCTCAGCCACGCCGACCACTTCGAAGGGAAGGAGCCATGATCTTCCTTTCGCCGGTGGAGCAAGCCTCGCAGGACGCCATGTTGAGGTCTAGCCCAACACCTGAACCAGTACTCGGAAAGCGATCACATCAAGAGGACGACAATGGCAGCGACGACCACGAAGATACGTCCACCCCTCCACCAATGCAGCCCCAAACATCTTTACCCTCTATCAGCGGCGTAACTGCCGCGGCGTTGCGATATGCGACACACAAGAAGCTACGTCCTGAGCAGCGTGACGAGCTTGAAGCCTTCTTGCTGGTAAGTAGTTGCCTCGTCAGTGAATCTCGTCTGAGCACCGCCCAGGACACAGCGCCAGGCCGACAAGCCAAATTGTTCATCACTATTTTGTCACTTGAAAGCAAGGTTGACGCATTCCGATCAGCTGCGCCACCTTACCAAGTGTCTGAAGAGCTGAAGGTATGTTTTGTCTTGATGCGAACTTTAATGGATGTGCTAAACGGTTCTAAACAGACTAATATTAATAACTATGCTTTAGCTGTTCTTCTTTCCGTCAACGTCAGTGCCTACAAGGGCAACATCCCTCGCAATTACATTCTGGTCTGTTTTCTTTCACAGCACAACCATCATCTTGGCGGCTAATATCTCAGCAGGACATACTCAAGCGCTTTGATTTGCCAGTGGGCATCGAGCACGGTTATGCTAACTGGGAGAAGATCACAACATCTGTTAGTTATGCGCTTACCCAAACCCGAGCAAAGCTCAAGAAATTAGTACGTCATCAGAATATAACCCTTTTTCAATGTGATACTCATTTGCCATTCTGAAGATCAAAGAGAGTATCAGCTCCAACACCAACATCTTTGCTCTTTCGCAAGCAATTGTTCACTCCACTCCTTGTCGTGTGACGGTTCAGCTTTGTGCTCGAGTTGCACTCATGGTACGCCTTACCTTTTAGTCATCAATGCCGTCTGAAATGTCCAATAGCGTGCGATCCATCAAGAGTGTTTGGGCAGTGAGAAATACTGGAATCACATTGATGACCGTCTTGTCCTGATGTGCAAAATTGCCGGGGGATCCGCTTCCAAGACAGCTGAGTACGTATATCCTCTCTTTTCTTCTGAATATATATTCACATTCACATGTAGAGCTTTCAACGAGATCCTCAAGACTGATCGAACTACTTTCGGCGCAGATGATGACTATGTTATTGGGGATGTCGTTCCTGATGAGTTGCAACAGAGAGTAGATGCTGCGGTTGCCGGAACAGCATATGAAGAGTAATCATCATACAGGCCTGATATAGAGGCTTATCACGTTAGAAGCGAAGAAAAGGCTGAAGGAATACTATCGACTTGAAATGCTACATGAAGCGGTGATCTGACCAGGAGGTGCATCATACTGTGCGGAAAACGACGGATAGCACAAAGCCACCTACCACCAACTGAGCTTCCGTAACTCAGGTCAAGCACACTGCGTTAACGATGTTAAAAACGTTACCAAACACCGGATAGTTATGCCTCAGAATTGTGCACACCTTATGAAGATAACACGTTCAACCCAGATTGACGCGGCTGTCACGATGTCCAAATCAATCTGGAGCCAACAAGCTTGACTCGTTGACTCGACTTTTCAAAACTTCGTGTGAAAATGCCGGTGAGGGCTTATTGAAAATGAAAATGAGTCATTGCAGTATATATATATCGGGCAGATATACCTTGTGGTTGGCATCCCCCAATTTTCGCTTCTATGCCCCCGAACTCCTCACGTCCTTGTGCTTCGTCCCCGCTCCCTCCATTTGCGTCCTCTCACATTGAGGGTGACCCACCCGATGACACACCAGGACCTATGGGTGGTGCATACTGGAAGCGAAAGTACCAAGCACTCCAGGAGGAAACCAACACATTAAAAACGGCATCTAAACGGAAAGGAGAGTGAGTACAGTTAGGGATTTTTTTCTCTTGTTTTCACTTACAAACTTGAGCTTGCAGAAGGACTCCTTCCATAAGCCAACTTGGTCGAGGCATACGGAAGGTTGTTTTCATTTGCGGGGATATCAAGGACTTGGTGCTTGAAGCTGACAAGCACATCGAGTTCCTCGATGATCCAGATGCATTGACTGATGACTTTGACGGCCTTGATGAAGAACAGGTTGAAGAGTTGAAGCGCGAGTGTGTGACTATCTATTGTTGTTGCTTTCATTCGCTGACCCGTGCATGACCTTGAGACAGTTGGGAGCGCAGCCACAAAGCTTTACAAGAACTCTGCCGTCTGATTCCCAACTTTCAGAAAAAAATCGATGAAGCTGAACCAGAGGATCTCTCTCAGTACTATTCACAGGTGCGTTTCACTATCTCGACAACCTTTTCATCTAAACAGAAGTCCCCCAGCTCCAGACTGGTGCCAACAATGCACGTAGCGATGACCTCAATCGCATCCGGGACTATTTGGCCGATTGGTTGAATCAGTCCCAACTGCGGCCTTCTCCTCCCCTCGCCAAAGACAAGCGCAACAATCGTGGAATTTGTCATGATGTTACTGGCCGTCTTCTCTGTCCAGCTGAGTTTGATTGGGATGATCCAGAGTATGTTCAAGTTTCTATTTCTCATTCCTTCAGTACTGCCAGTAATCTGATGGTCGATTGAAGAGTGCGGGCCAAGCTGAGGGCTGGTGATGAACATTATGATTGGCTAAGCAGTAATCATGCAAGGGCCTTCTACGCAAACCACAAAGCTGACCCCGAGAATCTTGAACATGGGTTTTTGAAGAGCTCCCTCCTGGTTAAAGTACGTGATCTGAGTTAATTGTTGTGCTTTCTTTTTCATTTTTTTTTTTTGCTCCGTCTACCCAAGGTATACAAGAGTATCTTCACATCGCCATCCTCAGCGGCAGATGAGTGCGAATCAGAACATGAAAACGAAGCTCCTTTGAAGGCTGCCAAGCTTTCCCAATCTCGAAAAAAGGCAACGAAACGCAATGTCGCATCAAAACTTCACATGAACGATAAAGTCACCCCACGGTCAATTGCCTATGCTGCAGTCCAGGTATTTGACTCGATGCATTTTGTTAGAATACTTGCTCATGTTTATCTCTACTCCAGCTTCACTTCAACTTGCAGACTGCTGAGCGATGGTACGAAATTTACGGAGGGTTTGATTATCGTGGCCTTTACAACTACATCGTTGACTTTTTTGAAGACGTGCAAGAGCGCCCTGCGAAGAAACGTGCACAGGACTTACTTAATTGGTGGTCTTTGTAAGTCTGCTTTCTATGGTCTTGAATTATCGTTAACCTACGTTTGTCTTGTAGAAAAGTCTTCCCAGCTGCCGCCACTCGCCAGCAGTCCAGCACTGCTTCTTCTCGCAAGGCTATGAAGGAACAGCGTGCCGCTCGCAGCTGATGCAATCTTAGTGTACAGCGTAGTAAGAAAAACAAATTGATCGTGACAAGCGCCCAAGATTTCATCACAACAGAACAGAAAAGAGACTTGTCATTAGATTGAGGGAGCTTGAGCACGCTATCAGAGGCTACATAGGTTGGTGCCACTGGAAAAAGAACATTGCGAAATGAAAAATGAAGAAAATGCACGTACCATTGACCGCACTCACACTCCTCTGCCAAAGGACCTGAGCAAGCGTTGTGGCTGTGTCGCGTGACCTTGCCTCTTACTTACGAGAAGATGATGACACGTCGAGAATACCTGGTTGTGTCGCGTGACCTCGATAACTCCAAATCAGTGGTGGCGTGCCTCTTCAACTTCTGTCAACAAAGTTGAACGGGTCATCTGGGGAAACATGGCGAATGGTGCGCAGATTCAATATCATTTGGCCATTCACGTCAGTTTGACACCCTGCAGATATCTCTTCCACCAGATTGTTGACCATCGTGTCCCAAAGACGAAGAATCTCGACAGTGATTTCAGGAGTCCCTTTCTCAACGAAAACGTTTGACCCCGATTGGACGCGTGGCTTTGCAGACGTGGAGCTAAGATGGAAGGAGTTCTCGGTGCGTGTGTACCATAATGTCCTCCTTTCCTGTATACTCACGTTTTCTCTCTAGCGATTCGTCAGTCAATTTCAGTCCTTCGAGAATTGTCTCCTTGGCCTGGCTGGTAACGTCTATGCTACCGCCATAGTCGACATACGGAGGTTACTTCACATCCAACTTCAAAATGCACCGGAGGATGAATTTCAAACACGAGTCGTTCATCATCCATCGGCTCCAAAGACGTTGAACTCTCAACAACACATCCAAGTATGCTCAGTCGTCACCTCCTACCGGCTGGTAGATATCATGGCCCGCCTTAGTGGTCTTCGTTCAGATGGATCCGAAGTTAGTAAAGGCTCACGCGAGGTGGAAAACAAGGAACCCGAAGTGAGTACCCGAGATCATCATTCTTGGACATATTATTGATTTTGTGATAACGTAGGGATATAATAAGCACCTTCGGAACTGGCCTGCACTCTGCTTCAAGTTTCAAGACATGTTTAACGTCATAACGCCTAACAACGAATCTCAGAACACTGGATCTGGTGGACGTCAACTTCTCGAGTACATAGAGGAACACGTTGCTACTAGCCATCGTTCTAAAATCCTTTGTAACCTGCTCGTTGCTGCCAGCCACCTGGCTTTCATTACTGAAAGTGAATTTCACCCCGACACTCTGCCCGATTTACCCGACTTTATTAATGATGAACGCATCGAGTACGTACTTGCCCTGTTTTTCTGCTCTCTTTATTAACAAGCGATTAGAGCCTCATGCACGACTAACGAACGGGATTTTTTGGTCAGACTGCGTAAATTAATTCAAGGCTACGATCTGCGTCCTGAAGAGTGTTCATCTGGACTGAGTCTGGCTTCCTTTCGAGCAGCCCTTCACTTGGCCGTGAACATCTCGCCTCTTTACCTCTTTACCCCGCATATTATTGCAAAACGCCAATGGAATCGTCAAACTATCTGCCAGATTGGGGTGCATCTTGGAAACCACAAGCCCGAGATCCTTGCCGAAGTTGAGAATGTCATATGGAGGGCAATATTCTTCATGTCTATTGGCAAGATGTCTCCAACGGGTGCAATATCGTTTATCAAGGATAACATCAACTGGGCAAGCCTTCGAGCCCGGTGGTCCGGAGGGCTGGTAGATACACTAGATTTCTTTGAAATTCGTAAGTATCAACTATACTCTCATCGACGATAGCAACTCAACATCTCTAGCAGAAGCTAAAACCAGTGAACCAGTAGTGTCTCAAGGCTCTGTCAGTGCATCAACAACTCAATATTTGACCGATAAGCCCAGCAACTTGAATTCAGGCCTCGAGAACTCACTCCAACACGCAGCCTCCCTTTCGCAAGTGGGTGTCGATGCTGACAGTTTTCGCGATGTCATCATATCCAGGCCCAACTCCATGGATGTGGATGCTCAGAACGTTGTTGATCATCACTCCAATAAGCAGAGTTCTGCCCGCATGCCAAACGATAGGAATGATTTTCGCAATGAGTCCAGCGGGGAGGTCAACCATACGAGCAGCGTACAACGTTTGGAAGGTGGTGTGGACGATGAGGGGCATCGGCCACTGCACACCCGTCAGGTATGTTTTAATACTTGGTATAATAATTGTTTGGTATCCGACTTTTGACTGCAACAGCCTTCGCTTTCACCCAACGACATTGGCGGTGCTGCTCCGATGGACGAAGACGAGGCTCACGATGGAAATGGCGCTACTTCTCAAGATGGACATCCAGATGAAGATCAGTCCACTGGCAGTGCTGCGGGAAGTCAAAGTGATCCCATGATCGTTGACGGAGGTAACCTCGACGGCGGCGATCGCAGTGCCAACGAAACTGAAGGACCACGCCGATCGTCTCGAATACAGAGCAATCAGCAGACTCAACACGCTTCTGATGATAACACTGATGGAACTTCGAAACCCAAGCCTTATCGACCAAAGCCCAAACCCAAGTCAAAACCCAAGCCCGAGCCCGAGAGGCCGTTAGGCACTCTGAGCGACTCGGGGACTCAGTCCAATCCCATCGATGTTGACTTTTTTCATCAAGGGTCGCTATGGGATCCCGATGGTCTTGATGCCTACGTAAGTGATAATCATATTCGACGCACCCCTTCTATTAATGCACGCTTTAGAGACTCAAGAAGGAGAGAACAGTTCCACAATGCTCTAACACCGAGATTCCCGGCAGCAGAGCAAGGTGTGAGGGCGAGTTTTATGCTTTTACCGCTTCAGGGCAGAAAGTCAGACTTGAACCCAACTTCCACGTAAATCGATTCCTAAGTATATCAATTAGCCACTTTGCTCATGACCCATTAGTTTGAGTCCTACGGCAGTCGATTCTCGGAGATGATGCGGAATGTCCAAAAGCAATACGATAAAGATGTACCTCCCCACTGTCAGAAGGACGGTCATTCTGTGATCCAGCCTATGACCTGGGATGAGTACAACCAAAAGAAGCCTGAGGAACTTCAGAAGATCCTTTTAACAAAGAACATCATTGTGTCGGGACACTCAGTCCCAACGGCTCCTCCAAATATCAAGTTTGATGAGGATGGTTTAGAGGAGATTTTCTCAATCCATGATCGAGTTTCTCTTCAAGGTGAGCAGTATACTTAGCATCTCAACGGTTGAAACTCCTTTAACCCTATGTCACAGATTTCTCTTTATATGAAGACAGAAGTGATGAAGATGAGGAAGATGATGACGAGCTTCTCGATGAGTTTGACAAGATGACCATGCACTTGCCGAAGACCGTCTCAGGCACTTTACAAGATGTGATGACAAGCTCTGAGAGCAAAAGGGGTGTGATTCTCAATGCACTTGATCTACCCCTGAGCTCGTCAAACCATTCGTCTTCCAAGTCTTTTTCCTCCGACAAGACCGCATATCACTTTACAAAATCGAGCAACTCTTTTAGTCTCCACGATTCGTACCCGTTCGAGGATGTCAACTGGGGCCTCATTGGTACCAAGGATACAATCACCTTCATTCACATCGATTCGGACGGGCTTTGCACTCACGTCTATATACTTTGTGGAGGCAAAATATGGTTTTTCTTGCGTCCAAAACCAGGCTTCGAACAATTACTATCATCCCGTCATATGTTCCTGAATCAGGCTTTCAGATTGGACCGTGTGCTGGACATTGCACACTATGATCTTGAGGCCGTGGCTTTGACTCCAGGTGATCTTCTGTGAGTTGTACCTTCGATATGCATCCCTGGTAGCTAATATCCATTTTTTACCTACAGCATCATGCCAGCTTGTCAACCCCATGCAGTGTATGGCAATGAACATACTGTCTGCATTGGCGGACATTTTTACTTAACTCACCTCATGGAAACCACGGCACAAGGGCTTCTCCACGCATTTGTCCTCAACGAGTTTATCACAAATACCTATCACTATCAATCGCGTGCACTTTTCCGCCGAATCCTCGATTTCTGCAAGAAGGGTCTCTTGGAGGGAAAGGTTAAGAAAAACAGTGCGTATTATCGTACAACTCATCATATTTATATCTTCACGCTCATATGGACTATACAGGCTCTGCATTCACTCATCTCCCCGACCTCAACACCTTTGACGGTATCATCAATCTCCTCTCGCTGTGCAACCTGGTAATCCTTGGGAACGTTCTTGATTTCAGGACATACCTGGCACCAAACCAGCCTCCGGAAAGAGCCGCAACACCTGCTGAACAACATGTATTAGAAGGATATGACCGCAATAAGATCCCGAAACAGGAGAGAGCAGCGATGATGTTTTATCGTGGCCTTGCGTTCGAGGTCGTCGACTGGATCAAACTGCGTTTTCACTTCTGGGACCCGAAGGGCCAAGACATCGACCTACCATCACACTACCTCATACAGCAACTCCTCGCTCTGTTGGAGTACAAGTCAGATGCTGCGGAGAACAAGAAAGGTCACGCAGGAGCACCACACTGCACGCTCTCTCTTCTCGAGAAACAAATTCATAACATTGTCGGATGCAATGAGGCCCTGAAGAAGTACTGGTCATTGTTTCGGGACCGCGTCGACACCTCGCAACTTGGCTTTGGTGACAAACATGGTTGGAAATTCAAATATCGAGAGACGTGTCCGCCATATCTGCCTCGCACAGAAGACGAGCTCATTTACGATGGCACTACCGAGCTGGATCAGAGATTCAAGGATAGTGATAGGTCTCTTCAATCCCGAATTATCAAGGCACAACCTGATCATCACAGAGACCCTCGTAAACGTGCTCGTTTTGACTCTGTGTCATAGATCACTCCGTGTCGCATATTCACATGTATTCGTATTTTATTAATCAACCATCGACTCGAGGCGTTATAATGGGAATGAATGAGCCAGATTTGATGTCAAGGGCGCCCAACCATGTACATATTATATATATATATGTTCAGTAGGAAAAGCAACCATGCAGAAGCATCTGGCTGTAAACTTTTGGCACTATATGGCAAAACCCTGCCTATATATCAATCGCTGTCATCTTGAGAATATAGAGCAACGGCAACAGAAACCTTCACCCAAAAATAACCGCTGGGGTCTCGTGCGTGAAATATGAAATCATGTGAATTACGAAATCATGTATAATTAGCGAATTGCGGTGAACCTGGGTCTCCACGAACCTGGGTCTCCACTCTCCAGGTCTCTAGTGAACGTATATAGTACTATCGTGAGTCTGCTTCATATTCGTGATTCGTGAATGCTAACCTCTCTGCGTTATGATATTGATCATAAGCCCTCACCGCAATTGTCGTCCAGTTCGATCTCGTCACCATGTCGCTTGGAACCGAACCACCGGCAGACCGGAGTACATCCAGCTCAGGTTCAGCTGGTATCCGGACCAGGGACCTGTCTGATGCGACGTTGGAAAATCAAGCCCGAAGCCTGTCGCTTGAAGATACTACGGAAGGTCAAACCGAAAGCCTGTCGGACGAAGATACGAGAGGTCAAGCCCAAGGCTCGACGGACGAAGATCAGGAAAGCACAACCCAAAGCTCGTCGGACGACAGTCTGGAAGGCCCAGACGGAAGCGACGACGATGAAGATCTGTTTGCCCTTAACTCGTCGGACGTTGAAGGTCTGAACAAAGGCAGGGACGAAGCTTTGGAACTAGATTATGAAGCCTTTCGGACCATTACCAGTCTCCTTGCCCTCACCCAGACATGGCCAGACCTCCGCCGTTCCAGCACAGGTGGACCAAAACCAGACTCAACTTCTAACGAGAGACTGGTCCTCAATATATGCAATTCGCTCGCCGTCCTCGCAGTCATTCAACATGAAGTCATTGCCATCGGAGTGGATGATCATCAACCGGCCTCAGTCGAGGTCATTATCTCTACCGCCTCCCAACAAGGTCTTACAAAAATTGACCTGTTAGTCAACAAGAATACTCGTCAGTCAGAATACGAGGCTTTGAACAAGCTCACAGAAGACCAGCTCACGATCAAACCACAAATACCGACTAGCCTGAAAGAGTTCGCTTCGAGGGAGTTCGCTTCGAGGGAGTTCGCTGAGGAGAATCTCACATCCGATGTCCTCCGCCGCTATATTGCTTCACTCAACGTGACTAGGTTAGTACCGCTTATACCGACGCACGTCCTATTCTTACATGGCCAAAACAGAGACAATCCTACCCTGGAAGAGCACATTTGGATGCTACTGCGGATCTTCAATACTTGGAAAACACCAGACGATCTCAACCCCCGGCTCATGCCGTATGTTACTATGACATGCTTTCCCAAGATGTGGAGGCGCATCAATAATCCCAGGTCCCAATTCTATCTCAAGACGTTTCGCGACGTCGAAGTCAGCAACATCTCTTTCAGCGGATCCAAAGAGCCAACAGCAACAGCACTGGAGACCCAACTCGACATGGAGTTCCTGGACCTTTTCACGAAGACTGACGGAAAATGGCCTGAAGACGTCTTCCCATGCCTCCACAAGCTAGCGACGAGCAAGAACGGTCGATCGTTCCAACTCTATAACGAGGACACATGCCGCGAGTTCCATGTAGTGGTGACAACAATCATCGAAAGCTTTCAGGATGGACTATCAAGGTTGGATCGTTATAGAGAAGCATTGCGCGATAACAGGGGCGACAACACGCCAATGCTGAACCATGTCACGAAAGTCAATTGGTATGGCCATTTGCTTCGGAGGCTCTGTGCAGGTGCTGCTCTCCGAACGCACCTGGAAAATATCAATCAATCGCTTGCCTACTTACTCCAACCTGCTCCTAGAAGGAGACGTTCGTTCAAAGCGGGGTCGGATGGTGGTCCTGATGCGGCGGATGCGGATGCGGATGCGGATGCGGATG
>Ga0307517_10002073_pt1 | contig 32613 bp, 40 predicted proteins | sample 23_EM_MG_FD_194515 | JGI IMG/M metagenome (GOLD analysis project Ga0307517, IMG submission 194515) | Populus trichocarpa ectomycorrhiza microbial communities from riparian zone in the Pacific Northwest, United States - 23_EM | ecosystem: Host-associated > Plants > Roots > Unclassified | place... | reverse complement strand
TGCCTCGCGGAAGACACGCGTTTCAGGAACACGCACACAGGGTGAGGGTGATCAGCCCAACTATCCCATGGATTGCTCTCCCAAATCGCATCGCACCCTTCGGCGGGGGAGTACCTGGGGCTATATGTGACGATTGTAAATAGACCAGAAGCATGGTGTATGTGTCGAGACGTACGGTTGACAACGATATCACCCGAGGTCCTGAACACTGTCAGCGTTGGCGCAGTGGGAGGTTCTGCCGGGAAGAATGTGTAGGTCTCATTGTCAATGTACCTGGAACCGAAGAATCAGAAAACCAGGCACGAATAGAGGCAGAAAAAGGGATACAAGTGGAGATGCTTGAATAGAGGCTTCAGTTTCTGGGTGGTGGTCATTGTCTGAGCTTGTCCGTTTAGGCGTGTTGGCAAACAGACGCCGAGGGCTCACGATCAAGCCAAAGCCATGAAGCTCACCCCCGAACTCATTGCCCAGGCCCCGTCGGCCTTGAACCCTCTCAAGGAGCGTCAACTTGACTTGCGAGGTACGCGTTGGTTTTCTGCTGGATCTCGGCTGCAAATGGTTGAAAACTGTCTCGGCTCAATGCAGGTCACAAAATCCCTGCAATCGAAAATCTTGGTGTCACCAAGGTCAGACAATATCGCGTTCTTTCACGTTTGGCGTCGTCGGCAGTCTAACAGCGCCTTCGCTCTCTCGTTTTCTGTAGGATCAACACGATGCCATCGATCTCACAGACAATGCCATTATCACGCTGGGAAACCTACCCTTGATGAGACGATTGCGGACCCTCCTCCTCGCCAACAACCGAATATCCATCTTTTCGCAGTCCTTGCACCTCTCCGTACCAAATCTCACGACCCTCGTGCTCACAAACAACAATGTCTCCGAGCTGGGGGACTTGGAGCCGCTGAAAGACATGAAGTCTCTCAAATACCTGTCATTACTGGGTAATCCGGTACGAGAAAAGAAATGGTATCGAGAATGGCTTGTTTGGAGGATATCAGGACTGAGAGTTTTAGATTTTCAGAGGATTAAAGACAAGGTAATGCCCGTTCACTTACATAGCCCGAGTAACGTGCGGATTTGACGGAAGCGTTTAGGAACGTCAACAAGCTAAGGGGTTGTTCCTCACGTCGGACAACCTGCCCAATACGTTGGCAACCCAGCTCTCGACAACAGTATCCTCAGTAACAGTTGCTACCATTACGACCGACGAACCTCGTCCAGCCCCCAAGGCGGGAAGGTTGATGTCCAAGGAGGAGGCCGATCGTGTCCGTCAAGCAATCGCCAATGCTACTTCCGTCGAGGAAGTCAGGCGACTAGAGCGAAGCTTGCGTGAGGGGTTTTTGCCGGGTGTCGACGCCGTAGGCGCGTGATACACACTGTAGCCATAGTATTGCCAAAGTCCGCACGAGTTCTTATCATGCACGCAAAAAGCATACGCGCCTTTTTGTTGAGAGCTGAAAATTACATTCGCGACGAAAACACGAGAATGATTACGGGTGAAGTTAGTGCATACGGTCCCACTCCATGCCCCGACCGCCCATCGGACCACGTCTTCGGCCTGGAATCCCCTGGCCTCTGTCGTCCCGCCCGATGATGACGATGTGCTTATCCACCAACTAAACCCATCGTAAGCGCTAGGCGCCAGAGATATTGCTGTCAAGAACTCACGTCATTTAGGATGTTGGTCGATTTTGTGAGAGATGAAAGGTACGCGGTTAGTTGCACGTCCTCATATTCCTGGAACAGGGTCAGGGAATCCCGAGGCCGGACTTCCAAATTGGAAATCTCACAGTATCAAACTCTTCACGGAACCCTGGACTCTCTGTCGCCGGTAGGGAAGCCATCAGAGCAGACAACGACCTTAAGACGGTGTGATCTTTGGTTGCCCGGCCTTGAATAGACTCTTTCAGAACCCACAAACCCGCATATCACAGGGAAGGTTACCTGCGATCACTTCGGTCACGTACTTAACCAGCACCATGATCCGTTCATGAAGCATCTTGATAGCAGCCCTTTGTGTTTGAAGATGTGATTCCACTACCCTGGGCGGTCAAACAATTATCAGGAGGAGCATGAAATTAAAACACGTACGACTTGTCCCACCAGCACCCCCCTTTGCAGTCCAGTCCACCGCAATCCGCTCAGCCTCGCCAGTCTCCACAGTGAAAGGTGCCTCGATGAAGACGGAACGTGATCTCCTATCTCGAATTTCCAATGAAGGCTCATACGCCCGGAACGGTAAGTTTTGTGAGGTGATTGTCGAGTTTGATGAAGCCACTGATGATGTGGGTTGTAAAATTAAGAGCAAAGGCGTGGGGGTGTAGGCGGTGAACTGTTTGACCGAACACGACCGTCAAGATCGCGGCGCTCCTCAGGTTGTGGTCCTGCTTACTTGTTCATGAAGGGCAATATGCTTGGCTGTAGGTGTCGGAGCAACAGTATACCATCCGATGAATTCGAGCGATGGAAACACCTGTTTGTCTTTCTTGGAACGTCAGGGTGTTATTTCAGATCAAGGGGTGTTACGACGCACATTGGTCTCTCCTATGTGTGAAGAATGCATGGTCAACTAGCTGGCCATCTTCTTCTACCGCAAGCTCAAATGTATTGACGATATCGACCTCTCGGCCGTTTTGTGTCCCTAGGAGCGCTCCTAGGACTGTCACCCCAGATCGTCAGCGGCTGGAGACATAGGGGCCGAAGGGTATCCCACCAAATGGATTGTTCGTGTTAGTGCGCAGTTTCATCCGTGTCAGATGCTCGGATATGTTGAGGATAGGTAGAGGGTGGCTGGCGAAGTCTGAACATACAAGATAATCTCGGCGCGTGATTTACACACTTACAGAGAAAGAGATAAGCCAGACGTGGTTGTCGATGGCAAAACCACGTTCAGTTCATCGGTATCCATTGCGCTCATCGTGTCAAAATTGAGGAGGGTTGAGGTGTAGGTCACCGCAGTGGCGTCAACAGCTAAGTCGGGGGGATGCACGAGATGGCCTGCCCTAAACCGTGTGTAATTGACAAGTCGCGTCTTGGTCTGATCCATCACTCCTCCCGACGCGTCCACACGATGTCTGGATTCGACGCTGATAGGATCTGGAATGTCTCTGTTCATGGTGTACCAGACCCAACCGCCCCAGACGCTCCGTCAGAGACCGCGAAACTCTTGTATGACTTCTTGATGCAGTATCGGGTGGGCGGAGAGTTCATCTATCGGTGTGCCTGGTCCCATGTGTAATCCACCAGCCGAGTCTCACAAACCTTGTGATACCAGCGACAAACTGAGGGCGAACCTTCTGCTTAAACAATTCTTCTTGGAAGTGGACCTACGACACCTCGGCCTTTACAACGACGAACTTGCTCATGCCATCCAGGATAGGCCCACAGACGTACTCCCTCTGGTAGGTTGACTATGCCAGATCCACCTTCGCGGCTCACGATTGACCTAATAGTTCGAATCATCTGCAACAAAAGCGGCTCGCGCGATCTTATACCCCCTCTCCAGGGAAGGGAACTCAGAGACATCGGCCACCTCCACCCCCATTATCCAGATCCTTATTACCTCCGGCCTCAACATGTTGCAGTTCCGAGACCTGACCGCAAACACTATGAACAAACTAGTCCGCATACCCGGAATCGTCATTTCGGCCTCGGTCCTTTCATCTCGAGCCACCGAACTTCAGCTTCAATGTCGGGCATGTAAGCATAACCTGAAGATCAGGCCGACCAGCGGGCTCGGGGGTGTTGGCGGAGGGGGAGATAGAGGCCTACCGCGTATTTGTGAGGGCCCAAAAATCGACGGACAAGATAAAAACTGTCCTATGGACCCGTATTTGATCATCCACCCCAAGTCGTCATTTACAGATCACCAGACGCTGAAACTGCAGGAAGCTCCTGATATGGTCCCCGTCGGAGAGCTTCCCAGACACATGCTCTTGTCTGCAGAACGGTACTTGACCGGGAGAGTGGTCCCTGGCTCGAGGGTGATTGCTACAGGGATATACTCCACCTTCCAATCAGCCAAGAATGTGGGCGCGATTCCCTGCTCCAAGAGCATTCTCTGACCAATGTATAGAAATCCGCCGCCGCGTTGCGCACCCCATACCTCAGAATTGTCCATCTTGAGATATCAACCCCATCCGCAGGCGGCAAAGGATCGAATCCTTTCGGACAACAGTTCTCTCCGGAGGAAGAGGAAGAGTTCGGCGAGATGGCCCGAAGTGAAAGCTTTTATGAAAAGTTTGCAGCGAGTGTGGCCCCCAGTATCTACGGAAGCATCGGTGACTCGGTTTCTCAGTGCCTCACCTTGGCTGGCGCTCATACCTTTGTCTCCGCTGCTGCGCAGATATCAAGAAAGCGATCACTTGCCTGTTGTTTGGAGGGTCGCGAAAACAGCTCCCGGATGGGATGAGGCTAAGAGGCGATATCAACGTTCTTCTGCTTGGCGATCCCGGTACGGCCAAGAGCCAGCTGCTCAAGTTCGTGGAAAAGGTGCGTTTTTGAATTTCTTTCCTCGTTCCACAAGCGTTCCGCTGATACGGCACAATCGGCCACTTCCTGAAACACATTCAATGAACGCTATAGGTTGCTCCGATTGCTGTGTACACGTCTGGTAAAGGTTCAAGCGCAGCAGGTTTGACCGCGGCGGTGCAACGGGACCCTGTATCGGTGAGCTTGGGCGTTTCTCAGCATCTTCCCTTACGCGACCCCCTATCCCCATCATTGCGTGCTTTGTGTTCCATTCACGGCGACTAATGAGAGCCCGTGACTCCTTACGGACCTGTTTTGTTTTCAGAGAGAATTCTATCTTGAAGGCGGTGCAATGGTCTTGGCCGACACTGGGGTCGTTTGCATCGACGAGTTCGACAAGATGCGAGACGAGGACAGGGTGGCCATCCACGAGGCAATGGAACAACAAACTATTTCCATTGCGAAGGCGGGAATCACAACCATTTTGAACTCTCGAACAAGTGTGTTGGCCGCGGCAAACCCTGTGTGGGGCCGGTACAATGACGAGAAAAGCCCCGGTGAGGTAAGCAGCGCGCTTCTCGAGTACAACGCCTGTCGGGAGACCCGCTTGGTTCCCTTCATCACGGGGTGGATGATTCACCGACTAGAAGCTGACGTGGCCTCCGTGTCTAGAACATCGACTTTCAGACGACGATCTTGTCCCGGTTTGATATGATCTTCATCGTAAAGGATGAACACAACGAGTCAAGAGATAAGGCATGTGAGCATGGGCGCCAATAACTGCATTCTTCGCGCGGCTGATCACGTACACGCCCCACAGTTGATAGCTAAGCATGTCATGAACATACACATGAACCGGCCCAACACGAGTGGGGAGACAGACGATGGAGAGGGAGAGATAAATCTGGACAAGATGAAACGCTATATCGCGTATTGCAAATCGTACGTGGAGGTAGAGACGTGTACGCTGATGTGGTCGGTGCACTTACAACGTGTCCCGTGTGATAGAAAATGCGCACCTCGGCTGTCGCCTGAAGCACAAGAAACGTTGAGCAGCCATTTTGTGGCATTACGGAAGCAGGTGCAGCAAGTAGAGCAGGACAACGATGAGAGAAGCTCGATCCCGATAACCGTCCGGTATGTTGCTTTCGGTTCCAATTGTTGGGTTGACCCCTGAAACATTGTTGGGCCAGGCAACTGGAAGCAATCATACGAATCTCGGAAGCTCTGGCCAAGCTGACGCTCTCCCCCGTTGTCCAGAACCACCACGTGGATGAGGCTATACGCTTATTCAAATTCTCGACCATGGATGCCGTCTCGGCCGGGTCAGTGGATGGGATGTCGAGAGGGGAGCTGAACCAGGAGATGAACAAGATCGAGAAGGAGATCCGACGCCGGCTCCCGATTGGTTGGAGCACAAGTTACCAGAGCTTGGTTAAAGAGTTTGTGAACCAGCAGGGATACTCGAGCCATGGGCTGGAACGGACATTGTTCGTAATGGAGAAGCGAGAGGTCCTGAGGTTTTCGAACCAGGCAAGTGTCCCCACGCTTCACTCGAGTGAGCTTGCGTTAATCATGCCCGTCTCTATGGGGAAACAGAAGAAGGTGGTGCACAGGTACGGCGACTGGTTGTATTATTATCGATCCGTAGAATGGTGCTAATCGTTCTTCCCAATTTAGGGTCGGTGTTTAGTGGAGATGCCTTCGGCGGCGTTCCGGAATGTTCTTTTTTTTGTATCCTTACTTTGAAGGGAATCACACGACTTACGGTAGACTGTACACGTATGTGCTTTTATTATCTCTCGCGTTTCCGATGACGAGAGTCATGGGAATGTCCACCAAGGGCCCAAGAGCGTGCCGCTGCCCAGACCAGTGGGAGGAATCGATACCATCAGTACTTGTGGGAAAGCCAGACAAAGAGAACTTTTGGGGACGGAAACGGATTGATGTATTGAAAGAAAAAGTTCGAAACATGCACAAGCTTCATGTTGAGAACCGAGTTACGATAGTCATATCAAGAACGAGGTTGTTTTTGGGACACCCCAGTGGCAGAAATAGCGGTGGCCGAGCGGGACGCCTGCGGTAGCCGCCGACCCTGTCAGTGCTGGTGGGTCGGCCAGGGGCCACCGGATGACGAGGCGATCCGGCGGGTGTGGGTCGGGGAGAGTGGCACCGGCCGCCCTTGAGCTGCTTATTACTGGGCGGCTTCGAGTCTTGGGCTGGTAACCAACCGACTGCGGAACTGATAGCCAGGGACCGAGGAGTCAGCGGAATTAGTCACGATGGGCGTGATGCTCTCGGCCGGCACGAGATCGGCCGAATGCTGCGGAACCACAGCCACAGCCCCCAAATCCCATTTCAGTCGTCTTACTCACCCTCGACTCCAATCTTCCTTCCTCTCTTACCATCACCCATCCTCTTATATACCTACCCTCCCCCTCTCCCCCGCCTCCCGTTGCAATGTCTGAACAGTTCTTCCAGCAATTCCACTCGGACATCTCAAAGCACAGTCACCTCGACTCATTCCACGCTTACGGTGATATCTTCGCTCCAGGCATCGACCAGTTCGAGTCCGAGCTCGACTCAGATCCCTCCGTCGCCGCCTTCGAAATTCCCCAGGCCTTCGCCGCGGACCCCACGCCCGCCTTCACCGTCCTCCGCTCTGAACCCTTCCTCTGTGGTCCACCCTCTGCCTTCACTGCAGACTCGGACTCGGCCTACAACGACACGTTCTCCAACCACTCTAGCTCCATCTACAGCCCCGGCTCAGTCTTCGGGTCTACCCCCTCCTCCAACCTGCCTTTCGACTTTGATCTCGACTTGTCCAAGATAAACATGGAGAACCTTTCCGAGTACTCCGCCCACGAAATCAGCGAGATGTCGGTTGCCTTTGGCTTCGACAGCTACTCGTCTTCTCCGGACAACTCTCCCAGCATGCCCGCCTACGGATCCAGGGACACCCGCTCTGACTATGAGCCTCCCCTTTCGGTTGTGGCCCCCATGTTGACATCGATGTCCGAATACACCCCCTCCACTGGTGCCAAGGTTGAGCGCCCGATCGTTCGTCGCCAGGTCACCCTTACCCCATCGAGCACAGTCTCGCCCCCCGCCACCTCCCCCGAGCCATACGCACACAACGAGGAAATTAAATTGGGTTCCGGTGACGCGAAGAAGAAGTATCAGTGCCCCAATTGTCCTCGAGGTCAGTATCGTCATCTATTTGCTCATCCAGGAGCCCTTTCTTATTTATTATTTTCTTAGCTTTCGCTCGGGCCTTTAATCTCAAGACCCACAGGGAGACCCATAACCCCAACAGGGCCAAGCCCCACAGCTGCCCTCACCCATCATGCGGACGTTCCTTCTCTCGCAAACACGACCTCGGTCGTCACATGACCGCCATTCACCGTGATAGCCCACTCGAAGACTCGCACGTTGGCGTCGAGCGTGGGTCCAGGACTCGCTGCCAGAAGTGCGGTAAGAGCTGGGTCGGCGGCAAGGAGAAGTCTTGCAACTGCAACTACGAGGTTAGATAAACACGCTGCATCTGCACTGTGTTTTTGTATGCGTACGTCCCATCTCTTTCTCGCCACACGACAACCAAGTTCTGACGGCGTTACTTAGTTTTATTCCTTGTGCGATACTTCGCAGCTCGCGTCGTGCCTCGGCACTTTTGGCATTTGGGTTTATTCGACCTCTTTGCCGCTCGACGAGCAATTCCAGTCGTTATCCCGTGAAAACCACCTCTCAGTGTCCTCCATATGCTACACTTTCCTTAGAGTATCCGGATACACGTCTTGAGCGACGCCCCGAGATTGTCACTCGATTTATCGACTCTCATTTTTGGGGGGTCGAAGATCTCGTCGTCCCTTGCCAACTCTCTTTTTTATGTTTTTTTTTTCTTTCCTATTCCCAAAGTTCCTGAATCCCGATCCCCAGCTCGTTAAACTTGTACGATAGCTCTGCTTATTGCTCGGACAATCTCGCCTTTGATGGTTGATGGACTCTGTCTTTTGTCTGGTACCTGCTAGTGTAATGACCATAATTGAAGTGGTATTTATAACCCTTTATTTTTGTCGTGAAGGGACGTGGAAGCCGAAGCCGCTGTTGTCGTGTCACCGCGCTCGTCATCCACGTTGCTGACGACGTGATGACGTTCGCACGGTTTGGCTCCTCGGAGCCAAAGTACGACGTGTTTCAGAGTTGAAATGTAAATTCGAATTCGTGATTGGGGCGTTGGAAACCCACAGCTGCTATGCAACCAATATGCAACTGCATCGCAAAGCGCTCCGTGCTCCACGGTGCACTAACACCGATCACTTGCCCGTGGGCGAGAAGAGTGTTGGGTCTTGAATACTCTCAATTGTCCTGGTGGGTTCGAGTGAGTTGTCGAGCAAGAACCGGCCATCTGTTTTCCGTCGAGGTTTAGCGCTCGTAATCTTTCATCCCAGAGGGACGGACTCACTGGGCATATCGTTTTCCCTTGCCCTCCATTGTGCTTCCTGTGTTACCCGTGAGCAATGCACATAGAGCAGAGCAACCGTTTACCTCTATGGATCCGGCGACGCCACTGGCGACGTGCCTATCGATGATTCTTTCTGTTGCCTCGTCAAAGTCTACCGTCGTAAGCCACCTCTCATCCAACAGCTTCCCTGCCTCCTTCCACGCTCCAACAGAAAGGAAGGAATACAGCCCTTCGATTACTACGATCCTGTGCCACGGGTATATCTCGACCCCTGTCGGGTGGGGGTCTTTGACGGCATGGTCAAACGAGGGCGCGATGATCGGCTTGACTACCTCGTCAGGGGGAGGCAGTGGAACGCGAAGGCTCTTCACGAACTCAAGATAGCCGTCTGGATCGAACGTCCAGTGTGCACCTCGCTTGTCCTTTGCGAGCTGGGGGTCGGGTAGGGCTGCGAGTTGGGCCCGAGTGAGGTGCCATCCATCCAGCCCAACGACGATCGCCTCCGTTCGTCCGAGCTCTGCTGACTCGACGTTGGAAGTTCTGAGGATTGCGTTCGTGTGGTCGACGATCAGTTTGGCGAGGGTCGACTTGCCTGAAGCTGGAATGCCCGCGATGCCGATTATGAGACGGGTATGTGGAGGTACGCTGGGCTTGGATTAGATATCAGGCTCGAACTCTCGAAAGACGATCTGCCGGGGATTTCTCGACAGTCCTTACGTTTGGATGCTCTCCGCGAGATACGTAGCCAGCTCCTTCGCTTTCGCGTCCATCCCGGGCCCGTTTTGACTCGGATCGTCCGAATCACCCGCACGAAAAACCGTTATGGAGGGGATTTGAGCGGCTGAGCGCCGAGCGTTTAAGTCTTTAGGAGACCAAAGCAGCGGATCTCCTGTGCTTTCAAAGTCTCGATCCCGCCGCGCTTGCCCGTTCCGCGTTCCTCCTCTCACTGCAAACAGCATAACTCTCGCATCCCAATCAGCGACTTTTCCAGCTAGCAACTGTATTCTTCTTCCAAGAAACGCCTAAACCTTTGCAGACGCGCACAGCGAATATATTCTCTCTTTGCCTCCGCCCCTCTTCGTCATCAGGATGCATAACGGAAGGGCACTCAAGAAGGCCGATCCGTCGACGATACAGGACAAGCTATTGGTCGGCTACCAAGGCTGGTTCACATGCGCCGGAGATGGAGAACCAGGTAAAGCCCCATTCTCTCGCTTCTTCCGTTCTCCCGTTTCCCCCGCCGCCCCGCCGCCAGCGCCTGTTTGCTCACACACATACTCCTGATCTCTTTCGATTTGCATTGGATTGCCCGTGCCCGGCGACTTGATTACGACTTGACGTGTCACACTACGTATGGAACAGTTGGAAGAGGTCATCACGGATGGCTCCACTGGTTTGATTATCCCGTGCCGGATGGCGGACGTCCCAATACAGACATCTGGCCGGACGTGTCAGGATACGACACCTCAGAACTTTACGAAGCCCCGGGCCTCCGAAAGCAAAGTGGCGAGAAATGTTATTTATTCTCCTCGAGGAACCAAAAGACTGTAGATAGGTCAGGCCTCGTCATATCCGATGGATCCCTTCGCTGAAGGTTCTAACTGATGTCTGCTCTGGTATGTGTTGTCTACAGACACTTCAATTGGATGGCGCAGCACGGCGTAGATGGCGCGTTCCTCCAGCGATTCGCTGGCCAGTGCGATGGACGATCGGACAACAGTGGAATCCGCAGGATCCGCGATGAGGTTGGCGATCGCGTGCGGGAGGCCGCAGAGAAGAATGGCAGAGCTTTCGCCATCATGTACGTCTTGTGACCCATCTCTCCTGATCTGGCGGACCAAAGTATCGACCCTTCTCGATATTCGACAGGTATGATGTGTCTGGAGTCCCGCCCGAAAAGATCGAGGAGATTATCAAATACGACTGGAAACATCTGGTATACGACAAACGCATTTTCGACAGCCCAAGCTATTTAAGAGAGAAAGGAAAGCCCGTTGTCGCATTGTGGGGTACTGTCAATTTTCCTCCCCCTTACCGCGTGACGGCCAATACTAACCATGGCTGTTCTCGTCAGGTTTTGGGTTCGAGGACTCTCGCCATACACCCGGTCTCGTTCGTTCAATCGCCTCTTACATAAATGGCTCCCACCCTGGCGGTGTATATCTGATGGCAGGAGGTCGGTCGCGTGCCATGCACGAAATTTTTTTCGATTCATAAGATAAGTTCTGAAAAGCGACCCTTCCATTCAATAGTCCCTGCGCATTGGCGAACCTCTACGGGTGACGCGGACCGGAACCCAGATTTTGTGGACGTTTGGCTTGATTGCTTTGACGCGATTTCGCCTTGGACGATTGGGCGGTACGGTAACATCGCGGATGCAGACAGGTTTGCGGAAGAGAAGATCGCTGGGGACGTGAAGCTCATCACCGAACGCAACCAGACGGTGCGGTCGGGGAGGAAGCTAGATTATATCCCTGTCGTGTTCCCTGGAGGGTCTGGACATAACTTGTCCGAAGGCAAGTGGGGTTTCAACGATATTCCTAGGGAAGGTGGCAAGTTCTTGTGGAGGCAGGTTTATAATGCGAGGAAGCACGGTGTCAGGACGATTTATGGTGCTATGTGGGATGAGTGAGCACCCCCCCTCCCGTTTACGCGTGGTTTTCTTTGGAGATTGATCACGAACAGGTACGACGAGGGAACTGCTTTCATGCCCATCGTTACTCGTAAGAACCAACTACCGTTACCAGTCCGTGAACGGTATAGGTTCCTGGCACCGGACGCGGATACTTACGATTTACCGTCTGACTGGTATTTTAATTCCGTTATTTTACGGCACATATATCCAACTCTGACTGAACCAAATTCTTCCTGTAGGTATATGAGAATCTGTGGTATGGTGGTCGAAGTCCTACGAGGGGACCGCAGGCTCCTCGACACATTCCCTCACAAGGAGTTGCAAGACTATTGGAGTTCTCGGCCTCGTTACGAGGACGGCACTGGTGGAGGATATTTGCCTGCAGGTAGTAAGCCGGGAGCTAGCGGGTCGGGTTTGGCGCATGCATTGGCTGTGGAGGAGAACCCCAACGAGCCACCGCCACCTCCGTACAGTTTGGAGGCTGATAACGGGCCAGAGAAGTCGCATTCCCCGATGCAGGATGGGTTTTTGACCGCTCCGACCTCGCCTAACGACAAGCAGAATTACAACGTCTCGGATTTGGCCAACGATCTCGGTCGACATACGCTTGGGGGTCCATCAACCGCCGGACCACCTGTGGGGCCTCCTTTGCCAGCTTTTGCGAATAGGCCGATTTCTCCACCTCGGACCACCACTCCACTGACCACGCCTCCGCTTCCGTCGTCATACTTTCCGCCACCTACTGGACCTTCGCAGAACGTTGGGATTCCGTCAATACCTGTCCCGCTGGTTTCGCACGAGTCGGTCAACCTCAGTACTCCTTTCCACTGGGATGATGATTATCCTAATCCGCAATCGCAACCACCGGGTGGGTACAATATCAACACCAATCCCCAGGAGAAGCCACCACTCCAGTCTGGATACCAGCCAAGCTATACACCTCCACTTCCTCCACCTCAACACACCCGTCCTCCCGTTCACCCAGCGATGAAACCCGCAATGCCGCCCCAGTCTCCGCACGAAGGAGTTGGTGTTTTAAACTCGTCCCAGGGCGGGTACAACCCGCCTTACTCGCCTTCGCAGAGCACGTATCCCGGACAAATTGAACCCAACTCGTATTATGGGTATGATAAGAAGATGGATGGGAAGGGGAAGGATGCGTGGGGAGGACCGCCACCTTTGAACTCGCCGTATCCTGGACTTCCGGGACAGAAGCCTCCGCAAACATATCCAGGTTCTGGGTTTACGCCGCAATCTTTGTATCCCGGACAAATGCAGAGTGGACCACCACCGTTATCGAATTCGCCTCCGTTGACTCAGAGTTATGGTCAGCACCAATCGCCTTACTCTGGGATGACGAACACCCCGACCCCTGGGGCGGGCCGACCACCTCCCCCCCAACCTGGGAAGTCCCATTCTTGGCCCCCTGTGTCGAATTCCCCACCGTTGGCTCCGGGTCCTGGGGGTTACGGTCAGCCCCAATCTTTTTATCCTGGTATGACAAACTCTCCGTCTCCTGGACCGCAAGACCGTCCTCCAACACGTCCTCCTACGTCAAATTCTCCCCAATTGATACCAGGTTATGGACAACAGCAGTCGTCTTACCCGGGAATGACAAGCTCTCCAATTCTAGCACCAGATCTCCCGCCTATATCTCACACTTCTCGGCCGACGACGCCGTACCACCAAGGGGTTTTGCCGCCTCAAGTGCATCCGCCCCTTCCTGGGGGGTATGGTTACTCGGGGCCAACTCAGTCCACGTATAGTGGGATGAAGCCTAGTGCTTCGCCTCCACCACCCCCGTTGTACCAGCCGACAGGACCTAGTCCATACGGGTATCAGCAACCTCCTCAACAGCAACAATCTTCGTACCCGGGGTATAATCCACCTCCTCCCGGAACGTCGTATCCTGGGTATCCGGGACCGCACCCGCCTCCACCGCTACCACCCCGTAAGTGTCACTTTTGAGTGGAACTTCCATTTGTGTGCTTTGTGAAGCTAAAGAGAGTTATTACCCCCCTTTCTTTGGAACCTCGCGATGACGCCTGGTGTGGGCGTGATGATTGTGATTTTGTAGGCCGACAGGACGGGCCAGCTTCCAGACCGAGTGCGTCTGGTGGACCGGGTTTCAATCAGGTCCCTCATCAGACCCCCTATCCACCACCCCAGAGTCACGGTGGGCAGACGACGGGCTTATCTTATTCGGCTTCGACGTCAGCTTCGTATAATAACGCCACTGCTTCATGGAAGAAGCCGCAGACTGGAGTTATGGGACTCGCGAAAGACACGGTGGACAAGTTTGCTGGGAAGGAAACGAGGAAGAACGTGCAGAGTTCCATGCAGAGTGCGTGTTTTCTTTGCTTCTGCCCTCTTTCTTCTTGTGTGGATAGGTGGGTGGGTGGGCTAGGGCTTGTTGCCCTACCCCCATTGGTCCATCCGCGATACCCCCCCTCCAACCTTGCCCCAGCGGTTTCTCCCTTTTCTCCCCTGATCCGTTTGAAACACCCGTCGATGTCGTGGGCTGACGAAGGAAAACGCCTCTGCGGTGGCACGCGCCCTCTAGATGTACTGAAACCGTTCATGAAATGAAAGTGGCTAAGTGCGTTCTTCTCTTTGTTGGGTTGCTCCGGGCTCCGTCTCGGTGGTCCTTGGGTTTCTTTTCTTTTCTTTTCTTTCTTTGTGTGATGCATCAAGGGTTGCAACGTTGAATGGCAGGGATGCGCGGTATATGATCCCATCCGACTTATCGCTCGTTTGTTCTTCCACTTCGCGAGAGCCCCTAATGTAATTAGCTTTTGACGAGATTTGATATCCGATATGAGTTATTAATTTTACCGCACGCGTAACATCAAGGCTTGTCGGAACCGGGCCACCGCCATCCTTCCCTCCCCTCCCTGCTATCGCGCCCGTGAACCGTGTGCTGGGATATGTTCCGTTCTTCGGTTACCCTATACCCCCCCTTTTTTTAGTGAGGTTGGATGAACGGTACCGGAGATCGAGAGATGATGAGCGTGAATTTGGAGCAAGGGTACTTGAAGGTGGGGTATGCGTTCACACGTTTTTGCAATAATATCGGCCGGTACTACAGTCCAAAGAAAGCAAGTGATCACTGCATGCGTGTTTTTTTGTTGATTTGATTTATGGGTTTGGGTTCTTCTTCTTCTTCTTCCCCTCCGACTCCACGCGCGCCGCTTCTCGACACACCTCGTCGTGCGTGAGATGGATCTATCTAGAGTATAGTGGGGCGGGCAGTGTGTGTGTGGTGAGGGAACTCGGAGCTTTTTCCTCTTATCGATCTCTCGATGTGCAGTATCTGTAACAGATCTATGGGCTCTTTGAAGGTCACTTGGACAGCCTAGTCTCGGTACCACGGTACAAAATGACCACATGACGAAAAACGAACATAAGTACGGATACTTGACACTTGGAGTGGGAGAGGGCCTAGAGGGACGACCGGAGCGCGGAATCAAAGTATATGTGTGTATGTATGTAAAGCGGGGAGGGATCCGGGAGGTACATACATAAAAACTCATTACGGACCGATACGCGCGTCTCTCCGTGGTTTGGTCGATGCGCGTGACGATCAACGGACGGCCTGCCCCAAAGTGACTCGATGGGGATGAGGTGGTGTGAAGGCCGTGCAACAATGTACATGTGAGTAGGCCTCGAGGGGACCGAAGACATATGGGGTATGCCATACCTCGGAATATGGATTAGCTATCTATTCAAATCGATTGGCCGCTGGGCGCGATAACTCGCGGGTCTGGACCCTCTCCTGCCCCCTCCTTCCATCACGCACGCAATTGAGGAAAATTAAGTTGCAGGTTGGAATTTCACACAACGCACACACACACACCACATATTTTTGGGTTGACAGATGGGGTCATTGTACATGCTACAGAAGCCTTGCAGCGAACACGTGTGTCGTTAAGGAAAGGGGGAATGGTGCTAGAGGTGCACCACACGGGTTTTGCGAAAACTATCAAAGGAGGAGGAGGAGGAAGGAATACTGGGGAGAGAGATGGGTTTCGGGTACGATCACCAATATTACCTCACGCAATAACGTCGATCAGAAGACGAGCAGCTTTCCGTAAAAGCGACCTCTGGAGACCTCCTCGCTCCTTGGAGGGGGGTGGTAACTTGGCCCCACCAAACTGCCGGTCCACCAGGAAGGGTGATACGCCTGCGGTGGTGTGTCCGCGAAACTGTTCCGTTCCTCAAACTTGCTCGGGACGGCGGCCGGGAGGGGGGTTGACAGGACGGATCTCGTGACGGACTGGAGGTTGAAATTGACAAGGCTGGCCGGAACCCACGGTTCGGAAGGGGAGCCTTTTCGCCGTCGCCTGTGGGGTTTCCCGGCAACGTGTCGTTGGTCATGAGTGCGCGATCCATCGTCGGTCTCGTATTGGACGAGGCCACCGGGGGCCGACTGACGTCGCTTCGGCCGGTCGGTCAGGTGAGGCGAAGGTGGGCGGTCGGAATCCGGACTGTCAGACGAAGCAGAGGAAGGAGGGGACTGGGAAGGGTCGGATGAAGGAGAGGGGGTCGGTGTATCCGTCGCTGCCGCCGCCGCCAAACTGTCGGCTTTGGCCCACTTTTCCCTGCAGCGACGGGCGTGACGATTTAGGTTGGATGATACGCTGAAGCGCCGGGCGCAGATCTCACATGCCCAGGCTGGAGGGCGATGTCCGATTACACGTTTACGGCAAGTGGACGTGAGAGGGTGGAGATGAGAGGGGGTGTAAAAAGAAAACCTGCCGTACCTTTTTCGCCCGTGTGGACCAACATATGCTATTCGAGATTTCTGCGTGAGCATTTTGGATTTGATTGCGATCGAAAGGCAAAGAACTGACCTTCTTGAGAGTGCTCGGACGATCGAACCGCTTGTTGCACAACTGACAACTGTTTTTTTTGTGTGACTTGTCATCAGCGGGCTCTTGTTTCGAATAGGAAGGAGGTTATACCAGTGTTTTTTCTCTCTTGCGCCTGGGGGAACGGGGTCTTCCTGGGTGTACACGGGGAGCGGGAGGTAGGGAAAGGTCACGGCCATCTGACTGTCCTGGGGAAGGGGCGGGGGCAACACGGGATGGTGCCAGAAGACAAGAGGATCGATGGGGCGGGCTGGGAATTTATGTGCAAGCATGGACGGGGTATCGACGGAGGAGGAAGAGGAGATTCCATATGTGGCAGACTGCTCGCGATGAGGAATCAGGCCGTGGTGATGCAGGCCGGCGTCGAGAACGGGGGTCGGATCCATCGTCGCGGGGAAGGGACGAGCGTCGAGAGAGAGAGAGAGGAGGGACAGAGACGAGACGAGACGGAGAGACCCAGCGAGATCTCAGCTTATATCCTGCCCTGCCCGACCACGTTGGCGGTTTATTGGGAGAGAACCCTCAAAGATTACAGGACGACAGACGGACTGTCGCTCATTCGCCAATCCTTATCCGGAACAGCTCATTCGTCGCAACACACCCTCCTTCAGGGCCCATTCCCGGTTACCTAACCTGCAGATTGGCGCGTGCAACATTGCTTTTCTCCTTCTCGCCTCACCGCTCGTGCGAGTTGGCGCAGGCTAGATTCGTCGATCGTCCCCTGGCTGGTAAATGTGGGACCGAACGTCCGAGGCAGCCATTTCGCTTGTTCCCCCCCTCTGATTGGCCAAACCCAATCTCTCATAAATCCCTCCTCAATCGAGCGCCCCCCCCACCCGGTCCCCGGCACATTCCTCCAAAATCGTTTCCTCCCCTTCTTTCGGCTCGTCACCGGCCCAGATTGAAACTCCCGTCGTTTTCTCCCCAACGTGCGCACCGGGTCCGTTGTCATATTGTATATACCTGTGTGTCACAGACGCATGTACGGTAATAATACACCCACATCAACAAAATCGCAGCAGGGACAACATAGACACCATCTCACCCCAACCGCTTTTCGCCCCCGACAGAACAGAATCAGAAAGTGTGACAAAGCAATGCGCTGATGGTACACCAAGGATATAGTTAACATCTGCAAGTTCACATCGAGAAACACACAGAGAGAAGAGGAACGGACGGATATCGAGTTCAGCAGACCGATCGCCTCAACGACCCATATAAAAGCACCAAACCATCGTACAGTAGCAGAACGTTTCACTGCTCATAGTTCCCGCTCGACGAAAGAGCGGAGAGCCAGATTCTTGTCTTGAACACCCTAAATCAAACGAATTAGCGACCGTACAGCTCGGCAGATCCGAAACGTACCTAAACAATTCCCGGACCAGCTCACGGAAATCTATCCGTTTGTCCGCAATAAAGTAAAAGGTCAACTTGCGCCGGTCCCTGCTCTCGCCCCGTGAGAACGCGAGCTAAAATTCATCCCACGGTCCACCACTCACCACTGGAACTCGGCGTCGATGACTTCCATCGGAAGCTTCTTCTGCCTCGCCTTTGTCCTGCACAGATCCAAAGCACGCTCCTCATCTGCGAGTTTGGCAGAAAGCAATCTACAAAACAATGTGGCGTTAATAAATTAACCAATCCCAGCAAGCCGGCAACTCACTGAACGTCCTGACCCCTCGCTTTGCCAAAGATCTTCTTGGGATTAATATCCTTTTTCGTCCCGCCAGATCCTCCACCGGGGCTACCGCTCTCTTCCCCACCCCCCATCTTCGAAGCTTGCGCTTTCTGGAATGCCTCTACCTCTCTCAGCGTGATGGTGTCGTTGACGACCTTGCCCAAATCCTTCCCACGATCTGCCTCGACGATCACTAGATCCCCCACTCGGATCTCGTTCGCCAACTCCACGCTATAGAATAGATCCGTTCTTCCTGCTTTGAATTCAATAATGTACAGGTGCCAATGGGAGGGTACCGCGTGTAGCGGAACGCCCTTCCCCAGGTCGTTGACACCCGCGCTAGCGCCAGGCCCGCCGGTCAGTTCCGATGTTGGCGGCCGCTGCTGAACAGGCGTGGTAGACGACGACGGAAAGCCACGAGTGCTGGTCGGAGATATCGGAGAGGGCGTCGATATCACCGTCTGTTGATTCAGTTGAGCCCGCACCAGCGTCTGCGGGAGGCCGGCATCGGATTTACGTGCGTGAGGCTGGTGCAGACCAGTAGAGTACCTCGTTTGCGATTGTTGTTGCCCGCTGGACCCGAATCCTTCGCCGAAATGGTCGTCAGGTTCACGTTCCACCTGCGCTCTCAACGGGCTGGATCCCGGAGGGAGCACGTTATTGTCTACGGGTGATCCGATACTGTGGCGTAAGACCGCGTTGCTGGGTAAGTTCATATTGAGCTGCTGGTACGCGATACGGTCCGTAGCCGGTGCGCGGGAGATTGGGGCGTGTACCGGGAGAGACGATGGCTGGCTGGTCGTCCCTCTTGAGAGGCCGCCGTTTAAGTGGTCGGTCCCACCCCCTCCGAGGTTCATCGAACCGAGGTCACTTGCAAGATCGTCATCCGTGAGCAACAGGCCGGAACCACCGTATGATTGACCGAAGCTACTGTGAGAGGACTCCTCCAAATCACTTCCAGGTGCGTTGAATCCAATGATGGTCGGACGTCTGCCTTGTACCACGCTGACGCTGTGCCTTCGACTGGTAGTCCCGCTACCTCCGCCATGTTCGTCTTTGGGGTGGTTCATCCCGGCCCAAATCTCGCGGAACGCAGAACTGTCATCCAACAGGATTTGGCCGACGTCCCTGACAAACGGACTGACGTTCGAAATATCCGTCGGGCGGTATCCGTTCGCGGTCATAGTTGTGGACGAGGACGAGTTGTAAATGTTCTGAGGAGATCTGGCGACACCGTACGAACCATACCGGGCGGATACCGGAGCCTGCAACTCGTTGTATCTGTTGTTTGGAATCGAAAGCGGGTTGGAGAAGGAGTCCATTGGCCAATTCGGGGTTAACGAGGACCTGGAATAACCGCTACCGATGGCTCCCGGTCGAGTCGTCGCCAGAGACTGCGACCTGCTTCTGGTGGGGTCATGCGTATACGTTCGTCCTCTTGAAGACAGGAACCGTTCATCGTACGGGTCTTGGATATCCATGAGCGCGTCCGTTTCGTCGTCTTCGAAGGTGGACGGAAAGGTACGGGTTTCGCGCATCGCTGAAGCGAAGTGTAGCTGGGGGTTGGGATTGCCGGCGGAAAAGGACGCACTGCGGGTGGGGACGCTTTGAGGTAGACCTCCCAGGGTCTGGATCGAGGAAGAAGAGGAGAGTCGTTGGGATTGAGGTGCGTTTAACCAGGAAGATCCGCCTCCTCCGCCTCCGCCACCGTTACCCGATCCCTGGACCGTATTGCGAGCAGGGAGGAAATCACTAACTCCGCGAGGAGGTTGGGAGGCAGCGCGCTCTCGTAATGATCCAGGAGTATCCGATCCCGAGTGAGATGATGAGAATCGGTTCTGACGGTCTGTGTCGTCAGATATGTGTTGGTGATGGCCAGTCTGGTGGGCCATCCTCGAGGGCGATGGTGCACCTAGGTGTCGTAGCTGGTCGAGAGTTTGAGTAGCCAGCTTTGCGGATATTTTCTCGGACTATTTGGCTGTCTGTGGTCGGCCCGGGAGAAATTTCCCCACGCTGGAAAGTTTCAATCTACCCGCGGGTCAACAAAAAAGGCGGAAAGATTATAGAGATGCGATGACGCACTCGAGACCGTTTGAATTCGCGATTTTCTGGGAAAAGAGGTCGTGAAAGTCGTAAGCGGGGACGGGGATTGAATCTATATGATCCGAGGTTGGGCGACGCGGTCGGGCGGGGGAGATTAGTGGTGAAAATCTAGGGAGAGGATGGTACAGTTTAGGAACCACAGAGTGCGGAAGAGTAGATGGAGGACAGCAAGCAAAGTCTATGGGGAGCAACACGAATATCCGGGGGGAATAAAAACCGCCCCTTGCTAGTCAGCGGATGTGGTCTAGAGGGGTCACAGGGTCATCCAAGTATTACCCCACACCGAGAGTTGATCAACCATCAGCCATCACCTCCTTCTAGAGTACATCCCCGCGTCTGCCCGCAGGTGGGCCATGACGCGTTCATACATTAAACACTACATCCGATGCCTTGAAAGCCGTGTTTCCTGGCCAGACCTTTATCGGAACTTCGCACTCAACCGTCTCAACCTTCACCGCCGACCACTCCTCCTCCCCTTCACCTTCGACCCCTTCGTCTAGTTCGTCTCTGTCATAATCCCGCTCCGACCCTGAACCCGTGAATGGAGAAGCCAAATAGCTCGCCCACGATCGCAGTCCGGTCGGTGAGCCGACGGCGGTTGCGTCATCAATCTGTTCCAACGGAGCAATGGAAGGAGCGCCTCTCCAGGAAATTCCCCACTCTCCGCTCGGTCCATCGCGTACGAGTGTTTTCAGCCGAACACCGTTGACACCTTCCCGGCTCTGGTCCGAAGCAACGGCGACCAATAAACACAACCTCACTTTCCACTCCAGTCCCCCCGGCCCTGCAGGTATTGGCGGTTCCAGATACCCAGGTTCCCCCTGTATCTCTATTTGAAACGCAGGACTCGCGTCCGGAGGTATATCCAACGCGAAAGTCGCCCTCAGTGTCGACGACACAAGCGACGAGTGGTGCTCTGCGTGAGTCCTACGTAGCAATCGTGTGTTCGAACGGCTTGCCAATGACACGGGTAGCGTCTCGTGACTCTCCAGCATCGCTGATAACTGCAACAGGCAATGGCGATCATAAGTCAAACTTCGCGTGAAATATACAGCATCAAACCTTCAGGACGCGTGATCGGCCAAGACGCTCGTTCACATCGACGATGCATATCACCGTCTCGCCGAGCCGATAGGCTGATTTGGTAAAGGTCAGAACCGCAACCTTCACTCCATCCTTGTTCACATCGAATGACACTACCGTTCGTTAGCTTCCCACTGAAACGAGTTGTCACCATCCGGCTTACACTTTTTGGGATTCCGTGTTAAAATCTCCACGGCTTCTCTGCATCCCGTTAGACCCCCAGCCTCACGTTCCCTGGCAGCGTCCACATCCAGGTCGTTGCCATCTGGGTTCGGTGATGTAGTCAACAGAAATTTGGCGTATTCTCGAACAGAGTTCATCGATCCTTCTGTTTTTGAGATCAGGGTGAGGTCAGTGTGGTTCTATAATTCTGCGAACTCGTGTCTCACGCGAGAGAGGCTTCGGTTTGAATGGATTTGCTGATGCTTGTGGACCCTCAGCGATTGTCGGTTTTGCTACCTGGTGTAGGGACCTGGCGTATTGGATAGGCCACAGCAGATCGTAGGGCGACGGTGGGTCCATCACTGATCAGGAGAGATATGTCAGTTACAGTGAAACCCTCGCGCAGTCTCCGCTGACCGTTAACGTGGTTGTAGATACGCACGGGTATCTTCATAACACGACTGTGATTAGCCGAAGTATTTCCCGGCGAGGCACCAGCTCGACAGACACCGATGGTAAACTCGTAGGAAAACCTAAAAGTTCGTCCCTTGAACGTCGGGGGTAAGTTTTTGGGCAATGACAAACTATACGTGTCTGATAACTTGGATGAGGAAGGGGTCATGAACGATTCACAAAAGGGTTTGACATACAACTGCGAGATTCACCTGGACCCAGGCTAACATCCACGGCTAGCAGCGTCGGTTGGACCTCGTATGTCGGCAAGGGGACTTCGGGGTCGTAAACCTCCTCCAACGAATTCTTACGCAGCCCAAGTCCGCCGTTGAAGGCCGTTGTCATCGATGATGTACTCAGCGTCGGTGCTGATCGAGATGCTGGGAGTGATAACGAGGGTGACGACCGGTGGACGGGAGACCATTGTTGTGATACAGAGGAAGTCAATGTTGGAGCGGGACTTAGTGACCCCAGTAGTGAAGTGGGAGCGGACAGGAGAGAGAAGAGTCCCGATGAAAACGAGGACGTCCTAGTGTGAGATCGAGAGCGCGTAACTGGTGTCATTCTCCTCTTAGATGGATCCAACATTGCAGCGATGTCCATGCTGCCGCCCCCGATGATCGACCGTTTGAGTAAACTCGACCTCAGGGAATTTAGGACACTTTCTTGTTGACCGTCCGCCGAACCAGCCACCGGAGTGATGGCCAAACTTCCGACAAACTGCACGTATGAGTACAGTATCGTCTCTCTATCATTCGGTGGACGGCTGTTGGTGTTGAAAGTTGTCGCTGCAGAGGCGGTTTTCGGCATAGGGGGGAGCTGGGGATCTCGCACCGGTGGTGGGAGGTCGACCGAAGTATTTGGCTGTGAAACTAGTCGACGTGGCGGATGGTAGTTGTCCCGTGGATCTACTCGGCGCTCCTGTACATCGAAGCTAGGTGCCGTGCCGGTAACCGGGGGCGTAGAAGGTGGCCATGAAGTGGGTGGACCTGACCCGGGCGAACTCTCGGATATAGGATCAAGTGAGAGGGAGAATGAGAGGTTAGACGGTGTAGTGCTGACGGAAACATCTTGTGGAAATGGTAGTTGGCTATCTGATACCGATTGTTTACGAGCGTGAGGGTGTTTGGAGGAGATTGGAAGTGATGCTGATCTCGCGAGAGGTGATGAGATGCGTGGAGATGTGGGAGCTTCAACGATAGGTCAGCACTTTGTTTCCATAAACGACGATGGCCGCACGTACTAGTCGAACCACCGAGTGCTCTTTGCACATGTATCGGTGTCTTTGATGGTGACGAGGAAGTTTCCTGTTGGGGAGACACTTCTCCATTCCCCTTGAACGTCATGTCCAAGGAAAGCGACCTATTCGAGGTTCTAGTCCTCCTCGAGTTCCCATCCGACCCCCCAATGAGTCCCTTCCGTTCAATGACATCACCCTCGCCCGGCTTTCTCGGAACAATGACAGGCAAAACCGTCCGAGGCGATCGAGGGGACGTGGGTGGCTGAGCCAACGGAACAGCGCTGATCGAATGCGCGCTCCTTTTGTGTGTTTGGGAGACGACCCGAGAAGAAGTCTGCTGGGCCGGAGTCGTGTTCGTGAATGTGATTGCGATTGACATGGTTTCACCGGCGAAACACGAGGATTGGGAGGGAGTGACTGACACCCGAATTGGAGAGTCTGGGTCATGGGACATCGTGGGCGTTAAGCAATGCGCACAAGTGCCTGCAAAGTACAAAGAGTCCGTGTAGATGATAGCGCAGGGGGTGCAGGGGAAGATAAGCGAGGTGAATTTGTCGGTGAGGTGAAGGTACAACAAGCTCGGAGTCGATCACGAACAAGACGGGTGCTACGTTGAGCGCCTCTCCGGCAAATGTCTGTTTGTCATTTGGGTCACCGGCCGAACATATGATCCACAAGCGTCAAGATGTGATATTAGACTATCTACAAACCATCTACAGTTTAGCCAGCATGGGTAATTCTGGCTGCCAGTTGATCCGTTCAACCTGACGCAAGATTAGCTTCCGTTGCTTCTGGGGTGAGTAACCGCGGGACTCACCATCTCCGGAACCAGATCCTGAATACTAGAGGCACCGAGTAGTTGCATGCCGTAGACAATCTCCCGTTCAAGTATCTTCACGATCTTGACAACTCCCGCATCCCCATATGCCTACAGAAAGGGTCGGTTAAATCGTGTGAATGATGGATCGAAAGCGGAACCTACGCTCTGAGCATATAAGAATGGCCGTCCTATTCCAACGGCAGTCGCGCCAAGACATAGTGCCTTCAGAATATCTGCGAGAGGGTCAGTTACGCGATGGTAGCCGGTCAGGACGCAGAGGTTCTAACCTGTTCCTCTCCTGACTCCTCCTTCAACGTGCACTATACCGGGTGACTGTCAACGTTTCCGGTGCAGCGTGTGGACGGAACACACACCTTCTATCCTCCGGAAAACATCTGGCCGCTCCATCCGTAACCGGTAGAGTACCTCGATCGAGGGCAGGGAGCTGTCCCAATGTCAGTCCATTAGAAGGTGGCAAGGTTGTGTGAATTGTCACGAACTATTCAAGCTGACGACCTGGGGCACTGTCCATCAAACGGAAGTGGGGGCTAGAAAACTGACTTACCACCGTGGTTGGATATCAGGATTCCATCTACTCCGGCTTCAGCGGCCAACACTGCGTCCTATGTATGATGAGTCGCAAGTTTGATGTAACAACGAGGGCATCGGCTCACTGCGACGCATTGAATGCCTTCGACCGAAATTCAGAACAAATCGTTGGACTTGTAATAGGACGGACTATACCTTTGATAACTACCGGGAGTTTAGTGACCTTCCTCAGCCACGGGATTGTCTGTGAAAACCGTCAGTCGCTCCGATAAACTTTACCATCCTTGGGACCTACTCTCTCCCAGGTCATGTCTACATCGTTCTCCGCAACGAGTGCCCCTGCAGTGCCGAGCGTGTCCTCCTCCTCTCCTTCGGGTTCTTCTACGGAGGAACCTTGTTTCGTCGCCTCTTTCTCTTGGTCTTCCAGAACGAATGGCGCCCTGATGTCCCTGTCCCGCCTTCCGGCAATGATGGCATCCACAGTCAGGAAAATCGCGTTATACCCCAAGGCTTCGACCTCTTTAACGAGCTTCTCGGCTTCAGAATCGTCTCGTTTCTTGTAAAGTTGGAAGAAGAGCGGTTGAGTCGGAGATATTCGCGCCGCGGCAATCTCTGAAACGGAGAACGAAGCGTTTGTCGAAACCATCTGGATGATACCCGTTTGCCCTGCTCCTCTAGTGATGTTTGTCTCACCGAGTGGGTGCCCGAGCTTCGCGAGGGCCGCGGCTGAGATAAATATTGGTAGTGAAGACTCGCATCCGAGGATTGTCGTGGATGGGTCACATTGCGAGACAGCTCTGAGGACGCGGGGGTGGAAAAAGAATCGAGAGAACGCTCTGACGTTCTCCGTGTGGGCTATGCCCCGATCAACAAGTCGCGACCTCGAGGAATCCGAATGGTCACTTACTGATCTGGTCGTCGGCTGCGGAGGAATAGTATGCATCAGCCTTGTATGATAAGACATCTCTTGCAAAATCCTTAGTATGGTCCGTCAGTCACTCTGTGGTGAGAGAACGGTTTCCAAAGCGCACCTCCATATCCTGCAGGGTTAAGACCCTCTTCAGTGGTGGTTTACCCAACTTCGCCTGCTCCATCCGTAGCTCATCCCCGGTCTTCTTGCGGTTCGCATCCGCCTTCTGTATCTCTCCAATCGCATTCGCGTCTACAGCTCCCAGATGCTTCTCCTTCGCGAGGTGCTTTTCAAGGGCATCCCCAGGGTGGATGGGTTTGTAGGTGGCGGTGGCGTCTTTCCCAGCGTACTTCAAAATAATCTGCTTGCCGCCGGGGTGGAACTGCAATCAACTGATTAGCGACCTCGCACTCAAACGCCTGGAAATGGAAAGGCTATCCCCGCACAGGTAAGAATTCCGTGACATCGTAGACTTTGTTGTCTATGATGACCCAGCAATCACTATAACACGTTCCAAGGTATCAGTTAGCTCCTTCGAGGGCTGATTAGCGAAGAGAGGGTCGCCAGCACACCAACCTTGCCGCATTATGCTCAGCAACCTCTTTCAAGGACCACGCCTTTTCCATGCTGGAGGTTCGTAGAGAAGTAGTACGCACACGTGTGAGTAGGGATGCATTAATTGTAGCGTGTTCTCCGCCGGTGGAAGCAGAGGGCACGCGGAGGGGATCATCCGGGGCTCCTCCGACCGCGATCAGGTCCGGATGGGCCGAGGATAGAAGTTCAAACATTCAAGCTTAGACCCAGATCGGACTCTTCCGATGACCGGGCCGTAACCCGGGCATGAGATGCATATCCAAGTTCATGATGTGATGGAGTATTTCCAATCTGAAGTGTTCTACGGCCAACGGGTACTACTGGTCTACAGCTTGGCCAAGGCAGGGAGGATCGGCTGCCAGTCAACCTTCTCAACCTAGTAAACTCCCGTCAGCTGTGCTTGGTGAGCGCAAGGCATGGACAACCCACCAATTCTGGAACAAGGTCGTTAACCGTTGCCGCACCGAGAAGTTTCATACCGTCAACGATTTCACGTTCCAAGATCTTGATTATCTTCACCACCCCGGCGTCTCCGTAAGCCTATAGAGCAAAGACAGAAGATCAACAGATGTATGAAAGAGAGATAACAAGACCAACACTCTGGGCGTATAGGAAAGGCCGACCAAGCCCCACAGCCTTCGCTCCAAAACAAAGCGCTTTGAGGACGTCTGTTGATGGTCACATTAAAATAAACCAACAAGAGCGAGGGATGATCAACCTGTGCCTCTCCTCACGCCCCCGTCAATGTACACTGTATGTAGAACTTCAGCGCTCAGTGCGGCCGAAAGGGATTCACGCCAATCACCTTCGGTATGCTGGAACACATCAGGCCGCTGCTGGCGTAACCGGTAAAGGACCTCTATAGATGGCATAGCACTTCATGACAATCAGGTTCAATGACTCCATTTCTTTAGTCGCCCAACGTACAATTCCAATTGGCGTCCTGGAAAATTAAGGTGAATATATCACCTGAAGGTCGAAGGAAGGGTTTCATACCACCATGGTTTGATATCAGGATCCCGTCCACTCCTGCCTCTACCGCCAACACGGCATCCTACCCAGATTAAGCATTAGGGGAAGTTGCCGCCCTCCGAATCAAGATGTGAGACAAACCGCCACAGATTGAATTCCTGGCGAACATTATTTCTAGTCTAACGCCAACAGAGACGCGCAACATGTGCGGTAACTCACCTTTGATCACGATCGGCAACTTTGTCACTTTCCTCAACCAGGGGATCGTCTGGCCCAATCTGATTCAGTGAATACACGAACCAAGGAATGTGGGAAAATACCTTCTCCCATGTCATATCGCTGTCGTTTCCTCTGATAAGTCTTCCCGAGGTGCCAAGGTCGCCCCCGACTGCCTCGTCTTGAGGAGTATCGATTGCCATCGGCTGCCCATTAGCTTCCTGATCCTCGAGAACCCATGGAGCCTTGATGTCACGCTCTCGGCTTCCGGGAACTACGGCATCAACCGTCAAAAAGATTGCGGAGTAGCCGAGAGCCTCGACCTCTCTAATAAGTTCGAGGGCTGGCGCATCTTCCTTCTTTTTGTAAAGTTGGAAGAAGAGGGTCTGATCGGGAGACGCTCGAGCAGCGGCGATCTGCGCGGGGGAAAGGGAGGAGTTCGTAGAGACCATTTGGATTATATTGCATCGCCCCGCCCCCCTTGTGATGTTTGCTTCGCCTAGAGGGTGTCCTAACTTTGCCAGTGCCGCACCGCAGACGAATATTGGTAAGGAGGATTTGTGTCCGAGAATCGAGGTTGATGGGTCGCAGTGAGATACCGCCCGTAATATTCGAGGGTGGAAAAAGAACCTGGAGAATGCTCTTATATTCTCACTGTGGGCTATTGGTTGGGTAGTCAATGACAAGAGTAGGGCGTGGTGAGTATGCACTTACTGATTTGATCGTCAGCCGCAGAGGAGTAGTAGGCGTCTGCCTTGTACGATAATACCGATCTAGCAACGCTCTGGGGGACGAGGTCGAGGACAAATGCGAAGAGTTTTTCGGAGACGAACCTCCATGTCCTGTAACGTGAGGATGCGTTTCAGAGGCGGCTTCCTTGCTTGCGCCTGAGCCACGCGAATCTCATCCTTGGTCTTGTTGCGAAGCGACTCCAGGCTCTGAAGTTGTTGCTCGGCTGCGACGTTCACAGGGCCGAGGCACTTTTCCTTTCGCAGGTTCTTTTCTAGCGCATCGTCCGGGTGTATGGGTTTGTATGCGGCGGTGGCATCACGTCCTGCATACTTCAGAATGATCTGCTCGCCTCCGGGGTGCTCCTGCAGACCCTCCGATGAGATTCCAGATCACTTCCCAGCGGCCGATTGAACATACCGGAAGGAAATCTGTGACATCATACACTTTGCCGTCAATAATGACCCAGCAGTCGCTGCACCAGCGGCTGGGGTCAGATCCAGGAGGAAATGGTGTCAAAATGCGCGCACCTTCGAGAGTTGTGTTGTGCCACGTCGCTCAGGGACCAGGCGGTGACCATTTTGGGGAAACCTCGTTGCATCCCTTCGCTTAAGACACTGCAGGGTTAAAGCAGGCGGCAAGTCGGACCGGCAGGGAGCTGATCACGTGAGAGCCGCGTGGAAAACAGACGCCCGTGGTTGGTCCGTCCCACCAGGCGGGACAATTGAACACACAGAACTTGGCTGATAACCGCCACTCAATAATACTTCCGCCATCCTTCCCCTCCCGACGCCGATGGCTTCTGCCCCGACTCGTGAATCTCTCGAGTCTATGAAGAGAGCCGACCTGCAGAAGCTGTGCAAGGTTGTAACCATCTGTCTCCTCACCAGCGTCTCGGTATTAATCCCGTGCATCAAATAGGACTACGGCGTCAAGGCTAACCTCAAAACCGAAGCTCTCATTGACTTGGTTTTGGACGCGACGAGGTGCGTATATCCGCTCCCCCACGCGTGTCTTATAGAGACTCAACGTTCAATCACAGCCAACCAATGCCGAAACCTGAACCCAATCCCCAGCCACAGCTCCCTCCCGCCAAACGAACCACATCGGTTAGAATCGCCTCCACCCGATCCACGAACGTTGGTCAATCTCGACTGCGCTCCGGAGGCTCCGTGGTTATTCACGACACTGAGGAGGAGGATGAACCCTCAACTCAATCAAAGCCAGACAACTCCAAGATCCCTCAGCCAGTTACCCAACCACGGGTCGCCCAACCTCCACCTCCACCCCCTATAACCCGAACGCGAAAAGCCAAGGAAACACAACTCAGGCTAGGGGTCGGACGACCGAAAGCAGCCGGTGGCGCTGGGGCGCGCGCCGTCACGAAATCGTTCAGTGTACCAAAGAACAACAAACGAGTGAGCAAAAGTGTTAAAATCTCAGAAGCTGTCATTCCAGAAGAACAAGATCCTGGTGCGTTTTACGTTTGCCACCGCGTTCTCATTGGTGCTGAGACCACCCCCTCAGAACACCAACCGACAAACCCACCAGCTACCATCTCCACAACTTCGCCGCCTGTGACTCAGGCCACCCCGGTTACGCAAGGTCCATCCCAGAATTTCGACAAGATAAATGAATACATGCAGAATATCGTATGTCCTTCCACTGCCCATTGCATCCTCCTTCTCACAGCGGCTATCAGGTGCGTCCCCTCCAGGAACATATCCAACACTTTCAGTCGGAGTTTGAGCGCCTAAACTTGCAAGTGTCAGAGTTGACGAGCACGAAGACGAAGCTGTCGGACGAGGTAGAACAGTTGAAAGTTCGTGCCCATAGTGCAGAAGATAGGCTAGAGAAGATGAGTAGCGAGTTCGAGGAGTTTGTGCGTGAGGCCACTACCCGAGAACAGTACGTGGCAGAGTCGCCTTTATGAAAATGGTGTTTCTCAGATCGCCCCTAGGACGTTTCAAGCGTTTGTGCGTGCATCCGTTACACAGCCTCCAGGAACCTTGTTGGGTAAACGGCCGCGTGATTCACCGGACACCGAAGCCGGTGGAGGCGCGGAACAACTTTCTCAAGATGATTCTCACAAGTTGCCTCAGCCCCAGAAGAAGATCAAGCTCTCCTCCGATCATGAAACGGATACGCTTGCGGGACCTTCCCGGATCTCCGGCCCTCCAGAGCGGACAGCTACCCGCAAGTTCACTGTGTATACAGGAGAAGAAGAAAAACCTGATCACGACCCCCCTCCTCCGACAACTCACCTGTCTGACCTTTTCGGGGGGCGCTCGCCACCAATTACCCCACATGATCTGCAAACTACCTCTGCCAATGCGGTAGAAAACCAGCCGTTCGGAGTAAATTACTCGGCGTTTCAGGCCGCCACTTCGACGCCGGTCTACCCAGGAACAGGATTTGCATCATACCTCGCCCGCCCTGAGTCCCCAACATCCCACGTCGTCGAACGAACTGGTCGACGAGACCGTGCCTCGCCCTTTTTCTTGTCTGGTCTTCCTGCTGGGTCTTCTGATCCCCGTGCGGCGTCCAACGTACCGCCACAGCGGCCTGCCAACCCAGAAGCCAACGATGACAGCTTTTCGGCGCTGTTGCGAACGCCTCCGTTACATCCCATTCACTCACAGCCACCAGGGAATGGAGAAACGAGTTCGAGGTTGGACGACACCCCGGCCTTTCCCATGAAAACGATCTACGGGACAGAGCTGGAGAGTGATACGCGGTTCGGAGATTTTGGTGTCGAGGGCATGGACACGTCATACTGGCAGAAGAGTCAAAGGAGGTTCTGAAGTATGGTACCCGGACTCTTCGCATCCATTGGGTTCTCTTATTGCTGTGTTACGTTTGTTTTGTTGTTGTCCATCCATCGAGCATGTTTTGTGTATCAGCACTGCAACTTATTTCTGATATTCCTGAGCCGGGCAGCTCCAAACGCGACGACGAGACCAGCAGAGATCAGTGAGCGCTGATTGGTGTTTCGGATGGATCACAGCGATCAGCGTTCCACTCGACGCTCCTCTGGGTATTACTACCCGCTGTCCACCATCGGCTGCCACTCACATCCTCCCCTTGACCTCTTATACACTATCCCCCCCTCTCTCGTCTTTTTCTTTCGATTGCGCGGAATATTGCATTTTGGAGCTATGTCATCACGCAAGAACAAGCCCTTACCAAAGTTCGAAGTCGGTGAGCATCCTCCTCGTAGTTGGGCCGGTCCTTTGTGTATCTGAGGTGGCTTAATTCGTGATCGTAGGTGAAGACTACAAGATCCTTCACCGACTTGGAGAGGGGGCGTACGGAACTGTCGCCTCAGCACGGCATATACCCTCTGGCCGAGAGGTCGCCATCAAAAAGATCCTGCCTTTTGAACATACCCTATTTTGTTTGAGAACGCTACGGGAGCTCAAGCTCCTCAAGTTTTTCTCCGAAACTTGCATGAACGAGAATGTGAGCGCATGAAATTCATTTCGCAAGTTCATTACCCCCTCCACCCGGCCCGATCCTCCTCACCCGGTCGTTGCTCATGCATATATGTTGACTAACCGAACGGAATAGATTATTTCTATTCTAGATATCGTCAAGCCGGCCTCTCTGGAAGATTTTACAGAAATTTATTGTACGCAACACCGAAATCATCCTTGACCTAGATTCCCACGTTGCCGCGATCACAGTCGTCCAGGAGCTTATGCAGACAGATCTGCACCGGGTTATCAGGACGCAACAGTTGACCGATGATCACTGTCAAGTATGTATGGAGCGTTTTGTCTCCATGGAACTCCCATCTGATCGCTATACCCCCAGTACTTCGTATATCAGGTCCTCCGGGCGCTCAAGTCAATCCACAGCGCGGACATCGTCCATCGGGATTTGAAGCCAGCTAACCTCTTACTTAATGCAAACTGTGATCTCAAGGTGTGCGACTTTGGCTTGGCGCGGAGCGTCAAGACCTCTACCACGCAAGGGAAAGAGCTCGGGTTGATGACGGAGTACGTCGCTACCAGGTGGTACCGCGCGCCGGAAATCATGCTTTCGTTCAAGATGTACACGAAGGTGGGTTGTTCCGACAAGTGATCTTCGAAACTGTTAACCGTCCAACAGGCGATCGATCTTTGGGCCGTTGGGTGTATTCTTGCCGAGCTATTGAATGGGAAGCCGCTGTTCCCTGGCCGCGACTATGGCCACCAACTTGATTTGATACTTGATGTCATTGGCACACCCACATTGGATGAGTTTTATGGGATCACTTCGCGACGGTCGCGCGATTATATCCGTGCACTACCGATTCGCAAGCGGCGAGCGTTCGACGTGCTGTTCCCTAAGGCCTCGGAAGATGCCATCGACTTCCTGGCGAAGACGTTGGTACGTCTGTCCCTGATTGTGGGGTGAAGCCCCTAAAAACATACTTCCGGTAGACGTTCGACCCCAAGAAACGGATGACCGTCGACCAAGCTCTCAACCATCCGTATTTGTCATCCTATGTAAGCGACCCTTGTCCTGTTCGTCCGAATAGCGCACCGACCGTCTGATACCACACAGCACGACCCCGAAGATGAGCCCGTGGTGGCCTCTCTAGATCCTGAGTATTTCGAATTTGACAGTGAGGGGTTTCTGTGGTCTCGGGTTTCAGCCCTATCTCACATGGTCCCCG
>Ga0307517_10002071_pt1 | contig 32649 bp, 19 predicted proteins | sample 23_EM_MG_FD_194515 | JGI IMG/M metagenome (GOLD analysis project Ga0307517, IMG submission 194515) | Populus trichocarpa ectomycorrhiza microbial communities from riparian zone in the Pacific Northwest, United States - 23_EM | ecosystem: Host-associated > Plants > Roots > Unclassified | place... | reverse complement strand
AAAAAAAAATATATCTTAGACGAACAATTCTTCCTGATATCAATGCTTTATTAATCCCAGCTTTTAACCTTTATACCTTGATGGAGTGCAAAACAATCCCTTCAAAATCCACCGCACAGCATCCCTAAACCAGAAAGAAAGAAAAAACAAGGGGTGATCATCCATTTTGTCTTCAATGGAGGAAAGGAAAGGAGATCTGAGAATTTACGTCGCCGTAGCTCTATTTTCTGCATGTCTTGTTTCTGGTGGAGCTCTTCTTGCTCTTTACATGTTCCTTCCTATAAGCAACGTAAAATCATGGTATGCCATCGCAGGAATGATTCTAGTCGCCGCGCCATGGGCATTTTGGTTTCTGACCTACATTTACCGATGCCTTAGACCTGTTGACTATACACTTTCTGAACCATGCAAATCCCCCGCAGGATCCCCATTTTCGCGCAAAGAAGGTGCTGCAATGTCACCAAGGAATCCACCGTTTGATGATGAGCCCCGGAGGCCTTCTTCAGATGGTATACGCCACGTGCATTTTGGTGGGGTGGTGGTTGTGAGCGATGACGTTGATAACAACGGTGGTCACCATGGTGGACTTACGCATTCAGAAATCAAGCATAAAGAGGAGAATTCTGTTAATTCCAGGGAAAGTGAGATCCCTCTACCTTTCTTTGTTGTCCCAAAAAAGTGAAAGTGGCAAAGGTGCAAGGATGTTCTAATTCATTTTCTCCTGGATTGCTTAATTAGGCCGTTCATTCATGTATCCAATGAAGGCATGGACCATGATAACCAATTAGAAAAGAGAAATGGCCTGAAATATGAAAATGCTAGACAACGTTTTGGTAGGCAAGGAGTGAATGTATATATATGACCCAATGTTCATATGCTACAAGACCGAACGAGAAAGAAGACTTGGGGGGCTGCAATAAAGTGGCAGGAATATTTTGATTAGATTGTTAGTTTCATCCTTTCTTTTTTAATTTTTTTTTGCCTTTGTATGCAAGAACAATGCATGTACCATCAGAAATGGGAAGAAAAGGAGAATTTCTGGTAAATTCAGCATATGCTTTGATTCGTCTTTCATTCTAGTGAATGTATGTTGAACTGGTTCCACTACTGTTGATTTTTGATAATTCTAAATGATATTAATTTGAATACTTAAAAGCAGATGATATAAAATCAATAATTATTTAACTTTGAAACTACCAAAAACTTGGAACATTCTGATCTAGTCTTTATGGTTATGGCAGTCCTTGAAGTTCTCAATAAACCCATTAGGACATGAATAATCTTCTTTGAGAAAGCACATGAAATGAGAACTTTCTTTTGTGGTAGGTTGAGACTTTCCATTGATAACTATGTTATTTTCTTCTGTTTGTCATCATGCTAGATGATCGATTAGCTGCATAATAGATTTTTTTTTTCTTTGGATTGATTCCTCCCCTCCATTCAAGATATTCGATCATTTCGATGAATTGAACAATTTAGCTATCCAATTAAGAATTTCTCAAATGCACAGCACCATGAAATATGAAAAAATGTTCCTGCTTGCAGTGAATCTGTTCTTGGAAGATCTGTTGCAAACTTGTTCCTGTTAGTAATTGTCTGATGATCATAACTCCCTATTCTTAGCCTTCTGTACGTAGTGATAAAAAGCTCTTGAGAATATTTCTGTAACCCTGACAAAATCCAGAAAACTACCTCCAGTTTACAACTGGATATGTTTTACCTGAAGTCTTCTTCCCTAGTTGGGTTTACTCATGACATGAATGCCTAAGTTCGTGTCATTCATTTGAAGTATCAGGACTCTTAACTCTAAATAACTTGTTTTTGATATTTTAATCTGTTTTTTAAGGCATAATCCACTCTTTAGTCAGTGCTCTTCCACCTATCTTAGCCTGCATGCCTAACACATGAATGATCAAGAAAGCAAAATTATATATATATATATATATATATATACACACACACACACATGTATTACCAGCAATGAAGCGCGCTAATACACCTATAGCAACGAAAATCACTATCAACAAATGCTCGCAATGGCGATTTAATACACTACACCATTAAATAATTTTACCGACGGATTAATTCCGACGATGTAAGACATGCAATTCATCGATAACATTTTTACCGACAGACTCCGTTTGTCAGAATATTAATCGTCGGTAATTCCCCTTTCCATCACTACTTCTGTCGGAAAAAAAACACTGACGATCTTACAGACAGGGAAAACGCGCCAATAAAAAAAAATTCCTACTAGAACTTTATCGACGGATTTATTCCGTCTGTATTTCCACTGGTAAATCAACGACGATCAGTCCATCGGTGATTGTGGCATGAGCAGTAAATATTTCAGAACTCTCTGAACAATACCGACGGATAGAGTCCGTTGGTAATGTGAACGGTAAATCACCGATGGATACATTTTGTCTGTGATTGTGGCATGGACAGTAAAGCTTTTTCAACTCTCTGTCTAATACAGATGGACTTGTTCCGTCTGTAAGGCCGTCAGTATTTATTTAAAAATATTTTTTAAAAAATATTTAGGATAAATATTTTTAAAAAAATATTATATTGATTAATAGTAAAAAAAACTAATTAACCAACTAAAATTGTATTAAACATTAAAAATATAAAAATAATGTTAAATAATATTCATTCAAATATTCATTACAAATTTAATGTGTTTCAAAAATAAAATTAAACTAGAATAACGGCGGAGTTAGAGGAGGAGGAGGAGGAGGAGGAGGAGGAGGCTGGTTGTTCCCGGGACCGTATAGCCAAAAAGTGGTTGCACATGTATCGTCACCCATCCTTGATCTAATGTCCATAACCATTTGACATAGCTGATCATAATTCATCGAGAGTCATTCATATTGTTGTTTCAAGGCCATGAACTCCTCAGATTGGGTGCTCGATATTGATGGAGAGCTCTCAACGGTTGAGACACTACGGGCCGCCCGCAAGTTTTTGGCCGTAGTGTTGGAGAGCCCGTAGACCAGATTTTTATCGGGTCCACCAGACGATCCTACCTTCATCCACAAATCCGGATCAAAATCTGGATGGGTCGAAGGATCGTCCCCATATCTCTCCCTCAACTGTTATTATAAGTCTCCTGAAAGTTTAAAAAATAATCATCATATTCAATTCAAGAAAATAATAACTTACGAAATAAAATGATTGAACGGACATACCACGAAGTGTTGAGCACGGTTGTCCACGAACTATTGCACCCCCTTTTGGCGGTCTTGGCTCCGCATGTACGCCTCTACAAACAGCTCCATTGGGCTCGGCTCACGTCCAAGAGACGTAGTCTGTAAGGAAAAAAAAGTTGCAAGTTAAATATATTTACAAGCAACAACAAATTAATTAACAATATATTTCATTTAAATTAATCTTACCATCCGCTTCGTATGTGGACTGAATGGAACGGAGCCGCCAGTGTGCGTGGTCACCGAACCATGAATTTGCCGATTCTGGTTGTCGGCACCGGACTATGAGCGTCGTGCGAACTGCTCAGACATCACGTGCTCAATATATTGCATCCATATATCCCTCGAGATGAATGGCGATTTGAATTCTCGCCAAACCGCCACCTCATTCCAGCCTTCTAGACCGTTATCTCTCGTATATCGTTTTGCTTTTTTTTTTTGTCATACAAGAAATCACGCAACCTACTTCCATAGTAACAAATTAGAATTTAGAACAAAAAATTATATTATTTTCGATGTTACCTAGTTGCCGCGTGATTCTCCCATACCCTCCTCACAACATTGTTGTTCACACTATCCCACTCAAATTTGTGTTGTGTATAAATAATTCATTTAAAATAAAAATAGTACAAGATATAAAATTATAAAAGTAATTTATTAAAAATAAGCTGGAAATTAGAAGTTAACACCTACCTAAAATCGTTGAAACCATGCATCGATATTAGGTCTCCACTCAAGATGTTTGGAAATCTGACTCCATTGAAATAATAGAATCTCCATCGATGATTTAAACGCTGATGTTATTGTCCGGGCAGCCTCAATGTATATGAACCTGGAATTAAATAAAATTAATAAAATAATAATTAGTTGTTCATAAATTATTTTATAAGTATAAAAAAAAACTAAAACCTAAACAAACTGACATTGAAAGGTCATCCTTCCATTGTGCCTGGTACTTGCGGGTGAATTGACCCCGCTGTGAAGGCACACCGTCTCTACGCCGTGAAACCACGCTAGAAGAACTAGCTGCATAACAAGTTAGCGCAAGTGCCTCTTCATGATCAGCACCTAAAGATAAGTCATCCTCGCTGCTAGAAGAACTAGCTACAACCGTCTGTTGATGACGTGCTGTTGATTTCATTCTACGCATCTTCACAAATTTATACGAATAATTACTTAATTAAATTCGATTATTTAAAAATATTTCAGCAGCACCTCTCCTATACTGGAGACTACCCATAATTTTCAAACCTGCAAATATTTTCAATAACCACAAACCAATTGACTCCATTGGAAAATCTTATATACAACCTAACATCTATAGAAATTTAATATCTATATATTTTCAACTAATATCTATAGAAATACATAAATGACAATTAAAATTAATGGAAATAATAAAAAACATAACAAGCAATAATAGAATAAAATTGAGATAAAATAATTAAATTTAATTCTTCATTTCCAATTACCATTTCCATGGTAAATTCAACAATAACAATTAAAATTCAACAAAATATTCAAATAATTATTACAATACAAACAATAAAATAATTAAATTTTCATTCTACACATCTACATAAATTTATACGAATAATTACATAATTAAATTCAATTATTTTAAAAAAATTCGTCAACACCTCCCCTATATTAGAGACTACCCACAATTTTCATACCTATAAATATTGATAATATCCACAAGCCAATTGACTCCATTGCAAAATCTTATAGACAACCTAACATCTATATATTTTCAACTAACATCTATACAAATTCATAAATAACAATTAAAATTAATCGAAATAATAAAAAAACATAACAAGCAATAATATAATAAAATTAAGATAAAATAATTAAATTTAATTCTATATTTCAATTAACATTTTAAAGGTAAATTCAACAATAACAATTCAAATTTAACAAAATTATTATGGCAATACAAACAATAAAATATTTTCAACAAATAAAAAGAAAAAATTAAAGATTTTAGGAATGAAAAATGTTTACCTTAATAGTGTGTTGATTTCAAGATTTTATCTACAAACAATACATAAAACAAAAAACAAAACAAAAATAATCATAACTAAAATAAAAAAAAAAGTAAAAAAAAATACAAAGATAAAGAAAGGAAAATCATACCTTTTAATATGTTGAAAACTACATTCAAAACAATAAAAATGAAATGAGGAACGCAGAGGAGAAGAGAAGATGAATGAGGAACGGAGAAAAAATGAACCATGAAGGGGGGGAATTTATACTACAATTTTACCGACGGATTTACCGACGAACATTAGAATAATATTTTAATTGGTGGTGGCATTAAATTTCCTTTGGTAAATTCCATCGGTATATTTTGAATTTCGCACTAAAATTTTAAAATCCCTCCAGAATTTTTGAAGTCCGTCGGCACATCCATCGGTAAAGAGGCTTGTCAGGGCACGCGCATTGGAATTTGTAGAGTCCGTCGATGATTCCGCCGGTATCCGCACCGACCAACCTGGCACTCTGACAGTCGCACGCCTTGGAATTTGCAGCGTCCGTCGATGATTCTGTTGAAAACAACGTCAGTGATTGTGGCATGGGCATTAAATATTTTGCAACTCTCGGTATAATACCGACGGCCACAGGCCGTAGGTATGGTCGTTGGTGATTGTGGAAAATGCAGTAAATATTTTGCAACTCTCGGTAAAATACCGACGGATGGTTTCCATCACTATGGACGTCGATATTTATGGCATACTTTTACATATTTTGTTTGTATTGCCTATTTATCCTCCTGTATAAACGCTTAAATTGCAAACTTACCGCACAACACAATAACAACAGCAAACAATTATAAAATAAATATTTCATGTTCCAAAATATCATCCATAATATTACATTATAAAAAAAAGGCTTTACACTTTCGTGTTCTGATCATATTTAGTTAGAATTTTCCTATTCGTCATCAATTGAATTGTTATTAGCTCCATCACACTCTTCAATGTGGTTATCATCATCATCATCTTCATCAACATTTGTTATTCCACTAGACCCCAAAACAACATTCAACTCCTCTGCGTCAACATCAATAAGATTATCATCGAAAATTCAAATTTTCTTCTAAGTCAATCGAAGAAACAACTCGATATGGTTCAACCAACTCACTAGCTTGAAAGACTTTATCTATCACACTTGTGTTTTCGTTCTCATCCTGAACAACCTTGACACGACCCCTAGGTTTTGTTTTTAAAACGGATAACCAATCAACTCTTGATCGGTCCTTTCTAAAGAAAGGGGTGTATGTGTAATAAATTTGTAGGCATTGCTTTGCAAAAACAAAGACATCGTTTACGTTGCGAAGTCTAACTTTTGAGTTGATTTCAACGAGACCATAATGAGGATCTACTCTGATTCCTCTGTTAATTGTGTCATACCAATAGCATTTGAATAAAAACACTTTATTCTGCTCGCTATGATATTGCAATTCGATGACCTCTTCTAATTTCCCATAGTAGTCAACTTCAAACTCACTAGAAGTCGATCCCTTAATACAAACACTATTGGTGTATGTCTTTCTTCCATGTCCGTATTCTTCAGTATGAAACACATATCCATTGACAAAATACCCATTATAGCACTTGACTTTTCTTTAAAGGTCGAGGCTTAGTAAAGACAATGAAATAACAGCATTACCTTTCATTTGATAAACCTTGTATATCAAATATAACAATAATCAATAAACAGACATTCTGTAATGTTGACGTACAATTACCTTGCAAGAGATAATGAGTTTGTGATAGGACTTACATGTGTTCTAAATCACGTGGAAAATTGTTCATCTTGTAATTGAAAGATTTGAGATTCGGTCAGTTGTGAGTTATTGGACAGTAAATATCGTCGATGTTGCCTGTAAGGTTGTTCCAAATTATATGAGTTTATGATATCACAATATATACATAGTACACTCTTCAAAAAGTTTAAGCAGTACATCTACTTACTTAATAAAAGGTCTCAGCTCATCATAGTTAAATAGAACATAATTGTGTGCTTGTTTGAACTCTATTTCAGACAAATATCTTCCCTTTACGAGATTTTTAGGTGTGGGTCGTCCAGGATTGGAGAATATTGACAAGTTTCCACTTGAAGTCACTTCACTACCATCATCATGCCATGAAACACGATTGATTCTCGTTCTCAAATGAGGTTCATCATGCCATAAATATTGAGATCTCCTCAACAATATAGGCCTCACATATTGAAGCCTCAACATGCGCCTTGTTCTTAACCCTTTTTTTAAGATTGAACAAGTACCTGCATATATAGAATTCAATAAAAATTATCAATTAAAAAAAACATTGAAAAAACTTTTAATTATGAATTACATTGCAACTGTAATATCTAACCTCTTGAATGGATACATCCATCTATACTGGACCGGTCCTCCAACTTTTACCTCATATGGTAAATGTACGGGTAGATGCTCCATTGAGTCAAAAAATGATGAGGGAATATCATCTCAAGTTTGCATATTGTCTTGATGATATTCGTTTCAAGCCTTTCAATGTGATCAACATTCAACTTGCTGGAGCATATATCTCTAAAGAAATGACTGGTCTCTGTGAGTGCATCTCATATCCCCTTTGGCAACAAATCATGAAAAGCTAATGGAATGAGTGTTTGCATAAACACGTGGCAGTCATGACTCTTCATTCCATATAATCTGCATTCCTCCATATTAACCAGCCTTGAAATGTTCAAGGCATATCCATCAGAAAAACGCAGACTCTTAAGCCATTTATAGACTAGTAGTTGTGTGTTTTTCTCTAACACGAAGCTTGCTCTTGGTTTTACGACCCGTGACCTATTACAAACTAATTCCATATTTTTACGGTTACAAAATAACACTAAATCCAATCTAGCCCTTATGTTGTCCCTTGTCTTCCCCTTCACATCCATGACGGTGTTGAAAATGTTCTGAAACACGTTCTTTTCAATGTGCATGATGTCAAGGTTATGGCAGAGGAGATTGGTCTTCCAATAAAGAAGCTCCCAAAAGATACTTCGCTTTACCCAATTATGTGTCAAACCAAAACCAGGAAACTTCTGATTACCTGATTGGAGACCAAACACAATGTCATCGTACTCTGATACAACATCATGCAATTCTTCACCAGAAAGATGCGGGAGTGCAACATCCTTTTCAACACTGCCAACAAAGAAATCATCTCTATTCTTTCTGTACCTGTGATTCGGTGGCAAGAAATGACGGTGATAGTAAAAAAAAGAAGCTTTACCTCTGTTTGTTAGTGTGAATGCCTTGTTGTTTTCCATACAGTATGGACATGCTAGTTTTCCATGTGTGCTTCAACTAGAAACCATTCCATAAGCTGGGAAATCATTGATAGTCCACATCAAAGCCGCTCTCATAACAAAATTCTATTTCATTGATATATCATAAGTCAAAGCTTCGGAGGACCACAACTGTGTCAACTCATCAATCAACGGTCGAAGACAAAAACATCTATATTCCAGCCCGGACTGCTCGGACCTGGTATAACCATAGATAAAAACATGAACTCTGGCCTCATACACATCCCTGGTGGCAAGTTATAAACCGTCAGTATGACCGACCAACAAGAATAAGGAGCAGCAAATGACCCAAATCGGTTGAATTCGTCTGTAACCCAAGACGCATGTTCCTTGATTCAGCTAAAAAGTGAGGATGCACACTGTGAAGGATGCACCATTACTCCATCAACCGTATTATGTGATCGGTGTCATGTCATGTGCTTAGCAGTCCTTGATGACATGAATAACCTCTACAATCTAGGTGTGATTAGGAAGTATCTAAGTTTCTTATGTGCCACGAGATTCTTTCCCATGCCAGTTCTGGGTTTGTAATGGGAATGCCCATATGCCATGCACTCGGTCAGCTCAGCATTTTCAAAGTAGTAAATCATGCAGAACTTAGGGCACATGTCAATTTTCTGGTATCCTAAACTGAGGGGTTTTATCATGAACTTAGCAGCATGTGCTACGACCGATAATTTTGTCATAACTGGCCTTACTTAACCCGTGATCTGACTTGATGGTGAACACATGTGCTACGACCGATAATTTATTGTGGTTCGTGCACCCATCTCATAATGGTTCGTCATAATCTTTCAACAGATCAAAAAACCTTGTTGCATCTGCATTAGGTTCTTCTTTTATGATTGGACATTGACTGACATTACCTTGATTCATTATTATTGCATCCATAACCATATTCCTGTAAGGATTACTGTTATCATTTACAACTTCATGCACGTTGCTAGCACTAGAAGTTGACCCAACCACCTTTTCTACCATGCTCTTATTAGGAAGAAATAGATCTCCATGTGCATACCAATACAGGTAATCCTCAATAAACCTTTTGGTTAGAAGATGCATCGTTACAACATCTTGATGCATAAACTTTTTATTTTTACACTTCCTGCATAGACACCTAATACCACCATAAGTAAAATTCCTCGGAATAGATGTTGCAAAATCAATAAAACTCTGAACCCCATTACAATAATCCATCCTCCGTAATCCTTGGGGTGAGTCTCGATACATTCATGAATGATCATCCATGACTTCTATCGAACCTTTATAAAATTATGATGACAACATGTATTAATTAACTATGTTACGTAAATAAATTTGCAAAAATATTGGTTTGCCCCGACATTATCCAACAAATTAAAAAAACACTTATGTTAAATATTCATTATCAATTATTAATTATCAACGTCCATACAAATTTATACATATATAAATTTATGGAAATCACAACTCCGCAATAGAATTGATAAAAATTAAAACGGACCCCTTAAACAAGCTATTATTTATTTCATCACAACACATCTAATTCGGTATAATTCAAACAAAGTTTCAACAATTTACAAACAAATACAATTTGACAAAATCTAAAACAAACTATAACAACTACAAAATTATACATTCATACTACAAGTTTTTTTGACAAATAACAATAAAACAAGTACATACGTTAACAAAATACATATACTAAAAAAAACAATTAAAAATAATAAAATTGACATTTAAATGTTAAAACTAAAAAGGATAAATTTACTTACAAAAAATGATAAAATTCACAATAAATTAATTGGAGAACGAATGTTTTGACCACGTACAAAAGTATAAGAAACTTGAGTGAGAAGAGGGAGAGAGTTGGGAAGGGTGGTTGGTTGCAGTTTGGGAGGGGAGAGTTGGGATGGGGAAGAAGAAGGAGAAATAGAGGAGGAGAGAATTGGCAGAGTGTGGATATATTGGCTTTTACCGATGGAATCACCGATAGATAAGTTTTGTCGGTATACTCGTCGGTAGTTTTGACGATGAATGCGTCATGTCACTGTACGGAGATCCTGGTTTGAATCCTCGGTCATTCCGTCGGTAAAATCATCTGGAAAAATTCCACGTCATCACATTGTTTCTTATTTTCAAAATTCTATAGATTTCGTCGGCAATATGATAGGTATATACCAACCGTATTGCTGACAAAATTTATTCTGTTAGTAATTATTACCGACAACAAAGATCTGTTGGTATAGACTGACAACATTAGAGACATAATTATATCTGTCGGTAAAAATTACCGACAAAAAAAGTCTGTCGGTAATTCCGTTGGTTTTCGTCAATTTTCTGGTAGTGATAGAGGCAAACAGTGCACATTCAATCGAAGGTAAACTATTATGCAAGCTTTGATATATGAATTCTATCTTGTTAAAAAATTACTAGAGCACTTATACTTCTTTGGTATTAATTAACCTTTCGTAATTTGCAGCTGTACTGATTCTTAATTAAATTTAAATTCCAGTATAGTTCAACTCAAGTAATAGTGGGTGATGCGGGATAAATAAGATTTGAAGAGAAATATATATAAAAAAAAAAGAGAAAGAAAATCTAAAAGCTCAAGAAATGAAAAGGAAAAATTGGGGGAATGAAGAGAACAGAAATCTATAATAAATCATATTTATAAAACCTTAATCAGAATCAACAACTAGGCTCATATTCCACCACTAATTAAATAAAATTATCCAACAAAATAAATTAAAATAAACTTAATAATAAAACTAAATAAAAATCCAATAACAAACTGATTTAAAAGTGTTCAATCTCACAACAAACAGTGAAGAGTTCTATCCTTTGTTGGGAAAGTTAGGAAAACTCAACCTCGTCTAGTATAGCTTCTAGTGGCTTCGATAATACTCTCAAATGTCAGTATCAAGTTGTTGCAATGTCTCTCTAGTAATTAAAGTATAGTTCTAATCAAGTCGCATTGCTCAGGAACTAGGATTCGCTAAACCTCATCATCCCTAGTAAAAATAATTTGTGCATAAAAAATAGATTAATATGTTCCTTTTATGTTGATGATAAGGGTAATATGATAAAGGTTTTAAGAGGATCATTAGGGATTTGTTGTTGTCTTTTATTTATAACTAAGTCTTTTATATTAAAAGTAAAGTTTGGTAGTAGGTTAATTATATAAGTATTTGATTCAATCATTTATAACACTTTGAATGGTCTAACATTACTCATCTATAATTTCTTATTGGTTTAAAAAAGACACCATTTAGTTTAATATGTACCATGAAATAATATCCAATATTAAATACATCATGATATTTATGTTAATCATCTTGAAGTTTGTATTGTTCATTAATTACTTGATTTTTTATATATATAATATCAACATGCAAATTATAAAATCTACATGCAAAAGACTCAATCGACTTAAACATTTTAGTTTGAGGAGACACATGAAGAAGACCTACAAACATTATAGGATTGCGATCATGAATACTAAATCATTGAGGGGGTTGGAAAGGAATAAACATTGTTAATAACCTAGTAAACGAGGACCACTTTTATCTTTTCAAGTTCCATGAGGAAAAATGCATATTTGTTTAAGAGTCAACAAACACTACATTGTCACTTCTTAGACACAAAGGTCCACGAGGAAAAAGACTCTAATTGTTCTTTGTAGCATCAATTTAACTTGGGAAGCTATCAAACCTAAAATAGACCATAATTTTCCTTAGTGAATAATTTTCATCATATACACTAAATTTAAATATTATGAGATTCCAGTTTTATATATTTTAAATGTTCTTTAATTTTGTTAAGCAAACTTGTTTTTTATGAACTAGTTGTACTTAATTAAGAAACTTAAATTATTGTTATAAAGGATAAATATGAACTTAAACTAAAATATAAAACAAAGCCTAACCAACAAACACTACCTCATAGGCAACATCGTCAATATTTAATGTCACAAGACTCACAACTAACTGAATCCCAAAACTTTTGATTACAAGATGAATAATTTTCCACATGGTTCAGAACAAATGTAAGTACTGTTTAATTATTCTTATCTCTCGGGATACTTAATTTCATTACACATTTCTCGTTATTTTTTTATGGTTGTACTTCATATATCAGGTTTATCAATTAGGAAGAAATGTTAATGTCACTTTGTCTTTACTAAATCCGGATCTTGAATGAAAGGTGAAGTGCTATAACGAGTATTTCATCAATGAACATGTTTTTCATACTAAAGAATGTGGGAGAGGTAGAAAAAAAAATATAATAGTGAAGTTTGTGTTAAGGAATCGACTTCTAATGAGTTTGAAGTTGACTATTATAGGAAGTTACAACAGGTAATTAAATACAAGAGGAATCGTGTCAAGAGTTGATTGGTTATCCGTAGTGAAAATCAAACCTAGAGGTTGTGTCGAGGTTGTTCAGGATAGGAACAATAAATTAACTTTGGGAGATAATGTCTTTCAACTTTGTGAGTTAGGTGATCCATATCAAGTTCCTCTATTAATGACTTAAAAGAAAATTAAAATTTTCACATCACTGATAATATTTTTGTTGATGTTGACATTGAGGAATTGAATGATATTTTGAGCTCCAGTGGACATCCACAAGTTGATGAGGATGATGATAGCAATAAAATCAACATAGAAGATTGTGATGGAGATGAGGACGAGTTAATTAACGAAGAAGAAGACAATTCTGATTAAATTGCACAACATAAATTTGTAATGCTATAAAATATAATGTAATATTTATGGATGAAATTCACTTCAATGTAATGATAATAATGTTAATATATTATTGAATGACAAGAAAATATTTATTTTATTATTGTGATGTGAACTAGTGTTATTGTGTTGTGCGTACAGCTGGGAATTTAAGTATTTGCATGATGAATAGATAAAGAATACAGATACAATCTAGCATTAGACATTGTTTTACACCAATGAAAATATCGATGGAATGTATCTGTCAGTATATTCTAGTGGCGATGAGAACTGTTCCTCTTCTCCTTAACATTGTTCATGGTATTAATTACAAATGGATATACCGGTGAAATGTTTCCTTTTATATATTCCAGTGACGATGAGAATTGTTCCCCTTCTTCATGGCACTGTTCATGGTATTAATTACACATGAATATACCGACAGAATATTTTTGTCGATATATTCCAGTGGCGATGAGAATTGTTCCTCTTCTCCATGGTATTGTTCATTGTATTAATTACACACGAATATACCGATAGAATATTTTCATCGGTATATTCCAGTGGCGATGGGAACTGTTCACTTCTCAATGAGGTGATAATTAATGTTTTTTTTATCAATGTAATCCCGACGAAATGAGAATTGCAAGGCGCTGGTAATTAATGCTTTTTTTTTACTGTTGACTCTTTCACCAACATAATTAAAAGCTGTCGGTAATATTTGAAGGGGTTTCTGAAATTTTTTATGCGAATTGAAAGTTTTACTTTGACTTTACAAATGGAATCACCCATGAAAATTTTAAAGATATTAATATTTAATATTCCGTCGGTAAAACCTCATATAAAAGACCAAGAGCACAATAAATGGGGTTTCATCTTTATCATTCTTCTTCTTTCATACGCTCTCTCTTTTTCTCTCTTCTTCTTCACTCTTATTTTTGTTCACAACCTAAGCAAAAATCAAGCATCATCTTCTCTTCTCAATCCTAAGGTATGTTATCTTTCTTCATTTTTCTCCTTATATTTCTATTTTGGGTTTTCTTAACAATCCCTTTTCATTTATTTTTTTTTCTTTTTTTTTAATTCTCAACCAACACTAAGTATGCCATAAAGGTAAGATTTTTTCATTTCTTTTTCTTATTTATTTGTTTTTTTTTCATTATTTTTGTTTTTTTGTCATTATTTTTGTTCAATTTTGTGTTGAATTTTAGTTGTTATTTAGATAATTTTTTCATTATTTTGAAGAATTTTAATTTTTTTTCCAATTTTATTGTTCAATTTCAATTAAATGTGTAAGATTAATTTTAATTATTATTTTTAATTTTTTTTAATTTAGGTTAAATATTTGTAAATTTAGGATTAAATATATTACCAATTAAAAAATGACCTTTTTTAGCAAAATTGAATTATTCTAATTTGTTGGAAGAAATTGAATAAAATCAACTGGTTTGTGGCATATATGTTGTGTATTTGCAGGTTTAAAATTTTTGGATAGCTCTCGTATAGGGGAGGTGTTGCTGATTTTTTTTTTAAAATAGAAAGTATTTAACTTTTTTGTTAATTTGTGTAGATGTCACGGGGAAAATCTATTGCATGTCATGAGTTACTCTAGCAGCAATGCTGAGACCACGAGTCATGAGATGCCGACCAAGAACAGGCACCTAAGGCACAAACATTGACTCCCGATGCAGGGTCATTGAGTGTAATGTCGTAACGTCGAGGGGGGTCCCTTCACAGCGGGATCTATTTAACCCCAAGTACGAGGCCCAGTGGAAGGACAACCTTTCAATGTAATAATGATTTTCCTGCTTTCACTACGAAATATTTAATAAAAATTTTAAAAATAATTTTATTTAACAAATGCAATTTCAGGTTTACAAATATTGAGGCTGCAAAAACAATAACATTGACATTTAAATCATCAATGGAAATGTTATTGTTTCAATGGAGCCAGGTTTTCAAACATCCTGAATGGAAACTGTAGGTCAATGCATGGTTTACAAGGTTTAAGGTTTATATTAACTTAAATATTTTTTTATTATGTTAATTTGGTTGTTTATTGAAATTATTGAATTTTCTTTTCATAAATTTTTATTGCGAAGGAAATTTTGAATGGGAGAGAGCTGGTGATAATATTGCAAGGAGGGCTTGGGAGAATTACACTATAACTAGGTAAGATCGAAATCAAGATAATTTTTTTTTTATTCTAAATAGTAAAATTTTATTTTTTATTTACTATCAAATAATTTATTGGTAACATATAGGTTGCATGATTTTTGGTATGACACGTAAAAGAAAGCAAAAATATATGCGAGAGAAAGCGAACTGGAAGCCTGGAATGATATGACGGTTTGGAAGGATTTCAGACCGCTATATATCTTAGAGGTTATATTGGTGGACTACATTCAGCATGTGATGTCCGCGTGTTTCACTCGATGGCAGTCCGGTATGGAGAACCGGCACATGTGTGTTCACGGTTCTGTTACCACACACACCGACGACTCTGTTCTGTTTCTTTTGCATGTGAAGTGAATGGTAAGATTTTTTTTATTACTTATATTTTTTATTTGTTATTTTTTTATAAATATATTTAACTCGCAACATTTTTATTTTATAGACTACGGTTTTTGGACGCGAGCCAAGCCTGATGAAACTTTTTTTTGAAGCTCATGTGTGGAGTGATGACCACCAAAAAGGGATGCAGTAGTTCATAGATAGCCGAGTTTAGCACTTTGTGGTATGTTTGTTTTCAACCATTTTTTTTATTAAGTTATAATTTTCTTCAATTTGATGAATTTATTTTTTCTTTTCAGGATGCATATAAGAGCCGCTTGAAGGAGAGATATGATGACGATCCTTTAACCCATCTGAATCTCAATCCAGATTTATAGTTGGAGGCAGAATCGTCAGGTGGGCCTGAAAGAAACTAGGTGTACGAACTATCTAACACTACGGCCAAGAACTTGCAAATGACCTGTAGTGTTTTGACCGTTGGATATGCTCGCAATCGATTCCAAGCAATCAAACTCCGAGCTTGAGGCCATGTTAGACCAACGAGTAAAAGATTGGAGGACTCATCCTAACGACGACCAGCCTCCTCCTCCTCCAGCACCACCTCTGTTTTAGATTTATTGTATTTGAACGTACAAATAATTAAATTTGTAATAAATATTAAATTTTTATATTATTTAATTTCTTTTTATATATTTCATTTTAATTATTTTTCTACTTATGCTTAATATATTTATTTTAATTTTTTAAAATATTACTAACGGGGTTATCGACGAAACACACCCGTCGGTATATTCTAGAGAGTTAGAAAAGAATTACTATAAATGTCACTGCTACTGTTAACTTTTTGATGGAATTACATATGGTATGCCATAAGTGATATGTTATATTTACCAACAGATATACTGATGGACAAATAAAAACATCGATGAAATTGCATACGGTATTCCGTCAATTTTACGGCAATCTTCCTGAAGGAAATATCGATGGAATGAAAAAAGTAAAATTTTTGGCATTCTTTTTCCGTCTGTAAATCCATTGGTAAATTTATTACCGATGAACTCACCGACAAACCAAAAATTATCGACGATAGTTTTTTCAACGAACTATTATATCCATGAGTCCGTTGGTAAATACTTACCGATGAACTTTAAGTGTAAATACCAATGGAAATTTTCATCAGTAAAACTGTTAAATCTGCTAGTAAGGTATCATAAATGGGTAATGGTTTCAAAGTTAATACAAAAAGTTGATTTGGTCCTCATACTATAGAAACTATAAATGATTAGTACCTCAATATTTTACCATTTTTCATTTTGGTATAAAAATTCATTTTTATTATTTTTAGCTCTTGGCTTGAGAGGGGAGACAGATCGTCGAATTTCGGCATAGAGAGAAAAAATATCGTTTATATCGATTTATGTCATCAAAACGATGTATCTTTGTTTACCTTGAAATTGCCTAAAAACCAAATCTGAGCTCGAGAAATTTTTTATTTTGGGTTGATTTTTTTTATTTTAGATTGATTTTGGGTTTTTAGAGGTCATGAATTGGTTTGTCACAGCTCCTAGGATGTTTTCTGTAGGTTTTGGGTAAAGAAGAGGTTGAAAAATGGGTTTTTGAGTCAAAGAACCATCTGGCCAAATTTTTCGGCCAACACAGTAATTGGATTCTGGAAAAATTAGGCGAAATAAATTTAAGAGAAAAAAATTATTTAATCCATTAGAGTCCATGACATGGATCAAAGGTTTGACAAGTTTAGCCACAATATTAGGGATATTATTTTTTAATTTTTCTTTTTTTTATTGATACCTTGTTTTTAGATGTCTTTTTTTAAAAATAATTTTTAAATTTATATTTCAATTGATATCACCCATCTATGATTTTTTTAAAATTTTCTTCTTTAATCTTTTTTAGATAGTGATTTTAAAAAAATATATATTGTGTGTTTAATTTTTGAATTGATTTTTTTTTATTTATATATAATTTTTTTTTAATTTTTTGTATTGATGAACTTTATTTTTTAAAATAAAAAGAAAAAAAAAATTTAAATAATTTTTCAAATATGTGTAGCCTTGCATGATAATTGTTTTTCCTTTCATTTTATTCAAACAATTTAATGTATGTGTCTATTTCTATTATCGTTTGATTGGATAAAATCTTATTTGATAACAAGATTTAGCAAATACTACCAGGTAAATGTCTCATCTTGCGAGATTAAATATTTTGATCTACATTTGTCTCTTAATTTTTTCAGCTTTAATTTTAGTTAGCGTTAGTGATTTTTTTTTATTAGCACACATAGTTTTTGATTTATTTGATTACATGTATGCATCAATATTTTGATTTGTACTTGAAAAACATTTTTAGCTATAGAAATGCATCGGAAAATCTTATTTGATTAACAAGATTTAACAAATACAGCCGGGTAAATGTTTCATCAGATTAAATATTTTGATCTATATTTGCCTATCGATTTTTTCAGCTTTAATTTTAGTTAGCATTAGTGATTTTTTTTAATTTATTAGCACACATTTCTCGATTTATTTGATTACATGTATGCATAAAATTTTTGATCTGTACTTGAAAAACATTTTTAGCTACAGAAATGCATCGAAAAAACAGTATATATAACTTTTTTAATATAAGATAAAAATATATGACTCGCGATAGAACATGGGTCACATAACTAGTTGTTAACTAGTTATGTTGAAAACTAGTTTTTTTTTTTTAATTAGAGGGACCAATTACCTAATAGCTAAAGGAGATGAGGACTAAAATGAACTTTTCAAACAAATTTCAAAGCCACCTTCTATTTTGCTCGCTTTTCACTTTAGTCCTTTGTCTTTCAACTTAACTCTCCCTTCCAAAAAATATGCAACTGTATGATAATTTGAGCTCAATTGTGTAAAATAAAAGTTTGATGATTAAATTGATTAAAAAAAAACTCATTGTTGAAATCTTAGTAACAATGACTTTGGATGCTCAATAATGAACAAAAAAAAAAACCATTTTTTTAGTTTATACTACAATGTTTCTTGAGAAACAAAAAGATGTTGTCAATGTCAAATAAAATAAATTAATAAAATATATGAGTTGATAAATTTAAAAAAAATTAATTATAATTAAATAAAAAAATAAAAAGTTAATTTTCCTAGTAAAAACAATTAACCCACATGCAAATATTTAATTCTAATTGTCATTTTTATTTTTTATTTATTTTATCTTAAAGATGGTTATTAAGAATAAATAATTGTTTCACAAATACATCATGTAAATATAATTTATTTATTTAAAATATAACATGAAAAATTTAAAGATAAATTACAATAATAGTTTTAAAGCATTATAAAATTCACAAAAGCAATAAAAAAGATTAATTACTATTTTAGAAAAAGATAAACTAAATATTAAAAAAAAATTGAAAAAAAGGTATCAATTAAAGGTTAAACATAAAAAGTACAAAGTAAAAAAATAAAAATAAATGAGAAAGAGGGTATTAGTTAGTTTAAATAAATAAAATCAATCGATATTTATTAAACTATAACTAAAATGGCTCAATCTTTTATTGTGGACTGCACAGTGCAGTCCACAGTAAAAGATGAATTGTCTTTTTTTTTTTCATTTTTTTTAGCTGTTTTTTTTTTTTTAGCTATCTTTTGTTTTTTGTTTTTTTAGCTGTTTTTTTTATTTTTATTTTTTATGCCTTTTGGGTTTTTTTATTTTTGCTTCTTTCTTTGATTTTTTTTCTTTTAATATTTTTTTTTTGTTAATGTTAAAATTTTTTTATTTAGTTATCAGACTTTCATGACATGGATCCTAGGTTTAACAGGTTAACATAGTTTGACGAGTTAACCAGGAAATTTTGTTTTTTGTTTTTTTTTGTTTTTAATTAATTTTTTTCATTTACTTTAGTTTGTTAATGTTAGATTTCTTTCTATTTAGTTATTAGACTTTCATGACATATAACTCAGGTTTCACGGGTTAACCCGTTAATTTTTTTTTCTTTTAATAATTTTTTTTATTTAATTTAGTTTGTTAATGTTAAATTTTTTTTATTTAGTTATCAGACTTTCATGATATAGATCCCGGGTTTAACGGGTTAACCTGGTTTGACGAGTTAACCCGAAATTCTTTTTCTTTTTTTCTTTTTAATTAATTTTTTTCGTTTAGTTTAGTTTGTTAATTTTAAATTTCTTTCTATTTAGTTATCAAACTTTCATGACACATATCTCGGGTTTCACGGGTTAACCTGGTTTCATGGGTTAGCCCAATTAATTCTGGGTTAACCCGTCAATTTTTTTTCTATGTAGTTATCAAACTTTCATGACGCGAATTCCAGGTTTGACGGGTTAACCTGGTTTGAAGGGTTAATCCAGTTAATTCAGATTTTTTTTTCTTTTTCTTCATTAGTTTTTTTCTTCATGTTGGTTTTTTTTCTTTGTTTTTTTCTTTTTAGTTAATCTATTTAATTATCACACTTTTATGACACGACCTTGCAGGCAGACCCACATTGGGGCTATTGGGTCTGGTGTTGCCGTCAGACTCACTTAAACTTGAGTCATGTAAGTTTAATATTATTATTAATATTATAAATATTACTCTTGGGTCAAGCGTTGCAGCTAGACCCAAGGCTTTTAGGTATATCTTTGCAGAAAAACCTAACACTTTTAGATCTTAGTCTTTTTTTATATTTTTTATGCAAGAAAAAAAATAACCCATGGCGTATGCCTTTGTTTTTTTTCCTTTTTAAGTCTTTTACTGTGGACAGCACAGTGCGGTCCACAATGAAAAGGTTGATGCATTTTATTTGTTTTTGTTTTTTTTCTTTTTAGTTATTTTTTTTTCGTTTAATTTAGTTTGTTAATGTTAAATTTTTTTTCTATTTAGTTATCAAACTTTCATGCCATGGATCCCGGGTTTGATGGGTTAACCTGGTTTCACGGGTTAGCCCAATTAATTATGGGTTAACCCGTCAAATTTTTTTTTTCTATTTAGTTATCAAACTTTCACGACACGAATTCAAGGTTTGATAGGTTAACCTGATTTGAAGGGTTAACCCAGTTAATTCAAAAAAAATTTCTTTTTCTTCATCACTTTTTTTCTTCCTGTTGGTTTTTTTTTAATTAATCTATTTGATTATCACACTTTTATGACACGACCTTGCAGCCAAGCCTACATCCAAGGCTATTGGGTCTGGTATTGCAGTCAGACTCACTTAAACTTGGATCATGCAAATTTAATGTTATTATTAATTTAATCTTGGGTCAAGTGTTGCAGCCAAATCCAAGACTCTTGGATATAGTTTTACAAAAAAACATAACACTTTTAGATTTAAATTTTTTTTTAATATTTTTTATGCAAAAAAAATTAACCCACAACATAACACCGATTATATAACTAGTATGTATATAAAGCCAAGCGTTGATAGGCTTGACCCAGACCTGTGAATAGTAAAGATCCAGAAGTTCATGTGCCCCTGACTATTTTTTTTTTATTATTATTAATTTAAGGCGTAGAGGAAACACGTAATCAACTTTATTTTTTCTAAACGGACGCAAATCATTTGCTATGGTAAATGACTTCTTGTCTTTAACAATATATATATATATATATATATATATATATATATATATAAAGTTTGGATTTTAGAATCTAAAAACTAAGTTTTTAATTTGTTATTATCTAAAAACATCTTAAAAACTCTAAAAAACTTATTACAATTCTAAAACAACCTCCAATCTTTTAAAAAATAAAAATAAAAGGAATTAAAAAAAATTAATGACCCCAATTTAATTTTTTGGCGCTATTAAAAGTGAGAATACCTCCATTGAGATTCTTTATTAAAAAAATAAACAAATATATAAACACCAAAATTAAAATTATTGGTGATTGAATACAACAACTTGATAGTTTTCTCTCTCATCAAAAACTTTTGCAAGTTTCTGTTTTTATAGCAAGGGCTCTATTTCTTCTTTAATGTTAGTTTTTTTATATTTTATTTTTTAATTGCTTGTGTAAAATAAGTTAAATCTTGTAAGATTGGGTGTCTATTTAACATTAGAATATTTAGCCATATACAAGGCAACCAATATAAAACAATTTGAAAAATATTTGAGTGCACAAAATCATGGAAAACTAAATCATAAAGGACTGGAAAGAATTTCAGTGGCCAAAGTGAACAATAATAGAAATTCAAGGGGACCTACAAAACGATATCTTTTAGAAGATTGTTGCTCCTTTATCTATTAATGCAATCGAAAAATCTCATCAAATTAGATGAAGAAAGGTAGAAATAATCAACAAAATATAACTACAAAAAAGATATGGTTTTTATCATTCCCTCTACTTTTATTTTTTAATCAACATGGATGTCCAGACCAGCTTGGACACACCTCGACTAATCTTACATATCCTGAAATTAACAACCATGTAAATATCTAGTAACCATCATATTAGCAACCACAGACTCAAACTTAAGATCACAGGGAAAGCAAACCCTTGATTCCACACTCTTACCACTGAATCACCTGTTGGATGGTTTATTCCTTTTATTTTTATTTGTATTGATGCCCCCTCCGCTTTTAAATTTGTTTTTCTTCCGTTATTAATTTGATCAGACAATAAGGTTGCATCTAAATCATCATGTTAATTATCTCAGAATGGTATAAACAAGTAATAAATATATATAATGATTCATAGTCGAAGCACATGCTAAATTGACAGAAATCTTTTGAAGAGAATTTCAAACAAATGTACATAAATATATATGTTCTTCCCCCTCCCCTAATTTTTTCTGGTCTTTTCATCAGCACTCTCACTCGCACCATTTTAACCTTAGTACACATGTAGCGAAGACTAACATTTTAGCTTCTGGAAAGAAAGAGTAAGCAAATCGACTTATAGGGAAGATACAATAAATTTGGACTTAGTTTGCGAGCTAACTGTCTGGTCGTCCTTCAACATGCCGTCAAGCTCCTTGACAAATCTTTCCATGGCAGGAGCCGGCAAGCAAAATGGGACCACAACCCCATTTTCTCCTTTCTTGTTTGTAAATGGGATATAAAAGCTTGCAACTCCAGGGATGGCGCCAACCCCACCTTTGGCAGCGCCACCATATATAGCATTACCCCATCCAAAATCTACCTCTTCGAATCCTGCACGTCTCAGGTCCGATACTAGGTATGCCCTTACCACTGTAAAGTGAGGCCTCCCCTTAATCACCATCAAAGATGATACTGATCGCATGTATTCCTCAGTCACGTCAGCCTTAGCCTTTCTCACCAATTCCAAGGCGTATCCAAATGGATTTTTTGAGAGTTCTCCTGCAGTTGCCACTGCTACCGGAAAAGCAAAGCCATTACCATAGTATCCTCTTGGCAATGGAGGGTTAAATTTCTCACGAGCATTGACAATGCATAGTATGCGCATCTCCTCGGTAGGATCTGGTTGGAGGGCAATGGTACGACATTTCCAAAGACATGCTGTTAGAATTTCGAAAGTAGAACAATGGCTAAGGTGAGGCGGGACAAATTTTCGAAGAGCAGACATTTCTGAAGGGCCAAAGAAGAAGGAACGATGAGCCATATCATCAAGTGGAATAATGGTACCCTTGGTGTCAGCTACCTCCTCGTACTCACGGTGTGTGCATGTAACTCGTGGAGGGTCACTAGCATTGAGAACTTGTCTTTCCCACACAGCTGGGACGGAGGGCGCATTGGCTCCCCGTGCCATCTCACCCACTGCTGCCATGAATTGGACTAGGCCTACGGCATCACTCATGGTATGGTTCAGGCGGAGGGCAAACAGAAAACCACCACACTTGAGGCGCGTCACCTGCCAATTTGTACAATATATGTATATATGTTAGACACCAGTTGTATATCCACCTATCCGTTTCGCATTGTAGATGCTTTTAGCGCGATCACAAATTGTGTTTGAACCTGTTTTTCATCTATCTCAAATTGTGGTAGAACTTGGATGTAAAAAAAGCTACAATTTGAACACATGCAGGAGTGAGTAGGTGCAGCAGCAGGTCAATATTTCTGGTTAGCTGGCGTGCTGGTATATAAAATTGCTGGTATGACTGTTAGTTTATTTTCATTGTCAATCTACCAAATTGTTCGTATATACACACACACACACACACCCGTGGAACCAAAATTCTTATAGGCATGTAGATGGATGGATCCTGTCAGAATTTATTAATTAAGCCTATCGTCATTAATTTATTCATATACATGAAGGGAATAATTAGTAAATTACATATTCTGAAAATGAAGAAGGTTCGTTTTTTTTTTTGTTTTTTTCATTTAAATTCTGAAATCAGCATCTTAAGTGCTAATTGACTCGATAAAGATTTTGACTTAGGAACATGCTTTACCTATCATGTCATTGATTAAAATATTTATATATATTTACCTTCCCACACACACACACACACACGATAATATGCATATGAAGGTGTGGAAAACTCATATATAGCAAGGAAATTAATTACCTGAATAAGCAACAAAGGGCAGTTTAACACCCCACTGGAGCCAGGGACATCAAAGAGGAGCTCCTCCAAGCAGGGGAAAGGTGGTTGAAGCGCATCACCGAATTGCTCAAGTGTAACATCGGCATCAGCTTCTATGAACAAGATACCCTCACCGGTACATTCCACCATGAGCTTGCGGTTAGGCCCTTCCCTGAGTCTACCGGCAAATGGATAGTAAAACACTAATGTCTTGGCGAGTGCCTCCCTAATGATTTTGACGGGGTCTTTCCCTTGCATAGAGGGATTGTTGCGATAAAATTGCATGACTGGAATGTGGAATCGAAGACCTTCTTGGTCATCGATGTCAGATAATAGCTTGAACTCATGTGGGGTGGGCTTGGCAGGCTTGATCAGTTCTGGTTCACGTCTGTGAACTTTGAACAACAGAGAGGCGGGTGATGATGCCATTATTGTAGAACAGAAGAGAATAGAATGGAATGGAATGTGAAATGATGGGAACTAATTACAAGGGAATATATAAGGAAGACTGAAAGCATATGGGACAGATACTTGGTTGTTGTAGTGTGTACTGGCATGAATATTCTATCATTTATGTAAGAATCTAGCTTAAGTACTAATTTCACTTCATTATTGACTCGGAATTTACTTGAAGACGGCTCAACTCTAGTAATGCCTTGTTAGGGCCAATCAGATCAAAGTAGGTTCTATCATTTACTTTTTAGTGGAATGTCCAAATGATTTTACATTATACTAGAAAGTGGACCGTCCTCTCTTATTACATAGTTATAATAAATACTAACCAAATATGTTTATAATCTGTTTTTTAATTTAAAAGTTAAAATCTAAGGTAAAATAATTTGAAAATTTATAATTACCAATTTTATCTTATAATTCTTATTTATTAATATCTAGTCATATTATCCAAGTTGATAATGGAAAGAACAAAATCTCAATCCTTTAGAAGCAATTATAACAATTGTCATCCACGGAAAAAGACGAGGGAAAACTAGAAAAATCATATCAAGGGGACTACAACTTTATGATATCTGTTCTTTCACCAAGATGACGGGCCTTCATGGATCTGTACTTGCCGATCAAAGCTGCTACCGGTGGTAACTAACAGTCTCAGTACTCATCCAAATTGGATTCTTTTGCCGGCCCTTCAGTGATTGTGGACGGTTCGTGTTAGCATTTAAAATAAATATATTCTCGAAGCCAATTTACTGTGGGGGGTTCTTCAATATCACATCCTAACTAGTCACCATCTACTTTCTTGACTTCCAAAACCAATTTACTGGGAAGTTTCCGGTCAACTCCAAATATTGACGGAAAAGGAGGAGAAAGCATCTTTCCAAGCAGCCTGCAGCACGGTGGTTGGTGAAGATTTCACTGAAAAACATGTGATAAGAGTCTACGGTCCGTCCACGCACTAATGGAAAAAGATGATGATGAAATGACATGATCAGAAATTGTGGCTGTTGTTTCTCTTCGTCTCTTTATTTATTTATTTTCCTTATGAATAATTACATGGAAATTTCCACCAAGAAACTTTAGCAGCTTCTAACGACCACTACATGGACCCCGCCAGTTTATTTGAATTTTAACAACCATTCTGATGTGACCGTTTTGTAATTTTCTTGCATCTCATTAATTTCTTGGATATTATATATTAAGGGGTTAGAAATAGTGATAGTGTGTGTATATATATATATATATATATATATATATATATCCGCAAGTTTCGAACTAGTCAGGTCCCATTTTATATATGGTATATATTAATAATTTTCAGACCATTGCCTCATATAACTCGGTACCAGATACAATTTGGAAAAACTTCAAATTTAAATTTTAGTTTTTTCTTTTTTTTACTATTTGTGCAATGGGTTTGGGAAGATTTTTGGTTTCGGCACTGGCTCACAAACTCCTATAAAACAAGTTTTTTGTTACGAAATAGGACCTTTTAATGTTGCGATTCTTAAGTTTTGGAGAAAAATAATATATAACAAAGAGAACAAGAATGTAAAAAAGTGTATGTTATATGCACAAGAACGTGGCTAGAAGATCATCAATGTGGCCAAAAAATCATGCCCAGGAGATATGCACAAGAACATGGGATCATGCCACAAATCAAGCTACAAGAATATGTAGTGGTTGCACTGCTGCAGGGTGGGCAGCAACGTGATTCAGTAGTTATTAGTTAGAAGTGGAATAGTGGTGTAACTCTTGCTATTTGTTTGTTCATTGTATTTGTTAATTCTGCTATGTTAATTCTGTTATATACTGTGTGGCTATAAATGCCAAAGGATATTTTAATAGAGGAAGGTTTAAAAATTAACTCCAATCACAGACTTCTTCTCTGCTATGTTTCTTCTTCCTTAAAATTAATTCTATCAGTGGTATAAGAGTTAGGTTATCCTTGGTTATTCCTGGTTTCGACCATGGATACTCGTGACAAATCAAACGCGGAGTTTTGCAATGAAGTCAATGAAATCCTAGTTTGACACGAGTCGAGCTTTAATCAGGTTAATGCTACCTTGCAAGTAGTATTGACAGAACTTTAAGCTCTTCGTACTACCCGTAACCTCAAAAATAATTCTCCTGAAATCAACCCCTTTGCTAGTGAAGAGTCTTCACACCAATAGCCAACTCACCTTTACCCCATTAATAACCATCAACACCACAATCTCAAGTTATCCTTTCAAAAATTTAATGGAGAAGATCCAACTAGATGGATTTACAAGGCAAAACAATATTTTGAATTTTGAAATATTGTGCCAAACCAGCAGGTTCAACTGGCCTCTTTCCATCCAGAGGGCATTGCTTTACAGTGGCATAGGTGGTTAACCAAGTTTCACGGACCACTAACATGGGATGAGTATACCAAGGCTATACAACAAAGATTTGGTCCAACTGACTATGAAGACCCATCAGAAGCCTTGACTCGTCTTAAACAAAACATGATGGTGGCAACATACCAAAAGGCTTTTGAGAGACTCTCACATCAAGTTGATGGCCTACCAGAAAACTTTTTAATTGGTCGTTTTATTGCAGGACTTCAAGATGAGATTCGTTTGGATGTTAAAATCAAACAACCTCATACCTTGGCAGATACCATAGGAGTGGCGAGATTGATTGAGGAAAGGAATCAGTTGCACAAGATAGCCCCTCTCCCAATACGGTCAGTACCAACCTCAGTACTATCCTTAGCGATAGTAAAGGCATCACCCAACCCCACGGCTAGAGTGTTGGGCCACCACAAGGTCAAAGAATAAATATTGATTCCAACGCCCACCATCTTTTCATAGAATTACTAATCAAGAGGCACAAGAGCGAAGAGAGAAGGGCTTATGCTATTATTGCGATGAAAAGTTTATTCCAGGACATCGTTGCCAATGGCCATAATTGTTTATGATTTGGGATTCTCTTATCATATACAGTGAGGACACTGCGAATGGCCAACTCGAACTAGTAGAGAATGAAGTTGTACTTGAGATTTCTTTCCACGCCATGATAGGAACCGACCATCCACAAACTATGTGTGTCATAGGCCAACCGAAGAACAAGAAGGTAATGTTGCTAATAGATGGTGGCAACACTCATAATTTTATTGATGAAGCTATTATTTCTAAGTTTGGGTTGTCAGTAAACCAGGAAAAGAAATTTCAAGTTATGGTGGTTAACCGAAAGAAGATAGACTGTGTTGGACAATGTCAAGCACTCACCATCAACATAGAAGGATATCCAGTCATCACTGATTTCTACATCTTGCCTATTACAACATGCCAATTAGTGTTGGGAGTGCAATGGTTAGAAACTCTTGGTCCTATGGAGATGGATTATAAATAACTGACCATGTCTTTCAAAGAAGGAGGAGCTTCTCATACTTTTCATGGAATTAGACCAACGAGCATCATAGCCTTATCTGATAAGGAGCTTTATGGATTGCAGGGCATTGGATTATTCTTCCAAATAATACCAACCAAAAGCATTGTCCAATCACCTTTTTACCCGCCTGAAATGAGCTCACTCTTGGCTAAATATTCTTCAGTCTTTGCAGCACCTACTGGTTTACCACCTCAACGGACACATAACCATCAGATTCCACTACATCAACAAACCAGACCAATAAGTGTTGGGCCTTATAGATATCTATATTATCAGAAAACCGAGATTAAGACAATGGTGCAAGAGCTGCTGCAAATTGGACTGATAAGGCCAAGCAACAGTTCGTTCTCTTCCCCTGTTTTGTTAGTCTAGAAGTCAGATGGAGCCTGAAGATTCTATGTAGATTATCATGCTCTGAATAATATCATAATCAAATATAAGTATCCTATTCCTGTGATTGATGAATTATTAGATGAGCTCTATGGATAAAAAAAAAATTACTCCAAATTGGATTTGTGGTCGGTTTACCATCAAATAAGAGTACGGGAGGAAGACATTCCTAAAACAACTTTTCACACTTATGAAGGTCATTACGAGTTTTTAGTGATGCCATTTGGCCTCACCAATGTGCCAGCAACATTCCAAAGCCTCATGAACGAGCTCTTCCGTCCTCATCTTCGAAAGTTTATCTAGGTGTTTTTTTTATGATATCCTTGTGTATTCAAAATCATAGGAAGACCACCTTATACATTTGCAAATTGTACTAAACATCTTGTCCACTAAATCTTTATTTGCAAAAGAAAAAAATTTCATCTCGACATTTTACAGGTGGATTACCCGAGGCATCAAATCTTTGAACAAGGTGTATCAGTTGATCCAATGAAAATACAAACTGTTCTGGATTGGCCAAAACCAACAACAGTAAGAGGAATGCGTGGATTCCTCGGTTTAGCTGGATATTATCAAAAGTTTATCCGTCATTTTGGAGGTATAGAGGCCCCTTTGACACAACTTTTGAACAAAGATGGCTTTCATTGGACAGAGGCAGCATAAAGGGCATTCAAACAACTCAAAGAAGCATTAACTACACCACTAGTTCTATGTCTTTCAGACTTCTCCCAACGCTTTGTGGTGGAATGTGATGCAAGTGGAATCGATTTTGGTGCAATTCTTACCTAGAATAATCGACTAGTGACATATTCCAGTGAAGCATTAAAAGGGTCAGCCTTGGCATTGCCCACCTATGAGAAAGAGATGTTGGCCATCATCAAAACTGTTAAGAAATGGTGTCCTTACTTGCTGGACAGATCGTTTACTATTTGCACAGACCAAAAGAGTTTTAAGTATTTGTTGGAGCAACAAATTACTACTCCTACACAGACACGATGGCTGCTAAAGTTTCTTGGTTACGATTACAAGATTGAATATAAACGCAGGGTTTGAAAATTAAGGTGCAAATTCCTTATCATGTGTAGTTGAATTACAGTTCTTGTCTCTTTCATTACCCTTGGCAGATTGGTCGTCCTTGCTTTAAAAGGAGGTCCACAAGGATCCCTTTTATGAAAATATGTTACATAAGGGGTCTTCTCCACTCAATCAGTCACTGTACCTACGAGATGGTGTGTGGTTTAAGAAAGGCAAGGTTTACTTGAATCCTGCTTCACTCTTCATTCCAAAGATCTTAGCCTATGGTCATTCCTTTCTAGTTTTGGATATCACAAAACTCTCTCCCATATTAAGCAGAGTTTCCTCTGGTCTGGAATGCATGGGATGGTCAAGGAGTACTTAAAAGAATGTGATGTATGACAAAGATTAAAAAATGAATGCATGAAACTGACAGGCTTGCTTTAACCTCTATCAGTCCCTACAAGAATATGGACTGATATTTCAATGGATTTTATCGAAGGCCTGCCATCTTCCAATGGGTATTTTGTTATCATGGTTGTTGTAGATCGTTTGGCAAAGTATGCTCATTTCGCTGCATTAAAACACCATTTTACTACTGCAACCGTGGCTAAGGCTTTTGTCGCCAACGTGGTTCACTTATATGGAATTCCAAGGTCCATTGTTAGTGATCGTGACAGGGTGTTTCTCAATTCTTTTTTGCAGGCATTGTTCCCATTACAAGGCACTCAACTATGCATGAGCTCAAGCTATCATCCCAAGTCTGATGGCCAAACTAACATGATGGACTGAACCTTGGAGCAATACCTACGTTGCTTTGCTGGCGCCAACCAAAAAAGTGGTTTGAATGGATCCCATGGGTAGAATACAATTACAACACCTCTACTCACTCCTCCACCAAAACGACCCCCTTTAAAGTTGTTTATAGAACTCCACCCCCGACTTTGTTGATGTATGTTCCAGGTACTTCTCGTATCCAAACAGTGGATGAGTGCTTGCGTGATCGTGATGCCATTTTAAAGGAATTATGACATAATCTTCTACTGGCTCAAAATCACATGAAGTGTCAAGCAGATCAACACTGGCGCGACATCTCATTCAAAGTGGAGGATTATGTGTATTTAAAATTACAACCTTACAGCTAGTCTTTTGTGCCCTTCTGCGCATCTCAGAAACTATCTCCATGTTTTTTTAGTCCCTATCAAATTATTGGGAAAGTCGGTCCAGTGGCTTATAAATTGTCGTTACCTCCAAGTTCCCAAATTCATAATGTGTTTCATGTTAGTTTGTTGCGGCAACATCATGAGCTAGTTACTCCAGCTTCCCCTAGTGTCAAATACCTTTACTTTCATTCCGGATCTTGAAGCTATCTTAGATCGCCATGTCTTCGCAAGGGAAATTACCGGCCTAAATTTGAAATTCTAGTCAAATGGAAAGGAGCTCTTACAGAAGATACGACCTGGGAGAATGAATGATACAACCATATTATTTGATAGTTTTACCCACATTTATGTAGTGTTTTGCCTATATTTTATACATAAAATGGCTTGATATTCTTTGTTTTATGTTTTGAAGGCACTTTTGGATGAAAGATTCAAAAGGAAGTAAATTGGAGATAATTGGCAGATTTGACCTCTAGTCGATGTTTTGTGCAGAGCCTGAGCTCTGGAGGTCAAAACGAAGTGATTCTAGTGGCATTAGAAAGCTAACATCCATACATTTCTATACATATAAAGAAAGAAAAATAAAAAGAGAAAGAACATGGAAATCGCAGCCTTCAAAGTCAAATCTCGCATTCTGCCAGTCTTGACCTTCAGCTATTCCAACTTGAATAACTTAAGCTACAGAAGTCCATTTGATGCACAATCAATTTTTTTAGATGCCTGACTCAAAAACCTATCAGCCTATCAAATTTCAGTATAAACAAAGCTCATATGAGAGAGATATGATTTTTCTAAGATGACACATGAATTCTGCCAGCAAACAGGTTTTGTGAAGAAACAAGTCCAAAAGTACTTCTCAAAGCATCCAAACTGTCATCCAAGTCTTTATTTCGGCAATTTAGCTCCTCTAAGTCAAATTTCAAAGCTTGAAGATTTTATGTAAGGTTATTTCTCTTTTTCTAGGAAAATAGTTATTGAAAGGCTTGAATGTAAATTGTCTACTTAGGAAATTACTATTTTATAGAAAAAGAATTAGGGTTTCCTAGGATATAAAAAGAAAGAGTGAAAGGAAAAGAGAGGACAGTCAGCCAAGAGAGAAAAAAAACGCCCCTTTCCTCCAATAGAACCCGAAATCATGCTTTCTTCTTTCTTTATGATTAGTTATTCAATAGACATGCAAGGCTAAACTCTTTTTATTGGTTGCAAGGACACAGAAACCTTTAGATTTCAAGAACTGTGAGATTTATTTTACCTTTTCTTTTTCAGTTTATATGATGAATACATATGTTTGTTCTCATATGCTTATTTTCTATAATTGTTTATTTTAATTGCTAGAGCGGACTCTAAGTTATTATTGTGAACAATCTATTGCTAAGTTTGCTATCAAAACCGGTGTTGTGATATATAAACTTGTAAAGCAACTGAGATTAATAATTATGGTGGATCCAGATTAGTAATCTTAGGGAGAACATTCAATAGATTAAATCAAACATGGATTGCGGACAGTTATATTGACTAGATTAATCAACTCATCTAGTTCTTAAAGCTGCCATTGAATTAAATTACTAGTACGAACACTATGGTTGTTTGATGGTTAAGATTAGTTATACAGAGGATTTGTTAATTAATCAATATAAGAAAAGATAGATATTCAGAGTATAAATTGACATTTTGTTTCTATAATCAGTTCTGATTTCTATAGGTGGACGTTTACTTGAAATCAAGGTTTGTTCTCTTGTTAATTTTCTAATTTTATTTAATTTTGCTTTAGCCTAGATAACCTCCAAAACCCCCTCCACAAATTGCATATCATTTAGCATAAAAATATGACTTGAACCTTCCTCGTGGGATCGACCCCTTGCTTGCTCTATATTATCTTGTGTGTTGTGTTTTAAGCTAGGGTAATTAATTTGTGC